>Ga0187878_1000235_pt1 | contig 69524 bp, 63 predicted proteins | sample June2016WEW_17_1_FD_132979 | JGI IMG/M metagenome (GOLD analysis project Ga0187878, IMG submission 132979) | Peatland microbial communities from SPRUCE experiment site at the Marcell Experimental Forest, Minnesota, USA - June2016WEW_17_150 | ecosystem: Environmental > Terrestrial > Soil >... | reverse complement strand
GTCGCTGAACGTCACTCTAAGGCAGAGACTGGATCTCTATGCCTGTGTGAGACCAGTAAGGCACTTCAGAGGAGTCCCTTCACCATTGAAGCGTCCGGAACTTCTCGATGTGGTCATATTCAGAGAAAACACCGAAGACGTCTATGCCGGCATCGAATGGCAAGAGGGATCTCGAGAGGTCAAGAGAGTCATATCGTTTCTCTGGGACGTGATGGGGAAAAAAGTTAGAGAGGACTCGGCGATAGGCATCAAGTCAATCAGCCTAGCAGCCACTAAGCGACTTGCCAGAGCTGCTGTCAGATACGCAATAGAACACGGAAGGAAGAGCGTAACTCTAATGCACAAAGGCAACATCATGAAGTTCACCGAGGGCGCATTCAGAAACTGGGCTTACGAAGCCGCACAAGAGTTCGGAGACAAGATCCTCACTGAGGAGGATCTTTTCAAGACGCGCAATGGTAAGCTGCCGCAAGCTACGGTCCTGATCAAGGACAGAATCGCTGATTCGATGTTCCAACAAATCCTGCTTAGGCCGGAAGAGTATGATGTTATCGCAACCCCAAACCTCAACGGGGACTATCTATCTGATGCATGTGCAGCTCAAGTGGGCGGACTGGGAATAGCGCCAGGCGCCAACATCAACTACGAAACAGGAAGGGCCATCTTTGAGGCTACCCACGGAACCGCGCCAAGATATGTTGGACTCGGGAAAGTGAACCCCGCCTCCATGATACTGTCAAGTGCCATGATGCTCGAATACATAGGATGGAATGAACCCGCGAAGAACATTGAGATGGCCGTTGAGAGGACAATAGAACAAGGGAAGGTAACCTACGATCTGGCAAGGCAGATGAAAGGAGCCACTGAACTCAGCACGCGCGAATTCACAGAAGCTGTCGCAAGCAATCTGTAAGATGATAGGATGATGAGAGGAAACACCCCAAGGCGCTCTCGATACTGCTGAAAACGATCACACGCCGCCTGAATCTTCAGCCTGAATTTCCGACGGCGATTCTCCTTGAACAACTTTTGGATTAGAGCTCTCTAGTAGCCCTCCGGGATCGGACTGTCAGTCGATGGGCCTTGCTGATATATTTCAATCCAGTTGCCGTCTGGGTCTTTCACGTATGCGCTCCATCCGCCATACACGGAGGGATCGATTTCAGTAGGCTCCGCACCTTTGCTTACCAGCATTCCAAAAGTCTTGGTGACATCGTCCACCTTGAAGGCTATGTGGTCAAGTCCTTCGCCGGGCACATAGGGCACGCCATACCGTGACCTCTCTGGATACCAGTTCAATTCCAATTTCTGGTGAGACTTGGGATCACGAAGCAGCACATAGATACCAGCGCCGTGCTTTGTTCTGTCTCCTCTGCCAACTTCCTTCAACCCAAACAATTCAGTATAGAACCTCAGTGATCTTTCGAGATCGGTGACCCTTATCCCGCAGTAACTCAGATACATCAAATTCCCCTCGAAAACGCGAATTTCCCATCCAATACTGTTGCACATCTGTGTCGTATTTGTGTGTGTGCGCACCAAGACACCCACCACCAGGTCAGCCGGTGCAAAGCCTGAAATCCTGAACGATCAGTATGTTCTGGTTGTTCTCAGGGATTCACTGAAGACCTGTTTAGAGCTCACTGATTTCTCTTGCTCGTCGAGGGAGCGCCGAGGAGGGGCGCAATGACAAGAAGTACCCAACCGATAGTTCGAGAAATCTACAAGGAACGTGAAATTGTGAGGGGGAGCTTGATTAGGATAAGTCTAATCCTATTCCTGCTTCTGTTTTCTTCTCTGATTGGGACGCGGCCTGTGATGTCTCAGTTTTGTGGATCTGCAAACGGGGACCTCTATGTGTTGCCAGCCTGCGCGGTAGAGGGGCCTTCTGGTGACCTTATTGATTTTGCGTATCTAACGTCGGTGGCACCGCAGACCGTCATCGTTCTGCCTGGACAAAATGTGTCATTCGCAATAAGCTATCAAATCTGGCTGAACCCAAAGCACCCGGGCGTCCCGTATCAGCTTCTGTTCATTGCTTCATGGACTCCAAGCTGGCCTCCCGACCAGAATTTCTTTCGGTCTGTGTACGCGGGCGTCCCGTCGAGTACCGGTCCTCCAGGAACGAAGGGATCTGCATCATTCCAGATGACGGCGCCAATTGAGACGGGGACCTACCTTCTATGGTTCGTTTGGTTGACTGGTTTTAAGAATGCAGCATATGGTGTAGGCGTCTTGTTTCCCTCTCCATTGAGGCCTCCAGGGCACATCAAGGTGATCGTTTCAACGCATACTTCAACGGTGACTGTGACCGCAAAGATTACGGGTGCAGTCGTTTCGTCTCCACTCAGCATTCCTCTTGTTCCTATCGGAGTGGCTGGGATAGCAGTTGCGGTAGTGGGATTGGCAGTCGTTGCGGTTAAGAGAGGAAAATTGAGGATTCGAAAAGTTGTGCCTGAAGAACGCCGTCAACTTGCGGCCATAATGTTCACAGATCTAGTAGGCTATGCGGCGCTGACGCAGAAGAATGAAGCACTCGCACTTCAAGTCCTAGATAACCAGCGAACGATACTTCGGCCGATCTTCCAGAAACACGGAGGAAAAGAGGTTAAGACGATTGGAGACGCATTCCTGATCGAGTTCCCGAGCGCGCTGGAAGCGGTTCGTTGCGCAGTTGACATTCAGAAAACGTTGACAGGCCAAGATTTCCAACAGGCTGGAAAGAACCTCCCGCTGCGGATCGGGATTCATGTTGGCGATGTGATCTATCGAGGCGGTGATGTTTACGGAGATGCCGTTAACATTGCATCCAGAATCGAGCCGCTGGCTGAGCCGGGCGGCATATGCATCTCACGTCAAGTCTACGATCAGGTCTGGAACAAGATCGACTACGAGATCATAGATCTTGGGCAACAGGAACTCAAGAACCTGCAATTCCCATTAGAAGTTTACAGCATCTCCTTACACCGCTAAGCACCGGCTGGTGCCGAGGGCTAGCGGCCTCGTTTCGTTTTACGTCATTTCTGACGGTTTACGGCACACTTCTAAATCAAAAATAAACGTTTCCGCCTTTCTTCTACTATGGTTCACTGGAAAATGTGGGGTGTTAGACGGTTAGAGACAAAGCAAAGTGTGTGTGGGTATCTTGGTGTCGAGATGAAAATTCTCGGCGCCTGGAAGCTCTCTTCTAACTAGCTTCTCGAATTGATGTGTGGCCGGCCAAGCCCGAGATGCCCGCTGAGCCGCCTGACGGCTCGTCTGGTGAATGGGTTCAGACTCAGCGACTACTCGAACTGGGCTCCACGACGTGTGGAAGCTCGAATTGATGCATGTCGCTGTAGGCCAGCCAACACATAGGAGGCATACCGAACCCCCATGAATAGTGTAGGACTAGACGCCCATAAAACCCGCTGCGTCGCATGCGTAAAGACGCAGGAAGGAAGAATCCTAGAAGAATTCGCGTTCCAGAACAACCCACACGGCCACGAAGAACTCATCACACACCTCAAAGCCTACCCAGAAGTCCAAGTTGCCATCGAATCCACAGGCAACCTCTGGATCCCAATCTACAACCGCCTCGAAAACGAACACATCCACGTCACACTCACCAACCCCAAAAAGACCCGAATGATCGCTGAGGCGAAGATCAAAACAGACAAACTCGACGCACGAATACTCGCCGATCTCCTACGCGCCAACCTACTCTCAGCAAGCTACGTCCCACCCCCACAGATCCGCGCACAAAGAAGCATCATACGCGAACGAGCACGCCTAACCCAACTCCGCACAATCATCAAAAACCGCATCCACACACTCCTCGACAAACACGCCTACAAATCCCCGTACACTGACCTCTTCGGCAAACACGGCCTAGAATGGCTCTCCAAACTGGAACTACCCGCTGGCGACCGAATACTCCTAGAAGTCAACCTGGAACAGGTCACAAGCCTGAATCATTCCATCGACAGACTAACCGAAACGATCGCGTCATCAGCCATCACGAACCCTGAGGCCAAGCTATTGATGGAATTCACAGGCATCGACTACTACAGCGCCATGCTCCTCATCAACGAAATCGGTCCGATAGCCAGATTCTCGTCGCCGAAGAAGCTTGCCAGCTACGCAGGCCTCGCACCCAGCACACGTCAATCCGGCAACCACACAACACATGGACCGATCACAAGAGAAGGAAACAGCCACATCCGCTGGATCCTCATCGAAGCCGCCCAACACGCCGCACGCCACGACCCAAGACTCAACCAATTCTATCGTCGAATCGCAAACCGTCGAGGACACAATCGAGCCGTCGTCGCCGTCGCCCGCAAGATGCTCGTCACCATCTACCACGTCCTCAACCATCAAAACCAATACCGCGGCCTGAGGCCAGAACTCTTCGAAAACAAGATTAGGAGGCTAGAACGAATCACCGAATCAAGCCTACAAACCGCATGAGTCAGCCAACCCACATCAAAACGAGAAACACGGGAGAAGAGAATTTTCATTGATGCGGGCATCGTAACTTGAACCCTCATGGCAGAGGCGTTTCGTCGTCGTCGGGTAGGCTGGTGGGCCGGGAGGGATTTGAACCCTCGACCTCTGCCGTTCTCACCGTTCATGCGTAGGATGTGAGGGCAGCGTCACTAAACCGGGCTGGACTACCGGCCCATACAGGTGAGTTACCCGCGTTTCTCTCGCTGATCTATGTTTTAGATGTTTGTGAGCCGACTCTGCGACAGCACCCGACGGAGAATTTGGAAGTCAATCATGATTATCTGTCGTAGGCTGTTGTCGTACAACGCCGCCGCTGGGTGATATAGAGGCACGACCCTTACACTCCCAGCCAGAAACAGCCTTCCGTGCAAATGTCCGATCGTGTCCTCTTCCAAGCCGAATCGTTTGAAGATCTGTGATCGCGCTGTATCCCCGAGCGTGCAGATGACTTCTGGTTTGAGAAGCTCGATCTGCTTGTCCATGTATGGTTTGCAGGCCGCCATCTCTTCCGTGGCTGGTTTTCGATCTTTGACCCAATTGCCCGCCTTCTCGGTGGGACGACATTTGACGATATTCGTGATGAAGACTTGTTCTCGCTGGAGGTCGATCGATTCTAGGCATTCATCTAGGAACTTTCCGGCTCGACCGACGAAGGGGCGACCTTCGAGGTCCTCTTGTCGGCCCGGTCCTTCGCCGATGAATATCGTCTTCGCGTTCGCCGGTCCCTCGCCGGGAACCGCCTTGTGCCTACCCTCACAGAGCGGGCAGAGTGTGCATGTCAGGATCCTTTCATGGAGCTCTCGAATACTCGACTCGGCGTTACTGCTCATCTTGTCGACTCCCTGGTGGGGACGGTTTGAAAGAGGCTCGCACAAGATATATTTGAGCCCCCGGCTTTAGGCTTGAAGCCTCAAGGCGATTCAACGTTGCCGATAACGGACGTATTCAAGAAACAGCTCGCGCAAGCGCATAGACTACACTACAAAGTGTGTCGAGATTGCGGAGCAAGAAACGCGAAAGCGGCCACATACTGTAGAAAGTGCAGAGGCCACAATCTTCGCTGGAAGAAACGTGAACTCGGAGCCAAGTAGCAACACGGCGCGCTTGCCATTCTGTTCACAAGTGCTCTACAGCAACATGTATTGCGTCGCTTATTGGATGCCTAGTTGGACTTTGGCGTCGGGGCTCATCTTGTCGGGGCTCCACGGTGGATCCCAGACTACCTCTACAGTTGCTTCCTTAACTCCGCTGATGCTTTGCAGTTTCTCTTTGACCTCTCTTGAGATGAATGTGTGCATAGGGCAGCCGGGCGCGGTGAGGGTCATCTTCACGTGTACGTTGTCTCCGTCTACGTTCACGTCGTAGATTAGGCCTAGGTCCCAGACATTCACAGGGATTTCAGGATCATAGCATTCCTTGAGCGCTTTCACGATCTCTTCCATAGTGACCAAACAAGTCACCTCCCCGATTCCTTCTCAGTTGACTTCTCCATGCTTCTCAGCGTTTGAGGCACGTTGAGCTGTCTTGTCTTCTCAATCAATCTTTGGGTTATCCCCGCGAACTCCGGACTCACATACTCCTCGATCTTTCCTTCATCGCAGAGTCGCGATATTAATGGGTTGACAGGTATCGAGCCAAGGAACTCTATGTTGGCGGCGTTGGAGGCTTCTTGCCCCTTGGAGTTTCCGAAAAGTTCGATCCTCCGCCCGCAATCTGGACAGGTCACGTAGCTCATATTCTCGATCAGGCCGAGGATTGGAACGTTCATGAGCTTCGCCATGTTGATCGCTTTGGCAACAATCGTCACCGCCAAATCCTGTGGAGAGGAAACAATCAAGACCGCATCGAGGGGAAGAGATTGGAAAACCGTCAGCGGGGCATCAGAGGTTCCCGGAGGCAAATCAACGAGTAGGAAGTCAAGCTCTCCCCATTCTAGCTCGCTGTAGAGTTGGCGGATTGCGCTGTTGATCATTGGACCACGCCACACTAGGGCGGCATCGTCGCGATCCATGAGAAGATTCATGGACACCAACTTGACACCCGCGCGACTAGCAGGTGGAGCTATGCCAGTTGGCGCATGGATCGGATGGTCTTTGACTCCGAAGATCTTCGCTATGCTTGCTCCTGTCAAGTCCGCATCAAGAATTCCTACGGAGAACCCACGTCTTCGCAGCTCAACAGCCAGCAATGCTGTGATGAGAGACTTGCCGACTCCTCCTTTGCCTGAAGATATCGCTATGATCTGGCCGATCTTCCCTTTGGGGAGTTTCTCAATTCCTTGAGAGCGCCACGTTTGCTGGACATTGTTCTGTTCCGCAGTTGGACGATTCGTCAGCGTCTGTGAGACTTTGTCTCGTTCTTGGTCGGTCATCGAGGAGAGCTGAACCTCTACCTTTGCGACACCTTTCATTCCTGAGACGCCCTTGATCACGTCGTCTTTGATTGCGTCTCTGAGTGGGCAGTTGGGAATTGTCAGTGCGATCTCAACGTGTACAGTGCTTCCTTGCACTTCAACGGCTCTAACCATGCCAAGGTTCACAATGCTGGCGCCGATCTCCGGGTCCTTCACATTCTTGAGGACCCGCATGACGTCCTCTTTGGTGACCATTGCGGGGGAGCCTGCGACGCATAACCTATGTTAAGCCGTACTTTCCTATTGTTCTCGTAATACGGCTCAGCATTGCGGTTCTTACTGCGCTCCGAGCACATGACATACGTCATCCTTTACTTAAACCGTGACACTGACAGCCAGTCAGCCTCCTGTCTTGTAGGAGGCCATTTCTTGGGTTCACATGAAGTTGTACGCGCACTCCACTACCTTCGCTCCTCCCATTTCGGTGTGGAGTCTTGCTGTGAATCAGGATGGAATCGGATTCTACACCAACATCAGCAGCTGCTTGCAGATGTCGGACGACTGCGACAACCCGCAACTGTCATGTGTCGGAGTTGCGGATTTGGAGTTTTTCCTCTGTGTGTGGGTTCCACGGGCTTGAAGCCCAAAGTCTAGTCCGCCAAAGCTCTTTCCGCTCGCACTTGACGTCTATCTCTGCTTTCAGTCTTCTATGGGGGGTACTGATCTAGCCACCATTTTGCAATGTCGACTCTACGGGCAATCCACACTTTGGGTTTCGACTTCACGTACTTGAGGAAGCGTTCTACGGCTACGGTTCTTCCGGGTCTGCCAGAAATTCGGACGTGAAGGCCGACGTTCATCATTCTTGGGTTCTCGCGGCCTTCCGAGTACATGAGGTCGAAGGTGTCTTTCAGGTATCGATAGAACTCCTCTGAGTTGGCGAATCGATTCGAGAAATAGTGGAAGTCGTTAACGTCAGGCGTGTAGGGAATTAGCAGGAACTTCTTTCCTTTCACACTCGCGTAGTATGGGAGGTCGTCGTTGTAGATATCGGAATCGTAGAGAAAACCGCCCTCTTCTGCGAGAAGTTCAATTGTGTTTTCGCTGGGCTCTCTGCAGTACCAGCCAAGAGGCCTTTGCCCCGTGGTTTTCTCGATTGAGGCTATGGCCTTCCGAATGACTTCTCTTTCCTCGTCTCGGCTGAGTGTGAAGTGCTCGATCCATCTGTAGCCGTGGCTGCATATCTCGTGCCCTTTGCTGACAATTTCTTTGGCAGCCTCAGGGTTGGTTTCCAATGTCCTCGCGGCAGCAAAGAATGTGGTCTTTACGGAGTATTTGTCGAAAGCTCTTAGGATTCTCCATATCGCAACCCTAGTCTCGTATTCGAAAATCGATTCGATGGCGAGGTCACGTTTTGGTGCGGCACCATAGACGGGGAATTCACCGTAGGTTTCGGCGCCTTGATCGCCAAATGCGACTGAACGCTCAGCTCCTGCTTCATAATTGATTGCGAAAGTCAGTGCGAGCCTAGCATTCTTAGGCCATCTTACTTTAGGAACGTTCTTTCCGTAACCGACAAAGTCACGTTCTATCGGGGTCATGCTGTTTTGTCTGCACGGTACAAGTATAATTTGTTTGGGAAGAAAGCATGATGAAAACTGGCTCTGCGAGATAGAGAAAAATGGTCCGCGTTACGGAGCTGATTCAGCCCTGCGTAAGTAAGAAGTTCTTCACAGAACCATCATCCAGTTCAGCGAGAACGCCGCGCAGAATCCCTTCACTATACTCACTGCCTGGGTTTAGGCTCAATGTTCTGCCGATCTTCAGGAACCCTTTGGACTCATGAATGTGGCCATGAAGCGCGAGAAGTGGCTGATACGTCTCGATCGCCTTACGAACTGAAGTGCTACCTCCACTCATCATCACTATTTCCCCACCGGCAATGACAGGTTTGAGATTCTCATCTAGCTTCGGACAGGTGTCAATGCCTGAGTCGATCGGAGGCACATGTAGGTTGAAGATGCAGTTCTTCATGTCCTTGACTTGAGAGGCCATCTTCTCTATCTTCTCCCACAGCTGTTCCTCTGAGCATTCGCGGGGAGTCTTCCAAGGCGTGGGGTTGCTCCAACCTGTGCTTACCATCTCATATTTTCCATCAATCTCCACGACCTTATCCTCGGGATCAATCACGTAACTCGAACCGCCGATTATCTCTTCAATCTGAGCTATGTCGTCGTTTCCGCCTGTTATGTAGACCTTTATCCCAGAGTCCTTCAAGCGCTCCTCCGCAAGCTGAACCCATCTCTCCACTGTTTCCAACATTAGCTTTTGGAAAATCGACTTGACTTTCGCATCGTCATTTTGAAGTTCCTTCATCTCTTCAGGACTAGTCAAGTACGGGTAGTAGCCAGCGAAACGTACCGCTCTCAGCAGGTCCTGAAGCTCCTTGTCGTCTCCGGCTGTATGCTTGCTTCCAAGAAATGTTGCGTGAAACTTCCCGTTGGGCTCTTTGATGACGGGTATCATCAACTTGCCTGTAATATCACCACCCATGATTAGGGTGTTGGCTTTGTAGAATTTCGCTGCATTCACGAATTTCAGAAAGCATTTTTCCGACCCGTGCAGGTCCGTGGCAAAGAAGATCTTGATTGTCAACTTGATCCACCCAATCACAGGGTCTTGGACTCGCCTGTTCCGCGGTCTTCAACTTCCTCAGCCTCATCGTACCACTTGACTTTGGTGCCCGTCGCGGCTCGCATCCGCCATTTGAGCGACTTTCCCTCCTTCTCCATGCCGTCAAGAAGGGCATCAATTCTACTCTGAACAAGTCCCTTCTCGTCTGGCTTGAGCATCTGCAGAATGTCAACGTAATCTCGCGTCTTCTTGAGGTTTGTAGTAACCGTGTAGTAGAACCCCCAATCATCTGCGAGGAGTTCTGCAATGTAGCGCATGTTAATCGTGTCATTGTCTTCATCACCCAACTCATGCTCTCGCAGAAGAATGACCGTGTCTTTCACGTCCTTTTCGCCAATCTTCACAATCTGCATCTTCTCGAGAAGAAGGTCTGCAAGTGTCAAGGTGATTGGGTCGGTTTCCACTCTCCGGGTGAGGTCTACTTCGTGGCAGAAGGTTAGTTTGTCGACGAATATGTCCACATGTCTACCGTTCTTAGGATCCGTGTAGATCTGCCTTCTCAATCCGTAAAGCGTATTGACTCGCTCGTTTCCTTCAAATCCTAGACTTGAGAATAGGTCCGGGATGTGGCGGACATATTTAGACAACGTCATGAAGTCTAGGTCTGTGAGTAGCCTGTTCATTGTATCTGTTAGTTGGCGCGATTTGGGGCAGCGGTAGTAAATTGCTGTTGCTCCCATGAGCCTAAGTTCGATGTGCTTCTGCTTTGCGGCCTCAATAATGGTTAGAGCATCTTTGAAGAAATCTGACAGGCCACTTTGGTTTCCCAATATTTACGCCGTCAACGATTGGGTCGTGTACCAATTATTCTTTCCTACACGTTCCTCGAATGCATATCTACGGAGCTTGGATATTCTCTGAACGCAATTCCATACAACAATCGCGGTCCAGTGGAATGTCTTATATCCAAACCGAATGACATGTTGAATTGAAAATATACAACCAAGATGTGATTGTAATTGGCTGAGAAAACTGAAAAGACTTTCTTCGTAAGAACCTCCAGTGGTTTGGTCAGAGAATTCGGGACACTCGATACCTTGCTGATAGCTTCGGCAGCAGTCTTCGCTTTGACGTATACAATCCTTCAGTTCCCATGGTATTACGGCTTCAATCCGGGCGCAAACCTCCCGTTGGCCTTGGTCGTAACCGGCATACCCTTCGTACTGTTGATGTTGGTTTACTGGGCCATGGGCGTCATCATGCCAAGGTCGGGCAACGATTACGTCTGGGTCGCAAGGATCTTGCATCCGGCAGTGGGATTCGCCTGGTCCTTCCTCTACATGTTCTCAGTGTTCGCCACGGCCTATGTCGGCGGCACAGCAGCCTACGCATCCGGCATATCGACGGCTTTGACGATATGGGGCTTCCTTTACAATTCGCAGGGGTTGATCGGCTTGGGTACATTCCTCAGTAGTCCGGTGGGAGGGTTCGGACTTTCCATCCTCATCACTGTGTGCTTTGCCATTCTTGCCATCGTCGGAGCCAAAGCTGTCAGAAGTTTCCTGTACGTGGCATGGGCACTTGCTGTCATAGGAATTATCGTTATGTGGGGTTTTGTAGCTTCGACGAGCCCAGCAGCTTTTGCCGCCAAATGGAATAGCGTCCTAGGCCAGTACTCAACTTATGAAGGACTGACAAATCTGGCAACTCAGTCTGGGTGGTCCCTGCCAACTATCACCTTCGCAGCCTCCGTGGCAAGTGCACCGTTCGCCGCTTTATTCCTCCTCGGAGGGAACTTCGCTAACGTAGTCGCCGGTGAGGTGAAGAATGTCAAGCGTGCGATTCCTGTTGCACTGCTTCTATCGCTGATTCTGGGCATTGTGATCTGGTCTGTTACCGCGATGCTGACTTTGAACAACCTGGGTGAGAACTTTACGTACGCTGTGGGCTATCTATGGGACAATGCTCCGTCCGCCTACTCGGGCGTAATGCCTCTTGCGCCGACTTATCCCATGATGGTCTCTTTGATCGCCTACCCGAACCAAGCATTAGTCTTCCTGGTGCTCTTCACGATGCTAGCAGGATCACTGACAGCCCCGTTTGTTTACTTCTGGATTCCGAGCAGGTACTTCTTCGCGTGGTCTTTTGACCGCATTATCCCAACCAAGATGGCTGATGTGAGCAAGCGGTACAGAACTCCGCACATCTCTATAATCACAATAACGCTGATGTCAATACTCATCTTTGCCCTATACTGGTTCACCACTTGGCCTACCGCTGAAACCATAGGCACATTCCTTTGGGCGTTCTGCTTCGTAGTGCCGGGCATTGCTACGACAATATTCCCATTCACAAAGAAGGACCTACTAGACGCGGCTCCGGGGTGGATGAGGAAGAAGATCGGAGGTGTGCCCGTAATCAGCATACTCGGGCTATTGACAACCATATCCTTCTTCTACATAGGATACTTGGCTCTGGCTAACCCGCTTATCGTCGTTCCCACTTTGGCCGGAGGAGCAATAGCACTCGGAATCGTCGTTGGATGCATCATAGTCTACTATGCAAGCGTCTCCTACCACAAGAAGCACGGCTTGGACATCGAACTGGCGTTCAAAGAGATTCCACCTGTATAACCACGATTGGGCGATCGCGAAAGCGACAACGCCCTTCCCCTTCTTCTTACGGTGAAAAACAACATTTTCACCGCTCTATTTGCGGTTGCATTGGTCTTCAAGTTGTACGGAACTATGGCTGATGGGTGACCCTTCGGATTTCGGCGATAAGATTCCACTGCTGATAGCGTTCGTCTTGACAATCGCCAACAGGTTCGTCTACGGGAAGATAGCGCAACTCAAGATCCTCATAGGGCTGCTCGTTATGACAAGAAATCTACCCGGGACCCGTTTTCTCTGGACCTCTGACAGGTGCAGCCTCATGAGAGGCTCTTCGTTGCAGGATAGCGGTAGTCGTCGTGTTTTCTTTGCCTACCTTTGCATCGCTCTTCACGTGCTTCGTCGAAGCTCAGATATGGCATCGCGTATCCGTTCCAATGCGATCTTCAGTTTCTCTCTGGATGTGGCAAATGACAGTCTGATGAAGCCCTCGCCACATCTGCCAAAGGCATCACCTGGTACGACTGCAACCTTGGATCTGCCCAGCAGTTTCATGGCAAGCTCTTGGGACTTCAGCCCGATGGATGCGATGTTTGGAAAAGCGTAGAACGTACCCTTTGGGGAGAAGCATGAGATCCCGTCAACCTTCGCCAGTTCACCCACAACCATGTCGCGTCGTACTTGATACTCCTCGACCATATCTTTGACAGTCTCATCAGTCCTTTCGTCTCGCAATGCAAGTGCCGCAGCACGCTGGGCGAAGGCACAAGCTCCCGTAACCAGGTGGCCGTGAATTGCGGTCACACGTTCCGTGATGCTGCGAGGAGCAACCATGTAACCCAAGCGCCAACCGGTCATTGCCATGGACTTTGAGAAGCCGTTGACCGTGATTGAGAATTACTCCATGCCAGGAAATGACGCGATGCTGAGGTGCGTTTCACCATCAGAGATGATTTTCTCATAGATCTCGTCCGACAGGACCAGGAACTTTTCACGTTTTGCGAGTTCTGTGACGGCCTCAAGATCAGATTTGCTCATGACGCCACCGAGAGGGTTGTTTGGTGAGTTCACTATCAGCATCTTTGTCTTCCTGTTGACGATTCTCTCAAGACGATCTGGCGATACACGGAATCCTTCCGACTCGTGCAGAGGGAGATACACCGGCTTGCCTCCAGCGAGCTCAATGCATGGAGCGTAGCTTACCCAACAAGGATCAGGCAATATTACCTCGTCCCCAGGATTAATGGTCGCCATCATGGCCACGAAGATGGCTTCCTTGGCGCCTACTGTAACTACGATCTCGGAGGCTGGATCCGCATCTATGCTGTTGTCGCGTTCAAGCTTGTCCGCAATCGCCTCTCGGAGTTCCAGAAGCCCTGCTGTGTCTGGGTAGAACGTGTACCCTTCATCGAGAGCCTGCTTTGCATATGCTCGGATATGCTCCGGGGTCACGAAGTCCGGCTCGCCGGCTGAGAGGCTTATCACGTCCTCTCCAGCCCGCTTCAACGCCTTCACTCGATCTAGGATCTGTAATGTTGCCGAAGGTTTGACTCCAGGCCTGTCTGCTACGAAACTCATCTTCTCACCACTCCTTGTTGTCCGGTTCATCATCCGAGACTACTGCAAGCTCGCTTCCGTTGAGAGCTGAACCAGTTATTAGTTTTCCAACTCAAACTGTACCTGTTCTTTCCTTTTCGCGCTTCTTGCTAGGATCTGAGGATCATAGTCTATGTAGATCGAGAGGAAACAACCCCAGGTCCAGTGCGTTGGCTCAAGAGTGCGATCAGAGGGTGTTGGAGAATGACTACTCGATGATTGCCAGTACCTGGCGCATCCCTACGGACTCGCCTTCCCTAACGTTGATCTGCTTGATCGCTCCAGCTTTGCTAGCACGCAGCTCGTTCTGCATTTTCATCGCCTCAAGGATGAGAACCACTTCACCCACTTCGACCCGATCTCCAACCTTCTTCAGCACCTTGACAATCAAGCCCGGCATGATGGCTATAATCGCACCGGCCTCAGCAGCAGTTGACAATGTGGTCGCTTTCCGTGCCTTGCGTGGCTTCTGTTCTTCTAGTCCTATGATCTCAAACGGGTAGGTTACTCCGTCTACTGTAGCTGTGTTTCCGCTGATCTCGACGGTGTGGGTGTTGCCTTGTACAGTGACCGAGTCGCCTTCGCTCGTGCATGAGAACTCTTGTCCATCAACTAGTAGCAGGTTGCCTTGGTGTTCAATCTCGTATGGCACTGCATCCAGCACTAGCTTGAACTTCTTTACCATTGCCGCCGCCCTGTGGCTTGGCCTAGCCGGTTCGCCGTCTTCCATGGAGAAACTCGACCGACCTGTGGTATAGTCATCTTAGGTTTGGTTGTGGAGCGTTGCTCGAAGATCATTGCCGCGATGGCTGCAGCCAGCTCTCTTCTGCTGTCCAATCCTTTAGCGCGTTTTTCCAAGAACAGGCGTCCTACTTGCGGAAACAATGCGTAGCATAGGACGTCTTCTTCCGACTTTGCTAGATCGCCAATCTCTTCCCTCGCCTTTTCCCATCCTGGGAGGAGGATGTCTGCCGGTCGGCAGGTGATCGGTTCCTCGTCTCCAATGGCCTTGCGCTGCAGCTCGCGATTGACCGGGGCGGGTGGTTTCCCGTAGTTGCCCCGGATGTACTCCTTTACTTCTTCAGGGATCACCTTGTAACGTTCTCCCAATAGCACATTCAGTGTTGCTTGTGTGCCAACGATCTGGCTGGACGGCGTGACCAACGGTGGAAAGCCCAGATCGGCTCGGACTCGTGGGATCTCGTCGAGCACTTCATAGTAGCGGTCAATTGCGCCCTGTTGACGTAGCTGACCGATCAGGTTAGAGAGCATACCGCCAGGCACTTGGAACTGTAACACGTTAACATCTACGCCGCCGATGTCGGCCTCGAAGTTGGCGTATTTCTTGCGGATCTCACCGACTTGGCGTGCAATATCAGCCAAGGCTGCAATGTTCAAGCCTGTATCACGTTCAGTATCCTTGAGTGTAACCACGAGTGTCTCTGTAGGCGGCTGGGAACAAGAAAGTGCCATTGACGAGATCGCCGTGTCCACGATATCCACGCCGGCCTCCACGGCCTTGAGCAACGTTGCTGTGCCCATGCCGCTTGTGTAATGCGTATGCAACTGCACTGGGAGGCCCACGTCTTTCTTAAGCGCAGATACCAGCTCATAGGCCGCATAGGGTGATAGCAAACCGGCCATGTCCTTGATGCAAATCGAATCTGCACCTAAGCGAGCTAATTCATGTCCCATTCTCACAAATCCAGGAATGTCGTGTACGGGGCTGATCGTGTAGCAGATTGACGCCTGCACGTGTCCGCCTTCTCGTTTTGCAGTCCTCATCGCGAATTCCATGTTACGAATGTCATTGAGGGCGTCAAAGATGCGGAACACGTCTATGCCGTTGCGTCTGGCTGCCACGATAAAGTGCTCAACAATGTCATCCGGATAATGCTTGTAGCCCACAAGATTCTGACCACGCAAGAGCATCTGGAAGGGGGTGTTAGGCATCTCGTGCCTGAGTGTGCGGAGGCGTTCCCACGGATCCTCACTCAGGAATCGCATGGCGCTGTCGAATGTGGCACCTCCCCACATCTCCACTGACCAGTAACCAATCTTGTCCAGCTTTCCAGCGATGGATAACATGTCAGCAGTGCGCAAGCGCGTGGCAAGTAATGATTGGTGCGCATCTCGTAGGAGCGTTTCACAGATCTTTACTGGATTCTTGCCCACTAATGACATCCTCGGCATTCTCAGAGGTAAGCACTACAATGGTATGTTGCCGTGTTTCTTAGGCGGATTGCTGTCCCTCTTGTTCTGCAACATTCGAAGGGCCTCGATCAAGCGGGGCCGGGTTTCCCGCGGTTCGATCACGTCATCGAGATAACCGCGTCCAGCTGCGATGTATGGGTTTGCGAATTTCTCGCGATACATCTTCACGAGCTCAGCGCGTTTTGCAGTTGGGTCCTTTGCTTCAGCGATTTCCTTTCGAAAGACTATGTTCACCGCGCCGTCCGGTCCCATTACCGCGATTTCGGCGTTGGGCCAGGCCACGTTGTAGTCGCCACGGATGTGCTTACTGCTCATGACATCGTAAGCGCCGCCGTAGGCTTTCCGTGTGATTACCGTCAGTTTGGGCACAGTGGCCTCACAGTAGGCGTACAGCAGTTTCGCTCCGTGTGCGATGATGGCGCCGTGCTCTTGATCAACACCGGGCAGGAAACCAGGCACGTCTTCAAACGTAACGATCGGTATGTTGAAGGCGTCGCAGAAGCGCACGAAGCGTGCGCCCTTGATGGAAGACTTGATGTCAAGCACCCCAGCCAAGACAGCGGGTTGATTGGCAACCATCCCCACGCTATGGCCACCCAAGCGCGCGAAGCCAACCACGATGTTTTGTGCAAAGTTCTCGTGGATCTCGAAGAATTCTTCGTTGTCAACGACCATACGAATGACCTCCTTCATGTCGTATGGCCTGCCGGGATCATCCGGTACAGCGGTATCGAGTCGATCGTCCATTCGTTGCGGATCGTCGTCAGTCTCAACGTATGGTGGGTCTTCCATGTTGTTTGAAGGTAGGTAGGTGATCAGCTTGCGGATGAGCGACAGAGCTTCAATCTCGTCCTCTGCCATGATATGACAGACCCCGCTCTTCGTGCTGTGCGCCAATGCTCCGCCTAACTCTTCGAATGTCACTTCCTCGCGTGTTACAGCCTTTACCACGTCCGGTCCGGTGATGAACATGTGACTGGAGTTCTTCACCATGACAATAAAATCCGTCAACACAGGGCTGTACACTGCGCCGCCCGCGCAGGGTCCCATGATGGCGCTGATCTGCGGTATCACGCCGGACGCCAAGGTATTACGCAAGAAGATCTCTGCGTATCCGCCTAAGCTGACCACGCCCTCTTGGATTCGTGCTCCTCCAGAATCATTCAACCCGACTATCGGTGCGCCATTCTTCATTGCAAGGTCCATCACCTTGCAGACCTTCTCAGCGTGAGCTTCTCCTAAACTGCCTCCGAACACTGTGAAATCTTGGCTGAATACATACACGCATCGTCCGTCAATCGTGCCCCAGCCCGTGACTACACTGTCAGACAGTACCTTCTTCTCATCCATTCCAAAATCCGTGGTGCGATGCACGACGAACATGTCCAGCTCGTGAAAGGATCCCTTGTCCAGCAGCGCCTCAATTCGCTCGCGGGCAGTCATCATGTCTTTGGCGTGCTGTGTTTGTATCCTGTCCGCGCCACCGGCCTGTTGAGCTTGCTTTCTCAGCTGACGCAAGTAGTCGATCCTATGATCAGCTGGCATGTCGGCGTCTATTGACGACAGGGCTAATAAGAGGTGTTTCGTCCCGACCCTGATCGTACCAAGAGCCCTAGAATCGTGCAAGATCCAATGTTGGACGCTTATGATCCAATTGACTGTGATGAAAGATTCAAGAACGATACGTAGCAAGAGTCATAGGAACAAGACATTTGCTGACTAGGGTTATCGACGCTCGTTGGTGATGCTCACTCGATTGAGTAGTCCCCGTCCGGAAACACCGTCACCACAATCGGTCTGGAGACTCGAGTACCAGACACGTGGCTCCTCGCCTTGAAACGCATATCCTCGTAGATTCGTGTGAAATTCGCGCCTAGCTTAATCTTTGCACGGTTCGCACGATTCAGAATCATTCGCGGAATGTCCACGAGATGAGTCCCTTTCGGTATCTCCACCGAAACAGCGAGCCCTTGATGTTTCAGGCTGTCGAGAGTCGCCCTCGCACGCTCGATGTTCATCTTCGCTCGTGATTCTAGGAGAACAACATTCTCTCTGCTTGTTCCGATTTGCTGGGCGACTCGTTTCTGTGTGTACCCTTGTGCTCTGAGTCTCAGAACTTCTATCTGGCGCTCTGTAAGCAGACCCGAGACGTGTTTGGCGGAACGTTGTCGTGCCATGATGATGAATTCCAGTGGACTTGCCACTTAAACGTAACGTGCCCATCCAAAGCCCGTAACCATGATTCTAGGGGCGTAGACGGTCTCGGTCTCTTGGGTAGAAGATGCATTCTCTGATGTTCTCGGCGCCTGTCACGAGCATGACGAGCCTGTCAATGCCTATCGCCCAGCCTGCGTGGGGAGCGAGGCCCATTCGAAAGACCGCCAGATGATCTTTGAAACTCTCCGGGTTGAGTCCCTGCTCCTTCAACCTTCGAAGTAGGACAGAGTATTCGTGAACTCGTGTTCCGCCTGAGGCAAGCTCTAGTGCGCCGTACATCATGTCAAACGAGTCAGAATACTTCGGATCATCCTCTCTCGGGGAGATATAGAACGGCTTGATAGCCGACGGCCAGTCAGTCAGGAAATAGTATCCGGGATACAGTTCGCCGAGTTTCTTCTCGGCGGCCGTTGGCATGTCCTCCCCCCACTTCACGTCGACGCCTTCCTTCGAGAGTTTCTCTATCACCTCATCATATGTGAGGCGCTTGAAAGGCAGACGCGGCACCTCAAGCCGGACATTCAATGTTTCCAGTTCTCTTGAGCATCGGCTGGCAATTGCCTTGTACATTTCGTGCATCAGTCGCTCAAGGATCTCGAGTAGACCTTTCTGGTTCATGAAGGCGCATTCGATGTCGAGCGACGTGAACTCGCTAATGTGTCTCCTCGTGCGTGATTCCTCAGCTCGGAAGAAAGGCCCGATCTCGAAGACCTTCTCGAAGACTGAGGTCAACTGTTCTTTGTACAGCTGTGGGCTCTGAGCCAAGTACGCCTTCTGCCCGAAATATTCTAATGAGAACAGGGCGGCTCCGCCCTCGGTCGCTGACCCGATCAGTCTCGGCGTTTGAATCTCCGTAAAGCCGTCAGCGATCAGGAAGTCTCTTGTGGCACGGAGGATCTCGTGGCGTATCTTGAAGATGGCTCGTGAAGTGCTTCTTCTGAGGTCCATCACTCGAGCGTCAAGCCGAACGTCAATGTCCGCGGGTACTCGCCCTGTAGGATCCAAGGGGAGCGGATAGACAACATCACCGAGTATCTTGATCTCGGTGGGACCAACTTCGACGCCTCGTGGAGCCTCTTTCCGAGCCTTCACCTTCCCTCGTACACCGATGGCGTACTGTTTGCCCACGGTGGCGAGCCTGTCAACAACATTGGCGGGAGCGTTCTTCTTGAAGATCGTAACCTGCACGATGCCCTCTCGGTCGCGCAGGGTGAGAAAAGTGAGATTGCCTAGGTCGCGAATGTCCTCGACCCATCCGAACAGCGTGACCTCTTGACCGTCCAGCTCCGGAGTAACCTGAGTAGAATAGTGCGATCTTCTCCAGTCACCCAAACTGTCGAGCGCCATTCTTTATGCCTCGTCATTTCTTTGCGAGCAGCTTAGCGACCTCTCCAGGTTTGAGGGCGACTCGTACCCCTGCGGCCTTGAGGGCCTCAAGTTTGGATTCTGCTGTTCCGGTTTTTCCCATTATGATTGCTCCTGCGTGACCCATGCGCTTCCCCGGTGGAGCGGCTCTGCCGGCAACATATGCGGCGACCGGCTTCGGGTACTTTGTCTCTTTGATATACTGTGCTGCCAGTTCCTCCGCGTTGCCGCCTATTTCACCAACCAGCGCGACCGAATTTGTCTGCGGATCTTTCCTGAACATCTCTAATATGTCAACAAAGCTCAGGCCTACTATTGGGTCGCCGCCGAGACCTAGGCAGGTTGACTGTCCAAGGCCGGCTCTAGTGAGGCTTGCCGCAATCTCGTAGGTCAGCGTTCCGCTTCGAGAAGCCAAACCGACTTCTCCTCTCTTGAACACGTGTGCAGGCATTATGCCGAGCTTACACTCGCCCGGCGTGATGATGCCCGGAGTGTTAGGACCAACTATGACGCAACCTCTCTCCTTCGCTCGAGCCATGATGTCAATCGAATCTCTGATCGGGATTCCCTCAGTGATCAGCACGATAGGGTTCAGTCCGTGTGAAATCGCTTCGAGTGTAGCATCACGGGCAAATGGAGCTGGAACGAAGATGATCGACGCGTTGGCACCCGTCTTTGAAACCGCCTCACTTACCGTATCGAAGACAGGCATGCCTTCCACCTGCATGCCGCCTTTGCCGGGGGCGGTTCCTCCAACGATCTTGGTTCCATACGTGAGCATGAGCTTAGTGTGGAAGGTACCCTGAGAACCTGTGATATTCTGAACAATCGCCTTCGTATCTGAACCAACCAGTATGGCCATGTCACTTTGCTCCTTTTGCAAGCTCAACCGCTCTTGCGGCAGCGTCCTCCATCGTTTCCAACGAAGGTATGCCGGCGTCTTGGAGGATCCTGCGTCCTTCTTCCTCATTCGTGCCGACGAGCCTGATGACGATTGGTTTCGTGAGCCCAAGCCTCTTGCGAACATCAAGCAATCCCTTCGCAACGTCATCACAACGCGTGATTCCGCCCATGATGTTTAGGAAGAGAACTTTCACCTTCGGATTGCCGAGAACTATTTCGAGGCCATTCGCAATCCGCTCCTCATTTGCACCTCCGCCCAAGTCGCAGAAGTTTGCCGGCCGACCGCCGTAGTCCTGAATCATATCCAAGGTTGCCATGACCAGGCCTGCCCCGTTGCCGACTATCCCGACATCGCCGTCGAGCTCCACATACGCAAGCCCTTTCTCACGCGCTTTCACTTCAAGCGGCGACAACTCATGTCCGACTTCCCTTGATTCTTCGAGTAGGGATTTGTGCCTGAACAATGAGTTGTCATCAACGATCATTCGCAGATCTGCGGCAACGAATTCTCCATCTTTCGTCTCGACCAGTGGATTAGACTCAGCGAGCTCGCTGTCGTACTCAGTTGCCGTCAAGCAGAGCTCCGTAATGAAGGCGCCAAGTTCCACGACTTGCTTTCCTTTGTATCCGAGGGATTGCGCCAACTCGCGAGCCTGAAATCCTTCCAATGATCTTCCAGGCTCGAGGGGATGCTTGATTATCTTCTCAGGAGTCTTCTGTGCAACCTCCTCGATGTCTACGCCTCCCACCTGAGAAGCCAGCAGAGTGTAGCACTTGGCCGGACGATCAACGACGAGGCCAACATACAGCTCACGTGCGACATCGAGTTTCTTCTCGACCAGAAGTTTGGTGACTTTCTCACCTTTGACCTTCGATCCGAGGATAGCAGACGCCGCCTTCTCGGCATCATCAGGTGTGTCAGCGAACTTAATCCCACCTGCTTTCCCTCTCCCTGCAACCAGAACCTGCGCCTTCACAACCACTGGGCAAGCAAGTTTCTCCGCGATTTCTCTTGTTTCTTGAGGACTTGATGCAAGATGCCCGGGGGGCACATGCAGACCATATTTGGAAGCGATCCGTTTCGCTTCATACTCGAAGATCTTCAGTCGTCTCCACCTTCAATCGCGGACTTTCGGAAACGGCCTATTGTTTCTGATCGGTTGATATAACGCCTTCCGGCCCGACAAACGAGCCACGTTCTTCTCAGTAAGGTCGCGAGCGAAAAGACCGAGCAAGCTTAATTAGAGTTGCAGAGTCGTAGTGCCTCGATGAAACGTTCCGCTCCACGGAGTGGGACGTTGAAGCCACAACCAAGGGCAACGAAACGATGAAGACTAATGGTCAAAACGATACTGGACGCGTTCTGCGTCAAGAGCGGCATACTCTGCCGCAAGTGCCAAGAGAAGATTGAGAAAGGTCAGATAACGAATCTCGACCTGAAGATCATTAGACTTCTTACTGAACTCGAGAAAGCTAACCCGCAACTACAGGATGTGACGTACCACAAGGCCGTCGAGACCGAGAACAATGTGGTATTGCTCGTCGACAGACGCGACATGGATAAGATCCTCTCAGGAGGAGCGAAGACGGTTCATGCAATAACCGATTCGCTTGGAAAGAAAGTGAAGATCCTCAGCTACGGAGGAGACGACCGACAGTTTCTGGAAGACCTTCTCAGCCCGCTCTCGATCTTGACGCTGAACACCATCTGGATCCCTGACGGCAGCACAGAGACCAAAGTAGTAATCAGTGGCCGGGAACCGAGAAGACTGCCCGTCGACCTTGAGATTGTGAAAGGACTCGCGAAACAGATTCGAGACATAAGCCTTAGGATCGAGTTCGAGAGAACCTGATCATTCACGATCTCACAGGGTACGTCATGTTCTTCTGAGGCACCGTCACGCTCGCCACTTCGGAGATGAACTTGGCATACAGCTCCGGATGCTCAGTGTGGATTGGATACACCGTCTTGGGGCCGATCCTAGCTACGGCAGATTTGAGTTGATCTGGCATTATGTGACCTGAACAATGCACGTGATACATGGGCAATCCGAAATGGTCGAGCCAATTGACGACGCGCTCAAACTCGAATTCCTGCTCCTCGTTGAAAGGCTCGGAAATCGAGAGAATGAAACAGCTACCCGGCTCTGGACGAATATCGACCAACTCCTTGAAGGAACTAGCTGAACTCACGAGTACTGTCTTGCTCTGCATCCCTTTGATGTCGGATGCTTCCACCACGTTCTGAAATGAGAGCACGTTCTTTTCCCATTCATAGTATCGCTTCTTGCTGCGCTGGTATACGACCACATTCTTGTCGTGAGCAACGTCTGGAATGTCGATTCGCCCCTCGTCTGCAAGCTTCGAAAGCAGGTGCGCCTGCCTGAGCGAGATCGCTAGAGTCCGTCCGTTCTGCTTGGCGGAGTTATAGAAGGTCCTGAACCTGTCCACATCCACATTTGAGAAGTCTGCCAAGACGAGCTTCGAACTTGCTCGTATGATCGAAGAGATCTTCGACTGCACTTCCGCCTCCGTAGTCAACGTCGCGCCAATCAGGTTTGTTCCTTCTGCCAGCAGCGCATCCGGCTTCTCTTGTCGTGCGCGTTCGATGAAGTCCTCCGTCATTCGTGACTTTGTCCCATGAACTCTAAGATCCCCAGTGTAGACGAGCGTGCCCTCGGATGTGTGCACAATGAAGCCATATGCTGCGGGCACCGAATGATCGACATGTACTGGCTCAACTTCGATTGATCCGAGCCGGATCTTCGAGCCTGTCCTGAACTTTTCGAACCTAAGACCTGAGATGTCTGATTCCAAGCTCTTCGTTCGTGTTTCATATAGTGCCCGAATTATGGTCGCAGTCGTCTCTCCGCAGTAGACCGGTATCTTCCGGTTGAGGAATGAGATGCAGGCTGAGTGGTCTCCATGTGAATGTGAGAGGAAGACTCCTTGGATGCTGGGTTCGGATTCCTTGAACTTGTACAGACCCTCGAGCTTGGGCAACATTCCGAACTCAAATAGTTCTTTCTCATCCCTTGGCGAGAGCAGCGGCTCTGAGTAGAATCTTCTGCGGTCTGCGTAGCTTACTCCAAAGTCTAGCAGAATCCTCGTGTCGCCGTCTTGGATGAGGAACTTGTTGCCACCTATCTCTCCGACTCCGCCGAGCGCAACGAAAGTGGAGTTTGATTCTCGCAAGCGGATGCGTCCCTGCGAGCAATATTGTGGAATGCTTGATATTCTCTTGCTTTTGCAGGGCGACAACGATTATCAGTCAGTTGCCTTGAGATTGCGGCGATATCACTTTGCTGAAGGGCGCAATCTTCGACCTCGGAGAGACACTGATGCACCTCACCGTGACATGGGAGCAGGTGAGAGAATGGAGAATACAGGCCATCCACAATGCCCTTGCTCAACAAGGAGCCGATCTAAGCCTGACCGAAATAGCGCGGGAGTGGTTGCGACTGCATGAGGAAGAATCTGATTATGCAGCTCGCACATTCGAAGAGATAGAAATCCAAGAATCCTTCGTTGAGCTCTTCGACAGACTAAAGGTGAGACCAGAGCAGCGACCAAGCATGGGTGAATTGGTGAAGAGATTCTTTGCGCTAGAAGCGGAGTCATGGGTCATCTTTCCAGGAGTTCCTCAGATGCTTCAGCAGGTCCGTGATCTCGGCCTAGGGATGGGACTGCTCTCGAACGCGCGGAACGATTGGGCAGTCAAAGAGATCATGGAGCGACTAGGTCTCACTCGATACTTCGATGTGATTCTGACATCGGCAGCTCTGGGAATTAGAAAACCGAGACCAGAACCTTTTCGTGAGATGCTGAAATTGCTAGGAGTCGGAGCGGCCGAAGCAGTAATGGTTGGTAACTCAATGGAAGCTGATATCGCGGGGGCGAGACCTCTCGGAATTAGAACGATCCGTGTCAAATTCGGCGACCACGCTGATGAATTGCCGCTTCACCTGGAAACCAGCGTTGATCCCGATACTACCGTGTCCACGGTCCAAGATATTGTGCTGGCAATCAAACAGATGATGGTCAGTCATTAATCGCATCGCTATTCTGAGCAGACAGTTTACTCCGCGAGCTAACGAAACCTAAATACGCGGCATTCGGGAATGACGCGACTCAGTGCAGAAACCTTGGCACAAGACAGCGCCTACGGGCGATCTTCCGAGCGCGTTCAGTTGAAGCAACTAAGCGAGTACATGTGGGAGATTCCTGAATCATTCAAGCCCGGCATGAGAGTTGCTGGTAGAATCTACGCTGACAAGACACTCATCGACAAGATGCGAACCGATGCCACACTCGAACAGTGCGCAAACGTCGCAACCTTGCCAGGCATACACAAGTGGTCAATAACGATGCCGGACGGCCATGAAGGCTATGGCTTTCCAATAGGCGGTGTCGCGGCAATGGACTACGACGAGGGCGTCATCAGCCCAGGCGGAGTTGGTTACGACATTAATTGCGGTGTCAGACTCATCCGCACCAACCTTAACGAAGGTGACGTGAGGCCAGTTCTACCAAAGCTACTAGACACGCTGTTCAACAACATACCGTCAGGTCTCGGGAGCCTCGGCAAGATCCGCGTCACACAAGGGGATCTCGACAAAGTCGTCGACGATGGGGTCGAATGGGCAATAGACCACGGCTACGGATGGTCTGAAGACAAGAACCATTGCGAAGAAAACGGATGCATGGAAGCCGCGGATCCGTCCAAAGTTTCCTCAACAGCAAAGAGCCGGGGGCATCGCCAACTTGGAAGTCTTGGGAGCGGAAACCACTTTCTCGAGATCGAGAGAGTGGACCAGATCCTTGACGAACGCGTCGCCAAACACCTGGGAATAGAGCGCGTCGGACAGATACTCGTCCTGGTTCACACTGGAAGCCGAGGATACGGTCACCAAGTGTGCAGCGACTACTTACGAGTCATGGAACGAGCCGTAAGCAAGTATCACATCAACTTGCCTGATCGGCAACTGGCGTGTGCGCCCTCGAAAAGCCCAGAGGCAGAGGATTACCTCCCAGCGATGGCCGCTGCGTGCAATTTCGCTTGGGTAAACAGACAGATGATTACGCACTGGACACGAGAAGCCTTCGAGAAGACCCTTGGCAAGACCGCTGACCAACTAGACTTGCATCTAATCTACGACGTATGTCACAACGTTGCAAAAATCGAGAACCATATTGTTGACCAGGAAGGTCACCACCGGAAAGTCATAGTTCACCGGAAAGGCGCAACTCGCGCGTTTCCTCCCGGACACCCTGACATTCCGGCGGAGTACAAAGAGATCGGACAGCCAGTCCTGATTCCTGGCAGTATGGGGACTAGTTCATGGCTGCTCGTCGGAACCGCGAAGAGCATGGAACTGAGCTTTGGCTCCACGGCTCACGGTGCTGGACGGATGATGAGTAGAGCAGCCGCAAAGAGACGATGGAGCCCGCAGGAAGTGAAGAAGGGACTCGCTGACAAGGGCATCTTGATTCGAGCAGCTGAAATGGGAACAGTGACAGAGGAGGCACCGGGAGCCTACAAGGACGTTGATCGCGTAGCAGAGGTCAGCCACCAAGTAGGAATCGCAACCAAAGTATGCCGCCTCACACCGATAGGAGTAACAAAAGGATAGGATCGCCTCCAATCCGAAAGGACCTCGCACGAACAACGATGCTTCTGAGCGGCATAGATCTTGAGTAAACTAATGGTGATAACCAGAGCCAACTTCCTACTGTTGACTGTGGTCATTGTCGCAGCTGGACTGTCCGCCTCCCTTTATGCACATGGAGTCTTCAACCCGTTCGAAGCTTTGCTCGTATTGATTGGAGCTTTGTTAACTCACATGGCGGTGAACGTCTTCAACAATTACTTTGACTACAGATCCAAAATCGACACACGAACAACCAAGACGCCATTCAGCGGCGGCGTCAACATACTAGTGGAAGGCAAGATGAAACCGTCTACTGCCTTAGGCGTTGGCTCCTTGTGCCTCATCGGAGCTGCCGTGATAGGAGCCTACTTCCTGATGCACTCGTTCTATCCTCTGTTTCCCATTCTCCTTTACGGATTAGTCGCGATATGTCTCTACACTCCAGTGCTTGCGAGGGCACCTGCACTCAGCGAGATCGTAGCAGGAACCGGATTTGGATTCATGGGACTAGGAGCGTACGTCGCTCAAGCGAGAGTCGTTGATGCCGCAGGTATTGCGGTCTTCGTTCCTGTCAGCATTCTCGTGGGCTTGCTCCTCTTCTTGAACGAGTTTCCTGATGTTGAAGCAGACAGAGCCGCTGGCAGACGACATGTAGTGATACTGTTTGGAAGGAGAACATCAGCGTGGATCTACGTTGTCTTTCTTGCCGCAACATACGTGTCAGTTCTCCTATCAGTTGCTGTGACAGCGGCCCCGATGGCAGTTCTTGTATCTCTGATCACTATGCCAATCGGATACAAGGCGATGCGCATAGTGCTCAAGAACTATGACCGAGTTCCAGAGCTAGTGCCGGCATTGGGATTGAACGTGACCGTCATCATTTCCACCATTGCGTTGCTCGCAGTGGGATTCCTAATTAGCTTCTACGTCTGATTCTCTGGCAAACTACCGCCATGATGTTCGCGGGTAGCTGCAAAGCGTACTACGTTGATCGTACGAGCCTCCAAAGGAGGATTATGCAAAACGCAGCGAGCAAAATTACTACGCCGACAAGAGAGCGAATAATCCTCGTACCCAAAATCAACATCAAGAGCAGAATTCCGACAGCCAAATAGGGGAACAATGAGCCAGTTCGTGTTTTCATCTGAAGAAGCAGTAGCCCTCCTACAACTGTGATGACGACGACGATCTCCAATGTGCTGAGCATTTTGCATTCCACTTATTTCGATCCACAGCAGCCGGGTACGTTTTCTTTGTTCAGAATAGGTGTTTTCGTGAGGCGACTGAATCGTCGAGCAGCATTTGCACTACAGGAAATCGGGACTAGAGGGTGAGTCGCGTACGAACCTACAGGCCCAATCCTTTAAGAAAGAACTTCTTCTGGCAGTACGGGCAGTATTGGGCGAACCTCGAAATCCACTGCCCACAGTAGCCACATCTGATCGTAGCTGATGCCATCTTAATCCACCAGAGCTAGAATGATGCTCAAGATACTTGCCTGTTCATAGCTAGTTGAATGCCATATTCAGATACGTGAGTCATAGGTTTTCCCTGAATTGTGTCGAAACAACGAGAACCAATTAGACTAATATAGCTAGCATGTGTCGCGGGGCTTTGGTCATGCACAAGCAGGGCGCTGATCTGAAGGAGGACTAATATACGATGACCAAGGCTACTCAGCGATCGATCCTCCGATGGAACTCATAGTTGACGGACCCCTCGGAGTCCTCGGCAAAACAGCATTGGTCACTGAGATTCCATCATTCGATGCTGGACTGGTTGCCTTCTTCTTCGTCTTCCTATTGATGGGCATCATGTACTTCATTCTCAGATCGGACAGAGACAAAGTAATGCCGCAGCTGAGCCCACTTGGACCAAAAGATGTAGCCAAACTTGAGAATCCCCTCTCAACATCAGATGCCGCCTATGTTGGTATCATTACTCTGGTCATCTTGGAACTCGTCTTGGACGTCTTGATAGTGGTGAGCGTGCTTCAAGGGATGGGATCAATTGCGGTCGGAACTATGCTTGCACTCGCAACATTCCTCGCAGCAGCTATTTTGGCAGTCTACAGGAGCACGTTCATGAGTGACTCTTTCACGAGGAAGCCGAGATTGGAACAGGTCGCCGCTAGTCTGTCAAAGAAGCCTAGTGAGGGTGGGGAACATGACTGAGAAAGCCGCGGACGTACCCAAGAAGATCCGACATCGCATGAATAGGCGTCAGTTCGTTCAGACGATAGTCTCGTTGGGAATTGCAGGGACTGTCGTCTCGTTTCTGTCCCTACTCATGTCACTTCTTCCCAGTGCCGGAGCTGGAGAAGAAGAAGGACAAGTCGATAACGTCTTCAAGTATGGCCCGGACAAGGGCACGTGGTACTCTGACAAGTCGGGAACCGATGTCAAACTGGAGGATTTCGACCAAGTCGGAAAAGGCGCGGGCGTACTTTGGCGCGGGAGATACCCAGCGATCGTCATACGCGTTGACGAAAGCAAACTTCAAGGCGCAACAGCAACCAACGGGCTAATTGCTTTGGCAGCCTCATGCACTCATCTATGCTGCATAGCCACTTGGCATCTGGATCGACCGAACGAAGATGTGTTGTTCTGCAGATGCCATGATGGCGCCTTCGATCCTTACAATATTGTGAAGGACGTTATGCTCAACGGCGCCGAGTACACGGGAGCGAAGGTCATCGCAGGTCCGCCGCCGAGAGCTGCACCGATCATACCGATCGAGATCACAGATGGAAAGGTCGCAGGAGTTGCCAGCGACCTCGGACTCTACGATTTCTGTGGGTGAATCAGTCATGTCTTCAAGAACGAAAAGACTCTACGATTGGTTTGACAAACGCATCAACATCTCTCCGCTAATAGCAGAAGCGCAGAGAAGCATCAACTTCGCTCTGCCGAGCACCCACACACGACAGAACAGATCCAAGATCTTCTGGTTTGGCTACCCTTTCTACTACGCGGGCTCGATCTTGGCTTTCCTTGCTATTCTGCAAGGAATCACGGGCCTTCTTCTCGCTTTTCACTATGTGCCCTCTGCAGTCGGCGATCCGGGAACTCCGACGCAAGCGTACACGAGCGTGCAGAATATTATGAGGTCAGTTCCACTCGGGGCGCTGATTAGAGGTATCCATCAGTGGGGCGCGAACCTCCTCGTGGCCGCCCTCGTGATTCACGCGTTCTGGGCATTCTTCCGCAGCCCCTACAGGGTCGGAAGAGAGATCTCATGGGTACTGGGCGCACTCTCACTTGGCCTAGCACTTGCGTACTCGTTCTCTGGTTACCTTCTTCCTTGGGATCAACTTGGCTACTGGGCCGCAACTATTAGTGTGCAGATAATGAGATCGATCCCGGTTCTAGGCGACTTGATTGCGCAGATCCTTCTTGGTGGGACAACTCTGTCCCCTGTCACGCTCGTGAGGATGTACTTCTACCACGTGAGCCTTCTGCCCGTAGTGGCTATAGTTCTTGTCGGTGCCCACATCGGATTGGTTATGCTACAAGGTGTTTCGGAACCTGAGGAGGTCTGGAAGCCTGAGAAGACTGGTCAGGCATCGGGACAGAAGCAGGCGGGACCGCTCTTCGGTCCCTTCCTACCGCAGCAGATCACTCCGGTCCTGATACTTTCGCTTATCACGCTCGGAATTGTCATACTCCTAGGAGCATATGCCGTCCAGATGCCGGGCGACCCGGCGAACAGGTTCCTCACACCTCAGTTCATAGCGCCTGAATGGTATTTCCTCTGGGCCTATGGACTTCTCAAATGGGTCGGCTGGGTCTACGAGGTCGTACGTTTTGTCCCACCTGCCACAGTGTTCGGGATCGACCTGTTGAGCGCCAAGGTCATTGGCATTCTGGTCGCCGCCGGGATGTTCTTAGTTCTTGTCCTGATGCCTGTCATCGATCGTGGAGACGAGGTGCGTGTCCTGCGGAGACCATTGAAGACAGCCATAGGAGTCTGGGCTATTGGACTCCTTTCGACGCTAACCCTATACGCACTGAACGAGATCCTTTCGTCATATCTCTCCATTCCGATCGACACGATGAACCCCCTCCTGGGATCAATCGTTATCGTTGTTCCATTGGCGGTGGCGGTACCGTTCTACGTGATACTCCGTCGTCATGCCGCAAAGGCGAGCGCAAAGGCGAGCGCAAAGGGGGCTTAGGCTTGGACATTATCAGAGATGTCTTCCAGCATGTTCCCCTGCCCTTCGTGATCGCCTGGTATGCGATCGGCGTCATCAGCGCATACATCTTCATCACCGGAGTCAGAAGACATGTGCGAGCTTGGAGGCAAGGAAAAGCGGAACAGATCCAAGGAACTACGCTCTCGCGCCTGAAGAGACTCGTCTACTTCGGTTTGGCGCAAGGGAAGGTTCTCAACAAGATATACAATGGAACAATGCATGTCCTCATTTCGATTATCGGGTTCCTGCTGTTGCTGGGAATGTTCTTCCCTATCCTCGAAGGCGTTGTAGGCTACCTAGCTCTGCTCTTCGCTCTTGGATTGATTCTGCTCGAATACAAACGTCTCAGAGCTACGGGACCTCCTCTTGAAACGGCCTGGGAAGACTCCTTCGTCTTCGGCGTCATAGTAGCGATGGCGGTGTCCGGATTCCTCATGATGGGAGTCAACACTTGGGCCTGGAATTCCCCTGCTGGTCAGATACTCTCACCACTATTCACGCCACTGGGACCCAAAGTGCTCGTGGACCTCTACCCGAGCCTCTTTCTCCTTCACTCAGGGCTGGTATTCTCGCTGATTGCGTACGTACCGAACTCCCGTCTCATTCATCTGATTACGTCGCCGACGAGCGTCTATTGCACACCGATTACGATTAAGGGTGAGATGACCACACCGTTCGACCTCAAACAGATGATGGAATCCGGCAATTTCGACGTGAAAGTCGGAGCATCGCAGATTAACGACTTCACATGGCAACAGAAACTCAGCTTCGACGCTTGCACGTTGTGCCAGCGATGTTCAGACGCGTGCCCTGCAAAGGCCAGTGGAACGAAACTCTCTCCGATGCATCTCATACTGAAACTGAAGAACCTTGAACTCCAGTCTCCGGACGTTATGAGACAACTGCATGGACAAACGGTGGACGCAGAGGAGCTTTGGGCCTGTACCACATGTCGCGCCTGTGTTCAAGAATGTCCTGTTCTGATTCACCACGTCAATGCGATCTGCGATATGCGTCGACACTTGATGGCGGAAGGCAAAGTGGACAAGAAGAAACGCGACCTCCTGACTTTCCTGACAACGGTCGGCAACACATACGGACTCGGCAGTTCAGACCGAACAAAATGGGCAGAAGGACTTGATGTGAAATCCTATGGCGATGAGCCTGACCAGGAGTTCTTGTACTGGGTCGGATGCGCTGGCTCGTACGATACACGAAACCAGATGGTATCTCGCGCACTCGTCAAGATTATGAAGACGGCTCAAATAAAGTTCGGAATCCTAGGAAACGATGAGAAATGCAACTGCGAGGTTGCACGCCGGGTGGGTGAAGAAGGACGATTTCAGCAAACTGCAATGGAACTCATCGACCTGATGAACAAACGTGGCGTGAAGAAGATCGTTACCCAGTGTCCCCACTGCTACAACACATTCAAGAACGAATACCCCAGATTCGGCGCAACATTCCAAGTCATACATCATTCTCAGCTGATTGCGCAGCTATTGCACGAAGGAAAGCTGAAGCTCAAGAAAGGAATCGAACAATCCATCGCATACCACGACCCGTGCTACTTGGGTAGGTACAACGACGAATACGATGCCCCGCGAAATATCATTCGCACAGTCTCCAACGGAAGACTCGTTGAGCTTCCACGATCCCGTGCCAAGAGCTTCTGCTGCGGCGGAGGCGGAGGCAACACTTGGTATACGGTAGAAGTGGAGAAGAAGTGCAGCGTGATAAGGATCGATGAGGCTCAGCAACTAGCCCCCAACATCCTAGCGGCAGCTTGCCCCTACTGCATCTCCATGTTCGAGGACGCCTCAAAGGTACTCGGCACATCGGAGAAGATGCCTATCCGGGACATCGCCGAGCTAGTCGCAGACGGGCTGGAATAGTCAGTATCATAAACCCCAGCTGGCTATAGTGCGAGGCGCCCGGTGGAGGAGAAAACATGCCGAACATAATCGTGCTTGCCAAGCAGGTCTTCTACACACAAGACTTACGAATTGACCGGACCAACAAGAAACTCGTTACAGAGGGTGTGGCCCGCGTTATCAGCGAATCAGACAAGAATGCGATTGAGGAAGCCGTAAGGCTGAAGGAGAAACTAGGCGGAAAGATCACAGTGCTCACGATGGGACCAGCGCAAGCAAAGGAAGCGCTTCGTGAGGCCATAGCCATGGGAGCCGACGAGGGCTACATGCTGACTGGCCCCGAGTTCGAGAACTCAGACGCTCATGCAACAGCGGTCGCTCTAGCAGCGGGTATCAAGAAGATCGGACAGTTCGACACGATACTATGTGGCGAAACATCTGAGGATCAGTACTCGTTCCAAGTTGGACCTAGAACAGCCGAGATTCTGAACCTTCCACAGATAACCTACGCAGTCAAGATCACAATCCAAGACGGGAAGATCGTCGCTGAGAGAAGTCTTGAAGACACCTATGAGACAGTGGAGTCCAAGCTTCCAGCATTCGTCACGGTCTCGCGGGAAATCAACGAGCCGAGGCTTCCGACACTCATGGCCATAATGGCCGCTTCTAAGAAACCCATGACCCCTTGGACAGCTGCTGACGTTGGATTGAAGCCGAACGAGCTTGGCCGCGACGGTTCGCTGACCGAGCCTCTGAAAACAGCCGTGGCCACTGGCGAAAGGAAGAGGATCCTCATACAAGGCGAGCCCAAAGAGGCCGCGGAGAAACTTGCTAGCACGCTAGCAGGCGAAGGAGTGGTGAAGGTAACTTGACAAGCGCTGAGAAACATGAAGGAGTTTGGGTTTTCTCCGAAAACCCCGCAGTAGCACGAGAATTACTCTCGAAGGGACGGGAGCTCTCCGGCAAACTCGGAACCCATCTTGCGGCCGTCGTCCTCGGTGAGAACGTTGCGGAAACGAGCAAGGAACTCGTGGCTTTCGGCGCAGACAAAGTCTACACTGCCCAAGACGTGTCTTTGACGACGTTCGGCGTTCATCCATTCTCAGACGTATTGACCGAGATGGTTCGATCCTACAGGCCAGATGTCATACTTATCGGGGCAACGCGAAGCGGACTTGAACTCGCTGCTAGGCTTGCGGAACGGCTTAAGACTGGGTGCTGCACAGAATGCTCGAAACTGGACATCGACCCCGAGAAGAAGTGCGTGGTTGTCGACCGCCTTGTGCTTGGAGGTAATATTACCGAGACGCTAATCATTAGATCCAAACCGCAGATCTTCACTCTTCCGAAGGGAGTCTTCCAACCACTAAACAAGGATTCGAGTCGCACTGGAGAGACTATTCAAGTTCAAACGAAGATGGCCGAGTCCCCTGTGAAGGTGCTTGGCCGGAAGCCAAAGGAGTTCGCGGGTGTGAGAGTCACAGAGGCTGAGGCTATTGTCTCATTTGGACGCGGCCTAAAGAAGAAAGAAGACATCCCGATAATCGAAGAACTTGCGAAGACAATCAGTGGCGTCGTGGGCTGCTCACGACCGATCGCGGAGGACCTCAAGTGGCTTCCGATCGATCAGTACGTAGGGTTGTCCGGCCAGAAGGTTGCGCCGAAACTGTATCTTGCCTGCGGCATCTCAGGACAAATCCAACACATCACAGGCATCCAGAATGCTCGCGTCGTGGTGTGTGTGAACACGGACTCGAAGGCGCCGATCTTCGAGTATGCCGACTACGGAATTGTTGGAGATCTCTACAAGATCGTGCCAGCCCTAACTGAGGCCTTCAAACAGCTCTCGTCGCGAAAGTAACTCGATCTCCCACCGCTCCAAACAGTCTGAGATTAGGAACGTATCATAGTCAGCATCATCTTGAATTTCCCAGGCCCTACCAAGGCGTGCGGCTCGTTCGCTGGCATCAGAATCGCTTCGCCCTCCTCTAACCGGTAGCCCTTCCTAGAGATCGTAACCGTTGCTTCCCCATCGAGAATGCAGACGAGAGCATCAAATGGTGCAGTGTGCTCGCTTAGTCCCTGCCCTTCGTCAAAGGCAAATAGTGTCACAGTCCCCGTCTTCTTCTCCACTATTGTCTTGCTCACTATGGCGCCCTCTTGGTAACTGACCAGGTCAGTCAGCTTGGCAGCTTCTCCCGTCAAGACTCTCCGATCGGGATCCCGTGTGGTGTCCGTCATGTGATGGGCACTCTCCGTGGATCGATACAAGAGCAAGACAGACATCTATAGGCAATGTGGCTTACTCTAATTGGGTAGGCCAAGCAAGAACAGGAATGCTTGATACGATTTGATAGTGGGACGTTGAGGGTCGAATTGGAAAAGCTCAGAACTCCTCACCTAGATGATGTTTACGCGGCTAGGGATGTCGTGAACCGCTATCTCAAACCAACCCCGCTTCTCTACTCACGTCGACTTTCGAAGCTTCTTGAATGTCAGATCCACTTGAAGCTGGAGAATCTCCAGCCGACGAGAGCGTTCAAGGTGCGGAGGCATCCACTATGTGGAGAGAATGAAGGAACAAGCGCTCAGCCGCGGAGTCATTACGGCGTCGACTGGAAATCACGCCCAATCGGTCGCTTACGCAGGCATGCTGTTCGGTGTGAATGTGAGAATCGTCATGCCTCATGGAGTCCCGCAGATGAAGACCGAGGCCGTCAATAATCTAGGTGCCGAGGTGATCTTGCACGGCAGCTACTATGAAGAGGCGCGTGAGTACGCGGAGAAGCTTGCCTCCCAGAGAGGATTCCTGTATGTGCACGGAATCAATGAGCCGCTGCTGTACGAAGGCGTCGGAACCATGCATCTTGAAGTCTTCGAGGAACTTCCAGGCATGGATGTAGTCATAAATCCGATTGGCGGCGGATCAGGAGCCTCAGCCGCATGCATAGTCTACAAGAGCCTGAATCCCCGCATCAAAGTGATAGGCGTACAAGCCGAAGGCGCACCAGCCTTCTACCATTCATGGAAGAAAGGCGCCGTCATGCCCGCTGAAGGTGTGAACACGACTGCAGAGGGTCTTGCAACAAGCCGAGCATACGAGCTGCCCCTGAGAATTCTGAGAGAGAAGCTAGATGACATAGTACTTGTGAGCGATCAAGAGATGAAACAAGCTGTCCGGACCATTCTGCAGGAAACGGGACAAGTAGCAGAGCTGTCAGGCGCCGCATCCACCGCCGCAGCTTTCAAGATCAAGAAAGACCTGGCCGGAAGCAAGGTTGTGCTCATGCTTACTGGTGGCAACATAGAACCCGAGCAGCTTGCGCGGATCCTGCGGGAACAGACATAGATGCGGTGAGGATCAAGCTTCGGTCCTGCTGGATTCAGCGATGAACGGGAGCGAAAGGATCGAAGAAGATAGCAGGCTAATCGTCAGGCGAGGATCGAGCCCGAGTTTGGCTAGAGTCCTGCCCTGCATATCTATGTCGTCTGCCTTGCTCAAGATCGAAGCAACATCAAAGGTTCGAGCGATTGAGAAGATCTTCTCGAGTCGGCGGTCCGGGAGCCTGAAGAGCATCCTCCGAATCCGCCGCATTGCGTTGAGATCACGCCCTATCTCGCGCTTCCATCGCGTCTCATAGTCTGCGAGAAACGACTCAGAAATGTCCCCCACTCTGGAGGCATCGTAGGCGACCCTGCCGGCGATCCTTCCGCAGATGAGGCTGAACACAATTCCTCCGCCAGTTGTAGCTTTCACCTGTTGCGCCGAATCGCCTACGTTCAACATGCCTGGAGAGTAGGTCTTGGGAATCGGGCCGCCCAAAGGTATGGGATGATAAGAGACGTCGCCTCGTTGCACGTTCTTCAGTTTCTTAGAGGCGATGGGATGTCTCTTCATGAATCTCTCTAGAAAGAGGCGCGGATTGCCCTCACGAGTCGCTAGTCCAACCTTTGCGGAGCCGTCTCGCCAAGGAATTAACCACGCGAAGAACCCGGGCGCGTAAGCGGATCCAAGATATACCTCGACGAGGTCTTCGTTTATGTCTTCCACATCATTTAGGTGGACTTGGGCGGAGTTCACCCACATTGGTTTGCGCCGCTCGCCTTTGGACCGCAGACGTGTCAGTGTTGGCGACGCACCTTCGCAATCCACAATGAGCTTGCAACTGAACGTTTGTGGCTTGGCACCTGCTGAGACCTGTACATGGAAGCCGTCGTCGTCCGATGCGAGGGCCGAGGTCGCTCTTGAACTGAACTTCAACTGCGCTCCTGCCTTCTGGGCTCTGTTCGCTAGGTGCTCGTCGAAGGCTATGCGGTCGAGAACCCATGTCACCGGGGTCTGGCGCTCAAGATGGAGAACCTGCCCGGATGGCGAATGGAACACTGCACCCCGAATCTGGTTTTTGATTATGTGGCTGGGTAGTGAGAAGCCTAGACGCTTCATGCTGTTGATTCCAACATGCCCCGAGCAGTGTGAAGGGACCCCTGCTTGGTCGTGTTCCTCCAGCAGGAGCACTCTGGATCCTAAGGAGGCGGCTGTCTCGGCAACCGTAGCGCCGGCCACACCGCAACCGACCACAATGACATCGGCGTCGAAATCCACTGGATATGCACGCCTCGGTTGGGAACGACCTAGCCATACGCTAGGTAGACGTTCGGAGGCCGATTCTAGTAGATAAGGCTCGTGAACACACGCGGGATGCTGAGCTATGCCTGTTTTGCCGCAACCAGTTCTACTCGTCTCTTCCCTTTCATGAGACGCGAGACGCGTAGCACACCGTTGATTTCGAGCTTGAGGAGGATGCTGTTGAGTTCACGGAAGCTGATTTCACCGTAGCTCTCCTTGACTTGATCTAGTAGATCACCGTCGGTGAGCGGCCCTTTGCGTTGCAGAGCCTCAACTACGACTAAGTTGAGGGGGCGAGGCCCCCAGACCTTGTTCATCGAACTCTCCTGGACATGTCCTATGAGATAATCGCAGTTGGAACAACCCGCTCTTTTCTGGATCGTTCTGAGAACTGTGAGTAGTAATCTTCCATCTTCTCATTGATGCTGGGTTTGATCGTTTCCATTGCCTGGTCGAAGTCTTTGCGCGTAACCTCTTTGGCATCTACGCTGTCTCGAAGCGCGGTCATCGCTGCTTCCCTGCAGAGGGCCTCAACATCTGCTCCAGAGTACCCTTTTGCCTTCTCCGCGATCTCTTGCAAGACCACGTCCTTTGAGAGAGGCATGTCGCGGGCGTGGATTTTGAAGATCTGCATGAGCGCTCTTGTGTCTGGTGCTGGTACGTCAATCAGCCGATCGAACCTGCCCGGTCTCATGACTGCGGGGTCCAGTATGTCAGGCCTATTGGTCGCAGCGATTACGACAACGTTCTGGAGTGATTCTATGCCATCCATTTCCGTGAGAAGTTGGCTGATTACACGCTCGGTCGCTCCAGAGTCGGAATACCCCGCTCCTCTTCTGGGGATAATCGAATCGAGTTCGTCGAAGAAGATTATTGCAGGCGCCGCAGTCCTTGCCTTCCTGAAGACCTCTCTGATTGCTTTCTCAGATTCCCCGACCCACTTGGAGAATATTTCCGGTCCCTTAACTGAGATGAAGTTGGCCTCGCTTTCTGTTGCGACAGCGCGTGCGAGCAGGGTCTTGCCACATCCTGGTGGACCGTAGAGTAATATGCCCCTGGGGGGTTTGATGCCCATCCTCTTGAAGACCTCTGGCTTCTTCAGGGGCCATTCGACCGATTGGACTAGCTCGTTCTTGATCTTGTCAAGTCCTCCGACTTCTTCCCAATGCACTGATGGTACCTCCACGTAGACTTCCCTCATTGCGGTGGGGGTGATCTCTCTGTACGCGGACAGGAAGTCGTCTTCCTGCACTACCATTCTATCCAGTATCTCGGGTGGAACTCGTTCCTCCTCTAGATTTATCTCGGGCATGTATCGCCTGAGAGCTTTCATCGCTGCTTCTCTTGAGAGCGACGAGATGTCAGCTCCCGTGTACCCGTGCGTAATGTCCGAAAGGCGTTTGATATCAACATCTTCAGCGAGCGGCATGTTCCTAGTGTGTATTTGCACGATTTCGTTGCGCCCTGCCTTGTCAGGAACGCCTATCTCTATCTCCCGGTCGAACCTCCCAGGACGCCTCAACGCCGGGTCAATCGCGTTGGGCCTGTTCGTTGCTCCAATGACTATGATGTTGCCTCTAGTTCCCATTCCGTCCATGAGTGAGAGAAGCTGCGCAACAACTCGCCGTTCAACCTCACCAGTGACTTCTTCACGCTTCGGTGCAATCGCATCCATCTCATCAATGAACACGATGCTCGGCGCGGTCTCCTGTGCCTTCTGAAATATCTCTCGAAGCCTAGCTTCAGACTCGCCGTAGAATTTCGACATTATCTCTGGCCCGGAGATCACGTAGAAGTTTGCATCAGACTCGTTCGCAACCGCCTTTGCCAGAAGTGTCTTGCCGCACCCCGGAGGACCGTAGAGGAACACTCCTCTAGGCGGTTCGATGCCAAGCCTCTGGAACAATTCTGGATGTCGGAGAGGAAGCTCGACCATCTCTCTGATGCGTTGTATCTCTTCATGAAGGCCCCCGATGTCTTCGTAGGTGATCATCGAGATGCCTTTTTTCTCCGGTGTCGGCTCGCTGAGGACTTGTACGTGGCTTGTCTCAAGTATCTTCACCGGGCCGTGCGGTCTGGTCCGCGTAACTACGAGCGGGACCGCGCTTCCGAATATGGATAGCAGAGTCATGTCGCCTTCAACGAACGGCATGTCCATGAATCTGCGTTTCACGAAACTGACGAATTCTTCGTCTACGCTTAGCCTAACGTCGGTGGGAGCGAAGATTATCGCCTGGGCCTCTTTGACATCAGCTTTCTTCAGGACTACGTACTCGTTCAGTGCTACGCCCGCGTTTCTTCTGATGAGGCCGTCCATTCGTACGATCTCTTCACCCTGGTCTTCTGCGTAGGCGGGCCAAGCGACGGCGACTGTCATTTTCTTACCGTGAATCTCTACAAAATCACCCGCAGTGATCGTGAGCTTCTGCATCGTCTCGTTGTCTATCCTCACTTTGCCGTGTCCGACGTCTCTTTGCCTTGCGTCGGCTACTCTCAACTGTATGTCTTTTCCAACCATCTCTCTTCATTCCTTGATCTTGATCGTGATCGAGCCCGGCTTTCCCATCGTTGCCGATCTAGCCGGAGCCTGTTACTATAGGTAACGGTTCATGGATATAAGCGTTACTTTTAGTAACAAACCTCAGGTCCGCCAGACATTGACGACCTGGATCTCACCAACATTCTCCACGGACTTCAGCGCCTCTTCAACCTTGTCCATCTGTCCCTCCGCATCAGGCATTGCGACCCTAGCAACCAACGCAACAAGCCCAAAAGCTATGGGCTCCTCATCAAACCTCGCAACCGCCGTCCCGGCTGGCAACGCCTTCTCCACCTTCTTCCTTAGTTCCACAAGGTCAACCGTGGTTTCGGTAGGGAAGATCTTGATTTGTGCAATCACCTTAGCCAAGCATAGTCACTGCCTATGGCCCAGTGAATCCGCATTTCGCACACTTGTAAGGTCTGCCGAAAGTCCTGCACTTCTCACAACGCCACATGGTGACTTCACCACAATTCGGACAGGGGAAGCGCACCGCGCCTTCTCCAGGCATTATGGTTCTCGAACACCAAGTGCAGGTGGGCATTCGCACCGTTTTTGTTTCACTCAATTCCAACGCCTTCTTTTCCTACAGGGCACCCGCCGTCGTTTATTTATCCGTTGCTCGGGCCGCACTGATCCGATCCGCCCACGCGAGACTGTCAACCGAGACTTATTCCGCGGGATAGGATTGATACTGTAGACCGACAGGCATATCTCGTCGTCTCGCGGGTGGCTATTTCTGACCGCTGTAACCTGCTCGCAATAGAGGGTGTGACATGCTTGAAGATCGACACCGTCTGCGATTTGAGCAGCTTTAGACGGTTCATGATTGTGAGCACATGTGATTCGTTCATTCCGGACGACTATGTCGGCGATGAGGGCATCTTCCCCGAGAGGGCTGCAGAGAACGGAACGATGTACGTCGAGGCTGAGGACAAGGAGACCATTGAGCAGGTCAGAGACATAAGATTCACCAGGGTCTCGAACGTGCTCGGGATCATCTACAACTCGAAGAGCGGAAACACTCATCTAAAATGGAGACAATCCAAAGGCGACCTGGGAAAGCTCACCGGCGAGGCGAGCACGAACACGATTGTGAACTTGAGCACGGCGGGCGCATTGAGAGAAGGATACGCCAGGCAATACCGTACGCCGACCGAAGATAACGCCCTAAAGGGGCTAGGAGACTGACTCGATAGCACGCCGCGAGTTCCTAGACGCCAAGATAGCTACTGATTCTTCTCTGGAAGAAAGCCTCTTTCAGCATGTGGCTACTTTGCATCCAGGCTTTGCGTGGAATACTCAAGTTCGATAAGCCGAACTCCAGCGCCGAGTTGAAGTTGTCGAATCTCCGCGGGTTTCTTGAAAGAGCCGCTCTCACGCTCTCTCTTACATTCCAGACTCCAACAGGCAGAATGTATCCCGGGTGGATCTCTCTCAGAACCAAAGCTGAACTCTGTCTCCTTTCTTTTGTGAGGTGCTCTGCGATCGCAAGTCGACAGGCGTAGTAGCAGCCACCGATGCTAGCGTAGGTGGTCCTTCCTTGGTACCCCTCGTGATCGCCCATCATTGCAGGATAGTCCGCGCCTTCATTCCAGGCCGTCCCAGGGAACCAGGCTTCTATCGACTCGTAACACCATTTCTCGGGCATTAGCATCACAATGTACCGGTTGTCGATATACTGGAAAGTATGAACACGGAAGTCGTCTATTGTGGGAAGATGCTTGACCTCATCGAGTATCCGTTCCGACACTGTACTGTCGACGGCGGTTATGCTCCAGCGGGTCGGGACAAGCTTCCTTCTTGACCCAATTCCAAACATGCCCATGCTGAGAGCTCTCTGTATCCGGGTGACTTGCACGCCGCTCTCGTGTAGGCCGGCTATCGCGTCTGCAGCATTCAGATCTCGATCATAGTATGCCTTCTCAACCCGCCTATCCGCCTTGACTCCCCAAGCTTGAAAACTCCTGAGCGGGGCCGAGGGACCGAAGGGCTGTACCTCATCGCTCAATGTCAGAGGGCCTCCGGGTTTGCTTGCGAATCGAGCTTCCGATTCCGCAGGGGTTGCACTCATGGTGAGCTCTTGGAGGCGATCTACTATCCCGAAGGGCTCCTGCGCGGTGAATATGCTGACACGAGTCTTTCCCCTGACCAAGGAGTATCGCATATCGACGATCTCCTGTATGGTCTTGCCGAGCCAAAGCTCAGGCGTATCGAATATCGTCGTGTCCCCGTGGTAGGGGGGTATCAAAGGACCAACAGATACGCGAGGATATCCGAATCTGCCCACAAAGACCCCGGGCGGTGTAGAGCCATCTATCACTTCAGAGGAAACAAGGCTGCCGTAGGTTGCTATCGCCCTTGCCTTGGCTAATAGCGGACAAGAGAGCTTCCCACAGAGCATTCTTCCTCCTCTACAACGCACACAGAGATCCGCAGATGGACCCCGAACCACATGAAGGCCCTTCAGAGTGTCGCGTTGTTGCCCTATGCCATCGGATAGGAAGTCGTTGACCCATAGCAGTTCAGAGCTCAAATAGGAGCAACCTTGACGGCCCGATCACACATCCATGCATGATGGAGGCTATTTTAAAGTGCAAGAGATAGGTGAAATTGATGGTCATTCCTTCGACGCCCCCTACCCGTAAGACACTCGCAACAGCCTTTACCGAGTCTGAGCAAGATTTCGATTGAGGCTGGTGCTTTGGGGGTAGACCTAGGCGAAGTCTTGCACAAGCGGAAGATCCTTTTGGATGACCTATCGGGCAAAAGCCTAGCCGTCGACGCATACAATACCCTATACCAGTTTCTTGCAATAATCAGACAGCCTGATGGCACACCCCTAATGGATAGACAGAGGAGAGTAACGAGTCACCTCAGCGGAATCCTCTATAGGACTGCGAATTTGGTCGAGAAGGGAATCCGAATCGCCTACGTCTTTGACGGACAGCCACCTGAATTGAAGGAGATGGAGATCAAACGTCGGCGGAAGGTCAGAGAAGAGGCGACCGTGAAATACGAAGCTGCACTCAAGGCCGGAAGCACTGAGGATGCAAGAAAGTACGCCCAGGCCACTGCAACAGTAAAAGAGCTCATGATCGAAGATTCGAAGAGACTACTCAAGGGTCTGGGTATCCCATGGGTTCAAGCCCCCTCTGAAGGCGAAGCACAAGCGGCCCACATGGCCCTCAAAGGCGACGTCTGGGCTGCAGCATCTCAAGACCACGATTCTCTGCTGTTTGGAGCACCACGCATGGTAAAGAATCTCACCATGTCCGGAAGAAGAAAACTCCCCAACAAGCAGGCATACATCGAAATCGAACCTGAAATCATCGAACTCGCTGAGACCCTCGCTGATCTGGGCCTCACTCGTGAGCAACTAGTGGACGTGGGGATACTCATCGGCACTGACTACAATCCCGACGGCATCAAAGGGATTGGACCTAAGACCGCATTGAAATTGGTTAAGGAATTTGGGGACATCACAACAATTGCAGCTCGAACTGCCGATCTTGAACTGCCTGAGAATGTCAACAGGATCAAAGAATTCTTTCTGAGGCCGGATGTCAGGTCTGATTGCACACTCAACTGGACAAAACCGAACGTCAACGAGGTAGTGGACTTCCTCTGCAAGGAACGAGATTTCAGCGAGGACCGCGTTAGAAAGGCTCTGGACAGAATGGAAGCGGGCATAACAAGGCCAGCAACGAAACCCACACTCGATCGCTATTTCGGCTAACACTATTCTTTTCCGTGAGCTTGTTTAGGCTTGGCATCCGCTTCCTCATTTGGTTTCAAACGCCAAACAGATCACATGCCAATTTCAAGGTACGGTAATGACCGACTCGTTCAAACAAACGAACATTCTTTGTGCTATGCCAGATTCTTGCCATGAACATTGCACGGTCTCAGAAACAAGGCCTTACCCACGCCAGCCAAGTCTCCCTCTGAGAGGCACAAATGCAACGCCGCCTAGGTTCTCACGTGTCAATTTCCCATCGTCTGCCTTTCTTATGCGAAAGAGTTCTTGAAAGAAGTGCGGTGTTCCAATCGGTATCAGCAGGACGCCGCCCGGGCCAATTTGCTCTTCCAGCGGAGATGGAATATCGGGAGCGGCGCTCGTCACGATTATCACGTCGTAGGGTCCATGCTCTGAGAGACCGACAGAGGCGTCCCCGTGAACTACGGTGACTCTGCTCACATATCCTGCCTTCTTGACGTTGGTTCTCGCGAATTCTGCGAGTTCTTTGATTATCTCAACCGACCAAACATGACCCCATTCGCGTTCTGACCGATCGCTGGGAGCGACGACCTCCGCGTAGACGCAACTCATGTACCCGCAACCGCCGCCAACTTCGAGCACTTTCTGGCCCGGCTTCATTTCAGCATACTCGCAGAATAGGGCCGTCATGTGCAGGGCGCTTGTTGTCTGTCCATGGCCGATGGGAAGCGGTGAGTCAACATACGCGTACGGCATTTCTTCAGTTCGCAGGAACAGTTCGCGGGGAACTGTCATCATCGCACGAGCGACGCGGTTGTCGTGTAGAACTCCTTCTGATCGAAGCGCCTCGACCGCTCTTCTCCGCTCCTCAGAGAAGTCCATCAAAGCCTGGCGCCCGATCCACACAGCGCCTAGAGTGGGGCACCAATAAAAGCCTTAGAAGTCATCACAGACGACGGAGGAGCAATACCGTCGTGCGGATCGCTGAAGTCATCCAAGCCTTGGGACACCCTAAGATCAGTGCGAAGCATCCGACTACATTGGAAATCACGAAGGAGGACCGTCTCACGGAGAGGGGAGATTGCATAATCGCCACCTGCGCCTCTAAAGGGTGTGTTGATCTCTCAACTGAGTTCTCGAAGCTGATGAGGAACAACGAGACGCATGTTACACTCAGGATGGAGGCAGGAAATCGCATTGAGACGATTCACGGAAGGGGAGACACTAGGCTTACACTCGATCATCCGAGGGATATGGTTGCACGCAAGAGCAATTATGTCTGTCACAGAACCATTATGATTCTGGCAGACAAGTCCGCCTCGGACTTGGACCGCGAATTAGTCAGGGTTCTGCGCGATCCGCGTACGAGAATCCGAATCGAACTCGTCGCAGAACTCTAGACCTGTGACCCTGCCTAGCCTACACGTGCGTCGACGGCAACCTGAAAGCGGCACGGTGCGACCTCTTTTACGGTCCTGACAGCTAAGATTGACTTCAACTTTCTCCCTGACGCTTCAATCTGTCGCTTGAGCTTCCCCGAGGCGGCTTCATGCGGGTTCTCATCAGATTCGAATGAGTAGAAGTGAATCACTCCTCCCTTTTCGCTGAGGCTTGAGCAGGCGACATCGACGAAGCTCAAGGCTTCCCCAGGGAGATTCATGATAAGCCTATCCGCCACTCCAAGGAGATGGGATCTGACAACTTCTCGAATATCACCCATTATTGGTCTGACGCTACGGAGGACTCTGTTACCAAGTACGTTTGAGACCAAGAACTTGAACGCTGCAGGGTTGGCATCGACCGCGTACACTGTGGACAAGGGTTGCTTTCTTGCCACAAGAATGGAGTAAGGGCCCACTCCTGCAAACATATCGACTACCCTTTCGCCGGGTTTGACCTGGCAGGCAATTCGCAAACGTTCATGGCTAAGTCGGGTGCTGAAGAAAACCGTCCTAACGTCCAGCTCGTAAGTGCAACCGTGTTCCTTGTAGCAGGTCATCGAATTATCCTCACCTGCGATGAGTCTTAGTTCCCTAGTTCTGTAATCGGAAGAGAATGCCCCGGCCTTCGCCATCACGGTACGAACACTGGGGCAAAGCTCTAGGACTCCGGCTCCAATGAGCTCTTCAACAGGAACCAGTTCATCAGGCAGCTCAATGATCGCTATGCGTCCTATCACCTCGAATGACTTTGGGACGATCGCAAGAAGTTCGGGCGGCAGATCAATCTTGACCGCCTCCGTCAACGTTCGATGGCGTTGTGACCTTTCGCCGAACTCCCGATCCTCAACTCTGATTTGGTCCAATGCATCCGAAAGGCGGCCAGACTCCAACTCGTCGACGGAACGCACAAGTGGGATACACAGCTCATTATCCGTTGAGAAGATCCGGAGTGAGTGGTCAATCAAGCGCATATTCCGAGTTGTGTTGACAGCGGTCTGACCCTTGTCCAGAGCGACGACAAGAGCGGGTGCCTTGACCATTTCAGTGTTCTCTCGCAGATTCCTAGTCCTTATACGCACGGAGATTTCAATCTTGCAAGAAGCCTAGCGGATTATCCTGCCCACGCCTGTACCCACAGAGGGGTCTTAGGGACCGCTCGACAATGCTAAATACGCTGAATGGTTCACAAGTCACTTGTGGAGACACTCTCTTGGTCAAGTGGCATCGCCGGGAAGAGGTTGCTGGAAAGGAGATCATAGACGGCGACGCAAAGAAGATCGGCACGGTCAAGGACTTGGCATGGTCGAATGACGGCAAATTGGCCATCATTGTAGAAAGGGGGAAGGAGGAAGAGTCTTACCTTCCGTTTGACCAAGTCGAAAAGATTGGAGACGTGGTCTTCGTAGAGGGCTCCACTTCACTGGAATCAGTTCCAATGAAGACCTGTCCAGTGTGTAAACACAAGAATCTCCTTGACGCGAAATTCTGCCAGAAATGCGGCAAGACCCTGGAAGAGAAAAAGTGAATCAAGGGGCTTGGAATAGCCCATTGTCGATAGGACTTCGGATCCCGGAGTCCCCCGGCCGCCTGGCAGGCACGATAGTACATGGGCGTTCCGCATAGGGAACGCTAATATACCACGAGATCATGCCAATCTCTAAGGGACAACCGTGAATCAAAGCACTATCACAACATCCCAAGCATCTCACACCGCAACAATTATTCGACGGACATCGCGGCCATGCAGCCTACTACCCAAAGCAGTCCACGGCATCACTGATGAGCTCGGAGTCACCTTCCAGATCGACAGAACAATGCTACCAACAAGATCACGCGAAACTCAAATCGGTTCCTCCACCTCCGCCAACCGAACTCCTGATCTCATACCCCCGCATCAGCCCATGAACCTGATCACACCGACAAGAAACCCTATGCCAGTGGAACTACGCAAGTACTCCAAAACAGTGCCCTCGCCGACTCTCTCATTATCCACCACGGCTATTCGAATCTGGCGAATAGACAGATGACCTTTGCAAGATCGACACGACAAATGCAACCTAACCGGTCCGACATAGGTCCGCACGGACCGTGACTCTCACCCCGGAGTCACGGTCCCCCACCACACCTCAAGAACCTCGTGCGATTCCAAGCGCTCTCTTCCGGAATGGATTCTCTTAAGTGCGTGACCAGATGTTCTAGTTGGAAAGACCGACGGAGGTTCTGAATTGTCTTCTGACGTTTGGCAAGCTAGAATTGACCTTTGCGTTGACAAGGAATTCAAGGCTTACTGGATCATGCTGAGACTCCGAAGTGACTCCGGCGAAGAAAAGAAACATATGAGCATCCTAATTCCTAAAACGGCTCTATCTGACGCCCTCCAACGAGCATCAGACTTTGAGGAAAAAGGCTTTCATGAGAAAGCTGAAGAACCACCTGACTTGTCAGAAGCCGAGAGTGACTGATCGCCAGAAAGGCAGCATCAGGTCCAGAACCACATACTCATATCTTTGACAACCGTTCTGACTGCATTATAGAGACGATCTCACTTGCTCATAGCGCACATATCAGACATGCACTGCGGATTCGAGTTCCAGCGATCGGCGTTCGAGCAGGCCGCTCGCGAAATCAATAACCTCGATCCTGATGTAGTTGTGGTTACGGGAGATCTCACTGAGAGTGGCCTCCTAAGCCAATATCGAGAAGCGAGGAAGAGGCTGGACGGCCTCAACTGCAAGAACGTCGTCTTGACGAGCGGAAACCACGACTATCGTTCAACTGGTTACCTCCTCTTCAAGCAAGCCTTTAGATTCAGAAGAACAGCGATGATTGACGACACCATGATGATCGTCGTCGGAACGGCCAGGCCTGAGAGAGACGAGGGTGAGATCGGTCATCGTCAAGTAGTCTGGCTCCAGCAGATTCTGAAGAGATACAAACGAAAACGTAGAGTAGTCATTATGCATCATCACTTGGTGCAAGTCCCTGACACTGGCCCTGACACCATCCCTATCATTGATTCTGGAGACGCCTTGCGAGCACTCATTAGATCCAAAGCCGATCTAGTGCTCGGCGGACACCGACACAGACCGTGGATGTGGAATGTTCAGGATCTCCCAATACTCCACGCAGGGAGCGTCTCCTCGGAGCGACTCAGAGGATTCTTCCACAACTCATACAACATAGTTGAAATCAGCAAAGATGAGGTGAAAGCCAGACTCAAAGTCGTTGGCGGGAAGTCTATCAGTTTCAAGGAAGTTCTGGAGAAGACGCTAGGAATAGAAGTCTAGGATACAGCAGCCTTCAGGTCTGGCTCCACGTGAACCAAGACTCTGGAGGCGCCCTCGATACGCCCGCGCAAGACACTCTCGATTCCCGTGGAGAGCTCGTGCGCTTCCGACACTGACAGTTCCGCGTCAAGAACACAAGTCAGCGTGAGATGGAGTCCATCTTCAGCGCTGTGAACCGCAATGTCGCGACAGCGCTTCACACCCGGCACCTGCAACGCAGTATCTCTGACAGCTTTCACGATGCGCTGAGATTCCAATGTCACGTCTGCACTGGTGAGCGGCATCTCTTCCGCTGACTCTATGTGCGTTACGACTTCAGCGACCTCACTAATACTCGCCTTGATTGCTGATTCTAGCTTCGTTGCGATCCCATGTGCAGTCTCGAGGCTGGCGTCAGGATCAGCCTCAAGATGCATCTCGACGTGAAGCCCGTTCTCCGCGTCATGGACTTCCAAGTTGTGAATCCCCCTCACCCCATGAATCTGACTCGCGACTTTCCTGACTTTCTCTGCCAATCCCGTCTCTGGCTCCATAGTGGGACGAGTCCTTACGACAATGTCGCTGTTCGGTTCCAGTTTCCTAATGGCCTGCTCAACCTCAAGCGCGATAGCGTTGACCCGGTCAAAGCTCGCCGATCGATCGACGTAAACCTGCAGGTCAACGAAGGTTTCCGCTCCGGATGGTCTAACCCTCACCCGACCGCATGAATGAACACCTGGGATTCGAAGGACTTCCGATCGAATGGCTTCGGCCAGTCCCTCAGGTGCTTTGTCTAGGAGCACTAAGACCGTGCGTTTGCCGAGCCTCAGGCTCAAAACAAGCACCACAACTACCACCCCAAGAGCTGCCAATGGATCGGCGACCCGGAACCCAAGGCGCAGGAAGAAGAGCCCAGCAATCACGGTCAGGGAACTCAAGATGTCGGTTCTAAAGTGGAGCGCATCAGCTTCAAGCGCTTGGCTCCGGTATTTCTTCGCAACTCGTGAAAGAGCCCGAGATCTCGAGAAATCTAGAACTATGGAGATTGCCATGACCGCAAAGCCCAGCAGACTCGCTTCAACGTATGTCTCTCTGAAGAACAGGCGCTGCATCGCCTCATAGCCTATCCAAGCGCAAGTTGCCAGAAGAAGAAGCGTCTCAACCAATGCAGAGAAGCTCTCGTACTTCCCATGGCCGTAGAGATGGTCCTCATCGGGAGGCTTGCTTGAGGTCCTCACCGCATAGACGGTTGTGGCAGCCGCGACCAAGTCGAGGCCTGAATGTAGCGCCTCGGAGATTATCCCGAGACTATTTGTCATGATACCGACGATTGCCTTCAGAGATGTCAGAGCCACTGCTACCAGAAGGGAGGAGACCGCGACTCTATTCTTCTGTTGGGATGATCCCACTTCCAAGCCTCCTCCGTTTTTCTGACTAATACGAGAGAAAGGTTAGGATCGATAGCGAACGGTAAAAGGGTTTTTGAGTCTCCTTCAAGAGCAAATTGACAGTTCTGATCGACATGAAACAGGCGCGCTCGATATACATGGAAAGAAGAATCATGGACCTTCCGCTGTTGAAGAGGTTCATTCGAGCGCTTGATGAAGACGAGGGAATACGAATAGAGGGAAACCTACCAGACTTAGCGAATGGTGGGTACATCTTCATCGGATTTTACAGAGACAGCTACTGCGTCAATCTATGCGATCGAATCCGAGACAGGCAGTCTCAGAAGTACACGGTCGGATCTAATGACAAGTGGTTATATTTTGAGGAATTCAATGCCCTGTGGAAGTTCCTACGACCCCTAATTCGGAAACCGTTGAGGGCATGGCTTTACTAGGCGACGAGCACGCCGATAACATTAGCCATGGCCAGCACTCTCTTCGCCACGGCTTGACATGTGTTAGCCTCGAATTCCCGGCGAGTCCTAACCTGGCTACTTGCACCGCGCAGAAAGGTGGATAGGACTTTCAGAGCCTTTGTGGTGTCGAAGTCATCATCCATGGCTGATATGAAATTGTCCTCAGCACGCGACAGATCTCCCAACAGTCGCAGGTCAGGTTTACCTGCCCCCTTCCCTGATGAACAGGCACTCAACCTATCCATGGTCTCTCGCATCAATAGAAGACCTTTTCTGGCTTCGAGAAGCTTGCTCTTGCAGAAATTAGCGACTCGCCGATAGTGCACATTCGCGAAGAAGAACCTCAGTTCTTCTGCAGTATAGTCCTTAAGCGCGTCTCTTATCGTCACCACGTTTCCAAGCGACTTGCTCATCTTCACGCCGCCGACATTGAGCATCCCTGTGTGAATCCAATACTTGACGAAGGACTCCTCGTTGGTTAACGCCTCGCCCTGTGCTATCTCGGCCTCATGGTGTGGAAAGACAAGCTCAGCTCCACCGACGTGGATGTCGTATGATGAACCAAGATACTTCATCGCGATCGCGGTGTCCTCTATGTGCCACCCTGGTCGGCCCAGACCCCATGGAGAATCCCAAAGGGGCTGTTCTTCGAATTTCCTCCAGAGCGAGAAGTCTTCCGGGTGATGCTTGGTTGAGCAGAGTTCGAGACGCCGAAGTCTCAGATCAGCCTTGCTTTGATGAGAGAGCTGCCCGTAGGTGGCAAGTCTTGAGACGTCGAAGTAAACTCCGGTCTCCGTCTCATATGCGTAGCCGGAGGAGATCAACTGTTTAATTTGCCGGATTATCTCTGGAATGTGATCTGAGGCTCGCTCGAATCTGTCAATCGTGTTGATCCCTAGAGACTTCATGTCTTCTAAGAACGACTTTTCGAAGATGCTGGCAATCTCTTTGACACTTTTGCCTGTCTCATTGGACTTCTTGATTATCTTCTCATCGATGTCTGTGATGTTCATTAGAACATATGGACGATATCCTTTGAAGCGCAAGTACCTGATCATCATGTCCACGGCAAGGTACGTTCTCGCGTGGCCAAGATGTGCGTAGTCATAGACCGTAGGCCCGCACACGAACGCCTTGATTTCTTGTCCCTCTGGATCCGGCAGCTCGTCCTCACGCATTGTGAGGGTATTAAAGACCCGTAACAATCTTCACTATCCCGCGCCGTTTCAATGTACTAATGTGTAGTCTGCTGATCCTGTCGCTGCTTCTATCGTTTTCCCCGTCAGAAAGCCCTATCCTGATGAACATAAGACCTAAATTGGCGTCTCAACGCACGAGGAAAACCAGACGCACTCCACAACCTATTGGATTGCTACCTAGCTCGCTCCAGACGAAAACCTAGCCGGGCTCAGCTTGAGGAAACGGTGAATCGAATTGAAGATCGTTTTTCACGACAAGTACTTCGATGTCTACAGCGGGGACCCAGCCTCCGCGGAAGGGAGACTCGACCGTGTCTAGGGATTCTGGAAGAGAACTTTGACTTCGTTCAGCCCGAACCTGCACGTGCGGAAGACCTACTGCTCGTTCACAGTCAGGCACATGTAAGTCATGTCGAACATGACACGCATCTCTTCGAAGTGGGCTCTCTAGCTGTCGGCGGCGCCATTCGCGCGTCTGAGATATCACTTACCGGTGAGCCGGCGTTCGGATTGATGCGTCCACCTGGACACTATGCCAGCCCGAATTCCTGTTTGGGGTTCTGCTACTTCAACAACATTGCAATCGCAACCAGAAGACTGATTCACGCCGAAGAAATCGAGAGAGCATTGATTGTTGACTTCGACTTGCACTTCGGAGATGGAACAGCCAACACGTTCGCAGGAGATGCAAGCGTGGTCTATTATCACATGGGGCCGACTCCACGAGATCTTGATAGCTTTCTATCCAACGCAGGAAGTTTCGATGCACTTGCCGTTTCGGCTGGTTTCGATAGAGCGTCGCAGACTGGGGCGGAACACTGAGCGATACAGACTATCGTCAGATTGGGGAAGTGCTCAAGCACTTCTCCAATGAGAGGTCTCAAGGGAGGCGATTCGCAATCCTGGAGGGTGGCTACAACCATACACTCTTGGAGCATCAATTCTCAGCTTCCTAGAGGGATTTCAGTAGCCAGTAGGACAGTGAATTGTGCGAGTCGTTGTATTCAACGGGCTGTTACGCGCACGCTTAGAGCAATTTCAGCCGCTTAGACTTATATCCGCACATGACACAATATCCCTCTTCTTAAGGGAAATAGCATGAAACTTCGATTGAATAAGAAAGCAATAACACGAATGCAGGGCATTTTGATCGTCGCAATCATTGTTGTTATCGCTGCAGTGGGAGGGTACTACATGACGCTTCCAACCCCGACACCCAAGAAAGGCAAGTTCGTAATCGACTGGTGGTACGAATCATCAGGACACTACCCACAGAGCGCCGACCAAGCGGCGGTGTACAAGGCTGAAATGGAGAAGACTGGAATAATCACGGTCAACTTGCACGCGGCAGATTGGGCAAGTTACAAGAAGAACAGAGATGCGCAGATGATGCCTGTATACGTGTATGGTTGGTACCCGGACTATGTGGATCCTGACGATTACGTCTTTCCGTTCCTGCACTCGCAAGGCGGGGGATGGCTCCACATGAACTACAATAACTCGGCAATCGACAAACTCATCGAGCAGGCACGAGCAGTTTCCGACCCGACACAGAGAGGCCAGCTCTATTCACAGATTCAGAAGATAATGGTTGACGACGCGGCCATTGTACCAGTCTTCCAAGGCACCGCGTGGGCAGTTACCAAACCAGATGTCGGAGGAGTTGTGCTTGACATTACGCAGAACATGTACTATTGGCTGGTCACCCCGCCCGCAGGGAAGGACACACTGGTTGTCGGAACCACGGACTCTGTGGAGACCAACGTAGACGTAGCCGAAGCATACGACTTCTTCGGATTGAACGTCGTGCTGAACACAGGAGCAGGCCTAGTCTACATCAATCCAGGATCAGGAGCCGGTCCGAATGACTTCATCCCAGGATTGGCGACAAAATGGTCTGCAAGCGCGGACTCGCTCACATGGACCTTCGACCTGAGGCAAGGTGTGAAGTTCTCAGACGGAACGGAGTTCGATTCGAGCGCTGTGAAGTACAGTTTCGATAGATCTCTGAGTCTGTATCTCGATGATAGTTCTCAAGCCGGCATAGGATACAAGGACATCATTGACAGCGTGGAAGCTACCTCCAAGTATCAAGTGGTGTTCCACCTCAAGATCCCGTTCGCACCGTTCCTCTCACTGATGGCGTTCCAAGGCTCATTCATCGTGAATCCAAAACTCGCACCAAAGGACGCGGCAGTCAATTATGTGGAAGGCGACGCCCGTGCCAGCAACCCCAATGATCTGGGACCATACCTACTTAGTTCCTGGACGAGGAAGGCCGGAAAAGACTACGAGATGAGATACGACGCCAACCCGAACTACTGGGGCATCGCAGACGGGTACCCGAAGACGCCACACATCGTCATCAGGTTCTATTCTGACGCAACTGCTTTGGCCCTTGCGATAAAGTCTGGAGACGTCGACATGGCGTTCAGACAGATAGCATCCAGCGACATCAAGAGCCTGCAAACCGACTCGACCGTCAAGGTTTGGCAGGGCACCGGTTCGTTCATACAATACATCTGCTTCCAGGAGAAGATCGCGCCATTCGACAATCCGAAGGTCAGGCAAGCCATTGCGGCGGCGCTGAACAGACAAGAAATTGTGAACACTGTGTTCCTAGGTCAGGCAGTACCACTCTACAGCATGATCCCGAACGGAATGGCGTTCCACGAAGACGCCTACAAGACACTCGGTGACGCAAACATCACCTTTACTGTGAGCGTACTCCAACAACTGGGCTACGGTTAGTCGGGAGCACTAGCAACTCTTAACTACGTAGCCCTAATTCCCCTTTTTATGTCACTTCGTTCGTATGTGATTGCGAGAGTTCTACTTACCATCCCGATGATTATGCTACTGCTGACCTTCGTGTTTCTCGTAGTCAGAGTTCTACCGGGAGATCCTGCTTCGCTTCATTTCGAGAAGCAGGTAAGCCCTGCGATGCTGCTTGATTTCAAGCGAAGACTTGGGCTCGACAAACCTCTCATAGTCCAGTATTTTGATTATCTGGCAGGCCTGTTGAGGGGAGACTTTGGGAAATCGATGCAAGATTTCTCTCCGGTCTCCCAGCAGATCTTCTCAGCCTTTCCTGCAACACTTGAACTTGCGATCTGCTCAACGATATTTATGGTCTTGGTTGGGGTTGTGCTCGGGGTGCAGGCCTCACGCTCGTATAATTCGGTTCGGGATCATTCAATTCGCATCTTTGGCATTGCATCGTATGCGATTCCAGTTTTCTTCCTTGGCGAGGTCCTTATAATGATCTTTGCGATTTACTTCCATCTCTTTCCAGCGGGGGATCGCATCTATCCTGGGATGGCCCCAACAGGTCTGAATATTGGTGGACTACATTGGAGCAGTGGTCTCTATGTTCTGGACAGCATTCTGGAGGGTAACCCAACTAAGCTTGCAGTATCCCTTCGATACTTGTTTCTGCCCTCGCTGACACTGGGAACGGTCCTATGTGGAATCTTCATCAGACTGACAAGAGGGAACATGCTGGAAACCTTGCAGCTGGACTTCGTCACCGCAGCAAGGGCACGAGGAATCAAGGAAACAACCGTAGTGTACGGGTATGCACTCCGAAACGCATTCCTCCCGATCCTGACTATGATGGGCCTCCAATTCGCAGCCTTGCTCGCTGGAGCAGTCCTCACTGAAACCACGTTCTCATGGCCTGGCTTGGGTCGATACTTGGTGGATAGGATATCTTTTCGAGACTACACAGCGATCCAGGGAGTCGTCGTCTTCTTTGGAATCCTAGTTGCAATGGTCAGCCTGGCGGTCGACATCATCTACGCATACCTCGACCCACGAATCAGGTTCTAGGAGGAATTGATGTGAAGAATGAGAAACTCCAAGGAAGAATAGTCGCACAGCTACTTCCCCAACTAAGTAATCTGAGGCAAAGGGGACTCGCTGGTTGGGCAATCCTAATTGGAGCAGCAATTGTCGCGGCTATGGCCATAATGACGGTGACCTCCCCTTGGATCCGTCCCTACGACCCGATCGCCATAAACGTCGGCCCGATCCTTTCTCCCCCCTCCGCCCAGTTCCCCCTTGGCACAAATCATCTAGGCCAAGACATGCTCAGCAGAGTCATCTCAGGCGGCGCAATAATGTTCCAAGTCGCAGTACTGTCCGTGATTGTCTGTCTTGTGGTCGGGGTCCCAATCGGTCTCTTCGCCTCATACCTCGGCGGATACACCGACAAAGTCGCTTCATTGGTCATGGACAGTATCTACGCTTTTCCGGGCCTAGTGCTGGCTATTGCAATTGCTGCGATGCTCGGTCCCGGGGTCGTCAATATGGCACTCTCGATCGCCGTTGTGTATGTGCCGTCATACTTCCGCATAATCCGTAGTCAGGTCCTCACCATCAAGGAACTTCCTTACGTGGAGGCGGCTACCATCATGGGGGCCAAATCGAGAACCACACTGTTCAGATACATTCTTCCAAATGTCATCCCATCCATAGTTGCGGTTGCTACGATCAACTTCGCCGACGCAGTTCTTACTTCTGCAGGCCTCACATTCGTAGGTTTAGGTTTGCCTGTCTCCACACCTGACTGGGGATGGGACCTGACCTATGGAAGAAGACTGCTTCCTAGTGGAGCTTGGTGGGTGATAGCCTTTCCCGGCCTGATGGTTGTGTTGCTTGCCCTGGGCTTCACAATGATGGGAGAAGGCTTGAGCGAACTCTTCAACCCACGCTTACAAAAGTGAGTCGAAAACTATGCCGCTACTTGACATTGAATCATTAGTCGTTGAATACCACACTCTCAGAGCCAACGTGAAAGCAGTTGACCGGGTCTCCCTATCGATGGAGAAAGGACATACGCTTGGCCTTGTCGGCGAGTCTGGATGCGGAAAGTCGACCCTTGGTCTATCGACCATCCGCCTCGTGCCTCCGCCAGGCAAGATCGCTAGCGGCCACATAGTTCTTGGTGAAACTGACATAATCAATTGCTCTAATGAGGACATACGCAAGGTAAGAGGAAAACGGGTTGGCTACATCTTTCAGGACCCAATGACGTCACTCAACCCGGTTAAGAGAATTGGCGCCCACTTTGTGGAGATGATCCATACTCATGAACCCGAAGTGAGCGAACAAGACGCATTGAAACGAGGCAAGGACGTGCTGGAACGTCTGGGCATACTCCCTGAGAGGATTGATGACTTTCCTCACCAGTTTAGCGGCGGAATGAGACAGAGAGTCATGATAGGGCTGGCCCTTGCTCTCGGCCCTGACCTGTTGATTGCAGATGAACCAACAACATCTCTCGATGTGATAGTCGAGGCCCAAATCATCGAGCTGCTCAAGGAGCTCAAGCGTGACCTCAAGCTGACGATGATTCTGATCACACACAACATTGGCATTGTGGCTGAGACGGCAGACCGTGTTGCTGTGATGTATGCGGGAAGAATCGCGGAACTGGCCCCAACGGGCGATCTGTTCGAGAAACCTATGCACCCATACACGCAAGCACTGCTGAATTCTGTTCCAAACATCACAAAGAAGGGACAGGTGTTGTCCTGGATTCCTGGGGCACCTCCGGACCTAGCTGAACCGCCCCCCGGTTGTCTCTACCACCCGCGATGCCCCCACGCCTTCGATCGGTGCAAGAAAGAGGAACCATTGCTCACGAAGCGCAACGGATCTCAGGTTGCTTGCCACCTTTACGACAAGAGGTAGAACACATTGGATAACTTTCTTACAGCTGCGAATCTGAAGAAGTACTTCCCAGTTGAGAAGGGTTTCTTAGACAGACTGCTGACTTCACAGAAGAGCTTCGTACATGCCGTAGACGACGTATCATTTTTAGTGAACCGGGGAGACATCCTTGGACTAGTCGGTGAAAGCGGATCCGGAAAGAGCACGACGGGAAGACTATGCCTCAAGCTAATCGAGCCGACGACTGGCAGCATCATGTTTGAAGGAGTGGATCTCGCGAAACTCCACGGAGAAGACCTGCGCAGGTTCAGGAAGAATATGCAACTGATCTTCCAAGATCCGATGTCGTCACTGAGCCCGCGCATCAGAATAGGCGACGCTGTAAAGCATGCACTGTCATTCCAAGGAGTGGGCACGGCGAACGAACAGACTGAAAGAACGCGAGCGATTCTTGAACGAGTGGGTCTGAAGCCCTGGAGCAATTTCTATGATCGCTATCCTCACCAACTCAGCGGAGGTCAACGGCAACGGGTTGTTATTGCTAGAGCACTGGTGTTGAACCCGAAGTTTGTGGTAGCAGACGAGCCGATCGCAATGGTCGACGTCTCGGTGAGAGCTCAGATACTTGAGTTAATGCTCGAACTGAAAAAAGAATTCGATCTAACCTACCTGTTCATAACTCACGATCTCGCGATGGCCAACTACGTTTGCCACAGCATCGCAATCATGTATTTGGGCAAGATCGTGGAGACAGGCTCGAAGGAGGACGTGTTTGGCCGCCCGCTACACCCCTACACGCTGGCCTTGCTGTCCTCAATCCCTGTGCCAGACCCCAAAGCAAAATTGGAGCGCATCATCCCGAAGGGAGAAATCCCCAGCCCAATTAACCCGCCCAAAGGTTGCCGATTCCACCCCAGATGCCCTTATGCACAGAACATCTGCTCGGAACGCGAGCCACAACTAGAAGAGATCAAACTGCAACGCTACGCTGCGTGCTTCTTCCCACGCAATATCTAGAGGAGAGACCGCCGGAGTTTTCACGTCGTGCACAATATGTGAGATTAGTACTGCGACTCAGACGCCGAAGACGCAATTAGGGGTTGTCACTTGGTTCTGAGGTCTACGAATTTGCCCCTCTTCGTCAGTTCTATCTCGACCTCGTAAGAGGTTGATCCCTGAGTGCACTTCAAGGTCACGACATTGTTTCCGTTCGGAAGCGGCTTGAGCGGTGGCACAAGCTCGCCTTTGGCGGATTCTGATACTCTCAGGTGAAGTTCATCCAGTGCACGTTTGACGACTTCTTCCTCAGGCATGCTCATTCTTTTCACGTCTCGAATCGTTTTGGGGGCTGTCACGTAGAACGAATTGGTATTATAGTGTTGCTCAGGACCTCGTACATCACCGACATCATTTCGATCGGAAAAAAGCACATTCAAATCACTCAGATAACAGTTCGATCAGTTGACCTGGTGCGAGCATGGAGGAGCCTAGCAGCACGACCATTGATCGGATGATTCAGGAGAACAAGATCGACACTGACTCGACGAGAATTGTCAGGACCAGGAAAGCCAAACTGGGAAGGAAAACGAGAATCTATGAAGTGACTTGCACAGAAACGCCCACATTCATTATTGATACGCTGATGGCCCGGGAGATCGCATGCTATCCGCACTTGGTTGGCGAGTTGCTGGAGCAAAGATCCCGTGAGGCTGCTGCAGAAGCGCTACCTACGATCATGGAATTGTCCGATGTTGGAAAGACCGATGGAGGATCCGAGATCGTTTTCGAACAGATCCTGCGGGCAGCTCCCGGATACAAGCTGCAGGACTTTGCCCCCGGAGTCTTAGGAAGCGCGTATCGGACGGTTTACCTTCGCCCAAGGTACACGCACAAGTCCTACCGTGATCATGACGGATTGGTTCAGCGAGAGATCGAGATCGTTCACCAGGAATTCTCCGAATTCCCTCGGGGGAAGAAGATCGTTCTTGTAATGCAGGATACGGTTGCAAGCGGACGCTCCGGGGAAATTAGCATCGACGCCACCTTCAAGCACTGCGAAGAATCTGGATGCAAGATCGAGAAATGGATTCTCTACGGGTTCATCTCCGAATATGGGCTCGGAATACTTCAGCGCATTGCGAAGCAAAACGATATCGAGCTAATCTCGTTCGCGATTGGCAACCTCACCGCGCTATCGAGCAACAACTATGACATGCCGCTGTATGGAGTGGACGAGGCGCATTGGCAGAAAACCAACACAATTCGAAAAATCGGAAGCACCATTGATAGAGCCAGCCTGAAGGAATACTTGCCATGTTTCGTCCCAGGCTCGGATCAACCAGGCGACTGGTCTGCCAGACAACGCAACCTCTTCAACGGAATATCGTACGAGCCTGGCGACATAGTGGGTCATCTCAACAACAGCATCCGTCTAATCAAGAGCCTCTGTGAGATAGGTTGCTTCGAACCTTGGCAACGGAGTATAGCAGAGAAGGAGCTGGATGTTCTCGAAAAGACTCTGCTGGTCGAAACCTCGAAGCAACCCAAGTAGAAAGGCGCTATGGCGAACGCGAGTCCTTGACGCTCTTGAACATGAACCAGAACATCGCCGTGTATACAGCGTAGAAAGCCGCCGTGGAAAACGGGGGCGCATCGATCCAAACCTTGTCGATCATGTAGCCGCCTACAGGCTGCCCAAACGAGTTGGGTAGGTTCCAGAAGAGCTGCGCTACACCCGAGGCAGTAGCACGTTCCTTCTCGTCGACCAAGCGCATTATGAGGCTGTCAATAAGCGGAGAATTCATGTTGATCAAGGCCTGACGCACGACGAAGAGAGGCGTTGAGAGCAGGAAACTCGGAGCGAGCGGAATCAGCGCTAGCAGTGGGACTGAGAACCCGGTCGTGATGACTATTCCTCGAACCCTACCTAGCCATGAGGCCACTTTGGGAGCCGCCAAAAACGATAGTGCAGCGACAAGGTTAGAGGCTGCCTGCAGCGTTCCCATGGGGCCACTGTCAACGCCAAACTTCTTCCAGAAGTAAACCGGGAACAATGGGATCGTGAGACCGGCGCCGAATCCGATGAAGATGTTAACGATCATGAATTTGGCGATGATCCCGCGAGATTTCAGATTGAACCTTGCCTCGCGCTTCTGCTCACTTCGAGCTTCGTGCACGAACAGCAGTGGAACACCTGCTAGAAGGGTAATGGCTCCCCCGATTCCCATCGTCCCTTGGAGAGCCACCAATCGACTGACCCTCAATAGGTCAGTCAAAATCGTCGGAAGCCAACCTGCAGCGGAGCCTAGCGACGAAGCGAATGTGCTCAGGAAGTACGAATAACTGAAAATCGTCGTCAATCGCCCTTCGGACACTGAGCCCGCGAGGAGTGCGCCCGAGGATGCGAAGACTAATGACCCACCGAATCCTGAAAGAGCTGTTCCTCCAAGGATCATGGGCACCGAGGGACTCAAAGCCACGATGATCATTCCAAGGCTCATTATCAGGAAGCCAACTAGGCTGAACTTCTTTCGACCGAACGAGTCTGCCAGTATTCCCGCCGGGATAATGAATAGGGTCATGGACACGCCGAAGGTTGCATTGGCAATGCCGATCCATGTCGCATCGTAGCCTGCGGAGATCAGGTAGAAGGGCAGTATCAGAAAATAGAACGCATAGGTTACGCCTCCTATGAAGGATGAGGCTAGCAGAAGTCTGGCGTCTCTTCCTATTCCCTCGAATGCTCGCAGGATCTGCAAACCTTTCGCCCCCGGTGATCGTCTATCTTCGACCGCGTGGTCGACTGTTCAGGCGACGCTGCGCAGCCAGCATTCTCGCCTTGAACCAACTCGTACGTTCTTTCAAATGCATCTTTTCATCACATTAAGCCTTGAAGGGACCCATAGAACTCGATGGGCTGAGATCGGATCGCCACTCAGATTTCGAAGTCAAGGGCTTTGAGCAGATCAATGCGGGGATTCAAGTCATGGAAAACTGTGTCGGCTCCGGCCGACACAAGGTCGTCCTCGGAGAAATGCCCCGTCGCAATGGCGATTGCCTTGGCGCCGCGGGATTTCGCAGCTTCTACGTCGCGTGGGGTGTCGCCGATGATTATCACAGAGTCGTTGCCGCGTAATTGGTACTTCATGACACATGTATCGACGGCCTCCCTGACCAAGTCACGTCTATCGAAGTACCCATCGCTATAGAATGTCTCAGCGAAGTATGCTCTAATACCCGTGAGACCCAGTTTCTCCTCGGCGACGACGGAAAGATTCCCGGTGACAACGCCAAGCTTATGCTTCGACGAGGCGCTAAGTATCTTTAGCAGCTCTCCGACGCCGTCATTTAGAATCGGGTGCTTTTCCATTGCCTTGTAGATTTCTCCAACTCGTTCGATCACTCTTTGAAGATGTCTGCCTACGGCCCTCTCGCTGAGACCTACGTCGATGAGTAGGAGTCTGCAGATTTGTGGGTCCACCATGCCGTCATACCTCCAAGGCTGAGTCGGCGGGGATTTACCCACCTCATCAGCTATCGCGCGTCTGAAGCGTTCTAGTTCGTCCGCATCAGTACTCTGCTTTAGCAGGAGCGTACCGTCTATGTCAAAGAGAATGACACGCATGGTGCCCACCGTTTATTGTAGCATCCCTGCAACGAGATGAAATAGGGAGAGTCTCCCGGTGACCACTTTCGCATGTCTCCGCATATTAAATATCAACCAGGCCACTGAGGCTAATTGAGAGGCGAAGTGGAGAATGATCGAGCAAATCCAGACCGTCGCGGTTATGGTGTCGGATGGGAAAAAGGCCAAGGAATGGTACAGGGACAAACTCGAATTTGAGGTGCAGAGCGATGAGGAACACTGGATAGTGGTTGCTCCGCGCGCATCATCATTCGGTTTACACCTATGTCCAGACGAAGCGCTTGAACCGGGGAACACTGGAATCCTAATGCTTGCCGAAGACATCGAAAATACATGTAAAGAACTCAGGAGGAAAGGCGTTCAGTTCACCCGCGAGCTCGGAAAAGCCGAGTGGAACGAGACCATGACCTATGCTATGTTCAAAGACCCTGACGGTAACGTGTTCTGGTTGATGCCGAAGTAGCAAAGGCAATGACAGATGTGATGGATGTCCAAATCAACCTAAGGAATCACTCTGTAACATCTTTGCGCTATCATATCTAAGATATCATTGTGCCTCTTCTCGTCTTCCCCCAAGTGTTGAAGCAGCATTCGCACTGCCTCATCATCTGTCTTGCTCATCTCCTTCTGTATGTGAGCCGCCATCGACTTGCTCAGGGTCTTGTGATTCTCTATCTCTCGTTTCACAATGATTGGATCAGCGAACCCACTGAAGGCCTCCTGCCAGAGGGACTTTGCAGATTGATCGCCCTTCAGTGCCTCAACAACTGCCTCTAATACTGCCGCGTGCTTCTGCGAGTCACATCTCATCTCTACCAGTAGAAGCTTTGCCGCTCCTGTGCCTAGCTTCTGTTCGGTCTCGCTAAGCCTTGCTGCGCTTTCCCTTTCGATCTGAGCCTGCTCTCGTATTAGGCCGATCAATTCTCTACGTGATTCCACTTGTGTTCACTGTCCGGGCACTGCTCCACTCGCCTATCTAAAGAATAGTCCTAGTCTCTTGCCAAGTCTGTCTCAATCGCTTCATACGTGAGACAGATCTTGATCTCCGAACACTTACGCACGTAAAGTGCTTAAGTGGAGAATTACGCTGCCTGTACTTTGAGTGTAGATGTCGGTGGGACAGCACCGGTGAAAGGTAAGTGCACGTATTCGAGGAAGGTGTCCTCTGAAGAGGCACGGGAAGGTTATCTTCTGGTCTTGAAGAGCAAACTCCAACTCTTTCCTCATCTTGGAAAGAAATTCGACCTAGTTCAGGATGACTTTGCCAGAAAGGCAAGAGTGGAATCCTATCGGTGTACATGTAGAGGCCCAGAGCTACCTCACGAACACTACTTCATCCGTTGGAAAGGATTGAGATCCAAAGATAGGGTGGACATACGAGAAGACCCAGAAAGACAAGGTAGATATCTTGTACGAATCCGGCACTGACTGACGAAATTGGATGACCTCAACAACCCCAACGAGGCGCTCAGCAGATTACTCAGATGCCTTGGGATGCTGTAAGTTCCGAAATAGCGTATAGAACAACGTGATCGAGGCGACGTAGAGCACAGTGCAGAGGTAAAATGGGAGACTCAAGTTACCACCACTCAAGGCCGCGGCTCCCACAACTGTGCTTGCAGCATTTGGTATTCGCCAGACCACAGCGTTGAGCGCAGACGCAGTGGCTCGTTCGTCCTGAGCGACCAAATTCATCAGCAGTGAATCAGCGAGCGGACTGGACATGTTCATGAGCATCGAACGAACGACATAAAGGATGGCTGCGATCGGCGCTGTTGGGCTGAACGGTGTAGCTAGCAGGAATAATGTTGAGGTGAGCTGCGTCGCCGCAATGCCGACGACTAAGCCGGTCTTCTTTGCTATGCTTGGCGAGGCGATGGCCGCGATTCCCATGAGTATGTTTGAAACTGCCACCACGGGACCTGAAAATGCATCGGTCACATTGAATCGAAGATAAAACCAAGTAGGTATGAGAGGAATTATCAGCCCAGCACCGAGGGCTATCATCAGATTTGCGGTCGAGAACTTCGCCAAGATTCTCAGTGACTTGCGAGGCAGTATCCCACGACGAGACCGCACAGGTTTGATGTCAACCGCCCAGCGCGATACAGCATAGGGAGTCAACAACCCTAAGAGGCCTAACGCGACAAAAGTGATCCGGTGAGCTTCCAGGAAATTCAAGGGTAGTAGTGGAAAGATAGCTGGAAGAAAACTGCCCAAGCCTGCTCCCATCGTGAAGACCACGAATGACAGACTGAACGTTGCGGGTCTGGCGGAGACCGACGTAGCGTCCGCAAGGTAAGCGTTCCAAGTCGAAATATACATCGCTTCCGCTGCGCCGCCTACCAGAGCGGACATCTCAAGAATGAAGAAGTCTGATGTGAATCCAGGAATCATCGTTACAGGCATGGAGAGAAGTGCTCCAACGAACATCAGTAACTTGCGTCCGTAACGATCCGACAGAATCGAAAACGGAATACTGCAGACCACTGCTGCAAGCCCGAACGTGGTCAGTATGGCTCCGACGTTGGTGATGGAGACTCCTTCCAGAGGAAGGAATACAGCGATCGCTACCTCGTAGAATCCGAGGCCTGCTGCAAGAGGACCAGCCCCTAACACGACCTTGCTGACCTGGGGGGGAACCTCCCCAAAGGATCGCATCGTTGACTCGCACGGCAGGATGAATGAGGAACGATTAAGTCTGTCGCTGTTTAGCATGAGGGACGATCCGAAAGAGGATTCGCATGACAGGCCAAGGCGAGAAACTCGCCATTGAAACACTGGATCTCAAGAAGTCCTACAAAATGGGACTCGTGACGGTATATGCGCTGCGTGGAGTTAACCTGAGAATGCGGCATGGCGAGATTGTTTCTGTGGTTGGCCCGTCTGGCAGCGGGAAGTCAACTCTGCTGAACATGTTGGGTGCTCTCGATACACCGACAAGTGGCAAGATACTCATTGATGACGTTGACATAAGCCGAATGGGAGAGAGAGCACTCGCCAGATTTCGCAACAGAAAGATCGGTTTCATCTTCCAGTCATACAACCTCATCGATAGATCAAAGGTGGCCAAGAACGTAGAGTTGCCCGCCATAGTTGCAGGTATGCCAAAGAAGCTGAGGAATCAGCGAGTGCACGAACTCTTAGACCTCGTGGGTTTGGGTGACAAATCGAATCGTAGACCGAATGCGCTTAGCGGCGGAGAACAACAGCGAGTCGCAATAGCCCGGGCACTCATCAATGATCCGGCATTCATTCTCGCAGACGAGCCGACCGGCAACCTCGACTCTAAGACTGGAGAAGAGATACAGAATCTCCTGCTTCGCGTGAACGAAGAGAAAAAAGCAACCATACTAATCGTTACACACAACTTGGAACTTGCCGAGAAAACGGGAAGGATCCTCCATTTGAGAGACGGCGTCGTGGAGAAAGAGAGAGCAGGACTCATGCCGCATAGCAAACCCAGCGACTCTGACTTGAACGTCAGTGCAAACGGGAGGGCATGAGGACAGTGGCCGTACTTGATCTGATTGGGCTCTCATTTGGAGCCCTGAGAGAGCGACGACTGAGAACAGGCCTCACAGTGCTAATGGTGATCATAGGCGTGGCACTGATGACCTCCATCAACGGACTGGGTGGAGGGATGAACAACTACATCAGCGACCAGTTAGGCACTCTCGGCGCTAACGCCCTGATAGTTACTCCTTCTGCCAGTGCCTTCGGACCCGAAGCACAATCCGGTATGCAAACAAAACTCACATCACAGACCGTACGCACCCTCGGAAGAATTCAGGGCGTAGATTATGTTATCCCATCGTTCACCGGTGGGGGAACGTTGAGGTCAGGAAGCGAATCAAAAACCGTGGCAGTTCTTGGGATGGATCAAAGCAAGATGGTATATGTCACTCCCAAGATTAGCTTTGAGTCCGGAGCATTCGTTTCATCTACGGACTCCGGTGGAATCGTACTGGGACACAGTATTGCTCACCCATCGAATCTTGACAAGCCATTTGCGAGCATGGGGCAGTCAGTGTTTATTGAGTTCTCAAAGATTGAGAACCAAGGAGGAGTTGAGAAACTAGTCACGAAAAGGAAAGCCTTCCTAGTGGGAGGGATTCTCAACGAACTTGGAAGCCAGCAGGTTGACAGTGAAGTCTTCATTTCACTCTCAGCAGCCAACGCCTTCTTCGAAAAGAACAGCGTATACGATGTCATCTACGTGATCACGAAAGGTCCCGACATCAATGATCAAGTGGAAACGAGCATCACGAAATTCTATGGAAAGAATATCGGCATAGTATCGCCCAAAGCGATTGCGAGCACAATAAATGAGGTGATGGGCACCTTCCTGGGATTTCTCACCGCTGTCGCCGCGGTTTCCATGTTCGTGGGCGCTGTCGGCATAATCACAACATTGTACACATCGGTAATGGAGAGAACACGCGAAATTGGGCTGCTGAAAGCAATAGGCTACACTGGGGGAACAATTCTCTTCATGTTTCTTATGGAATCATTCACAATTGGGCTTCTAGGCGGATTATTGGGACTGACCGCCGGAGTTGCTGGAGCATATGCCATGATCGGGATCTTGCCTTTGGGGGCAAACGCAATATCAATTACTCCCTATTTTCGCCCCACCGATCTTGCCCAAGTATTCCTTCTAGCCTGCGCTCTAAGCGTCATAGCAGGCATCTACCCCGCCTGGAGAGCATCTACCCTGAGCCCGATAACAGCCCTAAAGAAGGAGTAGAGAGCGGAAGCGATTTCACGATTCAGAAGAGCATCACATAGTCCATCGGAGAGACCCTTCTTCTTCCAATGGGCTTCTCAGTCCATCGAGCCTAGCCTCTAGTGAGTTCACATGACCGATTCATGCGTTTGAGAATCCATTTCTCTCTTAGTAGGTCGAGGTATTGGCCAGCTCTCAGCGGTCGTGAGTTATTGTTGCAGCTGGACCATTCATGGGTTAACGCCACTTGCTGAGCTATTTCTTGATCATGGTCTGTGAGGCGCGGCTCAGAATCTGGTCCATATGGTCAGTGGTCTCTTTGGGTAATGCTGGGACTTGGTGCTCTTTGAGGATCTTACGTATTTTCTCCTTCGCTTCCTCGCGAGCGCTCTTCTGCCCTCTTGCCTTCCAGTCAGATATGGTTTGACGATTGAACAGTTAGGGGTGCAGGATGGCTCTTCTTTCCAGATATGTGCGTGTGTGCTTCTCCGCCATGAAGTTTCCTCCAGGGCCCACCTTTCGTGTGAGATCCACAGCTAAGCTCTCATCATTGACCTCAACGTCTGTCGATGTTCTTCTCGACCGCAGTCCGAGACAGAAGTATGACCTTATCGGGGTCTATCGCTTCGACCGCATTAGCCAACTCATCAAGTATTTGACTCGACAAACACGTCACCGACAGCAGTGGAACTGACCCGTTCTGGTCGGTCTGTATATAAGATCGTTCATCATGAGCAACGGCGTCACGTTGCGGAACTCTTGATTGCCGGTTGATTGCTGAACTCTGGCCAAGGTCTCCAGCCCACGCAACTTTTGAATAGAAAGAATGGTAGGCCTGAAGCGAGACGGCATCGACTCCAAGGGAAAGAATGGCTGCGGTTTTCAAAGGGAAGTCACCGGATAAGATAGTGTGGCGGAATAGCCGACCCCACACAATGAAACAATCAAAAAGGTAAAACTGTGGCTGAGAGGGGATCTGCAGATCGGAGCCAAGGAGTACCAGAGATTGAACCGTCATGGTGAGGATGGTCACAAGCCTAAGCCATCATCGTTCAGCCAGTCATAGGATCTGTGTTCATGTTCACGCCCAGAATGGCGTCGTTCACCGCCGGTTACCTTCTAGGCAGAACGGATAGAATACCCATATCGAATATGGGTATGTCCTATGCCTCCAGCAACAATATCCCCGCGCGTATGCCCAATATCCTCCTTCTCTGAACATGTGAACGCTCATCGTGAACATCTGAACAGGGTTCATGAGCATCTGAACAGGGTTCATGAGCATGTGAACAAGTGCGAGGGATGATCTACAGTTGAGACTGATTCCAGACGAAGTCAAACGTCAGATCCTAAGACTTTGGATGAATGGAATTACACGTTACTCGCTCAGTCAGTCGGATTCTCGAGCAAACGGCGGGGGAAAGGGAGTCGGACGAAAATTGTGGCGGGTCCGGAGGGAATTGAACCCTCGACCTTCGGGTGTCCCTCAGCGGTTAAGAGCTTCAGCCTTGCTCCTGCGAGACCGCTGCTCTACCTTTCGAGGGCAAATCGACTTGCCTGACTGAGCTACGGACCCTGAGCTTTCGGAGATAACTGTAAAGTCTACTTAAGTTTTCGTGAGCACCAGGAAACAGCCTTAGCTGCTACTGAAGCTATAGGTGATCTCCGAAAGATCTGACGGTATTTGATCTTGCTGGAGGCAAGTTCTCTCTCATTTGGTGGTTTGCCACATGGTTTGTCTGTACTAGGTGTGAGGAGCACAATCTCGAACACGGGGTAAGTGATGCTTCAAGTCTTATCAGGCACTTTGCCCTATAGTGTGGGTCGATTGATGATGTCGGTTCGAGTTGCACATGCCATCGTGAGCGATTGCCTAAGGATTAGACCCGATGATGTCGTGACTGTGAACACTTGGGCGCACACCATCGAGTTGTCGGATGCGATACTGGAGGAGTGCTACAGGATCGGTGCCGACGCTATGGCCATCCTTGACACTGATAGATCGTACTACTCGCAAATGGAGACACTGTCCGAAGAGAACTTGAAGGTGACCTCGAAACACTGCCTCGGCACGGCCGAATATTCGACCGTGAATATCTTCATCGGCGGCCCTGCGAATCCGTTACGGATGCGGAAGATACCTCCTGAGAAGTTCGCGGCCCTATTCGAAGGTGAGAAAGGGCATGAGGACAAGAGTCGCGAGAGGAAGATCCGAATTGCGTACTTGGCGCAAGGAATGGTTACGCCTGAGAGAGCCCGCACGTACGGTTTCAACTTTCAGCGGTGGAAACGTATGACGGACTCTGCGACTGCAATTCGGTATGATGACATGAGCATCCTAGGGAGACGGGTGACTTCGAACTTAGAACGGGCAAGAGAAGTGCGAGTCCGATCGAGAATAGGAACGGATCTGAGGTTCTCCATACTGGGACGGCAGACCCAGATTAATGACGGCATCATAGATGACGACGACATAAGACGTGGGGCGTTCTTGACCACTCTCCCAACGGGATCAGTGACCGTTTCGGTAGTCGAGGAGAGTGCGTCAGGCAAGATCAGTTTCGACCTACCAATACCGCAGGTCGGCAAACTGATCCACAGACTTCAATGGGTATTCGAGAACGGCCACGTTACATCCTACAACGCTGAGAAGAACCTAGACGCTTTCGGAGCGATATTCGAGAAGGCACATGGAGATAAGGACAAGATTGCTAGTCTCACGATCGGACTGAACCCGCGGGTAAGAACTGGATTCCTAGATGACAGTCTTTCAAAGGGGGCTGTCTCGATCGGGATCGGATCGAGCCTAAGCATCGGCGGCAAGAACAACAGTGACTACGGTTTCCAAGGCACCCTAAGCCAAGCAACCGTAGAACTCGACGGAAGAACAATTGTCGAGAACGGCAGGATAGTAGTCTAGCCGTTCACCCCCGGCGGTCACGAATAATACCATCCCACACTTAACTCCGTCCGAGAAGAACATGGGAGAACTATCATTCATCGGCATGGGCCTACACGACGAAAACGGCCTCACTTTACGTGGTCTAGATGTTGCCAAGAATGCGGACACTGTCTACGCAGAATTCTACACAAGCATTATGCCAGGCCTTTCAATGGATCGATTGCGACGCCTAGTTGGAAAGGAAATCGAGATCCTCACTCGGAAGGACCTAGAGGAAGACGCTGAAAGCACGATAATATCCAAAGCTGAGAAAGAACGCGTGGCTCTTCTGATTCCCGGAGACCCGATGTCGGCAACGACGCACGTCGCACTTCTCCTCTCAGCCAAGAAGCATGGAATCCGGACAACGGTAATTCATTCGGCTTCAATACTCACCGCCGTTTCGGGGGCCACTGGGTTAGAAGTGTACAAGTTCGGAAGAACCGTCACCATTCCCTCGCCAAAGACTAGTCCGGTTCCGGAATCTGTGTACGAATTCATCGTAGCCAACAAGAGAATAGGCCTCCATACTCTCGCTCTCCTAGACCTCGAACATGGTAGATTAACGATTCCGGAAGCAATTCGAATCCTGATCAAATTGGAATCCGCAAAGAGAACAGGTCTTCTCACAGAGGAAGCACTCATGGTCGCGCTCGCACGTGTAGGAGCCCCCGACTGTCTAGTGAGAGCGGCCAAAGCAAGAGATCTGGTGAAAGGCGATTTTGGGGAGCCCCCATGGTCGATCGTTCTCCCAAGTAGACTGCATT
>Ga0187878_1000234_pt1 | contig 69620 bp, 65 predicted proteins | sample June2016WEW_17_1_FD_132979 | JGI IMG/M metagenome (GOLD analysis project Ga0187878, IMG submission 132979) | Peatland microbial communities from SPRUCE experiment site at the Marcell Experimental Forest, Minnesota, USA - June2016WEW_17_150 | ecosystem: Environmental > Terrestrial > Soil >... | reverse complement strand
CTGACATCGAAATGACCCTGACCATTGGTGTCCATGGACCGGGCGAATTACATGTCTTTTTGATTGACGATTCTATGGCCGTCTGATAAAATCCCCCCGCTCGAAATTGACAGCATCCTGCCGTCATGCATAGTTTTGGCGGTTATGTATAGCAGTGTTGCGAGCCCCCATCGTCTAGTGGCCCAGGACGGGGCCCTCTCAAGGCCCAAACAGCGGTTCGAGTCCGCTTGGGGGCATACGTACGATAGACGGTAAATTTATAATGGTGGAATGGGAATAATCTGAGTAACTGGGGTTCGAATCCCCACGGGGGCACTAACATATGCGCGTTTGCAAGTCCGTCACAGTTGAATGGACGCGATGAGAATGCAGGACATCCGGTTTTATTGCAAGGATGAGGAATCCACCTCGGGGGCATGAGTCGCTAATTAGATCGCCCGTTTCATTTACGGGTATTTGAGGTTCCATTCAACATGAGCACAAGATTGAGCTTTTGTCGACCTAATTGCCTTACATTGCGGATTCCAGAGTAGTAGCTTGACCAAATCATTATCCCAACATCCGTTCCCGGATATTGTTGTATAGTATGGATGTTACAAAACAAAAACACGAACTTGGACAATGCGAGAAAGGAGATACCTATGGGAGAGGGCATAATCCTAGAATGTAGCCAGTGTGATTATTCGGAGTACTTTAATTTGGGTGTTGGCATGGGATACTCCTCTCTCTCAGCTGTGATCAACGAGGTTAGTCCAGCCCGGCGAAAGACTGTAAAAAACTTGTTGGCTCGTAAGGACGTCACGGAGGTAGACTTTGAACACCGGGTGTATGAGTGCCCCACCTGTCACCTGCTCGCCGAACGCTTCGACTACTCGATCGAATACGCCTCTGGCAAGGTTTACAGACCATATTTCCTATGTGGACGTTGCCGGACGCGCATGATCCCGGCGACCGGACCCCTCACGGAACACATTTGCCCAAATTGCGGTGCTAGGCCGCTAATGGTCAACGAATCATTTCATGTGGATTGGGATTAGAGCCTGTGGGAATTCCCACGTCGATATTCAGGTTAATTCCGTTCAACCATGACGAGCCCAATACCTAGCGTACATTAACCCCCTACGGGGTTCGAATCCCCTTGGGGGGCACAGGAACATATAGTCCATATTTTCCATATGGTACTTTCTCGCCTAATACAATCTGTTTTCAGGGTGTATTTTTTTATCTCTAGCATAATATGCACAATATCAGCTGAAAAAGGATCCGGTTCACCTACGAGCCCGCTCCCACTTGGCGGAGAACCTGCTCCCGCCCAGGCCAATCAATCCGAGGGATCTTAAGATCTATCGCCTGCATACTGCTGAAAAGAAAAAGATCCCAGAGCTGTCAAGTAGATTTAATCTTTCAGAGGAAAGGGTGTGGGAAATATTGCACTGCGATCAGGAAAAGAGAGCAATAGCCTATCGAGTTATGATAGTCGACGATGGTGTTCCAAAGATTTTCTCCACAAGTTTTCTTGTAATTTTCAGCTCGGTAAGGTATATTTATAGATAATCGTTATCTATAAATAAATATTATAGGATAGCGTTCCCTATGCCTGACCCCCAAGTCCGTTTTGATAAATTGATCTCTGCATTGAAAGAGCGCGATTTCCGGCTGACCCCCCAACGGGTCGAGCTGGTGCGTTTGATTGCCTCTAGCGAAGGGCATCCCTCCGCAGCACAGCTCTTTGCAAAAATAAAAACCCATTTTCCGACCATGAGCCATGCGACTGTCTACAAAACGCTAGCTCTGCTCAAGGAAATGAACCAGGTGCTGGAGATCAATTTGCGCGACGACAGCCACTACGACGGCAATCGTCCGCAGCCTCATCCGCACCTGATCTGCATCAAGTGCAACAAGATAATAGATGGGGAGGCTGAATTCAATCCATCTGCGATCCGGAAACTTGAGCAGGCGTCGGGTTACAAGATCCTCCGCTCCCAGGTCTCGTTCTACGGGCTTTGCCCGGATTGCAAACAAAGTAGTCAATAAGCCCTCTTTTTTTACGCTCTATTGGATAATGATTATCTCTCAGGAATTCTTATGAGAAGGTGATCTCTCAGGGAAATGAACAGAATCTTTTTTGAGGCCAACAACAAATGATGGTCAGATAAAAGATGGATAACATATTTTTTTACCAGACATGATGGGCTGCGTAATTAAAAACGCTGGTCAAAAATTCAGCCAACGAAAGGAGTAAATACGATGAGCGAAGAAAGCAAGTGCCCGGTTCACAAACCCACTGCCGGGGGCGGCACGACGAACCAGGATTGGTGGCCGAACCGGTTGAATCTCGATATTCTGCACCAGCATTCCTTAAAATCCAATCCGATGGGGAAGGATTTCAACTACGCCGAGGAATTCAAAAAGCTCGACCTGAAGGCTTTGAAGAAGGACTTGCGTGAACTGATGACCCAGTCACAGGATTGGTGGCCGGCGGATTTCGGCCATTACGGCCCCCTGTTCATTCGTATGGCATGGCACAGCGCCGGTACCTACCGCACTGGCGACGGCCGCGGCGGCGCAGGACACGGAAGCCAGCGCTTGGCGCCCCTCAACAGCTGGCCCGACAATGTCAACCTCGACAAGGCACGCCGGCTGCTCTGGCCGATCAAGCAAAAGTACGGCAGGAAAATCTCCTGGGCTGACCTGATCATCTTCACCGGAAATGTCGCTCTGGAATCGATGGGCTTCAAGACCTTCGGTTTCGGCGGCGGACGGGAGGATATCTGGGAACCTGAAAAGGACACCTACTGGGGTTCTGAGGACAAATGGCTGGGAGACAAGCGCTACTCTGGCGACCGGGAACTCGAAAATCCGCTCGCTGCAGTGCAGATGGGTTTGATTTATGTAAACCCGGAAGGCCCCAACGGCAACCCGGATCCGCTCCTTGCCGCCAGGGATATCCGCGAGACCTTTGCCCGCATGGCAATGAACGACGAAGAAACGGTTGCGCTGATTGCCGGCGGTCATACCTTTGGCAAAACCCATGGGGCTGGCGACCCAGCGCTTGTCGGCCCTGAACCCGAGGCCGCCGGCATTGAGGAGCAAGGCCTCGGCTGGAAAAGTAAATTTGGCACCGGCAAAGGCGATGACACGATCGGCGGCGGCCCGGAAGTCACCTGGACCACGACACCAACGAAGTGGAGTAAAAACTTCTTCGAGAATCTGTTTGGCTATGAATGGGAACTGACCAAGAGCCCGGCTGGAGCGTATCAGTGGATACCGAAGGGTGGCACCGGCGCCGATACGGTACCGTATGCGCATGATTCGTTAAAGCACCGCGCGCCGGCCATGCTGACCACTGACCTGGCCCTACGCTTCGACCCTGCATACGAAAAGATTGCGAGACGCTTCTATGAGAATCCGAATCAGTTCGCCAACGCGTTCGCCCGGGCCTGGTTCAAGCTGACCCACCGCGACATGGGCCCGCGAGCCCGCTATCTCGGCCCGGAGGTTCCGGCCGAAGAACTCATCTGGCAAGACCCCATCCCGGCCGTCAATCACAAACTGATAGATGCACAGGATATTGCCTCCCTCAAGGGCAAGATCCTGGCTTCCGGCCTATCTGTCTCGGAGCTGGTTTCGACCGCCTGGGCCTCGGCGTCCACTTTTCGTGGCTCCGACAAGCGCGGCGGCGCCAACGGCGCCCGCATTCGCCTGGCGCCGCAGAAGGATTGGGAAATCAACCAGCCTATACAACTGGCGAAGGCGCTCAAAACCCTGGAGGGCATCCAGAGCGTGTTCAACAAAGCGCATTCCAATGGCAAGAAGGTCTCGCTAGCCGACCTGATCGTTCTGGCTGGTTGCGCGGGTGTCGAGCAGGCCGCGAAGAATGCCGGTTACGATGTAACGGTGCCATTCACGCCTGGACGCATGGACTCCTCGCAGGAGCAAACCGATGTTGTTTCCTTTGCTGTGCTCGAACCGAAGGCGGACGGCTTCCGCAACTACATCAAAGCCAAGTACGACGTATCAGCCGGGGAATTGCTGGTAGACAGGGCGCAATTGCTGACGCTGACCGCTCCTGAGATGACTGTTCTTGTGGGAGGAATGCGCGCCCTGAACGCCAACTTCGCAGGCTCCCAGCACGGCGTCTTCACCAAACGGCCCGGGGCTCTCACCAACGACTTCTTCGTGAATCTTCTCAACATAGGCACGGTGTGGAAGGCTGTATCGGAGGATGTTGACGTGTTTGAAGGTCGTGATCGCGCAACAGGCGAACTCAAGTGGACCGGCACCCATGTTGACCTGATCTTCGGCTCGAACTCCCAACTCCGAGCCCTGGCGGAAGTCTACGCCTGTGCGGACTCCCAGGAGAAGTTCCTGCACGACTTTGTGGAGGCGTGGAACAAGGTCATGGACCTTGACCGTTTCGATCTCGCCTGATTGCAACGAAACCCTGTTCGGTTAAGTTACAGCACCTACCATCGAGCATGGTAGGCGCTGTATTTTCACCCTCTCGTCTTTCTATTATCCGGATGTACAGTATCCCCTTGGGGGCTGGTCACTACCCAGTTACTCAAAAAGAGGTGGATGCAGTGCGGTCGGGTTATGCTATTCGATGCAGGGCAGCCAGCTCCCAACTCAGGCATCGCTTTCACCTGTGGCAGTGTTACCTTTTCACGGTTATCGCAAATGGTTTGCGTAAGGCGCAGAGCACCGCCATTGCCATGGAATCGCGCGGTTTCGGTGCATATTCTGACCGCATTTATGTCAAAAATTTTCGTTGGACATTCTCTGTCGGTATATTGGTGCTTGTCTTCGTGTTGTTTGGGGTGACGGCGAGAATGCCCTGGCTGAATTGTTGGAATGCAGGGCGCGCATCCGGGATGCAGCGCACCAGGTGATTGCCTGGATCGATGAACAGTATGCTGAGGTTGTCCCGGTCGATGGCGTGAGCACACTCACACTTCAGGCTGAGGCGGAATTCGTCCCAACCTGACCTACAGAAAGGAACATCCCATGGACGAAGAACAAAGACAGAAAGCCATCCTAAAACGTCTGATGGAAATGGGTATTCAAGTGGACAAGCCCATCTTCACTCTGATCTGGCAAGATGTTGCCCGGTTCATGGTTGAGATGGAAGGTTTTGAAATGGCCGCTGATTTCCCGACCGACGTGCTGGTGATAATGTTGAACACCATCGAGGACGGGCTGGAGTATCTGGACTGGTACGGTAATATCCAGAACAGCATACACTTGGCAGACCGGACGCCGCTAGCTTCGAATCCAGCAACCTCCGAAGACGGACACCTGGAGTCGGACTACGAAGGCCGGGTTTCCGGGATCGATGGGTACGAGGAAAACGACGTATGTATCCGGTAACCGAAAGTTCGGAAGCCGGAATGGTAAATCCGTCTCACAATCACAGATGGCTCGACCTATTGACTTGAATGGCCCCATTTTCGGGGCCATTTTTTATTCCAATCACTATAATCAGGATATCAACTCTCAATGGAACGGAGGAAGGGATTTATAAAAAGTACAAATCCAACCAACTTATCTGACCTACGCCAAGAACTTCAAAGCGATGCGCTTAGTGAAACATATATCAAATCGTTCTCTTAAAGAAATGGGGAAAAGGCAGGTCAATTAGTTGCCGACTTTTTAACAGGAATCGTCTTCCTGTTTCTGGTTGATAGATCACCAAGTTCCGTAATGTCACCAGCGGTTCCTCGTTTGATCGCAGGTCCGACTCCTGCCGGACCCACAGGTGAAATAATTCCTGACTATTACTACAGTCAGGAATTATTTCATTAACTGCACACGAAACAGGAAAGGCGACTCAGAAAAAACCTGTTGACAACATACTCACCGCTTCACACAGCATGAGCTGTTCCTTGACTTGAGGCAATATTATTATATAATAAATGTTAGCGCTAACATAGGTACAGATAAAGTTATTGAACAAACCAATGGCCAAATCTATCACGATTCAAGATGTTGCCCGGGAAGCTGGCGTATCCATGATGACTGTATCCCGTGTGGTGAATAACAGGGGCAGGGTCAGTCAGACTACCGCACAGCAAATTAAGGAAGTGATCGACCGCTTGGGTTACCGCCCCAGCCGGATTGCACGCAGCCTGGTCACCAACAGAACGGGCACTCTCGGTTGCATAGTGCCTGATGTATCCAACCCTTTCTTCTCTGATCTCGTCAAAGGTGTCGAACAGATAGCTTACGCTGAAGGCTTCAATATTTTCCTTTGTAATTCAGTGGAGGACCCTAAACGCGAAGTTGCCATTCTGAACATGCTGCGCGAGAACCGGGTTGATGGAGTGATCCTCTGCTCTACTCGAATGGATGAAGACACCTTGCAGGAGATACTTGTCAGCCACCCCTCGGTGGTGCTTGTCAACCATCGCTTGAAAAAACAAGGGAATACACTGACTATCAAGACGGTGATGCTGGACGATGAAATGGGAGGTCGCATGGCCACCCAACATCTGATCGATTCCGGTCACCGGGCGATCGGATTTTTGATGGGGCCACGCGCTTCCTTCAGCGGTCAGCAGCGAATGAAGGGTTATTATGCCGCGATGAAGGAAGCCGGTTTGAAGGTCAACCCCGGATGGACCCTTCATTGTCATCCATCTGTTGATGGAAGCCTCATGGTTTCTCGCGAGTTGTTTGCCAAACATCCGGAATTAACTGCGGTCTACTGTTTTAACGACCTAGTGGCAGTGGGTGCTTTACAAGCCGCAGCAAGCCTCGGTCGTTCTGTCCCTGGGGACATCGCTGTGGTGGGCACAGATGATATTTCCTTGGCGGCTCTCGTTACCCCCTCCCTGTCCACCGTTCATGCCTCCAGTTATGATCTTGGTCTGCAGGCTGCCCGTCTGCTGATCGGGCAGATCAACGGCTGTGATGAAGGCTGTGATGAGGTCATCTTGCCGTTTAAGTTGGTGGTCCGTGAAAGTGCCCCGGCACGGGTTTCTAAGGACAGGTAAAAAAGACGGAGGGTTTACCGTAATTTTCTGAATGGAAATGGGTTTCCTGTTTATGTCAGGGGCTTATGGCGACCCAAAAGGATTTCAGATCGAGAAGATGGTCATGAAAAAAGCCGGATGGAAACTATCGGAGGATCGCTACTTTGATCCTGATCCCGCGCAGAGACGGATCGCGCATAAGATCTATGGATTAATAGCTGGTTGTCTGATTATCAGCCCCCATGGACACGTGGACCCGCGCTTGTTTTCTGAAGAGCGTGCCAGCTTCGGAACGCCAGTTGATCTCCTCATCATCCCCGATCACTACGTATTGAGCATGCTTTATTCGATGGGCATACCTCTGGAATCGATGGGAGTCCAGCCTCTGGATGGTGGTAAGTTCGAGACTGATCACCGCAAGATATGGAAAACGTTTGCTGCGAATTATTACCTTTTTCTAGCTACACCAACCAGAATTTGGTTGGATTATGTTTTTTATAAAGTATTTGAAGTGGATAAAAAGCTGTCAGCCGACACTGCAGAATATGTCTATGATCATATCCAGGCGAAACTAGATTCCCCCGAATTTCAGCCACGCCAGCTTTTTACCAGGTTTAATATCGAAGTTCTCTGCACGACCGATGCTGCCTATGATGCCCTTCCATACCACAAGGCGATCAGGATGCTGGATTGGAAGGGTGATATCCGCCCCACTTTTCGACCGGATTCAGTGGTCAACCTTTTGGAACCTGCCTGGATGGAAAACATCAAGATGTTATCCAATGTGACTGACATCGATATCGTATCTTTCACTACCTATCTACTTGCACTCGAAAAACAGCGTTCCTATTTCAAAACCCTGGGCGCTACTGCCACCGATCTCTCTGCCTTCTCGGCTTTCACGACTGAGCTTGGCAGGGATGAATTGGAAAGGATCTTTCAGAACGCTCTGCACCGTGAAGTAAATGGGCAGGATACCGCCTTGTTCACCGGGCGCATGTTGATCGAATTCGCCCGGATGAGCGTGGAGGATGGCCTGGTCATGCAGCTTCACAGCGGTGCTTACCGCAACCATAATGAACTGGTATATAAATGTTTCGGGCCTGATAAGGGGGGTGATATCCCTATGCAGGCAAATTTCACCCAAAACCTGCATCCTCTTTTGAATAAATTCGGGAACGATCCACGCTTGACACTGGTTCTGTTCTCTCTGGATGAATCGACATATACCCGCGAGCTTGCTCCTTTGGCCGGTCATTACTCATCCATCAAGCTGGGGCCTCCATGGTGGTTCTATGACAGCCTGAATGGAATGAATCGTTACTTCAACCTGATGATGGAAACCGCCGGCTTGTACAATACGGCTGGCTTCAATGACGATGCACGAACTTTTCCCTCGATTCCCGCCAGGCACGACCTGTGGCGAAGGGCAACCTCCAACTTTCTTGCAGGTCTGGTTGTAAAGCATGTTATTGATGAATCCGATGCTTACGAGATGGCCTTGGACATGGCTTACCGGCAGGCAAAAAGGGTATACCGCCTGGATTGAAATATCGAACTACTTTATATAGGAAAAACAATATGAAAGAGAGCTCTTCTACTAAATTATTTAATGTGGTTGGAAAGACAACTGTGATCACCGGGGGTGGAGGCGTGCTGTGTTCCACCATGTGCCGCGCACTAGCAGATGCAGAGGCAAGGGTAGCAGTCCTGGACCTGAACTTGGATGCTGCCCAAAAGCTTGCCGCTGAGATCTGCGCAAGCGGTGGGGAAGCTATAGCGGTGCAATGTAATGTTCTTGATAAGAACAGCATTGAATTCGCTGCACAGGAGATCGAAGCGAAATTTAGCCGCGTTGATATCCTCATCAACGGTGCGGGCGGTAATACACCCGCTGCAACGACTAATCCTGATTCCTCGTTCTTCGACCTTCCAGCCGACGCCCTGCGCTGGGTCTTTGACCTGAACCTGATGGGTACGATCCTCCCTTCGCAGGTATTCGGCAAATTGATGGCAAGACAGAAGTCCGGTGTCATCCTGAACATTTCATCGATGAACGCCTTTCGCCCGCTCACCAGCATCGTTGCCTATTCAGCTGCCAAAGCGGGGGTGAGCAACTTCACGCAATGGCTGGCAGTGCACATGGCCCAGGAATATTCGCCCGAGATCCGTGTCAATGCCATTGCTCCAGGTTTCTTTCTGACCGAGCAGAATCGATTCCTGCTGACCGACAAGGCGACCGGCGAGTTGACAGCGCGTGGCAGATCCATCATCAGTCATACTCCGATGGATCGCTTCGGCACGCCGGAAGATCTGTTGGGTGCTATCCTGTGGCTGCTTTCCCCCGCGGCGGCTTTTGTCACCGGGGTGGTCGTTCCGATTGATGGTGGTTTCTCCGCTTTCAGTGGTGTTTGATCTTTGCAAGTGCAGCCCATGAGTCGCCCAAGATTTGGAAATATGATTCTTTCTCAAACCATCGCTCCGCAAGGCAGACTGCTCGATGAGCAGGCGATTATCCAGACTCTTTTCAAGGGACTTGGCGGGCGATTCGCGCGTCAAAAAGTGCTGGTGCTTATCCCAGACCACACCCGTTCCCTGCCGCTGCCATTCCTGTTCCGCGCCTTGATTGAAATTTTGAACGATACCAGGCAGCTCGATTTCATGGTCGCTCTCGGTACCCACCCACCATTGAGCGAAGAGCGCCTGTACAGGCTGGTTGGTATCACCACACAAGAACGGACCACCACGTTCAAACATGTAGGTCTGATGAACCACACCTGGGATACACTTTCCGCCCTGAGGACGATTGGGGTTTTGGATCAGGACGAGATCCGTTCCATTGCCGGGCCACGCTGGCATCCATCTCTTCCGGAACGGGTGGACATTCGCATTAATAAAGCCGCGTTGGAATATGACCACATCGTCATCTTAGGCCCGACCTTCCCCCATGAAGTAGCTGGCTTTTCAGGTGGGGCCAAGTACCTGTTCCCGGGGATCTCCGGTCCGGAGATGATCAACGCCACCCACTGGCTGGGCGCACTAGCTGGCGTAGTTGGCACAATCGGCCTGAAAGAGACTCCGGTCCGGAACATGATCCATGCCGCTGCACGGCGGCTCAAGACCCCGATAACATTGGTGTCATTGGTGATCGATGGTCACGACCTGGCAGGAATGTTCATCGGCGATCTAATCGAGGCCTGGGCCCTCGCCGCTGACATGTCCGCGCAGCGTAATGTTGTCTGGTGTGACAGGCCATATCGGCGTGTGCTCTCCTGCGCCCCGTCAATGTACGACGAATTGTGGACCGCTGCCAAGGCAATGTACAAGCTCGAACCTGTTGTCGCACTGGACGGGGAGGTTGTCATCTATGCCCCGCATCTTAGTGTGGTCAGCCAGGTCCATGGGAAATACATCTACGAGATCGGCTATCATATCCTGCCCTATTTCCTGAAGGATTGGGAACATTTCAAACACATTCCGTTGGGCGTGTTGGCTCACAGCACCCACGTGCGCGGCTCGGGTGTGATGGAAGGCGAGGTCGAAAAGCCAAACGTCCGGGTCACCCTGGCAAGCAGGATTTCTGCTGAGGACTGTGCCAGTCTGAACCTGGGCTATCTCGACCCTGCAAAGGTTCACCCGGAAGAGTGGCAGGGACGCGAGCGCGAACGCATCCTCTACATCCCACGTGCAGGTGAGATGTTGTATCGGGTCAGTTCGGAAAAGAACTCTGGTGTGAAGCAGGTGAATAAATGACGAAATACAAGATTGGAATTGTGGGCCTGGGTGTTATGGGCCACAACCTGGCTCTGAACATGGAACGCAACGGTTTCTCCGTGGCAGGCTATGACCTGGATGCTGCCAAAGCGAAGGCTTTCTTGGAAGGCCCCGGCGCAGGAAAGAACATCGTTGTTGTGGACTCCCCTGCTGCGCTGATGTCCGTCTTGGAAAAGCCGCGCCGCATCTTGGTGATGGTCCCGGCCGGCGCGCCAGTGGACAGTGCCATTGCCCATCTGAAACCGCACCTCGAACCTGGTGACATCCTGATGGATGGCGGTAACTCGTTTTTCCTCGACACCGAACGCCGCAACAAGGAATTGGAAGCTGAAGGTTTTAACTACATCGGCATGGGTATCTCGGGCGGCGAAGAAGGAGCGTTGTGGGGTCCGGCGATCATGCCCGGTGGACAGTATCCTGCCTGGGAGGAAGTTGCGCCCATCTTGCAAGCCATTGCAGCCAAGGCGGAGGACGCTCAGCCCTGCGTGGATTACATGGGGCCGCGCGGCACCGGGCATTATGTCAAGATGGTGCATAACGGCATCGAGTATAGCGACATGCAGTTGATTGCCGAGGTCTATGACCTGCTCTCCCGCGGCGTGGGACTCTCCGCTGGGGAACTGCACGAGATCTTCTTGGACTGGAATAAAGGCGAACTCAGGTCTTATCTCATTGAAATTACCGCGGCCATCTTTTCAAAACCGGACAGTGAGACCGGGCGACCGCTCTTGGACCTGATCCTCGACGAAGCCCAGCAGAAGGGCACCGGCAAGTGGGCCTCGCAGAACGCCCTGGATGTAGGCGCGCCCATCCCGACCATCAATGCCGCCGTGGAGAGCCGTATCCTGTCCAGCCTGAAGACCCAGCGTATTGCAGCCAGCCAGGTCATCCAAGGTCCCAGACCAAATTTCAAGGGCGATCGCAGCAGGCTGATCGACGCGGCTCGCCAGGCGTTGTACGCCAGCAAGATCACTTCATACGCCCAGGGATTGGGCTTGCTCAGGATCGGTTCCGATGAATACACTTACGACCTGAAGCTGGGTGATATCGCCAGGATCTGGCGCGCAGGCTGCATCATACGCGCTGACCTGCTTGGGGACATCACCTCCGCTTACCGTCGTGACCCGACACTTGTCAACTTGTTGATGGATACAGCCTTCCGGACCGCAGTGGAAAGCCGTCAGGAAGCCTGGCGTTTTGTGGTGCAGGAAGCGATCGGCATGGGCATCCCAGTGCTGGCACTGAGCGCCTCGCTGGCCTATTTCGATTCCTACCGCAGCGAAAGACTACCCGCCAACCTGATCCAGGCACAGCGCGATTATTTTGGTGCCCACACCTACCGGCGTACCGACCGCGATGGCGCCTTCCACACAGAGTGGATATAGGTGTCGGAACGAAGGAATTTCCTCTTTATGGAATGCAGGCTTCAGCCCGCAAGGAGCACCTATGAAATACGGCCTCAACATCAAACCAAATGGCGCGCTTGACTTCCTCTCGCTGGGTGCATTGGTGCACCGCCTCGATCCAGGCGTGATTCCCTTTCGCAAGGCGACCGAATGCCGGATTCATGTCAGTGGTGGCGAGTTCAACTGCGCTGCCAACCTCTCGGACTGCTTCTGCATGAATACGGGGATCGTCACCGCCATGGTGGACTATCCCATCGGTGACCTGATCGCGGAACGTGTGCGGGCCATGGGGGTGCGTCCGTTCTACAAGCAGTTCAAGCACAATGGTGTCAACGGTCCGAATATGGCCACGGTTTACAGCGACCGCGGCCATGGGGTACGCGCTCCGGTGGTGTTCTACAATCGCTCAAATGAAGCTGCCGCACAGCTCAAGCCGGGTGACTTCGACTGGAACTCCATCTTTGCGGGAGGCGTGCGCTGGTTCCACAGCGGTGGCATCTTTGCCTCGCTCTCCGCGACGACTGGCGAACTTATCATAGAAGCAATGCGGGCTGCCAAAGCCATCGGTGCTGTGATCTCTTTCGACCTGAACTACCGCGCCAAGTTATGGAACATCTGGGGCGGACAGGAGAAGGCCGCCTCTACGCTCGGCCGTATTGTGGAGAACGTGGACGTTCTGGTTAGCAACGAGGAGGATCTCCAGATGGGTCTCGGGCTAGCCGGGCTCCAGGAAGGCATACACTCTAATCTGGACCCGGCTGCATTCCTCGGCATGATCGATCAGGTCGTGAAGACATTTCCTCAAATCCGGGTGGTTGCCACCACCCTGCGTGAGGTGCATTCGACTAATCGCCACAGTTGGGGTGTAGTCGCCTGGATCGACGGGGAGTCATATGTCTCCCCAACCTGCGAATTGGATGTTTATGACCGGGTCGGCGGTGGGGATGGATTTGCCTCAGGCTTGTTTTATGGCCTGTTGACCAGTGAACCCGAACAGGAAGCCGTCAACCTCGGCTGGGCCCATGGTGCACTGCTGACTACCTTTCCTGGTGACACTACTATGGCCACTCTGGAACAGGTGCGGGCTTACGCTCGGGGAGGCTCGGCACGCATTCAGCGATAAGGCATGTATCGATGAGAAATCCACGATTGAACTAAAGACGGCATGGATGGCAGAGCGCCTCATTACGGCGCCTGCTGGTAGGCAAGGACTTTTGAAACACTGCGTCAGCCATTGTCTGGCGCAAGGGTATATTTGGAGATCAGCTCTGCCAGTTTGGTTGCTGCAGTATATGTTAACGGACAGAAAGTCACGCTGCTTCGATGTAACTGTTTTATTTCTGCGAGTTGGGACAGACAGGTCGACGCAGCGACGCCTCGGATTTTGTTAGATCATAGAATTAAAGAACGATACCCATCCGCTTACTAACGATTGACCCAGCCGGTTGATTTGAAGAAAGCCCGTGCCCACTCAACACAGCATGTGCATCTTGAAAATAACTGGTTTTCGACTCCAATTTGGTTTATGATATTGAATTGGTGCCTTTGTGCAGAACGATGTCTGTGAAGGTGGCTAGTAGCACGCTATGATAATTTAGGTGGATGATAGTGGTAACCCTATGCGTCACCACATTGGTTGCCTCTTGTTAGGTTTCGTGTGCTGACAGACTTAGTTCAAACAGCTATGGTGACCTTTGATGAGACTTGGTTGGCGGAAATCCTCATTCAAGTAGTTCAATCTGGGGATACATAAATATGATTGGCAAGTGGATCCTCTCTCCGTCGCTCCTCTCGGCTGATTTCACCTGTCTTGGCGAGCAAATTGCTGCTCTTGAAAATGCTGGCGTAGACTGGCTTCATGTGGATGTGATGGATGGGCATTTTGCTCCTAATATCAGCATGGGCCCGCAAATAGTCGAAGCTTGCCACAGAATTTCTTCAATGCCAGTTGATGTGCATCTCATGATAGAGAACTCAGAGAATTATATTGGTGCCTTTGCAAATGCGGGAGCCAATCTAATTACTATTCATATTGAAGCCAGCAAATATCCATCTCGAACGCTTCAATCGATTCGGGATGTGGGCTGCCGTCCAGGAATTGCTCTCAACCCCTCGACTAATGTTGACAAGATCATGAAACTGTTCCCGCTTGTGGATATGGTTCTTGTCCTGGGAACTAATCCGGGTTTTTCAGGGCAAACTTTTATCCCGCAGGTGCTGGCAAAAATCGCTGCAATTCGTGAAGAGAATCCGGATGGTCTTATCGAGGTTGACGGGGGGATGAATACCCAAACGCTGCCTGCTGCCTTCCAGGCTGGGGCCAATGTTTTTGTAGTCGGAAATGCAATCTTTAAACACCCGAAAGGGATATTACATGGAGTTCGCGAATTACGAACACTATGTTAGCCCAAAGGAAAACTAGTTGTGTCCTCCATACTGGCAACATAGCACAAATGTTTAAAATCGTATTTCTACTACCTTTATCGGTAAAAACTAACCTGCATTTATTAAAATAGGCCTTTGCGACCCAATGCAGATATCAGTGTATTTTCCACAATCACAGTAGTAAAGATTGGAGACATGATAACTTTCTTCCGCCACCTATATTTTCACCACAATGTCGGTAATCACATTGGCAGCTTCATCGCCCCGGTCCGAGGTATTGCTCAAAGGGCGATACACCTCACGAAACTTTAGCATTTTAATCACGTACGAAATATCTTCTGCGCAGCTGATTAAGTCTGCATGGCTTCTCTATACACATCTTCCACCCGGTTTATCAAGGCTTTGGTCCGTTGGGCATGATCGCTGGAGACAATAGGATGTTCGTTCAGCTGGTACATTGCCATGCAGATTTCATACGCTGCATCCCGTAGGAGGATAGCTATGCATTGCATGAAGGGGGTCGGCTCGACCTTCAGGATTTCCATTTCAGTGAAGGTGCTATAGTCATAATCGAGCACATTGTCTATGGACGGGAAAGGGTGAATATATCCTCCCGGTCGAAGGGGGTGACGAAAGTTTTTCAACTCGTCAATCAGGATCCGCCTGGCCTCCTCGGCTTCCTTTTCGCTCCTGATCAGGATAGCGGCTGCTTCAGGATCCAGTTTCCCCATGAAGGATTTGAGGGATTCCATCCCTCAAGGTGAGAGAGGCTTGATCTTGGATAAGCTTGATAATTACATTCTGTCGTTTTTTGAATAATCTTTTCATTTCTGTTCTCCTCTTTCAGATCAGGTTGACAAAACCGCTTTCAACCTAAAATTTTAGGAGGCAGTTCTTGACTCTGCTTAGCAATCGTGCTATTATGAAAAAATAAATTTCACTTATGAAAATAATTTCATTAATTATTATTAACTCTAATTTATTGTTGACAAGAGTGGTTATGCAAGTATTCGCCTCTTCGATTCCTGTAATATAGCTTTCAGGTTGAAAGCTATAACAATAACCACTTTCACGCTTGGGTGAGTATCTTTGTCCGTTGGTGATCTTGGGAATCAAGTAATTTATTCCATTGTTCACGAGGTATAAGAAAATATGAATAAAAAAATAAGTCTTGCTGGCTGGTGGCAAATAAAGTTTGACGAGGAAGATAATGGAGAGCAACTTGGTTGGGCAAACACTCCTCCGAAAGATTGCCGGGAGATAAATATACCTTCCTGTTGGAATGAGGTGTTCCCTGAATATTTTTCCTATGACGGCACGGCATGGTACTTCAAGGAGGTTCTTTTTCAGCCTCAGGAATTGGATGAACGAGCGGTGCTCTGTTTTGAAGGAGTGAATTACCGCTGTGAAATTTATATTAACGGCCAGCCAGTGGGTATGCATGAGGGTGGTTTTACGTCTTTCTCAATCCCAATCACCCATGCGCTACGATCAGGGAGTGTTAATTTGCTCGCAATCAGAGTGAACAGCAAGCTAGATGATACGACTCTGCCACCCAGCGGTGTAGATTGGTTTAATTATGGTGGGATATACCGCCCTGTTTACATCCAAACCACTCGGGCGGCCTTCATTGATGACTACACCATCAAGACTCGGATTGATGGTACTGTAAATCTCTCTGCACGGATTATAAATTCTGGTTCAGCCGGTTCTTATCGCGTTGTGGCCAAGATAACAGACCAGAATGGCCAAGATGTGGCACAAGAAGAAACCCTATACCAGCTTGGTGCTGGGGAAAACCGCGAAGGCAATATCAAACTGGCTGTTCAAGCTCCGCATTTATGGAAGTTAAGAGCCGCCTATCTCTATAAATTGCACCTGGAATTGTTTGATGCGAATGGTACCACCTACGACACTATCGAAAAACGTTTCGGAATTCGAGAGTTCGGTAGTGTGGGACACAAGATTTTGCTCAACGGAGAAGAGATCAAGCTGGTTGGATGTGCAAAGCACGACGAATATCCACTCACAGGGCGGTCGGTTACTCGTGAGCAGTTGGTAAAAGATTATGATTTGCTTCGCCAGATGAACGCGAATTTTGTCCGGCTTTCGCATTATCCTCACAACCAATTGGAGCACGAACTGCTGGATGAATTGGGTATGGTCGCCATTTCAGAGATTCCCTTGGTATATCTGCATGAATTTCAGATGACAAGTCCTGCGATGCTTTCAAAAGGTTTGCATATGCTCGCCGAGATGATACATACCGAGAAAAATACCACCAGCATCATGTTTTGGAGTTTATTCGTTGAATGTGAAACTTACCTTCCTACCACTCGCGGATTCGTGAAGGCGATGGTAGATTCAACCAGGGCGTTAGATGATACGCGGCTGGTCGTAATGGCGTCCATCCATCCACTCACAGATGTCACGTATGATTTGTTCGATGTAATTGGCGTAAATTACTGGGAGGGATGGTATGGTGGCGAAAGCATAGAGGACGCCATGAGGTTCCTGACGACCATGGCCAAGCGCTACCCGGATAAGCCTCTTCTGATAACATCTCACGGTTGGGAGGGAATGTATGGGGAGAGGAGTTATGTAGAAAAAACGCCTTGGTCTGAAGATTCCCAGTCCGATTATCTTCCTCGAATAGCTGATACTTACAAAGGTTTTAAAAATATTGTTGGAGAAATAGTATGGACTTTCGCCGACTTTCGAGTTTCGAATTGGAAGGACACTTCCCAAGCGAAGGAGAATTTTTCCTACTTGCGCCGGCCCATGCTGGTCAACCAAAAAGGGATGGTGGATTTTTACAGACGGCCTAAGTCTACTTATTACATGATGAGGGACAAATTCGCCCAATGGCAGGAATTAGTTGCCCGGCCTACAAATACTTACGGCCAAAATTTACAGGCCAAGATTTTTTCCAACCGCCGCCTGGCAGGGGAGGTCGCCGCCTTTGACTTTATTGACAGGATCCAGGAACTGCTGAGAGAAAAGAAAAGCTTAAATGTAGTTTTCGCCTCCGCCGGTTCTCAGGTGGAGTTTTTAGAGACCTTGGTTTGTAACCAGATGTTTGTAGATTGGGGCCGGATTAATGCCTTCCACTTGGATGAATTTGTAGGAGCAGGGTCGGATACTTCTTATGGATTTTCACATTGGCTAATGGACCGGTTCATAAGTCAATTGCCTTTCCATCATTTTGAGGTCTTGAATGGCCAGGCCGAGGATTTAAATGATGAATGTAATCGATATGCGACCTGTTTGCAAAGGAGTCTAATAGATCTGGCGTGTATTGGCATCGGAGAAAATGGCCATCTGGCATTTAACGATCCGCCTGTCGCCGATTTTGTCGACCCGCTTCTTGTGAAAGTGATTGATCTAGACGAAACCTGCCGTGAACAGCAATTTCGCGATGGAGTTTTCCCGGATTTGGCAAGTGTCCCAGAGAAAGCATTGACGCTCACGATTCCCGCTATCATGCAAGCCAAAGAAATTCTCTGTATCGTGCCGGGTACCCATAAGGCGATTTCAGTGTGGAAAACTATTAATGCAGAAGTTGCAACGAAATGCCCGGCTACCATTCTGCGCCGCCATCCAAACGTTCGGCTTTATTTGGATGCAGAATCGGCTAAATTCATTTATCCCAAATCATAGAGAACTTAAGGCTTTCGGGAGCAACTGATACTCCACCAAATATGGTCCACCAAAACCCAGCATGTGTATGTTTCAAGCGAAAGGTTAAAGAGCTATGCGTTGGGAGGAATTGACCGGCGACCTGTTTCCACAAGCCGTCCAGCAGGCAGAAGGCGTCTGCCTCTTGCCGCTATCCTGCATCGAACGCCACGGACATCATTTGCCGCTGGGAACGGACATGTATATTGCGCGGGAACTTTGCAACCGTGCGGCCGATTTGGAACCGGCTATTATTTTCCCTGATTTCATCTTTACGCAGATCCTGACAGCCCGTCACGTCCCGGGAACCATCAGCATCGAGCCTGATCTGACTATCCGGTTAATGGAGAACGCTTGCAGCGAGATTGCTCGCAACGGGCTTCGCAAGATCGTTATCGTCAACGCTCATGGTGGAAATGACAACTTGATCCGCTACTTCGCCCAAATCCAGCTTGCCAGCCAGCGGGATTATGTGGTTTATGTCGCGCAGCCACCCTATGTCGCGGAGGAGGCCTCCACCGCGGCTCAATGGGAGACAAATATTGATGGTCATGCCGGTGAACGCGAGACCAGTATGATCCTTGCTATCTGGCCGGATATGGTGAGAATGGAAGCCTTGCCGTCTGATTCCGAGGGTATGCCGCTGGAAAGACTCAAAACGCTACGAGACTTAGGCATAAGTGTGGGTATCAGGTGGTATGCCGAACATCCCACCCACTACTGCGGGGATGGCTTTCCGGCGACTGCCGAGAAGGGCGAACGCTGGTTTGTGGATCGCTCAAATGCACTTGCCAGGGTTATCAGAGCAATAAAGAATGATGAAGAGACGAAACGTTTACAGGATGAATTTTTCGAAAAGATATAACAGCATTGATCCAAAAAGGATGCAGACCGCTTAATATTGATTGAAAAGAATTTCATTTGTAGGGAAAGCCCCTTTGTACCATTCAGTTCCCAGACTCACCAAACGCGTGGTTAAAAAAATTTACGAAAATGAAGTTCTTGACTCGGCTTTATTTTCGTGCTATTATGAATAAGATAAACTAATTTCATTAATGAAATTTATTTCATTAATTATCCGGCAATCTCTTTTCTGCAACAATTCTATTATTCATCAAATTTCTCTCCGCTTTAGAATTCGTGAGTTTTTATATATACTAAAGATCTACGTTTTAATGGTCAAGTTTCTTTATCAATAGGCTTCTTTTCTTCAAATATGCATCATGCCTTACCATCGCTGTTTATCCATGATCTTTTTGTTTCGTATAAAATTTTAGGAGAAAAGAGGTGCCCATAAAATAAAACTCACAATTTCATGTCAATGCAATAAGAATCCTGATTTTCAGACAACAAAAAGATAAATAAAAAAGGACACGGGAATAAATTCCCTTCATCGTTGCTACTATACTCATTAGGCAAGTAGTTCAACCAGAATAAAAAAGGAGAGATGAAATGAAATCGTGCAAATTGCACCTTGTTCTCACGTTTCTAACAGTTCTTTCCGTTATACTTACCGCTTGCGGTCAAGCTGTGACGCCAACGGCAACTGTAGCCCCCGTCGTAAACACTGAGATTCCTAATGCAGTTCCAACTACAGTTCCTACGGAAGCACCGGTTACCCTGACCATCTATCATAACTATGGTAGTGATGATGCCAAGGGGGCACCGATGCAGCAAATCTTTGCCGGCTTCATGGCTGAATATCCCTATATTACCCTCGATACGCAGGTCTACGTGGATTCTGATATCCCGGGCAAGGTGGAAACCGAATTTGTCGCTGGAAAGGAACCAGACCTAGTCTTCACCAATTTTAATCCCTTGGTCAATAATTGGATTGATGAAGGCCTGGCAACTCCGATTGCACCCCTGATGACTCAATTCGGTTTTGACGGAAGATTTTCGGCGAAAGCTATATCAAATTGGACAAATGTCAAGGGCCAACTGTTGGCCTTCCCCTTTGAAGGCTATGTACAGCCGGTTCTGTACAACATGAACATCCTGAACGCAGCCGGGGTAAGCATTCCGACCACGACCGACGAACTGCTGGCCGACGTCCCCAAGATCAAGGCTGCCGGCTATGAGGTATTTGCGGCTTCGCCGGATGATGACGGCGGCAGTATCTCATTTAGGTTTTTTTGGCAGGGGGCCTTGACTCCGGATGAAGTGAGAACCGTGGTTCAAAAAGGCCATCTGGCATCCTATCCGGATGGGGTGGCTGGGATGGAAGACTTCTTCCGCCTGAAAAATGCCGGCGCCTACGCGGCGGATGTGTCAGGAACGCCCGCGGAATTGGAACACACTATGTTCTATACCGGTAAAGCCGCAATGTGGACCGGGGGCAGTTGGTACTGGCAAGAAATGATAAACCAGGCACCTGACCTCGTTCCCAATATCAAACTGGCTGGTTTCCCAATTCCACATGGCTCTACTTATACGAAACCGGTCATGCGCAGTGCCTTCACTGCTAAGGGTGTGGTTATTACTGCCAATGGCGCCAAGAAAATGGACGCTGTGGAGAAATTCATCAAGTACCTGTATAGACCTGAGAATATTGCTCTCTTCGTTGAACAGGCCGGGATGATTCCCCCAATTACTGATCTCAAGGTGGATCCTTCCAAACTCGCACCCATATTTCAACAAGGAATAGCGCTTTTAAACTCCGACACTGTCACCGTACTTCCTGTTACCACTCTTCCATCTGGCGTTGAATATGACGCGGCTGAGTCTTATGCCTATACGGCCGGCGCGACTGCAGAGCAAACGATTGCGATTCTTGATAAAGCCTTTACGGATGTTGGCATCCCATAAAATTAACATGTTATGTTTAAGCTTAGGCCAGGCAGAAGCCTGGCCTAAGTTTCCTAAAGCGAAGTAACAAGTAGAATTATATTATGTAAAAATAATAATAAAATAGGAATATGAGTAACTTTACAAAATCTTTCACTCCAGCATCTACTTTTTTACCGAATAAAAAAGCAGGCTATTTCCAAAAAAGGGCGCGGCGCAATGTTATTACGTTCCTCTTGATGGCTGCGCCAGCATTGATCTGGTTCCTTACCATGGTCGGCTGGCCTACGATCGATATGTTTTTTATCAGCTTGTTCCGCTGGAATGGAGGCATCCTCCAGCCGAAGACTTTCGCTTGGTTTAGCAACTATATCGAACTGTTCAAGAGCACAGATTTCTTTCATGCCGTCGGTATTTCCGTCGTCCAAGTACTGGTCACACTACCTCTCACCATGATCCCTGCCTTTGCATTGGGATATTATCTCACCTTACGCAGACCGGGTTATCGCGCCCTGCGTATCATTTTTTTCTCCCCTGCCCTTATTTCCACGGCCGTCAGAGCGATGATGTTTTACGGTATTTTTATTCCGGACGGGTTGTTGAACGGCCTCCTGCGGCTTATCGGCCTTTCCCAATTTACTCACCTGTGGATGGGTGAACCACAAACAGCTTTATTTTCTGTAATCCTCATTGATATTTGGGGCGGCATTGGATACAACGGGGTGCTGCTTTTCACATTCCTCTCGAGTATTTCCAAAGAGTTGTATGAAGCGGCCGAGTTGGATGGCGCGGGCCCGTGGGCTTTGATGTGGCGGATTGCATTCCCACTTTCGCTGGAATTTTTTGGCATCCTGACCATGCTGGAGTTCCTGTGGGTTGTCATGGGTACCGCCGGTATTATTCTCCTGCTTACAAAAGGAGGCCCTGGAACAGCCTCGACCACACTGGGATACCTTATGTATGATATGGCTTTCCATACCCGCCTCCTGGGGAAGAGCCAGGCTATCGCAGTGATATTGTTTATCGTGGGGATGGCAGCAATGCTGCTCATCCGCCGCTTGACTCGGAAACAATATGACTAATGGTTGAAAATCCAATGAATACCCCCCTCATTTCCCGCTTATCCCACCGCATTAGAAGCAGTTCCCCTGCTTTTGACATCATTGGCACCTTGCTGACGCTCCTGTATGCAGTGTTAATTATTGTCCCAGTCTATTATGTATTTATCTCCTCCTTCAAGGATAATTCAACGATATTTAACCATCTGCTGGCATTACCCTCCAAGTGGGATCTTTCCAATTTCATTCGCGCTCAGCAGACGGTAGATTTATTCAGCGCCTTCCGGTCATCGAGTTGGGTGGCTGGATTGTCCGAGCTGGCCACACTTCTGCTGGCTTATCCAGTTGCCTACGCCATCGCCCGTATCCCTACCAAGCTTTCAGGCCTGACGGAAGCCATTTTTGCCACCGGCTTTCTCGTCCCTAACTTTGCCTTGCTTCTACCCGTGTTCCTGCTCATTGTGAAGATGGGACTACTGCATAACCCCCTGGCGCTTGTCCTGGTTTATGCAGCGCATGTGCTCCCCAAGTCAGTGATACTGTTAGCCAGCGTCTTACGTGTTATTCCTCCAGAGTTGCAGGAGAGCGCAGAGATGGACGGGGCCAACATCTTTCAGCAAATATGGTATATCTTCTTGCCTCTCTCAGTTGCAGGCATGGTCACTGTGGTCATCCTAAATTTCATCTCATTCTGGGGCGAATACTTCTTTGCCCTGATCCTGACAAACAATATGACTCGCACGCTTCCGATCGCCATTTCAGCTTTACACACCGGCCGCTTCATAGATTACGGCATTCTCTCAGCAGGGGCGGTCTTTAGCATGATACCCGTCTATATCGTGTTCATTCTTTTCTCAGAACGGATCATGACCGGCACGTTAGCTGGAGCGGTCAAAGAGTGAGTGATTATTGAAAAAATCTATGATAGATAGTGAGATCCTGTCCCTGGCTATTGATACCATCCGCATTGAAACCGAAGCGGTTTCCTCTGTAATATCGCAACTTGACGATAAATTTGTCGAGGCTGCGAAGGTTTTATTGGCATGTAAAGGGCATGTTCTGGTGGCAGGGTCAGGCACGTCACGCGCAGTTGGAGAGCGCTTGGCGCATTTGCTTTCGTGCTGCGGAACGCCATCGTTATTCATCCACCCTGGCGATAGCCAGCATGGACTCGCAGGTGCGTTGCGCTCGCAAGATGTTTTAATTGCACTTTCAAAAGGCGGCGAGACGTCCGAGGTCAATTATCTTGCCAGTGTAGCTAAAAAATGCAGCGCAAAATTGATCGGTTTGACTGAAAAACCGGAATCTACGTTGGGGAAAATGAGTGATGTTTGCCTTAAAGTGAAAGCTCCAGAAGGTGCAGACCCCTTCGGAATGATAGCCACGGGTAGTTCATTGGTGAACGCTGCCTATGGTGATGCACTTTGCGTGGTTCTGCTACATTTACGCGGCTATACGTTAGAGGAATTCAGCAATACCCATCCTGGGGGAGCAGTTGGAAAAAAGATCGCTGGACTGACTGTGTAGGAAATTAATGATGAAAGCCGCCTTATTAATTGCTCCTCAAAAGTATGAAGTCCATGAAATCCCCATGCCGGATTGCCCGGAGGATGGACTGATCCTTAAAGTAGAAGCCTGTGGTATTTGCGGCTCTGACTTGCGTCGCTGGAAAGAAGGGCAGCAACCTGGAATAATTGGCTTAGTGGGCGGTCACGAAATTGCCGGGGTTGTCATTGCGGTAGGGAAACGAGTCACTCGTTTCACTGAGGAAGATCGGCTGGCAATTGCTCCAGATATTCACTGTGGAGATTGTTATTATTGTCATCATGGCTTATTCAACCTTTGCAACAATTTGCGTCTCATCGGGATTACTCCCGGCTACCAGGGAGGATTTGCCGAGTATTTATTAGTTACATCCGAGATTTTACAAGGTGGCATCCTTCATAAAATTCCCCCTTCCCTTAATCCGTTCCAGGCCGCCCTGGCTGAGCCGCTAAGCTCGGTTTTGGCTGCACAAGAAGAGGCTAATGTTTCATCCGGAAATACGGTTGTTGTAATGGGGGCAGGGCCAATCGGCTGCATGCATCTAGCAATAGCGCGAGCTAATGGAGGGCGCGTCATCCTCTCTGAACCCAATGAGATCCGGCGTCAGTTGGCGACCCGGTTTGCGCCAGAGATGATCGTAGATCCATTGAAGCAGGACCTGGTGGTTGAGGTTCGCCGGCTGACCGATGGACTGGGCGCAGATATTGCAATTTGTGCTAACCCGGTAGCTGAGACCCATGCTCAGGCAGTGGAATTGGTCCGTAAAAGAGGTAAAGTCATCTTATTTGGTGGTCTTCCAAAAGATAAACCGATGACATCCCTCGACGGAAATCGCATCCATTACAATGAAATCATGGTCTTCGGAACATTTTCTTATCATCCCCGATATCATGCTCTGGCACTGGAAACTCTTCAGAGCGGAACTATAAATGCAGACCAATTGATTACGCATATTTATCCAATTGAAAAGATCGACGAAGCCTTTCATGTTTCCTTTCGCGGGGAGGCGCTGAAAGTGATGATTCAAATGCACCCGCTATCCTAAGAGCTCGCTAGAGATTCACCAAGAATCCTGTTAAGAAACTAACGTCGATTAAAGAAGAGGATGAAACAAAAATGATTGGGTTGAATTACGAATTGGAAGACCGTGCAGCCTCTGGCAATCCGGTAAAGATCGGGTTGATCGGCGCCGGACAGATGGGCACCGACGTGGTAGCCGAAACCAAGATGATGAAAGGCATCCGCGTTGTTGTGACTGCCGATATCGACGCACCACGCGCTATCGCCGCCTATCAAATCGCGCAGATCGAAGGCGAAGTGGTGGTGGCGGAGACGGCAGAACAAGCCGATGCAGCCGTTGCATCCGGGAAACTGGTGGCTGTCCGCGATTACCGCGTCGTCACCGATATGAAGAATGTTGATGTGATGCTCGAGGCCACGGGGGTGCCTGAAATCGGGGCGCGTGCCGCTCTGCGATCGGCTCGAAGCGGTCAGGACCTTTCGATGATGAATGTCGAGACCGACATCACCGTTGGCCCGATCCTCCACTGGTATGCCAAACAGAAAGGCGTGCTATATGCTTTGGCTGCTGGCGACGAACCAGCGGCCTGTAAAGAGCTGTACGATTTTGCTGACTCACTCGGTTTCACTATTGTGGCAGCGGGCAAGGGGAAGAACAACCCGCTCGATTGTCATGCTACCCCTATCGATCCCGACGTGCAGAAGGAAGCCGCCCGACGCGGCCTCAGCCCTAATATGCTGATCGAATTTGTAGATGGTAGTAAAACCATGATCGAAATGGCTGCCGTCTCAAACGCGACTGGCCTTATCCCGGATGTACGCGGTATGCACGGACCGGATACCGACCGCGAACATTTAAATCAAACTTTTACTCTCAAGGAAGATGGCGGTGTGCTGAATAAGATGGGGGTAGTGGATTATGGCATTGGACATGTCGCTCCCGGCGTGTTCGTCATCGTTCGCACCGATCATCCCCGTCTACGCAAGGCGCTGACCTTGCGCGACATGGGAAACGGTCCTTATTACACCCTTTTCCGTCCATTCCATCTTTGCAGTATCGAGGTGCCTCTCACCTGCGCCATGCTCACCATCGATAAAAAATCCAATATGGTCCCCCTTGACCGACTAACCTCGGAAGTGTTTGCAGTCGCAAAAGGCGATTTGAACCCCGGCGATGTTTTGGATACCATTGGTGGTACCACTTACTACAGTCTCATCGATACCTACGAAAACGCCGAAGATGAATGTCTGTTGTCGATTGGCCTGGCGAAAGGGGCACGCCTGATTCACCCGGTGAAGATGGACACCCCCATCAGATACAGTGATGTTGAGATAAAGCCCTCTACAATCTTGGATCTGCGCCATTTACAGAAAAAGTGGTTCAACGGTGAAGTCGCGGAGAGCGAACTGCTCGAAGCGGTAGATCAGCTAGCGAATGATTAGATATAATAGTCCAATAGGAGCATAATAATCATGGCGAAAGTCACTCTGGCAGTGATCGTTGGCAACCGCGACTTTTTCCCGGATCGTTTGGTCACTGAAGCCCGGGCGGACATCCTCTCTCTTTTCGAAGAGATGGATATTGAGCCGGTGATCATCAGCGAGAATGACACGAAACTCGGCGGCGTGGAGACCTATTCGCATGCCAAGGTTTGCGCAGAATTGTTCAAAAAGAACGCTGATCGGATTGACGGCATCCTGGTCACTTTACCCAACTTTGGTGACGAGAAGGGTATAGCTGACACTATCAAAATGTCAGGATTGAACGTGCCCATTCTAGTGCAGGCATATCCCGACGCCCTCAACCAGTTCACGGTCGAACGCCGCCGGGACAGTTTCTGTGGAAAGATCTCCATCTGCAACAACCTACGCCAGTACGGTTTCTCCTACACCTTGACCCACCTGCACAACGTTCATCCCCTGACCCCGAGTTTCAAGGCTGACTTGGCTAAGTTTGCCGGCGTGTGCCGGGTGGTAAAAGGATTGAAGAATTCCCGTATAGGCGCGATTGGTGCCCGTCCCGGTAATTTCAATACCGTGCGCTTCAGTGAGAAGCTGCTCCAGGCTTATGGCATCACCGTCGTGACCGTGGATTTCTCCGAAATCTTCGGGAATGCACAGCGACTGACTGATACTGATAAACGTGTGGAAGGAAAATTGGATGAAATCCGCGGCTATGCCAAAGCAGATGCGGTTCCGTCACCGGCGTTGGTGCGCATGGCAAAACTGGGACTTGCCGTATCCGACTGGATGACCGAAAACGATCTTCAGGCCAGCGCCATACAATGTTGGACGTCGGTACAAAAAAATTTTCATATCAATGTCTGCACATTAATGAGCATGATGAGCGAGAAGCTCATGCCCTCCGCCTGTGAAGTGGATATCACCGGCGTAACTGCCATGTACGCATTGCAGCTTGCTTCGGGTACCCCATCTGCCCTGGTGGATTGGAATAACAATTATGGTGATGATCCAAACAAGTGCGTGGTCTTCCATTGCGGCAATTGGGCGAAGAGTTTCTTGCCAGACATCGAAATTAAAACCGCTGAAATCTTGGCAACCACCTTGGGCAATGAAAATACCTACGGGGCAGTAGCTGGGCGCGTCCCAGCCGGGCCGATGACCTTCGCCAGGATCAGCACCGACGATTTAAACGGCATGATCCGGACCTATGTGGGGGAAGGCCATTTCACAGATGACCCGCTGGATACCTTTGGCGCACGCGCTGTGGTCGAAGTGCCTGGCCTGCAGAAACTGATGAAATATATTTGTAAAAATGGCTTTGAGCACCACTGCGCTATGAACGCTTCACAAACTGCTTCTGTTCTGGCTGAAGCTTTCGAGACCTATTTCGGTTGGGATGTACATTACCATGAGGGCTAAATGCACCTCATTGGCTTAGATATCGGAACAACCGGCTGTAAAGCAGTATTGTTCGACCAAAACGGTACCCTCTTGGCAAAAGCTAGCCAGGAGTACACCGTAGATTTCCCTCATCCCAATTGGGCTGAGCAAAATATCGAAACAGTCTGGACTCTCGCTCAAGTAGCATTACGAGAAGCCATTATTCAATCCGGTAAAATAGATATCGCCGCCCTATCCCTTTCCGTTCACGGCGAGGCAGTTACGCCTGTAGACGAAAACGGTCATGCCATCCGTGCTTCAATCCTGGGCATGGATACCCGTACCGATGAGCAGAATATCTGGTTGTGTCAACATCTGGGTGCGGAGCATCTATTCGATATTACAGGCATGCCCGTTCACACGATCAATACACTACCCAAGTTGCTGTGGCTCAAACAATACGAGCCAGATATGTGGAAACGCGCCACTCGTTTCTTGCTGGTGGAAGACTTTTTCATCCAGAAGATGACTGGTCAGGCGGTCATCAGCCAGTGCCTAGCCTCACGCACACAGCTATATGACCTGTGCCGCGGCGACTGGTCGGACGAAATCCTGGTGGCCATCGAACTGGACCGCTCTCGACTGTCCGTTGTCAAACCTTCGGGAACAGCAGTTATGCCAATGGACCCTGAGCTGGCAACCTCTCTTGGGCTGGCACACCCCCCCCTGATCGTCAGCGGTGGTCACGATCAGGCCTGTGGCGCGCTTGGGGTCGGTCTCACCCGTCCGGGGCTGGCGATGGTTTCCACTGGGACAGCAGAAGTCGTCGAGGTCGCCCTGCCCTCTCCGACACTTAATCACTTTCTGTTCGGAGGCAATATCTCCGTATACCACCACGTCGTGCCTGGACTTTACCTAGCGATGACGCTCAATCAAAGCGGCGGGATGTGCCTGCGCTGGTTTCGTGATAATTTGTGTGAAATGGATGTTTCTCGAGCGAATGAAACCAGCTTGGATGCCTATGACTTCTTGTTGAGGAATGCCTCCTCGAATCCAACCAACCTGCTCGTGCTGCCGCACTTTTCTGGAAGCGGCACGCCTACGTTCGACACTGCCTCCAAAGCCGCTATCCTTGGCCTGACCTTCTCTACCACCCGGACTGACCTCGCCAAGGCCATCCTGGAAGGATTGACGTACGAACTGCGGGTAAATCTCGACCTGCTCAAAGCGGGCGGCGTTCAAATCGATGAATTGCGCGCGATCGGGGGAGGGGCAAAATCTGCCCTGTGGCTGCAACTCAAAGCCGATATTACCGGAATTCCGGTGGCAGTTCCCGAGATTACCGAAGCGGCAGGATTGGGTGCGGCGATACTGGCTGGCATGGGAGCGGGGGTCTTTAATAGCCCAAGTGAAGTTGTGGGGCAAATCCTGCATTTCAGAAAAATCTATCGACCGAATCCTAAATTCCAGCAAGAATACGACCAGCGCTTCGGACTATACCGGAAAGTCTACCCGGCGGTTTCACCGATCACGCACGAGTTATGATTTTATGACCTAAAAAGGATAATCGCCTTTAAAGTCTTTCAGCGAGGATGCAAGCATGTCTTCAGACCAGCTTAAAATCAACCTAAACCCCATACAATTCAGTAACCAGGAGATGCTCCTGGCCGAACATGGTGAATTGTCTGCCGTTGTATTCAACTATCCCAGCGGTGTAAAAGCCATCCGTCTGAAGAATGCTTTAGGCAACCTGGTAATGCTGCCCTTCCAAGGTCAGCAAATCTGGGATGCGAATATGTGTGGCCGTCGACTGACCATGAAATCCATGTTCGATCAGCCCTATCCGACTCAGGATTTCTTATCCACTTTTGGCGGCTTTTTACTCCATTGTGGTGCGACGGCAATGGGTGTGCCCGTGCCGGAGGATAAACATCCCTTACATGGAGAATTACCCAATGCGCACTATTAAAATGCAACCTTGCTCTTCGGGGAAGATGAAAAAGGATCGTTTATCGGTCTGACAGGGATTTACCGGTACACAGTTGCATTTAGTTATAACTATACTGCCACACCTGTGGAGAAGCTGTATGAAGGTGCATCCATCTTTTCGGTTTCTCTGTCCTTTCATAACCTGAAAGAGAGTCCCATGCCGTTCTTGGTCCTGGAGCACATCAATTATCGACCTGTGAACGATGGGCAGTTGGTACAAAGCGTCATATGCGATCCATCCAACATGCGCGTCCGAGCCAACATTCCCGCGTTTATGGAAGTCGCTCCCGGATACCGGGAATTCTTCCAGGTTCTACAACACCACCCCGAAAAACATCTGACCTTCACCCCTGATCTGGTCTATGATCCTGAAATGGTTCTCTATTTCAACTACCTTTCAGATGATAACGGATGGGCTCGCACCATGCAAATCCATCCAGATGGCAGCGCCGATATTGTGCGCCACCGACCGGGCCAATTAAATCGAGCCGTGCGCGGGATTTTCCGGACCGTCGATAAGGAAGCACTTGGTATTGAGCCTGGCACTGCCGAAGTGGAAGGTTTTACATCAGAAAAGGGAAAAGGCAACCTGCAATCTCTGCCCGGCGGCAGCAAGTTCACAGTCGATCTGGAAATCGGTGTGCTCTCGAACGAATTAGTGCAGCACGAGGAAAGCTTGGTGGAAGCAACGATCGCTGCGGGCAAATAACCCGGGCAGTCGTTATCACAGCCAAGTGAACGATCAAACTTTATAAAGAATTCGGATCCTGGCGTTTTCATTTATCCGGCCGCTTGATAATACTTCAACCATGTTTTAGTAATCCATCTCATGGTTTGCAGTCTGCTCGGAGAGTACCAAACTCTGCGCCAAAAAAGGCAATTCAAATCTACTGATTGGTCTAGGAATTTTTTGAAACAAGGAGAAAAATGTGATGGCCATCAAGGCTGTTTTTTTTGATATGGGGGGTACCATCGAAAACTTTTGGCGCACAAGCAAAATCGGCTTGGAAGCAACGCCCGGTTTTCACCAACTCCTTCTCTCCGCCGGGATTGATCTCAATCTTGGCAACGAGGAATTGTATAAAACAGTAACATCTGGCTTAGATCGTTATTACAGGTGGTGTGCTCAAAGTCTGTACGAGTTGCCTACCCAGCGTGTTCTAAAAGAATTTGTTTTTATCGACTATCCGGCGGAGCACCCCCGTTTGGATCCAGTTTCCGAGGAATTGATGTGTTACCTCGAAACTCGTTATTTTCATCAGGAAATGCGTCCCGAGATGCCAGTTGTTTTGGAGGCAATTCGGCAGATGGGGTTTAAGATTGGTCTGATCAGCAATGCTATTAGTCTCGGCGGAGTCGCTTCGAATTTGGAAAAATACAATATTAAGAATTATTTTGATCCGATTGTGCTTTCAAGCGAGTATGGGCGTTGTAAGCCTGACCCGGCGATCTTTCACTACGGGGCTCGTCTCGCAAGCGCTCCCACAAGCGCTTGCGCCTTTGTTGGAGACCGTGCCTCTAGAGATATTGTTGGTTCCAAACGGGCAGGTTATCGTCTGGCGGTGCTAATTCGCAACAAAATTCAAAAGTATGAAGACGATAAAAACGTTAGCATTATGCCCGATGAGGTTATTGATGAGATGCCAGAATTGATAGATATACTTCGCGCACAGATTAAGGTGTCAGCGAAAAGTCAGTTGGAAGAGAGCACCTCGCTGGGCATGATCCGTGCAATTCTGTTCGATGCAGGCGATATTCTTTATTTCCGGCCCTACCCAAGGCGCAACCTGAAGAGATTTCTGAGCGAGATGGTGCCCAAGGTTGATGCTCCCGCACAGGAGGAAATTGACGCGCTTCAGAATCAGGCCTTCCATGGCTTGATTAATCAAGACCAATTCCGTGAAGCCGTCCTTCGCTTATACGGCGTCAGCCGGTCTGAAGATCTTCAACGTGGAATGCAGAGCCTAATTGAAGATGAAAACGCGCTGGAATTCTTCCCTGGAGTACGAAAAACGCTTTATGACTTGAAAGAAAAAGGATACCTGTTAGGCATCATCACTGATTCAGCTGTGTCGGTCTCCGTGAAATTAAGCTGGCTAGAACGCGGCGGCTGCGGCGAAGTCTGGGACACAATTATTTCATCGCAGGAAGTGGGAATCCGCAAGCCTGATCCGCAAATATATCGAGTGGCCCTAGAACAGTTGGGAATACCCTCCCACCAAGCGGCATTTGTTGGACACGAAGCTATTGAATTGGATGGTGCGAGGTCGGTGGGCATGAAGACGATCGCCTTTAATTTCGAAAATGCAGCCAAGGCGGATTTTTATCTAAAAAATTTTCCTGACCTGCTGCAGGTACCTATCATTATTAAAGGTAGCAGATAAATGGCAATATCGCAAATGATCATCTCTGAAAATTATCCATTTAGTATGATCGAAGGCTTAATCCCCGCCAACATTTTCGGATGAAATCCTATTCTGAGAAACAAGCGCAGATTGATTTCCGCCGCTTGCAGACAATTAAGGGCTATCCGGAGCTATGGGCGCGGACTCTGGCCGAATGGCATTCCTCCGGCCCGGACGATCGGGCTTGGTTAATGTATTCTGCTAATTACCTATTGCGCACCGGAAAAGTCCGGTGGGCACTCGATCCTGTGAGGTTTCCTCATTACCTCCCAGAGGCTCCCAATATAGACATGGCTCAAGATCTGCGTGATTTGTCTTTTGTTTTATTGACTCATCGACATGATGATCATCTGGATCTTGGTTTGATCCGCGCTCTCCGTACCCTTTCCATCGTATGGATTGTCCCACAAGATATTCTGTCAGTGGTAACCGAGATCGTATCTCCGCGCGGTAAGATCATCGTTCCGAAGATGATGGTCCCGATTGAGATAGAAGGGATTAAAATCTGGCCCTTTGAGGGGATGCATTGGGAGGTAGCAACAAACAAGGTGGAGGGGAGCCAGCCAGAGGATCTGAGAGGCGTGCCAGCGACTAGCTACTTAGTGGAGTTTTCTGGAAAACGCTGGCTCTTTCCTGGCGATGTGCGAACGTATGATGCTCGGACATTGCCTGTGTTCGGAAAAATTGATGGTCTTTTTGCTCACCTGTGGCTTGGCCGCGGCAGTGCTTTGATCGACCCACCCCCTTTGCTGGAGTCATTTTGCCGCTTCTGCCTGGAAACACGGGCGCGCCGCGTGGTCCTCACTCACTTGGAAGAGTTCGGACGAATGGCGGACAACTATTGGGACACCAACCATCTTTTGCAGGTGTTATTCCGTTTTCGGGAGATCGCACCATGGTTGCCTGTAACCCCATTATTCATGGGTGAGAGTATCGATCTATGAGCCACTCTGGCCAGAATTACCTTCAGCTCCCATTAAAACCAATGGAACAAGATCGTCTCGGGACACATCAACAGACTTCACCAGATCAATTATTTGCGGTAATTCTTTCTGGTCAGCAGGCCCGTGCGCATCGCTGCCAAAAGAGAACTTACATCCCGCTTGCTTAGCAAGTGAAAGGAGTCGGATAGGCGTCTCTGTCGATGGGACACTGTTTTCGAGGGATGGATTCTCCTCTATAACTCTGCTAAGCAACCGAGAAGGAAGGTAGGCCGCCGTTATTTCGATCCCCACACCTAATTCTCGTGCCTCGCAAAATGCATCAAAAAGTTCAGTGTCTGAGAGTTCTGACATAATCGCGTCAAACTGATTAATATACCCATAAGGCACGAAAGGATGTGCGATTACCGTTGCGATGCCGCTCCTGACACCTGAGAGAAAGAAACTCATCATATGAGCGGCTATTTCTTTGGGATTGTGGCTTGGTGGTTGTTGTACGAGATCCTTTAAATGAAAATGATTACAGGAGAGAAGCGTAAAATCCAGACTTTGAGCAAAATCCCGGGTGATGCTGAATTGTCCTGGAGAGATCGTATCAGCTTCGCAACCTACAAGTACACGCAAATTTGAAGGAGCTAAAGAAAGTTCATGACGAAGCTGTACAATCCGTTGCTCATCCTGAGGCCGATACCAGTCAGAAGGCGTAATGTCTGGATTTTGCCAAAGATGATCGGAGAAACCGATCGTATAAATACCCATTTCTTCTGCCAAAGCCAGAATGCGACTAGGAACTTGAAGACTCTTGTCCTTGCAACAAGTAGAGAGGTATGTGTGAATATGTAGGTCGTGGTCTATGTTCGCAGTTCTCTTTAGCATCTCGACATCTTTTATTTAGCTGGTTTCCTGAAACAGAACAATTAGATCCCCCTTGGCTCCATTATCATTATTTTGCATTGGTTTTTTTGCTGTTCTAGCCTTTTGAGCGAAACACGGTTCCACACGACTTAATGTTTAGTTCTCCTGGAATTCATGAAAATATTTTCGTTAATAACAATCATGTCTTATAATGCTATCGCAGGCATAAATAAGTGTCAAGCTAAAGATTGAAGAATTCTATCTTCGTTTGAAATTAGAGGCTGAAGGCTGAGTTGACAATTTTCCTAACAGCGTTATAATCGAGTTAATGCATAAATAATCAGGAATGATATTATATTCTTTAATCGAGATATTTTATCATACAAAAGGCGACTATGGCGCGACCTACTCAACCCAAAGACATGCGTCTGATTCATAAGATCAGCCATCTATATTACGAGCAGAACCTGGGGGAAGATGAAATTGCCGTTAAGCTAACCCTTTCACCCTCCAAAATTTCACGTGTATTGAAATATGCCCGTGACATTGGGATTGTACAAATATTCGTTAAATCCCCGGCGGGAATTTATATGGACCTCGAAGAGCAACTGGAAAGCAAATTCCACTTGCAGGAGGCCATGATAGTCGGGGTGGGTGATGAACATTCTCCCGACGCAGTAACCCGCGCAGTGGGTAGCGCGGCTGCCAAATACTTGATTACTAGTCTGCAAAATGGAAACATTATTGGCGTCTCGTGGGGCACCACATTAAGTGCAATGGTAGCTTCTGTCCCGCCACAAAATTTTTCCAATTGCCATATTGTGCAAATTATCGGGGGGTTGGGATCTCCAACCGCAGATGCGCATGTGACCGATCTATGTCGACGTCTGGCTTCAACCCTGGGCTGCGAGACAACGTTATTACCAGCTCCAGGCATTGTAGGCAGCGGGCCCGTAAAGGAGGTCATCCTGTCCGATGCCTATGTTCAAAAAGCCTTCAGCTTGATGCCTAAAATCGATATCGCTTTTGTTGGCGTAGGCGCTCCGACCCCGAATTCAGTGTTGTTACGAGATGGGCTAATCATTAACCACTCCGAATTGGACTCCCTTCTACAGAAAGGGGCTGTCGGGGATATCGCCTTGCGCTTCTTCGACACCCACGGTCAACCGATTGTCTCCGACTTAGATGAGCGCGTCATCGGCATTTCCCTGGACCAGATCAAGGCGATCAAGCGCGTTGTGGGCGTTGCAGGGGGACTCGAGAAGCTTGCCGCGATCCGGGGCGCGTTGTTGGGCGGATTCCTCAAGGTTCTAATAGTTGACCTACCTACTGCCAAGCGTCTAATCAATGAATAAAGGACGTGTTATAGGATATTTCGAATTGGTAGCCAGAGCAGCAGAGATCATAAAACGCGAATGTACATCGATTGGGGATTTGATTTCACAAATCGACGATCGATTGGTCGAAGTGATCGATTTGCTTTTCACCTGCCGTGGGCACGTGTTGGTCACTTGAGCAGATACCTCGCGCGCAGTGGTTGAACGCTTTGCCCACCTTTTGTCTTGTTGCGGAACCCCGCCTTGTTCATCCATGCCGTGGACTACATGCACGGTGCTTCGGGAGCGATTAATTCGGTAGATTTAGTTTACATCTGGTGATGCATGCAGTGCTGAAACAGGCTGTGAAAGAATGCATTCTTAGGCGCAATCTGGCTGACGCGGTGGATCGTCCGAAGGTAGAAGTCGCTTAACGGAAGATTCTGACCGAGGAGCAGACCCAACACCTTATTATTGCGTCAACAAGCACTCGAAATGGTGCGCTTATATCTTTGGTGCTCATAACCTGGATGTGCGAGGACGAACTTCTGGGTTGAAATTGTCGGACATGGATTGGACAAAAGGTCAGCTGCACATCCTATGGCAACTGCAGGTGATGAAAGTGGACGGGAATGTGCTCGTCCCGCCGAAGACAAAAGCAAGCAGATGCCAGATCAAGATGGGTCCGGGACCCTGGACCGGTTGTCCATGCACCGGAAACAACAGGAGCTGCAGAAGGAAGCAAGAGGTGCACTTTGGGAGGAGAATGATCTGATTTTCCCGAACACTATCGGGAAGCCAATGTCGAGCAGAAATATGTATGAAGATTATTATCACCCGCTGAGCGAGAATGGTCTGACACGGAACATGCATAATTTGACCAAGAACTATTCCCGAACCTTACATCCGTATAATCGTCCTTAAGCGTATTGCAAAAAATATGATTCCCCGTTTCATCCGAGGTGATTGTCCAGTCCCCTGACGTGGAAGAGATTCCACTCGCTGTCCCCGTCTCAAAGTTCTGTTCAAACAATATCGAAGCGTGAACTAGGTGATTGAGATCCGGTGTATTTGTTGGAAGTTCTGTATAGAAAGCAAATGGCAAAGATATTTGCGTTAGTATAGGGGTTACTGATGGCATGCATGCAGTCAGAAGTCAAACAAGTGTTAAAACTAATGCCAGCTTTTTAATCATCAATTCATCCGAGTACTGTTACTTACGTTGTTGTTTCGCTATATATTGTAGAACGAAACGAGATTCGAAACAATAGCTAAAGATAAAACCCCCGCAAGATTTCGAGTCTCGTTCAGGGTTCTTTCTCCAATCACCTAAAATTGCGCGATAATAACGGAGGATCTCATCACCGCCTCTAAACCGATTCACGGATGCAGGGCTCGCAATAGTTATAGGAGTCGCTGATGAAAAAACACTCTCGTTTTCCCCTTTTATTAAGTACATTATTGGTTTCCATAGCGGTAATCGGATTGGCCTGCTGGTATGATTTACCTTCCGCGGCAGCAGGAGATCCTTTAGTGCAGATCGAGCTGGTGCCGACCTCGTTACAAGTGCCGGCGGGGGGAAATGCAGAAGCTCTACTTATCATCCGCAATAATTATCTAGATGCTATTTCTAATATTAATCTAACCTATTTTCCACAAGACAGTGTCTCGATTGTTACCTCCCCTTTAACGATCGATTCCATACCTGCTGGTGAAACCCGCACATTGAACCTGACTGTGACACAGAAAACGCCCACCACAATCAACGAAAACGTTTATCTGGAGTTAGGATATGATCGACAATCCTCAAGCAGCGGGAATTTAACGGCAGACCTCGAGGTTGAGACTTTACAGGTATCTTTCGGCCCCACACCGGCCGGCGGGGTTTTTACCGCCTCCGCCCAGATGGCAGGAGGGACCACCGTAAGCGAAAAACAACCCGGCCTGATTTACTTATTCTTGAAGAACACCACAAGCGAAGTGCTGAATGTGATGAGTATCCAAGCAAACGCTAACAACCAAGGTCTGAAGGTATCCCCATCGGCGAAAACACCGTTGGAACTTGAACCATTTGATCAGGTTGCCATCCCTTATTTGGTGGAATTAGAAAATAATAGTGCCTTGCAACCGGGCAAAATTCTGGTGGACTTCGATATCACTGTGAAAACTTCGACCAACGGACAGATAGCGAGAGATTCGGTTACACAGGAGGTCAATACAGGTGTACTCGGTGAAAGCGACCTCCTTACATTGCTCGGCGTCCCGTCGATTCTCGTGCTGCCCGGCTTCTTGATGGTAGTGACCTTCCTCTGGTTATGGAGCTGGAAACCCGAGCCAAAGACGACCATTGACGCGAAAGATCCAAGATTTTGGTTGGCAGCAATCACGCTTTCAATGGGGATGGCTGCTTTATACCCCCACCTGACGGGTTTGTTGGTTAAGATGGGTCTGCTGGATCAGGTGCGGGATTACCTCTCCGGGTTTGGATTGGTCGATATCGTGCTCTTGTGGGTAATCTCTATTCTTGTTGCGGTGATCATTTACCTGGCAGCGTTGAGAATAGATATCCGAATCGAAAAATACAAAACGAGATTTATCCCGGGCAAGAATGATAAGCCGCTATCACTGCTCAGGAAACTGCACGGTCAGGGGCTTGGTCTAAGACGTCCAGAAGTCTCAGGAGCTATATTTTTGGACAAAACCGTGGATGGTTATTTATTGGAGAAGCTGGATGAAGGTCAGAAGGCGGCCTGGATCGGCCCTCTGATTTACATATCATGGCTAACCGATGATGAGCGAACAAAAGACAAAAGGCGGCAGATGCAACCTCTCTTGAATTCTGAAACGCCCGAGGAATTGGCTATGCTGATAAAACTGCTGGAACAGGAGGATAAAAAAAGCCTGAAATTGGACTGGAATAAGAATGATCCGAATATACAGGGCCCCTGTTATGTCACCTTGATAAATGTTATCGGGAACCCCGTTCAATTTATCCAAGATAAACCATCCGATGGGTAGAATGAGGCTGTTTAAAAAAATCGAGCGTCCCCCGTGGGAACGCTCAGCCCTATGCTATACCAGTTTCTATGCCCAAATTTCTTTGGGTCAGGTTGGCTGAATGCTTCTACTGAAGCTTCGACATAGGACGAATTAAGAATATTATACACCAATATCGACGGAGATCGCTGCCATGACAGAAATCTTGAAAAATATCCATTTGTCTTTTATCTGGTTCCATCCCGTGGTTGACCATTGGCGTAAATATATGAAGCTGCCACCAGCCGTGTCCTTCATGGCCAGCAGCACGGATCTCGCCCAAAAAATCTACCTCAAGACCTGTATTACTATACAAGATAATCTGACGCTGCCCTGGCCCTGGATAGATAAAGATGAAAAAAATAATAAATTCTATCAAAACCATTTCTGGCAGGAACATTTGGAAAGCACAAACTATTGGGAGTTAGAAGCCAAAGTATACGAGAGATACCTCGTACCGCTGCGCGAGGATCCAGACTGCCAGCTCTCTGCCGAAGGATTTACCGGGGAGATCGCCTCTGAGGTGTTTTATTTTCCATTTGGTGTTGCTTTTGTCTTAAGTGCCATCTACCATTCATCTTCAGGTTCTTCTTTTCCACAAGCAATCACGCTTTTCCAAAAACTGCGGCATGAGGCGGAATGGACCCTCGCCTGGGATAAAATAAACTCGAGCAAACCGCTCAAACTGGATTTACTAGGTCAAAATGTATTGGGCCTTTTGGTCGAACGAATCCTGGGAACAGGAGCAGCTGCAAATCTGAAGCCGGTAAAGCCATTTTCACTCTTCACCGTTGTACAAGGTGAATATGATCCACCACAAGTGGAGAAGGACGGCGGAGATATCCACCACTACCTGCATGCAATGACTGAATGGAGCATAACCTGGATGAGCGACGCTTTGCCCGATCTGGCTCAAGCGAGTGTGAAGAGGCCGGGCCGACCGGCGAGCCACATTATTTATACTGGCAAGAATGGGTTGGCAATCTGGTTCCCAGGGTTGTTTAATCCGATTAATGACACGCAAAGTTACCTCTCGTGTTATCATCGCAATCAGCTTTTTAGCGCGCTGTTCGTTCAAAGCCTGAGTGGGTTCCTGTGTGAAACTGCCAAAGTACTGGCAGCGAATCGACAGCCGGTGCTGTTAGAGAGGGAGTGTGCGGAGTCAGCGGCCAAGTTGATCGGCCGGATTTATGGAGGTGAGCAAGATACATACCGCAGTCGATGCGCCCGGAAAACCATCGATCAGAGTGGATGGATCAAGGATATTAATCTTGTCCGAAAAACATTTCATATGGACGATTTGCATTAAATGGAATAGAACCAAAGATATATTTGACCATGACCTGCCCCCTGGAAACTGATCCAGTGTTTATGTTAGGATCATGACAAGGAGAGAGGCCAGCTTGTAAGGAGTAAAAAACCGTAGAGGGTTGCTTCCCCTTGGGGGCATACGTACGATAGACGGTAAATTTATAATGGTGGAATGGGAATAATCTGAGTAACTGGGGTTCGAATCCCCACGGGGGCACTACTATATACGGGGGTTTGCAAGTCCGTCACAGTTGAGTGGACGCGATGACATTGCAGGACACCCTTTTTATTTGCAAGATTGAGGAATCCGCCTGGGGGCGCGTCAATCGCTAATTTGAACACCCGTCTTAATGACGGGTGTTCTTGATTCCATTCAACAAAAACCTAATATTGGACCTTATCAGCCGAATAGCGCACCCGCCCGGCGGCTCACGAGCCGACTGGAAAAGACCGTTTAAGGGAAATGGGGCCCAGATGAACAACCACTCTTATTAATGTATGGTAGAGAAATAGATGGGGAATGAGAGGGTTGTGGCATTTCAGCGAAATTTCATTCAGACTATTCCAGATATGGAAACGGCTCATAGCTGAGGTGGCCGGGTAAATATATTCTAATTCTTGTCATGAATATAAAACAAAATGCAGTGAGATAATCGGACAACACTTTTAGTCTCATGATTCTTTTGTTTATATTATAAATGATGCTTCTATCGTTGAATGCGCGCCGACCCACCCTTCGCAAATTCGCGCACTTGCTCGACGGTCGCCATTGTTGTGTCCCCGGGGAAAGTGGTCAGCAATGCCCCGTGCGCCCAGCCAAGTCTGACCGCCATTTCAGGTTCCTCGCCCGCAACCAGGCCGTAAAAGAACCCCGAGGCAAACCCATCACCGCCGCCAACCCGGTCGTAAATATCCAGGTCGCAAGTGGGGGAGACGAATGATTGCCCGTTTATCCAGGCGACAGCTCCCCAGGAATGATGGTTCGTCGAACGCACTTCACGCAAGGTGGTGGCGACAATTTTAATTTGGGGGAACTTGTCGACCACCTCGGCGATCATGCCACAGAAGGTACGCGGGTCGAGTCCCGACTTTGCGCCTGCCTCCGGTCCTGCGATGCCGAGTCCCAACTGGAGGTCCTCTTCATTTCCTACCAATACGTCCACGTTTTCGACGATGCGGCCCAATGTCTCTGCAGCTTTTCCCGGTCCGCCCCATAGGTTCCACAACTTGGGGCGGTAGTTCAGGTCGAACGAGGTCACTGTCCCCGAGGCTTTGGCTGCCTTCATCCCCTCGATAATCAACTCTCCGGTGGTTTCGGAAAGGGCGGCGAAGATTCCTCCGCTGTGAAACCAGCGCACCCCTTCAGCGAATATCGAGGTCCAGTCAAAATCGCCGGGCTTGAGCTGTGCGGCAGCTTCATTAGCGCGGTTGTAAAAGACGACCGGGGCTCGTACACCGAAACCGCTGTCACTGTAAACCGTGGCCATGTTGGGACCATTGACACCATTGTGCTTAAACTGCTTGTAAAACGGTCGCACACCCATTGCCCGCACCCGTTCGGCGATCAGGTCGCCAATTGGATAGTCCACCATGGCTGTGGCAATGCCGGTCTTTAACCTAAAACAATCAGACAGGTTGGCAGCGCAGTTATACTCGCCGCCGCTGACATGGATTTGGCATTCCATTGCTTTTCTGAAAGGGACGATACCCGAGTCGAGCCGGTGCACAACGGCACCGAGCGAAAGAAAATCCAATGTGCCGCTGGGAGGGATATTGAGACTGGGGGTCATTTCTAATCTCCTCATATTGTGGAATGAATTTTGGAGTGCTGGAGCTTGATCATGCACTCCAAAGCCATTATTCTGTCCACTCTGTGTGGAAAACTCCTGGTCGATCCACCCGCCGGTAGGTGTGGGCGCCAAAATAATCGCGCTGGGCTTGGGTCAGGTTGGCTGGCAGGCGTTCACTCCGGTAGGAGTCGTAATATGCCAGTGCAGAACTGAAGGCTGCTGCCGGGATACCGCTCCCGGCAGCCAAGGCAACCACCTTGCGCAGTCCGGACTGGCGTGTGTTCATCTCCGACGTAAAACCTGGGTCCATCATCAGGTTGGAGAGGTGGGGGTTGCGCTCGAAGGCTCTGCGGATGTCGTTCAGGAAGCGGGCGCGAATAATACAGCCGCCGCGCCATATGCGAGCAATCTCGCTCAAGTTCAGGTTGTATCCGTATTCTTTATCTGCCAGGCGCATTAGACCAAAGCCTTGGGCGTAGGAACAGATCTTGGCGGCATAAAGGGCATCCTGCATCCAGCCGGTGACTGTTTTTGGGTCAGCGGCGATATGCCCCTCCGGCCCGGTGAGCACTTTCGATGCTGCGCAGCGCTCATCACGATACGCAGAGATGATGCGGCTTTCCACTGCGGCATTTATGGTGGGAGTGGGGGCACCCAGGTCGAAGGCGTTTTGCGAAGCCCATTTCCCGGTGCCCTTTTGCTGGGCTTCATCCAGGATCAGGTCGAGCAGGGCTGTGCCAGTATCCATGTCGGTCCGGGTAAAGATATCCGCTGTGATCTCGATCAGGTATGACTCAAGTTCGCAGTCGTTCCATTCGCTGAACACTTCGTGCAGGCGGGTGTTGTCCATCCCCAGGCCACGGTTCAGGATGTCGTAGGCTTCTGCAATAAGCTGCATATCACCGTACTCGATGCCATTGTGTACCATTTTGACATAGTGACCGGCTCCGCGCATTCCCATGTAAGCGACGCAGGGTTCGTCATCCACCCGGGCACATATGGCTTCGAAAATAGGTTTTACCATTGCCCAAGCCTCGGGCTGCCCACCCGGCATGATGGCCGGACCCCATAAGGCGCCGTATTCGCCGCCGCTGACCCCCGTGCCTATATATGCAATTCCTTGGCCTTCCAATTCCTTCGATCGACGTTCAGTGTCCATGAAGTGGGTATTTCCCCGTCGATCAGCAGGTCGCCTGGCTCGAGGATATCCCGCAGGCTGGCAATGACATCGTCGACCGGTTTCCCGGCAGGGACCATCATCATGATTCGGCGCGGGCTGTCCAATGCTTCCAGGAACTGTTCCAAGCTCATACAAGCCACCATGTTCTTCCCGGCGTTTTGTGTGCGGAAGGCCTCCACCTTCCCAGCCTCGAGGTCGTAACCTGCCACACGGAATCCGTGCCGCTCCATGTTTTGTGCCAGCATGGAACCCATCACTCCAAGTCCAATAAATCCAAAATTCGCTTTATCCATTAAACCTCTCCAGAAGATGCCTGATATTTCGGTTGCTTAATTAGCCTGTACAATACCTCTCCAGCTCTGGGGACGTACAGGATCCCTTCATGCTCGCGGTCCTGCCATTCATTGACATTCACCTTTGCCGGATCCAAGTAACCCAGGTTGAGGCGGGCGCAGTCTTCAGCGCAAATTTTGCTCGAAAGAGTGACTCGAACATTTGGTTTTTCGACTCCGTCCTCCATTACGCCCGAGCCGCGCAGATGGGTGCTGTTCGCCAGCACCCCCAATGGAATGTGTTTGAAACGCTCCCAGTCATTCAGGTAATAGGGAAGGATGTGATAGCCGATCTCATAAATATATTTGCCGTGCACTTGACTGATGACCTCCAGGTGTGGGGCATGGATGATCACCTCGCCTCCGGTCGCCACTGCCGGTTCGAGCTTATACATTGCCTTGGCTCCGGTCCACAATTCGTTATACATGGATGGGGCACAAGATAATACCCGCTGGTACGGTTTCTCGCACCACTGGATATGAATCGTGGAGGAAAGATCTGCAGCCATCTTCCAGGCATCCTCCATATTTCCAATGAACATCCCCGCCAACTTATGAGTATTTCTTTCATCAAGAGAAGCTGCCACCGTCAATGCCACCAAAGTAACCGGAGTCCGCAGCCGGTTCGCAGCGGAGTTGATCATGGCCCGCACAGGTGTATCCTGGATGCCGATCGTATCAACCACGCCTGCCAGCGCGCCCAGCCAGTGGGTGGCGTTGATCATCTCCGGGCCGGATATGCCAGGGAAAAGGTACTTGGCTCCACCTGAAAATCCGGCTACTTCATCGGGGAAGGTTGGGCCGATAATAACGATCTGGTCGTACTCTAGCGCAGCTCTGTTGATTTGAATTTCCACGCGCTCGGGCAGGGACGGGTGCCAATGCTTCCCGGCAATGGCTTTGATCTCATCCAATTCCATTGCTCCAATAGTCTGCAAACTCTGCGAGTTTCCCCAGGCATGGTTGAGCAGACCAATGGATTTGTATTTTTCGTGGCGCTCTTCGCGAGTGATGCTTACCAGTTTATAAAGATCATCCTCATTCAACGGCGGGTGCGTGCCCAGGGCTATCATGAAATCGAGTTGGAGGGTGTCATGCAGTATCTCGACAAGTGTCCCAAAGAGGAATGGCAGGGGCAGGGAGCGGGTATGATCGGGAATGAGCACCAGCACCTTTTGGTGCGCGAACCGCCCTTCTAGGCCTTTATACAGGGTTTCAAGGATCTCCTTTTCGGTGAGCAGTTTCCCAGTGAGGGCAATGGCTTGTGAATTGATCATCTATTCATGCCTGGAAATTGGCGAGCCGTATTGTGTCCTTTAAATAATTAAACGCCGATATACGCTGAGAACCCACCATCCACCGGCACAACGATGCCGGTCACGAAGGCGGAGGCGGGGGACAATAACCAGAAAATGGTACCCAGCAAATCCTCCGGCGATCCAAAACGCCCCATCGGAGTGTGGTTGATAATGGATCGGCCGCGGGACGTTAATTCGCCGGTTCCTTTGTCGGTGAGTAGGAAACGGTTCTGCTCCGTCAGGTAGAACCCGGGGGCGATGGCATTAACCCGGATTGAAGGGCTGACCTCCTGCGCCATATGGACAGCCAGCCCTTGGTGCTGGACCAGACATTCACCAACGTATCGGCGTGCCACGGGCATGTTCCGGCAATTTCGGTTCACGCACCGGACCCCCGAACGGATCGCGGCCGGTATTGCCAATCGTCCACAGGCCAAAGGTGAATTTGTGCCCAGGAGTGTAGTCGGATATAAGTAATCCTTTCTAAATCTTGCCTGTCACAGAGGAAATTAGCATTGAGGTATGTTTGTCGCCTCAAGTTCATATACCTGAAAAGTGACACCTTCACCATGGTTGTGGTCTGGACGATTCTCATGTTTGCCTACCACAATGATAGAAATGGGCCGCGCCCTCAATGGAAGACTCATAAAGTCATGCGTCTCAGACACCAAGTCTGACTCCAAAAATGATCCTCGAACAATACGTCCATAACCGCATGAATGGCCCGCCGGCTCCAAAGAAATCAAGCAATATCAGCGCAAAGATCTAGTGTCCTGCCTCATCATGCGAATCGGTTACCCAAACAAGAGTAGACCGCCCGGCACAATTCACCATAGCGGGAATCGAGGCCAATGATCATTTTGTTCATTACATAACCCATTGCCAATCGTCTCGGCGGATCTGCAAAACCGATCGATCCGCCCATGCCCGGATGGCCAAAAGCCGTCAGTGGGCGCGGATCTCCGAGCTCAGGGGATGGCAGTGTGAACCCAAGCGTGCGTCTTACCAGCGTCCCAGTCACAATGTCCCTAGCATGAACCTGTTCGCGACCGGCAAGTTCAACACCTGCTTCAGACAGCAATCGTAGCTCGTCCACTTTTCCCCCCAACGCCAGCGGGGCATACATCCGAGCCAAGCCGCGCGCGCTGGCGTGTCCGTTCGAAGAGGGGATTTCCACCTCACGCCAGAGAGGTGTGTTGGCTGCTTTCGGACGCCGCGGCGGATTGTTGAAAGCCATGGCCTTTGCCCGGCCTCCGAGGGAGGTCGCCACACGGAAGAGAAAAGCTTCCAGAGGATGTGGAGGAATCATATCCGCTGTGCGCGCCTGATCCGCCGAGGACAAACCAATAAATGCGTCGGCGCCTAGGGGACCTGCAATCTGTGAACGCAAGAATTTACCGACCGACATGCCGGTTATCCGCTTAAGGACTTCGCCGTTCAGCCACCCGAATGTGGCTGCATGATAGCCGCATTTCGTCCCCGGCAGCCAATAAAGCTCGGATTGCTCCAGAGCGTGGATCATTACATCCCAATCGTAGACGCTTTCGTCGGGTACCTTCATGCTGGGTGCTGGAAGGCCAGCTGTATGCGTAAGGATATGTCTGACGAGTACACTTCCCTTACCCTTTTGTGCAAATTCCGGCCAATAGTAAGCTACCGGTGCATCAAAATCAAGCAGGCCACGCTCAGCCAGCATGTGCATTGCCAGCGCAAGCAAGCCCTTTGTGCTGGACCAGACATTCACCAACGTATCAGCGTGCCATGGGCATGTTCCGGCGAGGTCGGTGACTCCGCCCCACAGATCCACCACTTCGGCTCCGTCCACAGTCACATGGATGGCAGCCCCAAATTCCCCGCGGGTTGCAAAATTCTTTTCGAAGGTTGTACGCACTGGCTCGAAACCGGGTGCCACTCGACCGGAGATAGGAAATTTATCCAAAGTCATCATAGATAATCCATTAATTCCGTTGAAAAACGTACGATATTAACCTTCCCTAATCAGATTTACTAATATAGTCAACTCTACTCTCGTTAAGCTTGATGGTCTTCGTGATCAGCACCACTCTTGGCTTCATGGGTGCTGAGTGGATAGAGGAAATGTTAATGATTCATTTTTGGTTATCCAGCTTCCAGATTTGCAGGTTGATCAAGTTAACAGAACCTCCAGAGGCGAATACTGAAATTCCCTGACTTTTTTCATCTGGAAAGATCAGGCACCCGATTACACTAGATCCCTCCGTTGAAAAGACTTCCACAGAGCAGGAGTCCACTAGGATATGTAAGGACACACAACCATTTTCAATGGTTAGGGGAGCTTTGAAAACATCAGCGAAGCTCGGGTAAAAAGAAGCGTCCCCGGCTTTGCGTCGGTCAATAAATAACTGTCTAGAAGCGGGAGTGCATCCAATAACCGTGCTCTCCCCTATTCCTACTCGCACGCGTAGCCCAAATTCTGAGGCGCTTGACATTTCAAACTGCGCCAAGATTTCTAACGCAGTACCGTTTACCGGCAACGTTTTTTCCCCGTTCAGTGGTCCTTTAACTTGATACTCTTGTCTGCGCAAATTCAATGTTTCAATGGGCTGTTGAACTAGACGAAGGCCGGCGGGGAATCGGCGTAGGCTAATCTGTCGTGGAATGGTCATCATTCCGCGCCATGGGGTGGTAGGCAGGAAATTCGCATAGTGCCAGTTAGCCATGTAGCCAATCAAGGAGTGTTGGCTGGGTGGAAGATGGCTCCAGGTCTGGCAGGCATAGAAATCGGGACCATAATCAATGCGTTCGGGTGGCTGCATTTCAGTGAAAGTACTTCCGTCGAAATCTCCAATGAAGTACCAACCAGTACCGCTATCTATTTTAAGAACCCAAGCATGCCCGGTTTCAGCCTGGATAGGTAGTTCGAACAAATCCGGGCATTCCCAATTACCTTCAATTAATCCTCCGGGGCCAAAGTTGGTTTTGAAGGTCCAGTTTTGCAGATCGGGTGATGTAAAAATAGATATTTTATGTTGTTTTGCCAGGACGACTACCATCACCCAGGCTTGCGTGGGAGGATGCCAGAAGATTTTGGGGTCTCGAAAATCATCCGAACCAATATCAAGAATGGGGTTACCGGAGTATTTTGTCCAAGTATGCCCGTTATCGAGACTAAAGGCTAAGTTTTGGGTTTGCAGATGCAGGCTGTCCCCGGTGTATACTGCTACAATGGGAGCGGGCTGATTTCTTGTACCGTTTTGGCGAAAACCGGTAGTATTATTTTCATCGACCACAGCACTGCCGGAAAAAATCCTTATACCGTTTTCTTCGTAAAGTGCAATCGGCTGGTGACTCCAATGCAGGTAGTCTTTGCTGGTAGCATGCCCCCAACACAAATGCCCCCATGTAACACCGAAAGGATTGTGTTGGTAGAAGAGGTGGTATTCTCCATTCACATAAACCAACCCATTAGGGTCATTCATGAAGTTTTGCGGGGGAGAGAAATGATAAATCGGACGAAAGTTCATATTTACCTTTGGAAGATTGGAACTATTACTTCTTGATCAACTCGCATAGCGGATTCGTGAGCTGAAATTTCGGCGGCGGTCCAGTTGGCAGCGGTAATTGCTTCGATCTTTGGAGCGCGTTCCTCAATAATACTTCGTACAAATTCATCAACAAGGTGAGGATGCAAGCCGTCGTGTCCTCCGCTCTGTTCAAAGGAAAGGTGTTTTTCATCTTTACCATATACGAATCGGGTTATGCAGCGTCTGATGGAAGCGGGAAATAGATAAGTGTGGTCAGTGGGAGTTGGTCGCTCGATCGCCGCTTTTCGCCTCATTTTGGATACTGCATCTTCATTACGGAACAAGAGGGGTGGTTCATTTTCAACTGCCATTTATAGCTCCTTAAATCTCCATAGATTACGAAACTTCCCATGTAGGGATGGGTACAGTGAAACAGTGTTCGTGTGACTTCGTCTTTTAGATCGGATGTTTTTTAGGTTAACAGTGTGCTCTCAACAGGGAAGGGATTGTCTTAATCTTTTTCCAATTCTGGGCGCATTTTTCCTAAGCCGAGGCAGCGGATTGATGTTGCGCGGGTATTGGCAATGTCAATCAGTGGGCTGATCACGTGTGAGGCATACCACATGCTCGGCCAACCTTCCCAGTATGGTTGCCAGACTTTCATATCTTGGTAATGAGCGCCCCTCAGGAATTGGATCCAGTCCAATTCACCTTGCATTTACAATCCCTGGGCAAACAGGAACTGACGCGTATAAACAGTCGACTCCATTATCATATATTTTTTCCCGATTTCTGTTTTGGTGAAATGATAGACCGGATATCGTCATTTGTTGTGGCCACCGGGAAATGCAGGCGCAATGTTTTCCTGTGTATAACACCCGGATAGTCTAAGTGGCGTGATCGGGAATCGCGGAGACCGGGTGGATGGCATCAATGTCACTGTCCTTGAGGATCTCATCCAAAGAGTTGTAGCGACGCTGGATATTAAATCGATCCGCGTTTTTCTGAAAGGGGGGTGAGTAGATATCACATATTGCCACATTTTCGACGTCCGGGTGGTCCTTGTAGATGGGGCTAAATTCGGCCCCAAAGCTGAGCCCCGCAACCGAGATATGTAGTTTTGAAGCAAGATCCACGATAATTCGATTAACCTTTGATCTTTTCCGCAATCTGATTAAGAAAAGCTCCCACTTCTAGGGCGGTTGGCAATGAGCATTGAGCGCCAAAGCGTGTGGTAGCCAAAGCGCCGACGACATTGGCATACCTGACTGCTTCTTCTAACTCGTCGCCACGAGCTAACGCAACGGCCAACCCGCCATTAAAAGCATCTCCTGCTCCAGTAGAATCAAGCGACCGAACCGGAAAAGTGCGTACTACAACTGAGTTTGGACGCAACTCGCTAGAGATAGCTGCACCTTCTTTTCCCATGGTAACTACGACGTTCTTGATGGAAAATTTTCTCTTCACCATTAATGCTAAATCCCCGGGAAAAGGCACATAATCCCCCATTATGGTGGCAGCTTCCGTTTCGTTCGGAGTAAGAATATCTACCATTTTCAGCAGGGATTCCGGAAGTTTTGTCATCGGGGCCGGATTCAATACCACGCGAACATGGTATTTTTTCGCCAACCGTATTGCATATTCGACGGTTTTTATAGGGATTTCAAGCTGAAGGAGCATACAATCAGCAGACTTAATAGCTTCCTCAGCACGAAGAATGTCTTCTATCGATAGTTTTCCATTTGCTCCGGGGTCAACACAGATGATATCTTCACCTTCCTTATTGATCATAATCAACGCTACACCGGAGGGAGCTTCTTCATCCCAAACAATATACTTGGTATTTATACCCTCCTTTTCATATGCTTTAATTGCCTCCTTGCCAAAAGAATCTCTTCCCAGCCGCGCCACAAAAGCAACCTCCGCCCCGAGTCGTGCTGCTGCAATTGCCTGGTTTGCCCCTTTTCCACCACTGGATTGTATAAAATTTTCGCCTAGGACGGTTTCTCCGGCTTTAGGGATACGTTCAGTCCTGATGATCATATCCATATTCGCACTACCAATTACAAAGATCCTTGGTCTCATATTTCCGCAACCCTTTTCAATAAAAAATAATCAAACGAAAATACATTTCTATTCAATTTCCACTCGATCACACGATAACATGCCTTCTTCTACCAAGAGGGCTCCTGCTCCTCCTTCCAATGATCGATCATAGTCTTCGAATTCGAAGAACAATTCACCATTTATCCAGCCCTGAAGTTTTTGCCCCTGAACTTTCAACGCGAGGTCATAATTCACATTCAGCTGGACAGGGAAATCTATCTCTTTTAATATCCTGGTTTCATCCAAAGCTTTAACCAACCGGGCTTTGCCATCCCTGTACAGAAGCATGGCATAATACCGGCGAAGTCCCTGGACACGGACTGCGATGCCAAAAGAAACAGCCAGGTAGGACAACATGCTCGCCTTTACTTTGTAATCCATCCACTCGCGAGTCCCCTGGGCAATCATACCCAACCCTTCATTTTGGGCAAGGCGGAAGGCTTCCTTCCTTCCTATTCCCCAATGATCAACCGCGTCTACCCATGCTCGACGCCACATGGTGTTTTCGATTTGAGGACGAATAAGAACAAGTTTCGGAGCCCCACTCCACGTTAGGTAATTCAGATACAGGGTTCCATTTGCTCCATCGGACCCATTTATCTCAATACCCACAGATTGGATGGGCAAACCACCCAGATCTGGGATGGTCCAGGTAAGATGAACCCGTTCACCAGATTTAAAGTTAACTATCGGACCTTTAATTAACTGGAAGGTGTCTTTTACACCATAATATTTGATTACCAAGCCGCCCATTAAAACACTCGGATTTCTAGCATCTGTTTCAAGCTCGGCTTCGACGACTTGACCAGGATATAAGGTAGGGCTGGAGATCAGTTCATAAGCACGCAGATGCATATCAAGCGCCGGGATGAATGTGTGAGTGAATACCTGGCCAGGCCTGCCTTTGGCAAGCTTGTTGAAGTGAAGTGCCAGACTGCGTGAACCGGTCAGGCTGTGACCCGGGACATTTGATAAGGTCACCGTCCCGCGCGTCTCAGGATTGTCATCACAGCGAAACCCTTGAACCGAACCGGGCAATTCGAAATGAAAACGCGCACCAGCTTTAGGAGCAATTGGTTCCTGCTTTGCCAGGGCGCGACCAACATTTACAATGGCATATGTTTCTCGAACGGCATCGGTAATGGCGCTTCCACCTTCTGCGGTTGGAAGAAAGAGTTCGTCGGCAACCGGTCCACGCCAATCCGGACCTGAATCGATACCAGCAAGACCCTTCTTGATTCCCATAAGACAGCCAACATTTCCAGAGTTGCAATCGGTATCCCATCCGCTGGTGTTGACAATCATGAGGGTTTTTTGGAAATTATCGTCTCCATAGAGCAAACCCAGGTGAATCAAGGCATGGTTGGGGACTATATGGCAAAAACCCGGATAAACCGAGTAGCCATACTTATCAACAATTTTTATGCGTGTCTTGCGCCAATCGGGCTCAGCAGCACGCCAATCCCTGAGATCGTTAATCAGGCGATATATGGTCGATTGTTTAGGAATAAGGGCCAAACCAGTTTCGATCAATATATTCAAATCCGGTTCAACGAAAGCCTGGGCTTCCATAGCTGTCAAAATTTGAGCAGCATAAATAGCTTCACCATCATGGCTGACACTGGCAGCTCTGCGAGCCAGGTCAGCTGCCAACTCTGGATCCCCGGGAGCAACCATGGCCCAACCGTCAATAAAAATCTGTGCCCCGATCTGTTCAGCGGTGACCTTGCCATTCATGGCGATGGAACCACTTTGAGGAGCTGGGATGCCATGGGTCAATCGCAGGTAGGCAGTGTGCTCGGTCAAGTTGCCCATCCCGCCCCAAGCCAGGATGGTGCGCTTATTGATCAAATAATTTAACCAGGTTTGACCGATCTGGGCTGGAGTTATATCACGACTGTTCCCATGGTCAGGCAAAGCGCGCAAGAAGGTGAACGTGCCAGCAATATCATCATCAGTGACAATCAAAGGCACATTCAATTTTTCGTGAACATAATATTCAATCTCACCCAACTCCGCCATGATCCGTTCATAAGTCCAACCCTCAAATGGGCGACCAAGGTAAACCCCGATAATTTTGCCTAACACACCCGCATATACGCGGTCCAAATAATCATCTGGAATGGACATAGTATATCCTTATACATAAGAAATATATATTTGCCCTCTAACATAAGTGTTGATAGTGCGATATAGACACATGCGACACAAAACCATTAAAATGCTCAAAGATATAGATTTCAAGCGAACAACCTAGGCAGGGAAATGTTTGATACGTTTTTGGCGTTTTTACAGAAAGACAGGTAAGATATAAGTTTGGCAACTGGACAATCTACTAAAGGCATATTAGATTTCCAAACAACCGGATTATCTAACCTTTTATTCCAACTGATGCGATCCCACCGATCAGCTTATTCTGTGCAAAGAAATAAATGATCAATGCAGGAAGCATAAATATCAGATTGGCAGTCATTAATAAGTTCCAGGAGGGATGTTGTTGGGTGGCAATATTCGCGATCCCAACTGCGACTGTGAATTTGCTATTTGTATCCAGGTAAATGAGCGGATTGAGCAAGTCATTCCACGACCATAGAAAGACAAATACCGTGACTACGGTCAGTACCGGGATAGAAAGAGGAAGAAAAATATACCAGTATGCTTGAAACCAATTACAGCCGTCGATTTTGGCGGCGTCATCCAGATCGGTCGGAAAAGTCATCATGTATTGGCGGATAAGGAATATGAAAAACGCGTTGCCGAAGAAGGAGGGAACAATCAAAGGAAGATAGGTGCCATACCAGCCAATTTTATAAAACATAAGGAATAGTGGGATCATCAATGACTGGGTTGGAATAAGCATCGTGAGGATGAGAAGATTGAAAAGCAGTTTCTTGCCCCGGAAATGCAGTCTCGCAAAGGCATATCCCCCCAACGAGCAGGAAACTAAAGTCCCAAGAATATTCCACGCCACGATGATGATGGTATTCACCGTGTAGCGTCCAAATGTTGTGGTTGAAGATGCCAGGATCTTAACGAAGTTTTCCCAATGCCACTGGGTGGTGGGGAACCACTGCGGCGGAATAGTAAAAACCGGGACATGGTCTGCCTTCAGCGAAATTGTCAGCATCCAGCCCAAAGGCAGGAAAATGACCGCACAAAGAACGAAGAGTAAGGTATAGACCAGAACTGGTTTGCTTAGGCGTTGGATCTTTAAGATGATATCCGTTATTTTCGTTGGATGGCCTGTTCCCAATGCAGAGGCTTTCAATCTATTATTTTTCCTCAACTTCGGAATAGACCCACCGGTCCGAGGTATTGACCACCACTACGATTACCAGGGAGGAAATTATGATCAATACCATGGAAAGGGCCGAGGCATATCCCATTCGGCTGCTGCGGAAACCTTCATTCCATATGTACAGGAGATAGAATAACAGGGAACCTCCCCTACCGCCGCGGCTGCCCCCTAAAATGAAAGCAATATCGAACACCTGAAAGGCTCCAACCAGGTTGGTGATCAATACGAAGAACATGGTGGGGGAGAGTAACGGAAGAGTAATCGAAAAGAATTTATGGATATCATTTGCCCCATCGATTGAAGCTGCATCGTAAAGTCCAGGAGGAATGTTCTGAAGTCCGGCCAGGTAGATGATGGCATTGCCTCCCACACCCCACAGGCTGATCAAAACCACCGCCGGGACCGCCCATTGCGCGTCATTCAGCCAGTTGGGTGGATTGGCGATACCCAAGGCGCGTAAGGCGCTATTGATAACACCGGCATCTGGATTGAGCAGAGAGAGCCATAATACGGCCACGGCTACGCCGCTCAGCACTGCGGGTAAATAGAGGACGGTACGAATAAAATTCATCCCGGGCAGGCGTTGGTTAAGCAGCAACGAAACCAGCAGTCCTACAATACTCAGTGTAGGTACTGCAAGAACCATATAGTATAACGTAACTCGGATGGATTGCCAGAAATTAGCATCGCCCATCATCTTGATATAATTAGCCGGACCGACCCAGGCAGGTTGGGTGATCATATTCCAGTTGGTCAGGCTTATAACGCCAGTTGCGAGGGCCGGGCCCAGGATAAATACCATCAGGCCGATCAGCCAGGGCAGTAAGAAGAGATATGCAGCCTTCTCTTCGAGATTATTTTTTTTCCAGGGTTGATGCCGGCGTTCCTTTAATTTCGTTATGGATATATTCATAAAGTCTTTCCTGACCTTTCACCCACCTGCCAGTTATTCTCCTGGCAGGTGGGTGTTTCATCCCCGCGACTATTTGATCGCGTTCCATGTTTCCCAAGCGGTTGCCAGGGTAGCTTTCATTTGCGGCATGATCCCTTCGAGAGCAGTCTTGGTGTCGCTCTTGCCATCGATGATATCTTGGTAAGCACCATCAACGGGAGCAACCACATCCCACATACCTGGAACAATGATCGCGGGCCCGGCCAGGTTGATAGCCGTCAGTTCACTCTGACGCCCTACTGTATCCCCCGTGCCTGCCCAATTGAGATCGTTCGCCAACTTCATGTTATAGGGCAGGTCACCGTTTTCTAATCGTAATTTATTGCCTTCGACTAGATAAAAGGCCAGAAAAGTTTTGGCTGCCTCTATATTTTTACTCGCTGCAGGAATACCCTCCATATCTGTTCCGGCAAAGACCCATGGCTTGTCCCCTTTTTCAGCAACTGGAACCGGCGCAGCTCCATAAGGAATATGGTTGGCTTCACAAGAAACTGTGGTCGCTTGACTGTCCGTGATAACCATGGCCATTTTGCCTTGTACAAGCAAGTCCTGACGGGAAGAACTTCCCATGGCGGTCAGCGCAGCCGTGCTGGGCGCGTCGCCGTTGATGACCATGTGTGCCAGCACGTCATATAAATGGATGTTAGATTCACTGTTGAAAATACCATCTATGCTGGTGCCGTCTTCAGAAAATGTCGTTCTATAATCACTCCACCAATATGGCACCGGGGCATCAGCGCCGTAGATCGTGTCCTCCGGATTGGAACCCTTTTTAGTAAGTTGGGCGGCCAATGCCGCGTATTCATCAACGGTCATTGGTTCCGTAGCGGAAGGATAAGGCAACTTGGCCGCATCAAACATGGCTCTGTTGTAAAATAGAAGTACAGCACTGGTAAAGGAACCGACAGCATATATATTCCCGCCGTATGAACTCCAAAACAATCCCCCCTGGTCCACATCAGCTAAATTCACATTTTGGGATGCATAAAGATCGTTTAGGGAAACGAATTTTCCGCCCTTCTGCCATTCCATTTTGTAGAGAGTGGCGATATCTGGTGCGGCGCCAGCCATCATAGCTGTCTCAAGTTTGGTCGGATACGTGTCTTCGGGAATATCGGTATATTCAACCGTGATATTGGGATATTGGGCTTCAAATCGTTTGATAATCTCCGGGGTGAACGTGTCCGAGCTGCCGCTAAAACCCCACATGGATAACTTCACCTTTTCTGCATTGTTGGCTGCGACCGTAGCCTGGTTAGCCAAAGGAGCTTGCGTGCCAGGTTGAGCCGGAGCCGTCGTGGGCGTTGCCTGCCCGCAGCTGGAAAGAAGTACTGAAACAATTGTGACAATCGCCAGAATTATAAAACTGGTTTTTGAATGGGTATTCATTTTTCATCTCCTTCTTTTGATATAATCCAACGTAGTGTGGAATCCTTTCCACACCGATCGGGCGCACGGGTTATCAGTTACCCTAGCATTTGGGAGATAATCCGTGCGCTTTCTATTAAAAGAAATTTTAGGTGCACCTCCTTTCTCGCCTGTATAAATAAAATTAGTGAAGGAGTTACGTAATTTGATATCGACTCAACCGGAGGAACCACGCACTACCAAAGAAACCGGAAGGGATGCTTTTTGAGGAGAAGAATGTTCAGTCCGGATGCGATCTAGTAAATACTTTAAAGCGATAATGCCCATTTCTTTCTTGGGCTGTTGTACTGTGGTCAGGGGAGGAGTCGTAAAAGATGCCAGTTCGATATCATCGTATCCTACTAAAGCAAGGTCCTGCGGAATGCGTCGTCCCAATATCATGCCAGCCCGCAATACACCAATCGCCATAAGATCATTACAAGCGAATATCGCTGTGGGAGGATCTTGAATTGCAAGCAACGAGGTCGCAGCTTCCTGGCCTGAACCAGGGTGGAAGTCGCCACTTACGATCAATTTTCGATCTACGGGTAGGCCAGCTTGCTCCAGCGTCTGGATATAGCCAGTCACACGCTGGGCGCTCAGATTTACCTTGGATGGTCCGGCTATGCACCCAATTCTCTTGTGACCTAGGGATATCAAGTGCTGCGTTGCTAGTTTTCCTCCCTGAAGGTTGTCAGAAATGACAACATCCATTTCCAGATCTGGGTAGTCACGATCCATAGCGACAACCCGAACCTTCATCTCCAACAGTTTTTTATAAGAATCGAAATCTTCACCTGCCCCCACAAAAATCATACCATCTACTTGCTTCTTGATCAGCACATCCAAATAGATATGCTCCTTTTCAATGTCATTTTCAGTATTGCATAGAATAGCGCTATAACCCGCTTCAAAGGCAGCCATTTCAATACTTCTTCCCACCTCTGCAAAAAACGGGTTGGCGCTATCTGGCAGGATCAACCCAATAGTGCAAGTTTCACCACTGCGTAAAGAACGAGCCAAAGCATTCGGGCGATACCCCAATTCCCTTATTACCCGTTCCACACGCTCCCGTTTTTCACTGGAGACAAAGCGCGTATTATTAATGACGTGGGATACTGTCGTTGATGAAACACCAGCTAATTGAGCGACCTCTGAAATGGTTGTCATGTATTTATCCCAGCTTGCATTTTCAGGAAAATCGATTGCGCAATCCATTGCGCAATCGATTTTATTGTATAACGAGAGTGATTAAAAGTCAACTACTAACCCTTGGAACTGCCTGGATAATATTTAGGCAATTAATAAAATTCAGGAAAATGTCTTTAGAAACATGGGTATAAAATTCCATTAAGAATAACATTCATATCTTCATAAAAGTAAAAGTCCCCTTAGGGAAAAAGGGTGAAGATAATCTAACAATGCCATAAATGGGATCATGAACTAGGGAAATTGGAATCTGGCCTTAAAATTCGCCAATGGTGACCGTGGGAGTTCGTATCTCCACGGGGGCACTATCATTTATGGGCGTTTGCAAGTCCGTACCAGTCGAATGGACCTGATGACCCTGTGGGTCACATGTCTTGATTGGAGGGCTGAGGAATACACCTCGAAGTGCGAAAATTGATATTATCAACACCCGTCAATAAGACGGGTGTTTGTAATTCCATTCGCCCCCCTCAATTCAGGATCTTGATTTTCAACTTTGTATACACCTACAATCCCATCAGAAATTGAAAAACCTGGTCTTGAAAATCAGGAATCCACTCATGCCCAAAGTCAGGGTAGGTTACCATGGTCTTCAACGATGTAATCTTGTTATACGCCGCAAATTGAGTAGAAGGAGGGCACACGGTGTCAGCAAGGCCAATGCCCCATAGCACTTCTGCCTGAATGCGAGCAGCCAAAAACTGAATATCGATATAACCCAGCTTCTCAAAAATGGTGTCTTCGCGTGCATGAACAGGATCAAATAGCCGGAAATAATCTTTCAATTCCAAGTAGGCATCCTTTGTCTGGTCCATTTCCCAGACCCGTTTGTAATCGCTAAGAAAAGGATATATGGGGGCGGCTCGTTTAATTCTTGGCTCCAGGGCAGCACACGCTACCGTTAAAGCACCTCCCTGGCTTGCGCCTGTTGCGCCGACACGTTGAGGATTCACATCTGGCATTTCCATGACGATTTTTGCCAGTTGTGCCGTGTCAAGGAAAATTTGACGATAAAGCAATTTCTCTGGCCAGCCGTTTAATGCATCATCCAACCCTCGGATGATGTGCCCGTGCAAAGTATTCCCAATAACTCCGCCGTCGTCTACCGAAAGCCCACCCTGACCACGGCAGTCCAAAGCTGCCACTGTATACCCCTGTGCCACATAGTTCAGTTTGTCTGACCAGTCACCAGAATCGACCGAATAACCATGGAACATCAGGATGGCAGGGTGCGGCGCGGAAGTTTGCTTGGGTCGTAATAATTTTGCGTGGACACGTGCTCCACCTACTCCCGTGAAATAAAGGTGAAAACATTCAACCCCTGGCACCTGGAATTGAGCTGCTACCAGTTCTATGTGTGGCTCGGTCGAGTGCATTTCTGCCAGACTTTTATCCCAGAATTTATCGAAATCGTTGGGACGCGGGTTACACCCCTGATATGTCTTTAATTCTTCAAGAGGAAAATCAAAGGTCAATGGCATATTTACACCCTTGTTCGAGATGTATAGAAGATATCAATTCCGACATCAAGAACAAATTATATCGTATGTTTAATTGGGCATATTGCCTCATGGAATTTCGTCTCCCGGTGAGGGTTCCTTGGTTGGCTGAACGTATAAATGCTGCTCTATGATGAGCTTCTTTATATCTAAACGAATGAAAAGGAGAGAATAACAATGAACACAAGCAATACTCTCCGTTGTCACGGTGAAGAACATTATCAGAAACAGAGATAGTAGCCCTCAAGGATTCTGAATTCGCTTAAAGGTTTTTTATCCCTCGTCTAGTGGACCAGGACGTGGCCCTTTCAAGGCTAAAACTGAGGTTCGAATCCCCAGGAGGCACTACTATATACAGGTGTTTGTATATAGGTCACAGTTGAGTGGACGCGATGAGAATGCAGGACACCCGTTTTAATTGCAAGACAGAGGAATCTGCCTGGGGGCGCGTCAATCGTTAATCAGCACACCCGTCAAGTAGACGGGTGTGTGTGATTCCATTCAACATAAACTAAATACTGAACCTTATTAGCCGAATAGCGCACCCGCCCGGCGGCTCACGAGCCGACATGAAAAGACTGTTTGAGGGAAGGGTTGCGTTTTCTTATTCTTCTGATGAAATTTCTAAAATGAATCTCCAAGGTAGATTTTTGATTCATTGAGAATAATTAGTTAGAAATAATATTTCAAACTTTTATCTTTTTTAAAAGCATGTCTCTAAATATAGCAAATTTCCCTCCCATTCCTTCAACCGCAGACCATCTTTTTATCTCAGCCATATCAATTTTATTTGATTTTGCAACCAGTAGGGCTTGTGACAAACACTGCTGATCTCCCCAATGGTAATAAGCCACTAATCTATCCTTCACACATTCGGTAGGGGAAATTACTCTGAGAACTCCTGTATCATATTCTATTTCACTTATTTCTCGAACTGGTTCTTCTCCCACAGCAAGAGGGCCTGGGGGAAACTCCACAATAAACTTGGTCCCGGGATATTCAAAGGATCGCCCTATCTCACTAAAACCAATTTCCTTCATAGCCTCTATTATATTTTTTCTATTTTCCAACGAGACTATAACCATATCAATATCTTTTGACACATACTTATTGCTACTATAAATAGCGACAGTAGCACCACCCGTAAGGACAACATTAATTCCTTTGTTCCGCAAGTGGTTTTGAACATATGCAGCTACTTCAGCTTGCGTCATAGATTTTACTTGTTTCATAATTTCTTACCGCTGCGTCTCGGCCTTCGTCTATTCATTATTAACTTCTCGCGGTCTATTTCTGGATAAAATGAAAGAACTTTTTCTAACAAATTTTTTATTTCATTCAGGAATGGATATCTTGGATTAAATTCAAATTCACGCGTTTTTCCAACTTTTTTACTAACCAGAACTCCCCCAAATTCTAGTCTCTCTAATTGTGCATAGATAGGATGAAACTCTGTCCCAAAGAATCGCGAAATCTCTCTCGCATAGCCTTTGTCACGAGCAAAAATAAATATTAGTACCCTCTCAGCATTGGTCGAGCCAAAAATTGGTTCTAACATAATTACATACTCCCGTATTGATTGATCCAGAAAGTATATCATATGATCCACTTTCTGGATCAATCAATTTAAAGTATGATTTATTAATAATCCAATGATAGAATTGATTTTGCCTGAAACGACTGGGATTCTAATGCGTTCCCCATCGAGGTTTTAACAGTATATATACTGTTAAAACCTCGATGGGGATACCGAATTGCCCTATATGTCTACAAAAAAACAATTATTGCCATTACTAAGAGATCAAAAAAAGGCGTTAGAAGAAGCTTTCGATACTTCCTCGATCCATGTATGGCAACCGATACAATTAAAGAAATTTCTTCGTAATATTAAAGCTCTTGGCTCAATATTATATTTGACTTCTTTATCAGTTAATGATGTTATTGCATTTTTAATTGAAGAAAGTTATCTTAAGCGCATTGAGTTTTTAACGCCAAGAAAAGAAATACTTTTTATTTGGCAAAATGTCAATGAATATAAATTATTATTCTCTCTTAGACCTAAAGGTTATTTTACCCATTTATCTGCAATGTACTTTAATGGACTTATTAACAAAGAACCGAATACCATATATTTTAACAATGAGCAACCTTCTCGACCTGTTTCGGGCACACTTGAACAAATCAGAATAGATAATTCATTCAATAAAAGTCAACGAATAACAACTGCAAGAACGAATTATTTCGGTAGAAAATTATATCTACTAAACGGTAAGCATACCGGAAATTATGGCACCATGTCTATTAAAGTTCCAGATGGCGTTGATCTGATCGTAGCAGATCTGGAACGCACTCTTATTGACATTGTAGTAAGACCAGCATATTCAGGCGGAGTGAAAAGTATTCTACAAGCATATCGATTGGCGCAACCCATTGTATCAATAAATAAATTGGCATTAACTCTTAGAGCGCTAAAATATGCTTACCCATACCATCAAAGTATTGGTTTCTATATTGACACAGCTGGAGTATATGATCAATCAGCTTGTCTAGAATTTGCAAATTTTGCACCTATTGAATATAACTTTTATCTGGATTATAAAATAATTAATCCTGCCTATTCTGAAAAATGGAAAATATATTACCCACATGACATGATGCGATTTTCTGGATCACAGGATATCTCTTAATAAAGCGAAATAAAAGAGTATAGTTTATTGGCTAATATATATAACCTTTAATATTTTACTCGCCAGGATATTAATTTACGTTATCATTAATTTGAAGTATCCTCTCTATGGGTTAATGGACCCTTTGCAAGGTGATTTTTTGTATATTATTGGAGCCGCTATGGTGAAAATGCCTTTTTATTCCCAGAGGAGATCTGCTATACACAGTTAGTCCCAAGATCATCTCAGTTGAGTGAACACTATGCCATTGCAGGACACCCTTTTTAATTGCAAGACTGAGGAATCCGCTTGGGGGCACGTCATTCGCAAATCAAAACACCCGTCAATTCGACGGGTGTTCTTGATTCCATTCAACATAAACCCAATAAAGAACCTTTTCAGTCGAATAGCGCACCCGCCCGGCGGCTCACGAGCCGACAAGAAAAGACCGATTGAGGGAATGGGGCGATAAGCTTAATTACCACGAAGGGGATCGATATGAACCCCCTTCAAAGTGTAGGTTGATTCACTGTCTGCTTTAGCCGATGTTATGCACAGAATTAATGATTTATTTGTCTTCATATTCGAATTGTAATGGAACTATACTTTAGCAACCAGGTTTCAGTCCTTTTTGTCTTAACTCGATAAATTGTACTCATAAGCCCTTCTTTATCTAAGTTATTGTAAATCTTGAAGTTATTTTACAATCCGTTGATTTCTTTTTTTAGGATTTCAAGAAGAAAATCCATCTTTTCGGCATCTATGAAAATGATATCTTTTGATTTAAACCACTTTAATATCTTGCATTGATCCACATCACCTATAGCTATCCCATTATTGTGAACAATTGATCTTCTCAATTGACGAATATCACCAAATAAGTCACTCTGTAATTCATCTTTTGTAATACCTTTCGAAATGGCTATTTGATCTCTATAATAATCTTCCCAGTATTGATAAATTAAAACCAAGCACATATTTCCGATATATCTAATATTGGAACCATCTATTCCGAGTTTCTTTTTCCATTCTCCTTGAGATATTTGTGCAATAAATTTTAACATTCCAATTTCCTCTTCCATTACCCCGTAATGAACACTCAACATGTCTAAATCATCTATCGACTGATATATTCCTTGTTCCTTATACTTCACTAGCATAATTTCTTGCTGCTTTTCAAAATCTTTTTGGGTTATGTAAAATGAAAGTCGACAATCGCGATAAATGGAATAAAATAATTCGATAGTGGAAATAAATTCTTTTTTGGCTGTCATTGTTTTAAATGATTAACCGAGCTTGAGGTGAGCAAGAGGTCGTCTTTAGATTATGCTTGTAAAAAGGGGGAAACTACGGACATCCGTTATACTCCCTTAATTCTATTTCATCTAAATCCATATAAAATGACCTAAATGAGCTTGAATATTCGTAGACTCTTCCTATTGCGATTATGCACTCTTTGGGGATTAAGGTGTGATAAACAGTATTCCCCCTTAAGTAGAACTTGAGCCAACTAGCTTGAAACATTATGTACTGGGCATAATGTTGATCACTATAGATTTCGCTAATACGCCCATAAATACATATAGATTTACCTACATCAGAATACGCCAGTGAAGACCATAATATACAATTCGAATTGACTGATGTTGGAGCCCATGTAAGAACTTGGGTGAGGATGAATGTGTTAGTAGGTCTCGTGGTTGAAGTTGGCGTACTAATACGATAGTTCAGTAGGTTTATGCCACCTGAAAAGACAATTAACAAGATACAAATAAATACTATGAACCCTACAAGGGCGAGTATCCACCCTGACAGAGCACCTTGTTTAGGTGGTAGTTTCGATGTTTCTGGTGTCAATCTTTGTGAGGTTGATTTTGAAACGGGTGGAGATTGTCCGGTATTGACTGGATTTGGTTTATTTATTGGGGATGGCTGCATTTGGGCGGAAGGCTTTGATGACTGTTTTCTTCTATTCTTAATATTCCATTGGGTTATCTTATCGGGGTCTGAAAGTATCCTATGAGCCCAATTAATTTCTTGCATTCTTTCTTCAGATGCAGAAGTGGTCGCAGTATCCGGATGGTATTTCCGTGCCAAACTACGGTACGCCGCATCAATGACCTCTTGCTCCGCGCCTTCGGAAACCTGGAGTATTTCATAGGGGGTTCTTATTTATCTCGCCTTCATTCAAGGCTTGCGGCTGTTGTTTACCACAATAAGGACAGAAAGGAATACCTTCTGCTATTTTCTTGCTGCAATAAGGGCATTCTATTTTTTGGTTGTCCATGGTTGTCCGGAAAATTGCTTATGATTATTGATCGGTTAAGGGGGTACCACAAATTGAGCAGTAAGAAAGCGTGGCTTTGAAGGCAACTCCACATTTTCTACAACCTTTTATTTTCCCCTGTGTGACGGCATAAATGGCTGCTGATGCAATTTCTTCATTTCCACCTGAAGCTTTTATGATTGACGCAACGGATTGCAAAGATGCTCCTGCATCCAGCCCCTCAGATATCTCGGCAATCATTTTCTGGATTTGTAGCTGCTGTTCATGCTTTTGTTCTAAAGATTGGGTATATTTCAAAACTTCTGTTCTGAATGTCGTAAGACACCATTGACATTCAATGTATTCCCCCAAATTTTTGGTCTCAAAAAGTGGAATGAAATATAGCGTAAAATACTTAGAGACTTTTTTACGATGATAAGGACGCATTGTACTGCATTGCGGGCAAAAAAATATCCCCTGTCCTAATGTTTTCTGTTTCCCTTTGGAACCCCAAATAATCATCCAACCTCCCATTTAAGTATAGCATATGGATATGTTCTCAGGTCATAGACCTTGCTATAATATTATTGGGCCTAGTTTACTACCGAGGCGTAATATATTTTTGAGTCAGGGAAGGAAATATGAAAAAGTTGATTAAAAGTATTATTATTTATATTATCAGCCCCTTATTAATCTTTGGAAGCATCCCAATTTATTTAGGTGTTTTGACTGGAAAGACTGGTTTAGGGATTATTGGAGCAGCCCTGGTATTTTTTGGAATTTATGGTTATTTCCTATTAGGGGGTTACCGAGGAGTGCTTTATATTTTGAGAAATCCACCAAACATCGGGGATACATGGGTAGAAATGAAAGTAGAAAATTTTATTTTTTTGAAAAGTCCACCAATTAATTTTGACCCACCCAGAATTGCAGAAGTAAATAACGTGGTAGAACTAAACCTTACCAATTTAGCATCAGAGACTCCCGAGAATAAGCCTCCCTTTGGATTGCCCACCAAAAAACGCGAAGAATGGGTTCGGTGGAAAAAAACTTATAGCATAATCAAACCAATGATTACACAGGGAAAATCATGGAATGAAATCGTGATTGAATTGGAATTGAATTACCCGGATCTACCATCAACCACAGATACTCTTTCTAAAATTGAGAAGGCGGGGAATGATGGTTTGTTAGATACATGGCCTCCAAATTGGTAAAACTTAATAACTTCCGATTAACTTCCGGGTAACATCCGGTCAATTTCGACCACTTCATTTCAAAAAGATTGTACATTATGCATGTGTACAATCTTTTTGATTTGGAGAAAAAGAAATGAAAGAACCCCTTTTATATCTCGCGATCACAGAAGGCCCTAGTCGCCTAGAAATTTCAGGTACCCTCGATCTTTTTCACAAATTTCTAAATACAGTCTACGGGCCAGAGGTATTCAATCCTCGTCCGGAACCTATCTTCCCTTCACAGGGCAAAATCTTATAAGGGGGCAGGATGTTACCAGAGACAAAGAACTTCCCCACGGAATTAACGGTAGCAACAAGCCCGGAAGAATTGAAGCAACATCTTGATGCTTACCTTCGAGGTTTACCCCCTGACGCAAGGGCAAAGCTAGAGCGTTTCAACTTACGCGTAATAACTGAGGCATTGGATACCAACGAGTCAAATTCAGCTCTCGAGTCACTTCTTCCTCGGCTGAAAACGATTGACTCGGCAATAATCATGCAAACTGAATATCCACCGGTTCCCTGGATTGTGCCCGATCTTCTTCCACCTGGATTGACGGTCCTTAGCGGCAAGCCCAAAGTCGGTAAATCATGGCTAGCCTTACAACTTGCCTTGTCTATCTTGACAGGTGGCAAGATGTTCGGCCGCGATGTTGAAATGGGGAGGGTCTTGTATCTTGCCCTCGAGGATAACGAAAGACGATTACAGGACCGTATGAAAAAACAGGGATGGCCGGTAAACCCTGGAGGCGTGGATTTTATGCTCTTTGATACATTCCGCGACCAAATAGGGGCTTTGAATAGCCACGGGGGAAAAAGGTTACTAAAGAATGTTGAGATAAAAAAATACCGCCTGGTTATTGTGGATACCTTCAGCCGGTCTATTCAAGGAGAACAGCTTGACGTTGGGGAGATGACTCAGGCAGTTGGAACGCTTCAGCAATATGCACTCAGTAAAGGGATTGGATTGCTTTTCCTGGACCATATGCCCAAAAATACCGGCGATCTAACCGACCCTATCCAACATATTTACGGTAGTGTAAGCAAAGCAGCGGCTTTGGATACTGTATGGGGTCTGTACAAAGAACGCGGGAAAGTGGGGGCAAAGCTGGCGATCACCGGCCGCGACATAAAAGACGAAACACTAAAACTCACTTTCGATATGTGCGGATGCTATTGGCATTGTGAAGGGAATGCTCTGGATTTTGAGATGACAATACAACGAAAAGCCATACTTGAAACTCTTGAGGATTTGGGCCGGTGTCAGGCTGTAGCCATAGCTGATGCAACCGGTCAACAAATAAACCATGTCCGCGAACGGTTGGCGGAATTATCCAACGCGAGATTAGTCGCCCGTATTCCAAAAGGAAATCTAGTCTTCTACGAAAAAACCAAACCGGAGTCCAACGAGTCCAGCACATCCAACACTTCACAAGCCTAACAATGTGCTGGACCATCTGGACTAACTGGACTAAATACAATGGAATTATGAACGAATTTACTCAAGTAGACCTTATCCGCATGATTGAGCAAGACTTAGGCCCAGGCCGCAAGTCTGGACGCTGGGTTCGTTTTCATTGTCCGTTTCCCGGCCATAAAAACGGCGACCGAAATCCCAGTCTGGCAGCCACTAATGGCGATAATCAACACGGCCCCGGTTGGCGATGCTTTACCTGTGGGTTGCACGGCAGCCCAGTCAAGTGGTTGATGGAAAAGCGCGGCTTGAGTTATCAGGATGCACTAGAAACACTTGGTTCCGACTCGGGTCTTAATCAGACTGATACTTACTTCCAGCCCACTGAGACTCCCCCTGGTCAGATTTGGCAAGGTCGGGCAAGAAATCTTGTTGGATATTCCCGCTTTCAGTTGTTCGATAATTTGAACCTATCCACAATTCTGTGGGATGGCACCGACCCAGATACCGGCGCAAAGATCACCAGACAACTTACCCCGCTTGAATGGCTGAAAGATCGTGGCCTAGAGTTGGAGACAGTCCGATATCGTGGACTTGGGTGGAATCCCTGCGACTTACACGACAAGCCCGAAAAATGGGGGCTCTCGCTCGATAAACCCGTCTGGATACCGCGAGGGATTGTCATCCCTTGCATTATCAATCAGGCAATTTGGTATCTCAAGATTAGGCGTCCTCAAGGCAATCCTAAATATATTCATATTCCCGGAAGCATAAAGGCTCTATACAATGCTGACTCCTTGGAAAATCGTGAGATTGTCACGTTTACAGAGGGCGAGTTAGATGCGATCCTATTGGCACAAGAAGCGGATGACCTAACCGGTGTTGTGACACTTGGCGCCGCGACCAATCCGCTAAACGTTGCAACCTGGGGCCTGCACCTAATTTATGCCTCTCAACGTTTCCTTGCCTATGATGCGGACCCGGCAGGCGAAAAAGGCGCGGCCTCTCTGAAATGGTTGCATCCAGTCAAGTTATCCGTGCCCTGTCTCAAGCCCTTTGACAAGGACCTGACTGATTTCCAAAGGCGAACAGGTAAGCTTCATGACTGGCTCGAGGGGGAGATCATGAAGACTATCAAGCCCTGTCTCGAACAGAAATGCAGATAAACCATGCCAAGAAAAAGCCCTGACTTCTCCTTTGAGGAAATCCCCGGCGACTTATACGCCGACTTAAACGCGGCACAGCAAGCAGCCCTAAAAGCCACAGCGCATGACTTAGCAACTACCCTAAGGACACTCTTAGCTGCGGGCATACTTGTCCAGGAAAATGGGAAAATCGTACCTAACACAAAGGGAAGTTAACCCATTAAATGAATGAAGTCTATCAGCGGTTTATGGAGAAAATTTCGGTTTTGACTAAATATACATATATATAGGGTGTTTGGGTAAAGTGGCTTTTAGTGCATTTCAGTTTTTGACTTGCTATTCAGACTGAGACTGTAAGGTATTAAATTGACGATTTTCGATAAGGTAACAAAATGTCAAATTTGGAAAATGAAGTTCAAAAACGGAAATTTACCACAGGTCAAATATCAGGAATTACGTATGTGGGGGCTTCGAGTTTATATCGTTACGTGAGGGATTTCCCAGAATTTTTTAGTTCCACTGCAAAACAACATATAAAAGGCCGGAGGTGGAATCAAGAGGATTTAGAAATGGTACAAGCAATCCGGTCACTATACCATGACCGGACAGGGAAAGAAAAAATCCGAGAGATGATAAAGGGGGGTTGGAGGTTACAGGATAACGAAGCCTGGACAAGAGAATTGCAGTCGAGGCTGATAGAGATGACATACGCAGCCTATGCTGACGCGAAGGAAATATCAAAGCAAGCGATCAATGCGATAGATGATCTTCAAATGAAAACAATGGTCGCAGAATATAACAACGAACAATTTTCGAAACTATGGATTTTAGTAATGGATTTACAGGATGAATGGAGAGCCTTGGAGTACGAGATGGAAATTAGAGGGAGGGTAAGAAAAAGTTTCAAGCCAAGGTGGCACGGAGAACCGCCAACCCTATACCTTACACCCGTGGAAGGTAGTCTAAAAGAATACAAAGTCGAAGACGCAGAAGATAGCCTATCCTCTACTTCTAAGAAAACGAATAGATATAACCGTTAGAACGCGCAATGTGTAAAGAAGAAGCAGAGCGTATAATTAAACGTAGAAAACACACTCACTTAGGTTAGAAACAAACTAACTCTTTGAAGGTTAGATATTATGCCTGATTATATTTATCCTCCGTCTGCCTTAATTCCTGGCTCCCGTGTTTGGGCATACTTACGGGATTCTGGTGGAGATGCACAAGAACAGAGTGTTCCCCAACAGGAATCTGAAATTCGGGAATACTGTGATCGATATGAATTGAATCTTGTCCATGTCTTTAGAGACATTGCAAAATCGGGCGGTAGCGCTGCCGGTCGTGAAGCATTTAATGACATGATTGATATGAGTAGTGATAATGAACTGCTTCCGTCGGGACTTCTTATATGGAACTTTGCCCGATTCGCCCGTGACCTTGATGACGCGAATTATTTCAAGGCATTATTAAGAAGACGGGGTCTGGTGATCCATTCATTGACTGACCCAATACCAGAAGGGCAATATGGGCGGTTAATAGAATCGATGATTGATTTTACGAACGAGGAAAAACGAAGGCAGAATTCACGTGATGTCAAGCGAGCACTGGCTGCTCTGACTCGGCAGGGGTACTCTTCGGGTGGTTGCCCGCCTCGAGGATATATTTCAGAGCATACTGAGATAGGTAAAAAGAGAGATGGCAAACCTCGCATCGTCAGTAAATGGGTCCCTGATCCTGAATTGAAGGACCTTGTAATATTAGCATGGCAATTACGGGCTGAAGGGCGATCATATTCAGATATCCTCAAGGTTACCAAGGGGAAGCTTTATAGATCTCATAATTGTTTGGTGACTTTCTTCAAGAATAAAACATATCTTGGAATCGGAAAGTGTGGGGAGCTAGAAGTCGCTAACCATCACGAACCATTAATTAGCCAGGAATTATGGCACGCAGTTCAGAATGTGCGAGAGTCAGCTCCCCGGCACGGGGAATCAGGTAAGCCCGCCCATCCCCGGCGTATTGCTTACCCTTCTCTTTTATCCGGTATGGCGTTTTGCATTAAATGTGGTGCGGCAATGATATATCACAAGGGGCACAGAAACCGTGTCTGGCGTTTTTATATTTGTGGGAAAAAGGATCGGCAGAGAAATTTTGAACCGTGCACTAATCGCAGGATAAATGCACAAAAAGCAGAAAACGCGATTCTAAATGCTGTTCTCTATCGAATATTAACTCCATCCTTTGTTGAAGAATTGATCGAGGAGACACAGAAAGAATTAGAAGACATTAATGGTATTGATCAAAAAATATCTGATCTACAATTGGAATTAAGAGAAACAGGACGCGCTATCCAGAATTTGCTTGATCTAACAGAGTCATTCGGGGTTGGCGCTGCGGTTGAAAGACTTCGCCAAAGGGAAGTTGACAGGATAAGATTAATTAGAGAGATTGATCAGCTAAAGGCAAATCGAAAATTATCTGAAGTACAAATTACCCCAGAGACCATTGCCATTGCCCTGGATTCTTGGCGCGGTCAGTTGGAAGGAGCGCAGCGAGCGGATGATATTAGAGCACTAAAAGGTCTGATGACCTATTTTGTATCAAAGGTTGAACTGGGCTATAAACAAGCAAAAGTATGGTATTCATTCCCTATAAACCAGAATCCACCTATAAATGTATTTTCCCTTGGGGGCACCACTATATACGGGTGTTAGCAAGTCCGTCACGATTGATTGGGAGTGACGACAATGCCAGACACCCGCTTTATTTTCCAGTCCTGGCAAACTGATTCCCGGCTCGAAAAATGTTAATCAATACACCTGCCATAAACTGACGGGCGTTTTTGATTCTTCCCATAGATCTTTAACAACTGGATAACACACCCGCCCAGCGGCTCACGAGCTGACAAGAAAAGACTGTTTGAGGGAAACGGGGTGTAACAATTCTAATCTTGTGACTTCTATAAAATTAAAATTCTCACTTTGATGAATTGT
>Ga0187878_1000231_pt1 | contig 69930 bp, 93 predicted proteins | sample June2016WEW_17_1_FD_132979 | JGI IMG/M metagenome (GOLD analysis project Ga0187878, IMG submission 132979) | Peatland microbial communities from SPRUCE experiment site at the Marcell Experimental Forest, Minnesota, USA - June2016WEW_17_150 | ecosystem: Environmental > Terrestrial > Soil >... | reverse complement strand
TTACCAATTCTTTTAATCTTTTATCTACTTCATCTACCAACACTGTTTATCAGCTTTAGCTGACTAAACTGCACTATTTTTTCCTATATCTTGGACAAAATACAACATGATATTGACAAGACAACATTTTGCTGTGGATAGCTATATATCATCCTTCCATCAGAATGATATTTCTTAGATCCTTCTTTCATTGATCTATTAACTGAAGCATAATGGCTGATTATTATTCTTCGATTATGGCCTTATCTATTACTATCTTACTATCCTCATCATAAAAGATAACGAGATCTCCTTTTTTGATACCTAATTTATCTTGCACAACATCAATAAGTACAATCTTATCTCCTGTTGATACCTTGCTTGTTCCTAATATTCTTTTCATAGCGATTTCCTGAATGCTTTTAGTCCTTAATATACTATATAGGCTTCAAAGTATATAAAGCTATGTATTAGATATCTTTACAAGATTATCTGCATGATACTTTTTATAATGATATCAACCAAATGTTGTATTTGTTATTGGATGTCTGATGTGCAATTCATCCCTGTGCTAAAGCACCAGGGCTTTCTTGCGCCGCTATTGTAAAAATATCAAAAGACATCTCATCAAATTCTCCTTTCTCACGAGCATCACCTATCCAAATATTATCTATGATATGTTGCATCATTCAAATTACCTCTTATTATTTCTTTACAAATATCATTGGCTTTTTTAATAGTTTCTTCGTCTATAATTCTATATTGTTCATACCAACCATTATTATAAACATTTCCTCTTGAATCATATTTAACAATTCTGACACCTTTTTTATTCTTAACTACCTTTTCAGGAAATCTGTATATTCTTTCAACTATCTTTTCGTCTTTACTAAAACAGAAACAAACCATATCTTCAAATATCTTTATCCATTCTCTTTCGAACCCACTAAAAGCCCATAATCTACTTATATAATTATAACATCGTCCTTGAACTTGATGATATAGCATAGTCTTTGGGTCATAACAATCTATAGGAGTTCCTCCTGTATAATTATCATTCTCTTTATTTAAATCGTTCCATCCGTATAATCTACACGCCAACTCTTGAGATTTATCTCCTTTTGTACTCTCAGAATTTGGATCCTGATTTCCTGTTCTACAATTTCTCAAGGATTTCATTAAATTATGATGACTATCGGACAATTTATGTCTATATCTACCACTATGTCTTTCGTAAAACCAAACCATTTTTTTGTTTATATTGAATTACCTAGCATTTCCAGAACATAATTTTTCAGTACATCTTTCGCCATTTGTTTCTATAAATTCGCACATACCTGTCGAATTATATTTGAAATTCCACTTGGTAACCAACTTTAACTCTTCTTTGGTTGGAGTTTTATTTATTATATCTCTGTGTTCATCAACAATTATCCATCTAGGTTTTCCGTCTACAATTCTGTATAATTTATATCTTTTTCCAATTTTCTTAGCTCCTATATTTATATTTTGCATCATTCCAATCTCCCAAATATATATTATCTATTATGTGCTGGATCATGACTATTCAATTACCTAAATTTGACTACAGATCATCAACTCTGCGTGCAAATCTCCTAGGGTCTCCTCTTATGTCTTTAGCCATCTTTTGCATTTCAAGTAACGCCTTCTTTTTGGCAGCATCTTCAAAGACTTCTCCTATGGCATGATCGTTAACAGAATCTTTAAAGGCATGTATTATCTGATCATCAGTAAGTATTGACATTTTTCTAATATATGCGATATGTTCATCTATATCAACTCTTAATACCGAATCAGGATTGTTTGCAATCGCACTGTTTATAACAGTTATTAATTGGTCGTCTGTTAATATTGACATTCTCCTTATATATTTTATAAATCTTTCTATACCCTCTTCCATATTACCCATCATTTATACCTCACTTATATATTTCTTATGAAACAATAAAATTTCCGTGTTCAGTAATTACCAGCAAGCTATAACATCACAATATTACATCATTCCTTACCTTATATGGCCGGGCCTGATAATACATCACCAAACACAGCGTCACACAACATCACCTTACAAGACCTTATCATATAATACAGCACATCACATAGCCGTACCGGAAATCACAGGACCGTACCATAACATTGATATCTTGAGATTTAAAATCTACAATGTTTATTGCAATGCGTCTTCTATAGTCTTTTCTAATTCCTTGAGAGATGTTACTCCTATATATGTTTTGAATATTTTTCCATCTTTTTCAATAATTAACGTAGGTATAGCACGAACAATATATTTGTCTGCAAGTTTACCATCTTCATCCACATCTATTTTTTTGAATTCTACTTTATCTTCGAATTTCTTCTTCAGATCTTCTAATATTGGATCTTGCATTTTACACGGTCCGCACCATTTTGCAGCAAAATCCATAAGTATCACTTTTTTTTCTTCTTTTTTCCCTTCTTCTATTAATTTATCTTCGCTCATTTATTTTTCTCCTAATAGTTTATCAACTTTTGTTGATCGGTATTTTAATTTTTATATATCCCTTTCATTACGAATCCTTCAGGGGTATATTCTCCTATAATATCTATATGGTCAGGTTTCTTTGTTAACCTTCCATTCTTTATTATAATTCTATCTTTTCCTTTTCCTTTTTCAAAAATCTCAATTTCTGTATCCTCTCTATAACCCGTGTCTTTCGAGTCTTTTATTAATTTACCTCGTTCTAATACATGTACATGTATTCCACCATTATCTTTATTGTTAATCTGTTGTATATTATTATTGACAACTTTTTCTTCTATCTCATTGTCTCTTATAATCTTCTTTTGGTCCTCTATAGTCCTCTTTTGGTTATTTATAATTATGTCTCGGTCATCTATAGATCTCTTTTGGCTTTCTATAGCTCTTCTATGGCCATCTATGGTCCTTTTCTGGTCTTCTATGATTTTATTTTGATCCTCTTCTACTTTCTCTTTTATAAGCTTATTTTGCTCATCTATGATGACCTTTTGATTATCTATAGTCTTCTTATAATATTCTATAGATTTATTTTGGCCCACTATCATTTTTCTCTGATTTTCTATTGTTTCCTTATGATTTTTTATAGTTTCATTTTGTTTTCCTATAGACAAGTCTCTATCTTCTACTGTTCCCTTTTGGCCATCTATAATACCTTTTTGCTCTTCTATAATATTTTTTTGTTCCACTATAACCCTTTTTTGTTCTTCTATAGTCTTATTACTTGTGATTAGTTCATTTTCTTTTATTTCACACATATGTTCAGACACTCTTCTTTCATCTCTGACCAGTGCCTTACATTTGCGACATTCCCATATTTTCAGAAGCTTCCATTCGCCTTTTAATTCTTCAGACATTTTATCTTTATTTTACCTCTTTTATTTTTATTATATTACCGAATAATTATCAAATATACAATCAATTAGCTAATAGATTTGGTTCTGTTTACTAATCGGTCTTATAGTTCTCAGAATCTCTTTTAATTCTGTGATTGGGATATACACATCTACTCCCCTCAGAACATATGCAGGATGAGGAAATACTATTACATTTCCATATCTCGTCTTAAAAATTTTTCCTATGTTTGACACCACCTCTTTTCTATTTATCAATACTGAGCAAGGTGTAGCTCCAAGGGCAACTATGATTTTAGGATCAAATTGTTGTATCTGTTTAATCAAATATGGTAGACAAGATCTAATCTCATCTGGACGAGGTTTTCTGTTTCCAGGAGGCCTACATTTAACGATGTTAATGATATTATAATTTGTTAATCCTATATCTTCTATCCATTTGTCCAGTATCTGGCCTGCTCTTCCCACAAAAGGTTCACCTCGTAAATCCTCATCTTTCCCCGGTGCCTCACCTATGAACAATACGTCTACATCTTTATATGCGGTACCTCTTTGCCATACAATAGAAATACGTGTTTTATGAAGAGAGCATCTTTTACATGATTGGTCTGACTCTTCTTCTATTAATTTTGTCTGGCCCACTATTTCATCTCCAATGGTCTATTGACGGCTTTAGCCGTGGTTCTATATGATCCAGCTATCTTGACATAGATTAGGACTCTTTGTCTCTTTTATCTTTTTTCTCAATTCTAATATTCTTACCACTAAAAATAGAAGACATTGATCAAGAGATTGATCTTCACTATGAAGATTGATAAGATCATCTACTTCTGTCATTTGGTCGATAAGTGCTTTTATAATCTCTTTCTTTAATGCATCATCTGCCAAAAGAAGTTCTGGATTAATTCTTATCATTTCTTCTATGTCATATGCAAGCTCAGCAATGCTTACTCTTACTTTTGTTATATCTAAATTTTCTGTCATTGTATATTTATAAGATCTGGCTATAGTCGACTTTAATCGACAAGTACTTAGACTATTATTTACCTGTCCTTTCTTAGTTGGAATCGTCGTATATATTTGTGACACTCATGATCTTCATATTTGATTTCTAATTTTTCTTTACATACATTTTTAGTTTCTCCATCTTCTGTTATATTAGGTAAGTTAGAACAGTTTCTACAATTAATTAATCTTTTTTGGTCATACTCTGCCTCTATTTGAGCTTTCTTAAACTCTTTAACAGACTTTCCTAATGCATTAGCAAGTTCTGGAAGTTTATCCGGGCCAAATAGCAATAAGGCTACGAGCAAAATTAATATCAATTCTGGTGTTCCAATCATAAATGTATGTCTCCTTAATTTATATTTACTGTTAGATCTTAAATCCGTGAAATACCATGCTCGCATCTGGATATTTTATTTTCAGATAATAAGAAAAAGGTAGAACCTCTTCACGAAGTATCTTTTTTGTCTCTTCCAAAGACCCTGATGTCCATAGATCAACTATTATTCTATCAAAATCTTCTTCAGATTCATGAATAAAATCATAAAAATCTTTATTTATTATCTGAAATTTGGCATCTTCTGCTTTAGGTAACAATGGAGATATCAAATCTATAACATCTTTATTTCTCTCAACAACAGTTATAGAATCTATATCAATGTTGTCCAATAGTTCGTGTGCAACAAGTCCTAAACCTAAACCTGCAACTAACACCCTTCCGATACTGTTTCTAGCATAATCTTGCATAGACCAAAAATGTGGAGGATCATCTACCATCCAAGTCTGCCATACCATCTCTTCTCTAATTTCTAAAGAGGTAACTGGTATCTGTTTAATCACTTCAAAAAATTTATATCCTCTAACTCCATAGTTATGGAAATATCCATAATTATAGAATCCGTGCACAATTCTCGCAGAGTTTACCTGCTTTTCTGGATAATGTGTTGCCGGAGTTTCCCATTTGTCAATTTTTATAATTTCATCATCATTCTCTTTATCATCATTTCCCATATATTACCTCACTGCATTTGCATCATTCCTTACCTTGTTTGACCACGCCTGGCAAAACGTTGCCGCACACAACACCACACAACCTCGCCTTACAACACATTACAACACCATATCATTTATCCTCGTAGAAGACCCCCCGCCAGCGATCAACGAGCGCAGCGAGTTGAGAGCTTGCGAGCAACGCTTTAGTAAGCTCGCGTTGCTCGCTAGCTCTCGCGTAAGCAGTGAGACAGTGACCAGCTTTAGGACAGTTCCCGGCTACGCCGGTCACTGTTTACTGTCCTAAAGCGCGATCGCTGGCGGGGTAGTTGACAGTCCTATTGTTCTACAAGTTCAGCACTTGCCTGTTCCACAAGTTCAATACTCGCTCGTTTTACAAGATCAGCACCTGCTTGTTTTACAAGATTTATTCCCCATTCCATATCTAATTCTATCTCAGGCAATATATCTACAAAGTTGACCAGCTCATGATATATTTCGTGTCTTGGACTTACAATTATGACGTGGCCTGGAGGGTGAATTTTTCTGAGCCTTCCTATTGCAACGCTCGCATCTTCATTCAGAGGCACTATAGATGCCGCCTCACAATACATTCGTAATGGGATCTTCATCACGTGTATTAGAATATTGTCTGCAAATGCAGGTTCTAATCTTCTCGCATTTCCCTCAAAACTCAGATGCGCATATCGTATCAAATCACATAATGTAGTTCTGACTTTCGACATGTCATCCCCTCTTACAACTGCGAATGAATTCATATTTTCACTTCCTATATTCCTATCCTATTTTTTTGGTCCTGTATATTTCCGTTTTCTAATCCTGTATATTTCCGTTTTCTAATTTTCGTTTTATTATATTGATACAAACTTTGCTGTATCTTTTGACCTTTTCACTACTATTTTATCGCCCCCTTTTGCTTTTATCATGTTGTTGTCATTGTCGGACAATAATAGACCGTCATCACGTAGTATTTTTATGTTGATATCATAGTCAAAATCTTCATCAATTACCACCGGTTTACTCTTAACATTATAAGGATTATTAAGCGCAATACCGATACCCTTATCAAACTTTTCTCCTCCTACGGAAGAGTAATACGCTGAAGAGCCGAATGGCGTTGCTATAACTACTCCATCTCCTATCACATTCTCAAATAGTACTTCATCTTCTATGTGAACTGAGAATCTTACAGCCTTAATAGGAGATGAATTATGTAGTTGTACCTCATTAAGTGATAAATATTTTCTTCCTTGAAAGGTCGTCTCAAGTTTTATCTCTTCTTTAAGTTTATATTCCCCGTTATCTATTTTTATTAAAACATCCTCAAGTTCTGTTTCTGAGTACATACATTTAAATCCTATACTACCATCTGCAACCTTGGCCACTGGTATGACGGTTATTTTTGGAACTCCTGGATATTTACGTTCTGAATAAAGTACCGTCCCATCACCTCCATATGTAATGACAAAGTCTGGCTTATTATTATCTATATCATGACCAAACATATCAAGTATTTCAACGATTCTTTGTGTATTTTTTAGACTCACAACTGCAAATTTCATGTTTTTCTCCTCTTTATTAATTACCTATTTTTTTTCATTATCTTTTTTTATTATTAGTGTAGATATACCGTTCTGGAAGGAAATGCCATCTTAACACCTAGATTTTCAAGTAATCTCATAATTTTTAAATTTAATTCTTCTTTAATCGTATAAAATGCCACAAAATCTGTAATCGTCGTGAAACAATATACATAGATGTTCAACGAATATTCTCCGAAATCTGTAAATCTTACTAAGTATAATGAATGATCAAATTTTTCATCGTCTTCTATTATACTTTTTATACCATCTACTACCAACTTTATCTTATCTATAGACGTATCATATGTCAATCCTAGATAGAATTCTATCTTGCGCTTTTTCATTGCTGAATAATTTATGACCTCTGTATTTACAAATTTACTATTTGGAACAGTGACCAATGCTTGATCAAGCCTACGGATGCGAGTAGTTCTAAATGCCACATCTTCTACTATGCCATTAATATCGCCTATCTGTACCAAATCACCAATACGAAAAGGTTTATCAGAAAATATAGTCACAGAACCAAAAAGATTGCTCAATGTAGTCTGTGCGGCAAGTGCGAATGCCAAACCTCCAATTCCAAGTCCAGCTATAAGAGATGTTATGTTATATCCAAAATTTTGTATGACAGTCAATATCCCTATTGTTACAACAAGAACCCTGAGACTTTTTATGACCAATGATACTATCTGCTCGTCAAGTGCGCTTTCTGTCTTTTTCGACTCTTTGTAGAGGTAATATCCAACTATGTCTATGATACTGAATATGAAATATAATATTATGAACGATGTTATCACAACATCTATAGTATTTATAATTGATACAGTATTGAATTGTCCTATCTTATCTGGTAATTGTAGAATAATTATAGCGATGTAAAATCCTTGTAGTAATATAATATATCCAATAGGATTTTTTATCGCACGAATGATAATGTCGTTTATTTCTGTTTTTGTCTTTAGGAGAATTGCAACTTTTTTATCTATGATATATAAGAAAATAGTTCTTGCTATGAAAGTCGACAGAATTATAACAAAGAATATTATTAATCGCCCCATATGTGTCACATCTACACTTGTATTTGCAGATTGATTTAACAATTGATTCAATGTTTGGTTTAATATCATGTTTAGTTCAAATTTAAATGCCGTCTATATCCTTGCATAAATGCGTCTAAAATATAAGCTCTTGTCTCGTCTGTCTCTTCAGGTTCACCTTTCCAAATAACATTGTCATTTGATATCTCATAATCCTGAGTTATAACCTCTTTTTTGTCTGTTTTTATATTCCATTTGGATACTATAACAGCATCAATTCTTTCTGAGTTATTTGTATTTATGTCCATTCTTGTAATCTGTGCTTCAAAAATAAACAACAAACTTTTTATTCTTTGTTCTCTATATTCTTTTGCAAAATTCCTTCCAAGATCAGTCATTATTTTTCTTATATCAATTTTACCATCCATAGCTAAACCTAGAACAAAGATCTGATCTTCTGTTTCTACAAATAGGACAGGCATCAACTGTTTATCTCTTTGTAACAGTTCTTTAGCTTTTTCTAAGTAATCTCTAATATCCATTTTTAGTCATTTTCCTTCATTTGGACTTCATAGTATTTACACACTTTATTTATTCCGCATGTCTTGCACTGGGGATTTCTAGCCATACACGTATATCTACCGTGAAAAACGAGCCAATGGCTCATCTTCGAGATTACATCTTTTGGCGTATATATAATGAGCTGTTCCTCTGTTTCTAGAGGGCTTTTAGCGTCAGTTGTTAAACCTATTCTTTCAGAAACCCTTGCCACGTGCGTATCTACAGCAATTACTGGCCTATTGAAAAGCGTCGCTGCGATCACGTGTGCGGTCTTTCTACCCACTCCAGGAAGATTTTGTAATTCTTCTGTATCTTCTGGGATCTTACCATTATATCTGGTAATAACCATATTCGCCATTCTGACAAGATAATTACTCTTATTATTGGCATAATTAACGCTACCTATAAATGAATATACATCTTCAGGAGCAGCTTTAGCTAATTTATCGATAGTTGGATATTTTTCAAATAATTTTGGAGTTGTCATGTTGACACGTTTATCTGTAGTCTGTGCTGACAATATAGTTGCAACTAATAGCTCATATTCATTTTTATATTTAAGTTCTGTCTTTGGATTTGGGTTAGTTTTTTGAAAATAATCTATGACATATTCAAATCGTTTTTTAGTTTCTTCTTCTATATCATGTGTATCTTTGGACATATCTTCATCTGGGATTAATTCGATTGACATATTCCCTCCTAATTCACCGCATTTTTAGAACCTTGCCGTACTATACCATACCGTGCGTTACAATACATTGCAAAACATTGCCTTATCATTGTTATTTATTCCATTAGTCAGTAAGTTATCCAACCTCTTGTCTTGGGTTCAATTTGTATATCTAAATATTTTCTTATAGCGACTCTGTTATTATGCCTAAATCTACGATGCAACACAGTTCTAATATATCTAATCTCATGCATATACCAATATGGATTGTATGGTATACCTAACTTATGGTACCATCTTATAGTCTTTGTCATATTACCTCGCCTTACATCACCATACGTCGCACTACAAAACCTGACGTTACAATACATCACCGCACATTGCCATATCATTTTAATTTACCATTCTAATTGGCCTTTTTGATATTTAATTTGGCATAAGAATCTACTTTTATTTCACCTTTTTTATGATATCTATCAGCACTAAGATTTCTGGTATGTTCAGGTACTATGATACACTCAATATTTTCTATAGTTTCAGTTGGATCTAACCCATCTATAATCATACCCCAGATATTTAATGCTTGTTCTTTAGTCAATTTCCCTTTTGCAAAGCCGATTATTCCAAACATCATACAACTTCTGTTTATTCTTGTTGGTTCTCCATTATAATATCTTATATCCAACATGTGCATCTCAGTTGGCAAATAATAGCACATCTTGTATAATTGACATGTAGGCTTCAAGATATTTTTATATCTATCAAATATCTCTTCTATTTTGATTATATCTACATTTGGCAACTTACATAATTCTTCAATTGACTTTATTGCCTTGTCTTTTTCTCGGCAATTAATCTTCAAGAATTTTTCTATATTGTTCAGAACCTCCTTTCCCCATATATGTTCAACTAATGGTCTGTTACTATAAAATTTCGTAGTCACCTTTCCTACATCAGGATATGTCAAATCGTTCGATTTATATAAAATGTATAACGTGTCATCAGACATTTTGCTGTTGTTTGCAAAATATAGTTCTTCATCTGGACATATTTGTCTTATCTTTGGAGCTTTTATTCTTTCCATAATTCTTTTTTCGTCAAAATTTTTTTCATATCCAATCATATATACACCTCCTTTTTTATTTCATTAGCTTAGTATCATTAACTTACCTCAACTCACAATACAGTGCATCACAAAACCGCGTCAAACCCAACCTAGCCAAACCGTAACAAGTTGCACAATACTAAACCATATTCATTTTTGTATTATCAGAATATATCAGTTCTTGATATAGATCTAATTACTCAACCTTTAATTGTGTCTTTTTCTTGACTTCTGTCTTTGGCATAGTTACCTGAAGAACTCCGTTATTATATGTCGCCTTAGTGTTATCAGGATCTACAGCAGATGGTAGAGATATTGTTCTATAATAACTTCCAGATCTTCTTTCTTTGTATACAAAACCTTTTTCTTTCTTTTCTTCCTCTTGCTTCGTTTCTGTTGATATCTCGAGTACATCTTCTGTGAGATTTATATTTATGTCACTCTTTTCTAATCCTGGCATCTCTGCTGTTGCTACGACATCTTTATCTGTTTCAACGATATCGATAAAGGGCTTTCTGGCACTATAACGTTCAAGAGATCTTTCTTCAGATGGTGGTGACAATAATGGTCTTCTTCCAAAATTTATACCCCACATATCTTCAAACATTCTATTCATAGTCTCTTCAAATCTTCTAAATTCATCAAATCTGTCTGACATTTTATTCACCTTATTTTATTTTGTTTCTTTTTTCTAATACATTTGTATTAGTATGATACATTTCTCTTTAATTTATTTTTTTCCAACGGTTTTCAAAAAGCCCAGCCATCTTTTTGCATCATCTATTCTTTGTATGACATCTTCATTATTATCTTTCAAATTGACTTTGCCAGTTTCACATTCTTTTATATCCATAATAGCTCGTGCGATAGATGCCATTTCATGGTATAATTTACCTGCCTCTTCATGTGTAAGATTTGCTGTATGCAACTTATTTTCATAATCTTTCTCTTTCTTTTCTAATAAACGGGTAATATCTTTAAAATTATTTTTTTCTTCTTCGGTAAACTCTTTCTTATGTATACACCACCAGATAGTATCATGTATTTTTATGGTCTTACCATCTATATCTACAGTATCAGGTAATGGTTCTCCCACCCATGCAAAAAGACTGTGTAATTCATAAATTAAATGTTGGCGTTCTTCATCTGTAATATAGTTACTATATCCTGGTTGCGTGTCTTTATTATAATGTTCTATTTCTATATTCATCAATTCAGTTCTACCAATAGATTTTCCTTAACATTGAAATGGTTAGCCATCTTTAACATGCCTCTCTCGTCATATAGTACGTACAACAGTTTTGTCAATACCACATCTTCTGCAGGCAACTGTTCAGTTTCTTTGACTAACAAACACAGTTCTGTTATTACATTGCTCTCTTTCCGTACCTTTATTCTTCCTAATTTAGATAGTGGTATATGATATTTTACTCCATTAAACAATTTTGATGAAATCTCAAGGTGTTTTTTATCTAAGAATTTCTGTTTATTTTCTTCATCCAAATATTCTAATAGCAGAGTTTTTGCTCTCTCTGTAGCTTCAATTTCTTCTTTAATTTGCTCTGGCGATTTTTTTGGTATTTGTTGTTGAGGTTCTGGATGATATTCTTGTAATATTTGATAGTATTGTCCTTGTCTTCCTGTGAATAGATTATCATATGGAACAGTGCATGTCTGTTGATAGGGAATATATGTCGTCCCTGTACACGTAGTTGCAGATGAATTGGTCCAATCTCTGAAATAGTCATTCGCAGTTGTAGTACTATTCGAATATGTACTATCTGTTGTAATAGGAATGTAATACTGAGTCATAATTATTACATCTCAAATCTTGATGGGTACAACATTTATCCGCCAGAAATAGGAGGAACGAGTACTATCCTCTCCACATCTGGATCAAAAATTCTTATTTTGTCTCCCTTTATTCCTATTTTTTCTCTGAATGCTGTCCATCCTTCTTTTATCCTTTTGTCGAAGGTTTCTCTTGCTACAGCAACTTCTTTGTCGTTCTCACTGTTCCATTGGATCTTAACGTCGCCAACTCTTGATAACTGTCTTATTTCTCCCATATCGTTTTCATCTCCTTATGTTTTATCATTTATCTAACTTACAATTTGCCGTTTTTGGGACATATTGATATTAGTATTCATTCTTTCAAGTAATCTGATAATTTTTTTGTTTTGTTTGATTATTTTTTTCTGGTTATCTGTTATTTCTTGTAATTTCTGGTCTGTATCCATGTATATATTCTCCTTTAACTACCATGTCAAAATTCCTCACCTTAACTTGCCCGACACCACCTGACCGAGCCATACATAAGATTACCCCACCGTACATTACCTTATAATTCATTCTTGAATATTATCTCTTTTCTTCACTTCCAAGACTATCAAATAATGACGACTGGTTACGTTTTCTTATTCCCAAGGCTCGATTTGTCGCATCTCCTTTTATTTGATTTTTTAATTGTTGGTCATCCTCTTTCTTTTTGACAGCTCTCTTTCTTTCAATGTCGTCATATATTCTTGAATTTTCTGACATATTATCTCCTTTATGAATTCTATTTCTTTATTGTTTTGTCATCCTTATTTGCCGTTTTATCTTGTTCTGTTCCAAGAAGTGTTATAAGACCTTCCTCAAGAGGAGTATCTTTAACCATGCCCATTAGCGCATCGACTCCACCTTTGTTAGTTAATAGACCAAATGATCCTGCAGCCTTAGGTAAGTTCTGAGCCAATACTTTAGCAAGTTCTTGATTTCCTACAGCTTTCATGGTAGCGATCAGTTCTGGTTGTATTGCTTTCAATATAGATACCGCTTGTTCAGTGTCTGCCTTAGTTTTCTCGATTTGTAGCTGTTGCTTCTTGGAAGCTATTTCTACATCTTGGTCGGCAAGATCTTTCTGTTGGACAAGCCTAGCTTTATTAACTTCCACATCCTTTTTTCTCTCTTCGAGATCTGCATCTAACTTTTTAATATTTGCTTTAAGCCTTTCTTCAGTCTCTTTTATCTGTAACTTAAAATCTTCAATCTTGGTAGTGCTTTTAAGACTTGCTATGTCTTGAGCTATTGACTCTATCTCTTTGACAGCGTCAAGCTCCCTTCTTTTTGCTGCAAGAGATAATGTCTGCGAAACAACATCTCTTTGTGCCTTAACCAAACTGGCTGCTATACTATCATCTGTAATTTTAACACCCAGTACTTCTACATCATATATATGCATTCCATTCTCTTTGAACAGATGACCGGGTCTTTCGCTTGTTCCATCTGATACCCCTAATATAGTATCCCGAATTATATCAGTTGAATTATCATAGAATTCTTCAATTCCTTTCTTCTTAACAACGTTACTAATAACTGAACGTAGGTGTTGCGTCAAGAGTTTAACATAATTTTCTGCATCAAACCACTTTTCAGGTTCTCCGGTAAAGTTAACTAGATATGATAATCGTATTTCAACTTTCACAAGATCTTTTGTCTCGACAGTTATTATATCTGAGACTTTATTGTTTGTTACTCTCAGATATGCCGTCTTTATAAGTACATTATCAGTCTTAGGTTTACCTGTTGATAATTCCATTATACCTAGAGATTCATCATATTCAAGGAGTACGGTTTGAGGTCCAACAACTACTCGGCGGTTTCCGCCCTTTCCAATAATTAGTACAGCATATCCCGTCCATACGTCAATACTAACAGCTCCAGAGTATTTTGTATCTAATGTTATAGTTCTTGGAGGAGTGAAGCCTGTCTTTCTCTCCATGACATCTCCAGCAAATTTATCTTGAACAGTGGCAGTTCTAGGTATGTCTGTACTATAACTTGTCTTTAACGATTCACTCAAACCTCTAAACGCATCACGTTCTGTAACAAACTCTTCTGATCTTTTAGTACGTGTAAGGTCCATTAATCTTCTATTGTACTCTATAGCTTCTTCATTACCAGGGAACCATATTGATGCAGTCTTCGGGTCAAGAACTCTTCGAACAATCACCTCTGATCTAGGATCTGCCAAAAACATATTTGGACCTTTCTTTAGAGTTATTTCTCCGCTTAACCTATTCAATACATATCTAGCCTCTCCAACTGGAATTGCAACGGCAAAATGTTTTTCCTGATCTCCATATTTTATTATTGCATGTTCCTCTCTCGGATAATAAATCATCATCTCTTTGCCTGTAATGAACAATTCTTCTCCAACTTTATGTTCTTTATTATCTTCATCTTTATAATTTGCTATAGTTTTTATATAAATACCAGATATCTCATTCAACTCTATTGCTCTGAACTTCTTTGAGTTGTTTTCAATGATAAACGTCTCTGTCGGTTCTGGGAATACAACTGCTGGTCCTTTGACATATCTCTTATTTCCATCTTCATCTAGAAGAATACAGTATTCCAATCTCTCAAGGGTCACTGCTCTACGCACAAAGTTACCGTCTATTTCTTGGAGTACCTCAATTCCTGTAGGAGGAATGTAGAAAGATATCTCGGTTCCTTTTATTATCAAGAGTTTGCCGGTAGTAAGGTCTGGCTTAGGTATCTCTTTTTCTTTAATATCTTTTATTGACTTATCTCTATTCTCTTCTCTTTCTTCTTTATCTTCTTTATTTTCTATGTTAACTATACTACTTTGAGGCTTTATTACCGCTTCGGTCCAATTCTTTATCGCCTCTTCTTCATTATATACTCTGACAAGCAAATATTCATTGGATTTTAAATTGTGTCCTTGGATAACTTTGGCAATTTGTCCTGCCCATAATGGAAAAGTAACAGGACCTCTTATATTGACTTTACGACCATAGTCAAGTTCCTCCATTCCGCTGGAACCCTGCTTTGGGTATTTATCGTCTTTTGCAGGATTCTCTAATACCAAATAAGAGCCATCTCTAGCAACCGGAAATTGTTTAATTGCGATCTGAATATCGCACTCTACAAATTCTCTCTTTTCTTCATCATATCTCACGGGCTGGTCTGTTCCTGCCAAAGACGTCTTAAACGGTCCAACGCAGACACCAATAATTCCTTTCGTTTTGTCTAAGACGAATGCATATTGGGATTGAGGAATTATTAAATCCCTATCTCTGACTTCCATTCTTCTTCTTTCGAAATCTTCCATATTTTACATCTCCTGATTTTTATAACATCATCTTTTTTCTTAAGTCTGTTTTTAGTTAGTATCGGACAGATTTTAAACGCAAACAGTGTTTATAGTGTATGTGAGTGTTAACAGATATAGCCTAAATGCGTTGATACAAATTCTGGGCATTGTGCTGTGTATAAGTACTATATATTTAGTGCGTCATCGGAACGCATTTCTGTTATCTCCTCATTATAAAACTCTCCTTTTTGCGTCTGGATGCTTTTTTCGATAGTATTCTCTTGCTTTTTTTCTACGTTCTTCTGTATTGTTATTCTTACCAATTTTATATCTTTCTGGATTTTTCTCTTTCCATTTTCTTGTACGAGCAATACATTCATCTCTATTTTTTAGACGATATTTTTTACCCTCGTAAGAAGGCTGCCCCCTTCAGGGGGCAGTCATATTTTGAAATATCTAAATTACCAAGCATCATCTATTCCTCTCTGTATTGTCTTATCTTGTTTGTTTGATTCTTTAATTGCATCCTTTTCAGCTTTCTTTTTCATCTCTATAATATTATTTATGACTTTCATATTTATTATCTTATTTTCTGCATCAATTTGTTTAGATCCAAATTGACAAATATCTATAGTATCTTTAATCCATCCCAATCTCAGATTTATCAATCCGTGATTTCTATCCAATAATCTAATATTATCTACAGAAAAAGATGGAGATTGATTCCAATCGAAATCAGATATATAGATTCTGTCATCAGTATATCCTGATATCCATCCTCTATATATCTTCTTTAAATTTGGCGCATTTGCTTCAACATAATCTCCTTTTCTCAATCCTTTGAATATTGGGGTATGAGGAATATGACCTCCAGCTCTTTCTGTAATACCATCTTTATTAGGCTGTTCTGCAAATAGGACTCTTCTAGAATATTTAGGCCTTGATATTACATTGAAATGAAATTTATTACTAGAAGATTGATTAGTATTCAGAATTATTGAACCCATTGCAATGCAGTCAGTTACATGAGATTTTATTGACCTTTTTGTCTTATCTCCTTCTTTAGGCAGTTTCAATTGTTCCCTTCTTCTAGCAGTCTCATACCCTTTTATTATTTGGATAAGAGCTATCTTTTTCAGTCTATCTAATAGCAAATTCTTACCAATTTCTACTTGAGAAAAGTATTGACCCTTTGTACCATCTTTATCTCCCCAGTGATTGAAAGCAACATCTTCAAATCCTATGATTGTAATCGGATACAATTTACTCAGTTCATTAACCGCCTCTAATTCTAATTGTTTCTTTGCTAACATCGATGGTGCTATCTTACCTTTCTTAGTTCTATTTAGCCATCTTTCATCTCTTCTTCTACAATTTCTATGTCTCCTTGATCTTCTTAGCCTCCTTCTATCTGTTATCCTATCTACAATAGTATTGTGATACTTCTCTATTTTCTTTCTATGTCTATTGATAACAGTGAACGGTTTCGAACCTTTCTTATATCCCGGAAGTTCTAACATATATGAAATCAAAATACATTTCTTGGACATCACAGCTATTCCTGTGAATGTACTCCCAGGATCTATTAACAATACTATCTGTTGTAAATTTCTATAGATAGGCCAGAACTTCAATTTAATAGCAAATACATTCAATTTATTTCTTACTTTTTCGGCTTTGCCTTCTTTTAGCCATTTATTAGCTCTCTTATTAGATGTAGGCATTCCTGGTTTTCCGTCTGGATATAAAACCGGTACTCTATAGTTATTCTTTTTTGATATTTTGATTTTCTTATTTATTCTACTATTCTCCAAAATCTTAAGATCTTTGTTGGGTATAAGCCTAGCAATGTCCTTTGATTCTTTCGAATTTTTAGACGTCCCTTCGCCATCGAGATAAAAAGCAGAAGCTGTGTCAGCTTTTAACTCCGTACCCTCGCGATGTACGGCTTCATCCCATCCAGCAATTAGGGAGGCGTTGGTGGGTGTTAGTCTTCTGTCTCGCGTATTCATAGATTAGATATTTCTCCTACAGGCTAGTCAATTCTTTCGTTGTATTCTGAGCTACAAGCTGCCCCCTTCAGAGTGCCGGCAAGCCGGCAGTCGCTCTCAGCTAAAGCTGATCGCTGGGGGCAGTAGTTGACTTGCGTTTCTTGATTTCTCTGGATTATTTTTTCTCCATTCTTTCATGTAACAGTTTATACATAAAGTTCCTTGTTTATGAGTAGCCTCTTTTTTTCCGCACTCATCACACATCATATAATATCTGCCTTTTGATTAAAATAGTATTCTTGAAAGAATCTGTGCAATATTTTGAGCATCATCTCCTCCTCTATGATGTGTACCTTTAAGCGGTATATTTAATATTTTCAGTGCATCAGTCATACCTACTTGTCCCCGTAGAGAATTTACCAGCGCAAACAGAATTTTGACATTTATATGGGAATAAGAGAAAGGATATTGAACATTTTCTCTCTCACATTGGATCTCGAATTGATTTCTATCATAATTTCCATAAGAGGCCCACACATACATCTTTGTATCATATTCATTGGCTAGGATTGAACATGCGTCACTAAAAGACACACCGCTGTCGACATATTCTTGTGTCAGTGTAGTAAGGTTGGTACAAAACTCAGAAACGGTCGAATATGTAGGCTTGACGATAATACTTTTTGGTTCAAGCACCTTTCCAGATTTTGTTTCAATAGGACATATACCAATCTCAATTATCTCGTTTACCTCTTTTGAGATATTTTGTTTCCAACAAGTAGATTCTATGTCAACATTTAATTCCTATTATTGTATCCTCATTATTTTTTTTGGAAATTATTGGCTCTATTTTTCTTTTTGTTAAAAGAGATAGCGAATTGATAAATTTTTTGTCAAATCCGATCTTTATTTGGTCAATATATTTACTATGCCTATCTAACATTTTTTCTCTATTCTATCTTTTATATTTTATCACTTTGTCAACATCATCATTATCTCTTATAGATATTCCACAATAGCTCGCACAAATATTTTCTTTTCCTATTTCTACATTATTGTCGAGTAAAATCTTCAGGACCTTAGCAGTATCATCTATAATCTGTTTTATATCTCCCTTATTAATGATGATTGCATATTTATGTTTCCAATTCGCATTACTTATTGAAACTCTGATACCTTCAATGAATTTAACAGGTATGACTACCTTCTTGCTAACAGATACGAACTTATATCCTAATCCAATGAATTCTTCTCTAATATCTTTTCTAAATGTAGTAGGAACTATTGCGAGCGTACTTCCACTTGGTCTTATTATCTTATATTTTGCTAATACCTGTTCATTGAGCAAAAATTTTGGAAGTTCTCCTTCAATATATATAGAATATCCTTTTATAGGTTTACCTTCATCGTTTATAGGTATAGGTTTAAATATCTCGTCTATATTACTTTCTTGTTCCATGTTTATGTTCTTTCTTATTATTTAACGTTTTGTGTTGGATAAAAGATAGAATCATTTTTTGAGAGCATTGTCATTAACATAGTATCTTGATTCCTTACCTTATCTTACATCACTCTGCAATACACGACCTGACACAACCAAGCCTCACAACACCTTGAACAATAGTCATTATAAAATCATGTCAATCTTTGCATTGTACCACAATATCTAACATATCATCATTATACCTTACCAAATCTAACCTGACGCAACCTTACCCGACGCAACATTACCTAACATAGCATTACCTTATCATTTTTATATAATCTATCCGATGAATTTATCATCACTTATAGAATATCCAAATTCTATTAAGCTCTTCTGTTTTCTGTTAATCCTTACACTACCTTACACGACCATGCCCTACAATGCAGTACCTGACATAACCATGCATGACCTCACTTTACAAGACCCTGCCGTACCGTATCAATTTAATCGTATAATTTAGAAAGTTGTATTAATCCTCACACTACCTTACATTACATTACATCACAATGCAGAGCACTACCTCTAATTACCATACCTAGTAGCACCTTACCTTGTCATCTTCAACTGTACACGTTACGGAATATATATAGTGATCAAACAATAAACTCTGATCTTAATCATTGTTCTAATAGATTTATATATCTACCATATCTATTCATTACGTATTTTCCATAGAACCTGTGCTTGATTCACAGAGCCTTTCGTGGCAAACATATCACTCAAGCCAGATGCTCTCTTAAGGACATATAATAGTTGATGATGCTCGGATATATATTGTCTCCATAAGTTCTCATACAGTCTGGCACATTCTGCGACATTTATCGCCTTTCGCCCTTTAGCATCTTTCCAATGAAGTCCTGTACTGCCATCTTCAAATATCTTCGCCGCTTGATATTGCTCTTCAATACTTTTTCCATTTACGATGGCATAAAACGCACTGAATCTCTTGTCTCCTCTAGTACTACATTCAATAAAAGGAGGTCTACCATATTGCATCATTATTCTATTATCTCCGTACTTACAGATGTCGACACATTTCATATCTTCTCATAAGATTATATGCCCTGCTCAGATAAGGTTTACTAGTATCAATAAAAAAATTTTGCATATTTCTAATTTTCTCCTCAGGATACACTGCATTTTCACATACCATTTTTATTATGTCTGTTTTTATTGATACCGCATCTTCTACAATAGTTCTTAATTCATCTGGACTTTTATGTTTCACAAGAATCTGTATATCTTCCCATGCATCAAGTTCTGAATAGTTGATTGTCTCTTGTTTTATTGCTAGATTTCCCTTTTGGATCATATCACAAAACTGTATTCCTTTTGCCAATAAAGGCTTTGCTTTATCTATATTACCAAGCAAGTAATATTCGAGTCCAAAGCCGGCATCTATTGCCAAACTGTCTATGTTTAACATGCGCCAGATATTTGACATATTATTTATCAGTTCTCCTTACATTACCAGACACTGTCACACAGGACAGCACAAAGCCTCGCCTTATCAGTTTAATGGTATAATATAGAAATATCAATCCTTGTCTTATTAATAGCGATGACTGGATTCGGACCAGTGTTCCTGGCTTGCTTCTATGTGAAGTCTCTTAAAGCATTCTCACTAGCCGAGTTGAACGGCTTAATACCTACTCTTAGTGAAAGAGATTATTCTTCACAAATTCAAAGGCCAGAAGAATTGGCCACTATACTACATCGCTTCAAAAAGGGCTTTTGATTCTCCAAATATTTGACATATTATTCATCAATTTTCATGACATTGCCCTACCAAATCAAACCTAACCTAACCACGCATGACAGCACCAAACATAGCATTGCCGAACGTTATGCCACATCACCTTACACAACCTTACCGTAATAACTTGACAGTACATGTCCATATATCTTTATTGTCTATTGGATATCTTGAGCCTTTCGAACGAATCTTTCATCATCATTAGCAAAATATCTGAAATCCCTTTGCCCAATTCATCGCTAAAGTTGCTATCACATTCGATGTCATAATTTGCTAAATATTCTTTGATCTTATAGAAAATCTGTTTTTTACATTCTTCTGAAAATATGACTTCATGAAGACAAGAGTTGACACGTTGTGCCAATATTTTCTGGCATTCGTCACTTTCCAGGATTTCTTCTATATCATTTTGGACTTTATCTGAGCTCGCAATACCATCTATTATGCTCTTGTCTACTTGTTTTTTACCTTCTTCTGAAAATAGAATTTCATTGAGACGGGCTTTGGTATGGTCAGTCAAGATTTTCTGACACTCATCGCTTCTCAAAATATTATTTATCTCTTCTTGAAGGTTATTTGGGTTCAGTATTCCGTCTATTATGCTTCTGCTTATAAGTTTTTCTACGTCTATTTCTATTTGCATTTTATATCCTCTTTTGTCCTATATTTTATCAATAGGTTTTGCCTTTATAAAGCTGTATTAATCCTTACCTTACATTACGTTACAGCACCGCGCCAATCTTCGCCATGCATGTCCTAGTCGGACAATACCGCACAATACCATATCTTGCACCGTTACAAGCCCGCCCTACCTTATATCACATTACCAAACCATATTATCACAACACAGTGCCAAACATAACCTGACCATATATGGCAGCACCAAACCTTGCCTTATCAATATAGATACTTGTCATATGAAACAGAAAGTAATAATCTTTATACCTTACCTTGCCTTTACCTGACAGAACCAGACCTTAAAAGTTATTGTTTCTACCATTGATTTAAACATTTTCTTTTTTACCAGTTATCTCTTTTATTACAATATCTTCTAGTTTCTTATCAACTTTTGTATCATCGTCATACTTAAATGATATTTTGCCGATCTTGATATTATCTTTTCCAGTATCGGTAAATAAACTATATACCATCTCTGATAACTTATCTAAATCAAATTCTCTTCCAATGTAGTAAACGTGTACCTTTATAGGCAAATCTTCTTCGAAATAAAAGCCGAATAATGTCTCCCAATTAGCTCCAGCAGGTATATATACATCAGAACTATAATTTTTTAATTTTCCATCTTTTTTGATAAAAAATAATTTACTTTCTTTGTTATATCTCCTTAATTTGACATTGATATCAGTTCTCTCAAATTTGATATTACCTGCTTTATCTTGTATTTTAACTATATCTTCATTTCCTAAAAAGAAAACATCTCCTTTTAGAATTCTGTCAATTATATATTCAGACAATTCGTCTTTAATCATAAAAATCTCATATCCATCGAAACTATGACTACACGTATCTTTTGTGATCCATTCTTTCTTTGTTCTGGGATATTTTCTACATTGTAAAGGCCACGTTCATGCTTATCCATTTTTATATCTTCACCCATATATTATTCTTTCCTATATTTTATCTTTTCTCCAATACCAGGACATCGGTTCTATCTCCTGGCTGACCTTCATCTTCTTCTTGTTTTATTCTTTCATATATAATACTTCTTCCTTGTCTTTGTCCTGTATCTTTTATTCTACCTTCTTCTAAAAGAGGATGAATAGTGGCATAAAAATTACTCTTAAATGGCTTCTCATCCCCGCCCTGACCGATGTAGTAATCCACATAATGGCGAACAGTAAATCTGCTAGGCAGGTAATGTAATACTATAAATTGCCTTTTTTCCAATGAAGGCATATTATACCTTCTTTCATGTTTCTCAGACTTGTCTTCTGTAGCGACGTTTACTAATGTTATTACATTCACTTTGATAGAAAAAGTGTCAAAGAAATCTTCTATTTTTCTTCGAGCATCTTCGTCATTTATTGCCTGTCTTAATTTCAATATTAGTTCGAATGTGTCATCATCCGATTTGACCAGATAACCTAGGTGTTCTATCTCCATTTTTTTATCCCCTAATTGGAATATTGTTTTTCATATATTGAAAGTATTTACTGCCATTATTTTGTTACTTTTATATTTTCCCACATCTGCATAGCACCCTTTACATAGAAATTTTCTTTCATATAGTCAAAAGCATTACCGAAGGTATAGTCCTTTTTCAAGATAATATAGTAAAAATTTACACACCACATAGCAGAATCAAGAAAATCTATATCATTCATAGGTGCAATCAGTGATTCCGCTCCTGTTCTTTCTAAAAATTCTCCTGCGAAACTCTTTCTTCCTAGAGAACATCCTGTTATTACTACATTTCTTCCTTTCAAATGATCATCACCACAGAATTCTTCAGGATAAATATACCCATTTGATGTTTGTAAACAGAAATTTTCATCATAGTATTTTCCATGACAAGATATATGTACCGTCCCAAAATTGTTTTTGTTAAGTTCATCGAAAAAATGGTTTTTGCTTTTAATAAATTTTAGTTCAACCTTTTCTGGAATTTCCATTTTGAGAAACTCAAATAACATTATACCTTCTTTCATCCCTTCTTTTTTGGGGATACACTCTAATATATATACTCCGCCTTTTAAAGTCATCGAAAGTCAACGCACCATAATTATGAACAAAGAATTGTCTTCTTATATTTTCCCCTGACCTTTCCTTACCTCGCCATGTACAACATCACATTGGAGTACTTTGCCAATCAATACCTCACATCACCGTAACCTTTTATATTAATGACAATATAAAAGCGTAAAAATGGCATATTCTGCTTTCCTTTTTTCCTTATCCGTATATATGAATATAATCATCTTTCTTCTTTTCTAATTGAACAACATATTCGTCGAGCAAGTCCGTGGTTTTTCTGAATTCTATATCAATTTCTCTTCCATACCAATCTACCTTCTCCAAAAACTCTTTCATCTTTTTACTATCTTCTTCGTTATGGACTCCTCGATGTACGAAATCCTCATTCTCATTTACAAACTTTTCAGATTCTTCTGCGAGCATAATTGCACGCTCAGTTATTCCTAACTTTCTCATTTCAATCTTTAAATTTTCGTCCATAATTCCTGTGTTCTTGATTTGTCATCATGCTTAATTTTGTCTCAGTTATCATTACACTGTTATTTCACATCATAAAGTGATTTTTACGTTTTTACCTTTTTCCAACTTGTTTTACATCTAATTTCCATTTTTCGTCTGGCTGCCAAAAATATCTACATTTTTTAGGTTGACACTTTGCATATCCTCTTTTACATCTAGACCCGAGAGAATTTGCGCATAACAAATAAAATTTTGCCATTTTTGTCTTTTTCCATATTATATCCAGATATTATTGTCTATTCCTTGCCTTACATTGCCTAACATTGCACTGATGCATCACGCCGCCATACAGGATATGACCTCACCTTTAAATATTAGTTCTTAATGATCGAACAGACTTTATTCATATGATCCTAATTTTGAATCCAATAACAGGACTGTGTATAATACGCATTATATACAGTTTTCGGCTAAAGCTGGTCATTGTCAAGACGCTGTTCTTAAATTTGCATATTTGAATTAAAAACCATATTTTTTATTGAGTTCTTTCTCTGTTCTTTCTTTTTTCAAATTAGTACACACGTCCACCACAAATTCGAAATCTGCAAGAATAATTCCTTTTTTGGCTTGCCATTTTTCGAAATAAAATGCAATGTATTCTCTATCGCTAATATGAATATCATGCCCAAATTTAAATTTTCCAGATTTTAACTGCCCATAATTAAGATTGGCCAATTGTTCCTTGTTAGGATCAGATGGTGTTTGTCTCCAGACAATTATTTCAGCATCATCTTGGATATTTTCTTCACCATCTTTCAAAATTAATTTTATACCATAATCGCCGTATGTAGGTATTTTTATACAGTCGCATATAGGATGTAACTTAATATAGTCTATAACAATGTTCCCAGGAACCTGGCCTATATCAATCTTAATAAAATCTTTATAATTTTCTTTCGTAATAATTCTGCGCCTACAGTTCCAATCAAAAGAAGTATTTCTAAGTTCAGAAAAAATAGTTATAATATCTCTAACATCTTTTGCTATACTGTTTAGTCTTGCAAGTCCTTTATCGAGCTTTCTTTCTTTATCTTTTTCTGTATCTGTATCAAGTATAAAAACCCCTGGCGGAGGAGGGGTATTTATGGATAAATTTTCTATTTCTGATTCAAACATTATATTTTTTTGCATAGCTTCATCCTTTATCTGAGAAAGAGAGTTATTAATAACGTCATCATCACCCCATACATAAATATTTGCATTGCCATCTTCTGTGTTATAAATAATACCTTTCAGATCTTTTTCTTTTAAAATGTCATTGATAAGAAGTCTGAAATTTACGTCTTGTATATCTGTCTTACCTATAAACCTTATAACTTTTGCTGAATTTGTCATATTTTCTTTCCTCCTATATTCTAATAATTTTACCTATATTCCTAACCAATTTTGTAGCCAACTTTCTGACTCAAAGGATTCCCATTTGATTATAGTGTCAGTGACAAAATTTAAACAAAAAAGTGCACTGTCAAAATCATAATTTTTTCGGTTACTTATTATTTCATATTTACATTCTTCTTTACCTTCTTCAAATTTCGATGATATTCTTACTCTTGGCGATATTCTTTTATAATGCATATATTTTTTATAATCCAATCCTAACTTTAAAATTTCTAATTCTTCGAATATTAAATGGATAGCAAGTGTTTTACGATCGATCTTTAACAAATCAATTTCAGTATCAGAATCTATAGGATTAATAGAATCTGCCAATAAAAGTACTGAATTATCATCTCCAAATGCCAATGCAAGACGCATTAATAATGAGCCACTGCCATGTATTCTTTGTTGTTCTTCGCGTTTTGCTATATCAAATGCTATAGACGACGAGTTGGCTGATTGTTCAAATTCATCATTTAAAAAGTATTTTTCTGCATCCGTGACATATTTTTTTACATCTATATTTTTTATTAATATTGCTAGAGTAAGCTGCGAAAAATTTATTCCAAAAATTTTATTTATCACACTTTCCAAAAATATTTCAGTTATTTCCCTAAATTGTCGAAGAGATGTATAATCAGGAATAATAGCGTAATGTTGTGCACTATTTCTAATTTTGTGAAAATTGCATATTTCTCTTGCGCTAGGCAATGAATGTTTGTTTCCAAATTCGATGTTATCACGTTCTAATACAGTATTCACATTTTTCCAAATCGTAGAGAATTTTTCTGATCTTTCTTTTTCCAACTGGAACTCATAAAAATCTAGAATGGTATTTAAAAGATGTTCAATGGAGGCGTCATAATTTAGTATAGCAGTTAATTTATCTGCTTCTGTCCCTAATTTCTCATGGTCCATTCCTATCATATATAATCTTTTAACATTGGCCAATCTACTCTTAATATTTTCTGAAATATTTTCATTCATTTAATTTACCCTATTCATTTATATGATTTGTTATTCTATTCCTTGCCTTACCTAACGCCGCACCATCATGTACCATCTTGCAGTATAGTACTTATTTCTTTCAAATCTACATATTTCATCAAAACATAGATCTTAGCTCATTCATATATTTCCTAATTTTATCAGGATTATTCAACACCAATTTAACCGCAAAAGGTAGTGTAACAAGCCCTGCCAAAATTGCGACATTTCGCCAATTAAATTCTTTTTTATTCCATGCCACATATACGTATTGTTTTCCATTCTCAGGACAGCTTCCTCTCGCATCACCAATTCCCATATAATTCGGATAATTTGCATAGTGTTTAGCCCACTTATCCTCTTTAATAGAAGCGTTCGAACACAACATTTTGTTGGTAATTGTTTCAGTATTTTCATATCCTTTTTTGTGGCCTCTAGTTTTATCGCCGCTTCTACCTATCTCAAATCCTCTACTTTTGCCGGCAATCTCATCTAAATTTTCTTTGATATTTTTATTTGGCATTTTATTCACCATCGTTTATTTCTACAATATTTTTTTTCTTATTTTGTACCCTACCTAGTTTATATTCTTTGTTTGGCATTTTGTCCCCTTTTATATTCAAATTTTGAAAAAAAGTCTATTATATCAATATTTTTGATTAAAACCGTTCGATATAACTCACTTTTTTACTATGTATAGTATGGCGTAATAGTATATAAAGCTTATATAAAAAGATATATGCGATTTAAATAGAAGTAACTGATACACTTTTTCATTTTAAGCGTAATCTAAAATCAAAAGTTGTATAATATCACAGTTTTCATTTCTGCATATTCATATCTTTTTTCTTTATACTTTTATTTAATTCCGATTATTCATATATTTCTAATATGAAAGCTATATAGATAATTGAGTAATTGGAGTTATCGTAAAAAAGGAATCCCATCTGGAAATAATAATGACCACCACGACCGGTACTATAGCATAGCTTAATTTGATGTAATTATCCATGTGATTCCAACGTCCCTTCGAGTGATTATCTTGATTCATAATTAAAAGCTCTATTTATAGAATATTTATAGAATATAAGCACCCTTACCTTTTTGGAAGTTTAGTTGCTTTGTTCGGTAAAAGATATACGCCTTCTAGGAGATGTTCCACGATATCAAGTGCGATATTAAGCTCTTCTTCGGTATGAGGTTTTACTTCATGTGCTGCATAATTACCCATGATTCTAAGACTGTGAAGAATTTCTGCGCCATCTTTCGTCAATAATCCGACACTTACGAGACTGTCAATTTTACTTTTAAGGTTTGTACCTGTAATATTTTTATCGCTGCACACAGCTTCTACCAACGTCCTAATTCCTATACCGGTAAGAACAGGTAATTTGTTACATAGTGCCATATAAGTTTCACCGTATATAATAATAATTTTTAAAGGCAGGTCCTGAGAATTCGCCAGCTTACGTCGACCTACTATTCTACCTGGGTATAGTTCTTCGTCTTCAATACCTTCGTATTCTCCCAGATCATTTATATCAACATTACCTGGTATCCACAAACACTTGCGAAAACTTATTGTTTTACATCCCTGGCACTGAACGATTTCATAATCTCCAATATAAGTTTCTTCAGTATAGCGATTAGTTTCGGAAGTATTTGTCGAAACAAGAACTCTATGAATAGTTTCTCCGTCGCACTTTGAGCAAGGAAGTCTTCTTTCTGTATCCTTGGTACGATTTAATTCTAAGTCACTGTTCATATCCTAGCACCATATCTTTTGTATATACTTTTCATTTTCATATCTCTTTTGAGCACTATATCCGCTGTAAATGTCTTTATATTTATACTTGTCATCTTGTACTCCTGTCGACTCGACTTATGTTTAATTCCATTAGGTAATTTCTCACCTAATCTGTAGAAAACTGAAATGAACATTTTTCTGAGTAGTCATACGTAGAACTGTATATAAGTACTTCTAGATGCCATTCTGTGAACTTCCTGAATCCTGAATCAGTGGAAAACACACATTAAGACCGCCCCTTATTCAAACATTCTGCCGTTTTTCCCATTCTATTAAATTTTTCACCTTTTGCCATTTTTTTTCGCAATTTTCTGGAGAAGGTTTCTTTGCAGGACTAAATGTCATTATCATTTCCAAGCTCTTAGTCATATCTATATCTGCTATTATTCCATGTTCAATTGCTGCACCGGCAATCTTGCAAAATACATCTGGTGTATTGCCTTCTCTTCTTACAGCATCATATCTATTTTCTATATCTGTGATACGCATATTCGCCTTTCCATATGCTTCTATTCCTTTTCTGATTGTAGGTAATATATCATCTACTATATCCTTTGCATCCTTTTCATTCATGATCTTTCACCTGCTTCACAAATGTTAACGGCATCATGGTCATATTGCGGTTCATATATTGTTACCCCATTTTTGAATACTAATTTTGTAATAAATCCATCAGGGTAATCTTCTTTATTTATCCAGTCATCATCTATGGTAATATTCTCCAGTTCAGATGTAAATTCACAAACTGTGTCGCCTGTTTCTCCAGCATATGTCTCAACTTCATATATTTTTCCTAACTTCATTTCAACTATAATATCTTCTTCATCAAACATATTTCCATAATAAATGAGTTTTGATTGGCTAACTAATTTTTCCATTTTGTATAACCTTCATGTAACAATTTCATTTCTTGTTCTATTGTGCATAATTTTGTTCCTTACCTTCCCATGCAACGCATAACCATACAAAACATTACCAGGCCCTGCAGCACATTACCGTGCCTTATCATAAAAATTATTTTTTTTTTGATATAGTCCTAATTATTAGCCTTAACTTATTTCAGAGTTAATGTCGGCATATTTCCATTAAAATATGAACAAGTTTCAGAACATCCACATAGAGACATTTTATGTATTCTACAATTAGGAATATCTATAAATCCTCTTTTATCTTCTCCAATTCCAGTAATATCATTCTTTAAATATTCAAAATCGCTACAATTTTCTTTTAAAATCATTTTCTTACCTCTTATAATGTAATCATTTCGAATCTGTATCTATCACAGATTTCTCTTAACCGAACCCTATCTAATATTGTCTTATCTATGTCTTCAAAGTCACACAACTTATTAATGGCAACATTAACCCTCTCGTATCAATTTCCTTTCTTCTTCTAATTTCTTCATGTCATGCTCTACAATAGCCTCTGGCACAACCATAGCTTCTGCTTTCACATATCTCCTCATATTTCTACTAAACTGAGGATTTACACATATTATAAATTTCTCTTTTTTTAATAGTTTGTTCATTATCATACTTCTCCTAACTTTTGAAAATTTTACAGTCTCCATTAATTCACCTGAACTCCAGGCTTTTTCTGGATCTTCTCTATACCATTCTCTTATCACATCCTTACATTTGACATAATCATCTTCGAATGATCTCGAAGATGTGGCACCTGACTTAGAGACAGTTATGACATTATGATTTTTGGATTTAACTGTTATATCGAAACGTTTTACTATATCAATAACATCAAGTTTCAACTTCGCTAAATCTGTAACTTCTCCAATTGGTTCAAATTCATATTCTTTACCATCCTTATCTATAGTAAATTTGATAGGAGAAATCTTAATTGTGAATTCTTCATCTTTTTTTTGTTCATCCATATATATCCTCTCAACACTAGTTGACCAATAAACAGTCAGAAGAGCTAAAGCAAAACAAACGCTTATAATGTACCCGAATACGTTAAGATATAGCTAGATTAAGCAGGGTTTAACTCAGATGCTGTATAAACGCTATACTTAACACTTATAGGAATTATTATCGTTTAGCTTTTTACAAAACTTTTTTCGTCTTAAATTGGAACTCGAGTTATTTTACACTGTTCTTCCGCTTATTTATCATCATTTTTCTCAATGACCAACAATTCAATTATTTCCTTGAATTACCTCACCTGACAATATATCACCGTGCCAGACCTAGCACCACAGCAACAGACCGTACCTTAACATGTATGAATTTCAAGATATCGAAATGGTCTAAGATATCGTTGTACTGAGTTTTTCTTGTTGGTCTATTTTCCATAGAATAAACCAACAACTATGTTATAGTATGTATATTAAACTATATAAGCATTATGCAAAACGATTAATGCGATATAAAAACAGAGCTTTTAGATGCAATACTGAGTCTCCAACTTACCGTATTTATTACTAATCAATTATTTTTATCTTTTCCGGTTTTATATGTTATATATATTGACAATATAATAATTATCATACCTATGATTTGTATAGGACTATATTTTACAATCGGATCAATATTTGTGACAATAATTGGATTATAAACTGGAGTCGCAACAATCGGAATAATCGTAGTAGTGATTGTAGTAGGAACTGGAGTATTTCCAGTGGCAGTTGGAACGCCTATAACCCATTTCCATTCTTTAGAAGCCGAACTATTTATTGATCTTGCATATACATCTACAATAGACATACCAATGGTTGAAGCTGTAGCAATATAATTGGATGAAACAGCATTTGGATCGTATTTGACTTTTACATTGTTTAAGCTCCACGTTACATCTCCTGGCTGGCTTATGGTGATACTGAATGCAACTTGTTCGTTTATAGAACTATTGACAACAGTATCCTTTGGATCGCTATTTAAAAAAGTCAATGGAGCATTTTCGCTAGGAACTGGGGCATTTACAGTTCTAACCATGATTGTTTGTACCGACGGAGTGTGCTCACCAACATGAAATGTATATTTTCCTTCTTGGTCGAATACATATGGAAAAACAGCGGTATTTGTATTCAATACTGCATCAGGAAATAGGTGCTGTTCGCTAACAATGGTCACTGCTGTATTTGGAGTATCTGCATCATTTTTCCATATTACAGTATCTCCTTGATTAATGGTGAGTATACGATCTACGTACTGGGAAGGTTGATGCGTGGTCTCATCCAATACTCTATAAAATCCTGATGCAGGATCTACATATGACATATATGTAATATGGACAGGATTATCTGCAGACGCAGTCATAGTCAGATATGAAAACAATATCATCAAAATAAGTTGGCGACCGATTGCCATAGTAATCTTTTTAATCTGCATTATCTACCTTTTGTAATATTCCATTTCCATTCTTTAGAAATTGTTTCATTTACGGTATTGGCTGTAACATTTACTATACTCATACCAGTGACAGAAGCAGTTGTGGTATAATTGGAAGTATTCACACTTTGATTGTATTGGAGTCTTACACTGTTTAAACGCCATGTTATATCTGCAATCTTATTTGTAGTAACACTGAACGTAATATTTTCGTTAATAGAGCTATTGGCAATAGTATCCTGCGGATAGCTATTCAAAAAAGTTAATGGAGTATTTATTGGAATTGGTGTCGTACCATTAGTCATAACTATGACCGTAGGACTAGCCGTAACTGTAGGAGTAGCTATGACCGTAGGACTAGCCGTAACCGTAGGAGTAGCTATGACCGTAGGACTAGCCGTAACCGTAGGAGTAGCTATGACTGTAGGACTAGCCGTGGCTGTTTCAAAACCTATATCTTTCAAAATACCACTGTTTGCAAAATAATGTTGTTGGCCAATCATACCTATGACTATTCCAATTATCAATATTGTAAAGCCTATAAAAATTTTAGATATTATTCCTAGTCCTTCTTTTTCATTCTTATCTCCACTTTTTAAGTCCATTTTATCTGCTAAAGCATTATAAATTTTATTTATATCAATTACTTTATTCATTTCATCTATGACATATCCTGTCGGATCATGTCCAATATTTTTGAATATATTTATCCCATCTTTTATAGGACCGGAAAATCCCTCTGCTATTTTTTCTTTTCCTAATCTTTCATTATCTTTATCCTTATTAGATTTTAATTTCTTCTCGTAATCATTTAAAATGTTTTTCGTGATCTCAGACGGATAGAAAAGTCTTTCATGGTCTTTTCTTGAAATATTAATACTTCCCAATTTACTCTCTCCAGATGTTACGTATATATCTACATTATTAATTTTCTTTAATATGTCTCTACAAAATATTGAAATCTCATTAATGTTTCCTGTTATATATTCTAGGTGCTTACCATCACTTACTGCATTTTTGATAGCGTCAGTATTATGTTCGTATCCATACTCTAATTTTGCTCTAGGTATTGGGTCAAATTTTTCCATATTGTTGAATATTGTATTTTCAGGACTATTGGGACTGATCTGTAATTTTAAATCTCGAAGAATTTTATCAGTATCTTTTTTGAAATTGGCAAATATGGTATCGCTATAAAAATTTGTATATATTATATAATATCCTAGGTCCCTTGCTAGACCTTTATGTGCGAGCATGTAGCAGCATATCCCTAGAGTATTTCCTGTCTTTTTGATAAATAGGTCGACTTTATTATGAAAAAGTTTTACTATATTATCATCTTTCAGTGATCTATTCTCTGGAAATACCATTAATCCTGTCTGATCCTCATAAATTTTTATATCCATATTTTAGATCTTTCCGTTAAACTAAGTCGATTTTCTCATTTATGATTTCTTAGCTTTTTGGTGCTATGTGAATATCACCCATATATGTTCTTTGGTTATCTTAAACTCTTTCCCACAATATGTACATTCTATTATATTCCCAATAGGGATTTCATCTATTTTTGAGTATGTTTTAATAATTTTAAACTCACACTCAGGCGAGTCACACGTCAGTTCAAAATTGATAAATAATTTATCATCATCACTTAATTCGAGTAGTCTTTTTTTAACAAAATCCGCTTCTACATCAGTATTCTTTGAAATATAAGAAGCTGTGAGCCTTACCTCTCTATTACACGCCATCTCCCAAACAAATTTATCCACTATTTTTTTGGCGGCTAATTCTTGGGACATATTCTCAGATATTATCCTTCTACTAGTGATGCTCTTCTACTTGCTTCATCTTACAGCATTTCGAGTTCACGCCTTTCTTCGCGAATATGTGCTTCTAGTTCTGCAAACGTCATGTTATCCATCTGTTTTCTTGATATCATTTTATTCCTCTGCATCTATCAATATAGATATATAAGACTGGAATTATCCAGTCTTCTTATTCTTTGTATTTTAACAAGAACTGTGTTTGATAGCTCCTGTCGGACAGGCCTCCACACACGCACAACATTCTGAACAATCACTAATATTAACTGCATGTGCCTTGCCGTCTACAAGTTCGAAAACAGTTGTTGGGCAGGTATTTACACATTCTCCTGCTCCGATACATTTATCTTCATCTATCTCAATTGTTACATTATTACCTTCGTACTTCTTTACTACCATTTTATCTCTCCTTTTCATTTGTATCTATTGTCATATCAATAATTTCTTCGTCATAGTTTTAAGTTGATTAATTTGTTTTATTTTACTACATTTTTTATCTCCTTCCTTATCTGTATATTAATTGTCAACTGTCAGAGAATCCATGAATTTATCAAAACCGAAAATATATACATTATTGTTTTCGTCTCTCAAAGGAATATATTCTCCGCCTACCTTCTTTGTATAATAAAATACCGGGTAAAATGTCACGTTAGGCGATGAATTTATCAATTGTCTAAAATACATATTTTGCGAAAATTTATCTTCTATAAACCGTTTAAACCCGTAGTAATCTTCCTCATAATTTGGATAATATTCTCTGAACAAATCGCTTTTGGTAACTATTATATAAATCTTAACTTTCTTTTTATGCTCGAATAATTTTGTAATTATTTTAGTATAATATATGGTTCCCATATCTTCAAATTTTGGATATTTCTCCCCATCAATAATAAATATCAATCTGTCTGCATTTGTAACTTCTTTGGCTGCAATTAGAAAATTTTTTTCTTCCTCATTCATTTTATTTATATCTTTTTTAGAATACATGTAGTCTAATATATTTTCTAGATACACTCCTGGGTAATCAATAGTTCTTAGCAAAGTCTCTTTTGGAAAAATTTTTCCGGTCTCGAATCTAAATTGATATTTACTTATTTTCCTTGTCCTATCTGGCCATGTTCCTTTTGCTAATTCGTCTACCAAATCTACTAAATCATCGTTTGCCATTGCAGGGATTTCTGCAATAGTTAACATTCTTAAATAACAGCCTGCCAAAAAAACAGTTTTTCCAGAAGATGCAGGTCCCAATACCAATATTTTAGGACCTTTGGCCTTGTAGTTCATTACTTCACCGAAGAAGTATGAAAATGCTAGAATTACTACAGCATCTTTAATAAAATTATTACTCGATTGATATGGAGATGCAACATAAAGAATGAAAAATGCAATAATGATATATAACATGGAAGCTATACTTACATTTTTTGTCGCACGGCCAAAATCTGCATTTCTGATTTTTTCTATGTTCCCAGATGTAGCTAATAGGCCTCCTATTAAAACACCTAACCCGATATATATCATATTCCAGATAATGATAATATTATTGGACAAATATTGGACCACTATAAAAATGCCTATAAATAATATTGCCGCTTGTATTCTCTTGTATCTATCCATGGTTATGAATATCAAAGAGCCAACATAAAATCCGATAATAATGTTTATAAAAATTGATGTACCAGATGGGTCTACAGTCTTTATTATGCTGCTAACTTGTGCCATTAATTCCGTCTTCCATGCTCTAACAATAATATCCATTAAATATCGTGTCAATATTATTGTTATTACAAGAAAAACTAAAAATTGTATATGGTCTTTTTGTATTTTACCTACATATTTACCTACGTTCAAGATTTTCTCCAATCGTGTCTATGATTGTGTTTTTTCAAGCTGGGGGTTGATCTACTGATCACTGTTAGCTGTTATAGTTGAGAGCTGACCTCGAGACATCTATTATAGTCATAGCGGGGAATGGATTCGAACCATTGATCTACGGGTTATGAGCCCGTCGGGATTCCAGACTACCCTACCCCGCTTCTTATGTGATCATTCATTGTTTTCAACATCATTTATTAATGTTTTGGCATCTCGATCTAACCATTTTTTACCATCCCACATGAAGACAGTCTTTACTCCAAACATTGGAATTAAAATGGCACATGTACGACACCAAAATCTGGTAAAAGGATAATCTATTCCATCAGGTGTCATGCAATATATGTATAATTCGTCTGTATGTTTACATTTTCGACTTAATTTTGCTAACACACCCCATTCTGCATGATTTGCATTGCAGTCTGGATAAGGCTGTTCTATATCTGTTCTTTTACAGTTTTCGCAGTCGGCATAAAATTCTCCATTGTAAGAAAAAGTAGACTTGCCATCATTAGCAGAAAACTTAATAACCTTACACGGAGATTTTTTGGCCTCTAATATCATCTCTTTTATATCCATATTTACCTTAAATCTCTTATTATGTTAGTAATCTAGCGATCAATTGACAGCTGTAATTCAAGTTGGTCACTGAACTGGCCTAGTCTGGCAAACAATTCTTTATATCTATTTCTTCGTAATTTTGAGAGAACGTAGCCTCTATACTTTTATCGTCTCGTAATAGTAAATTTTTCTCATCTTCATCATTGATGTTAAAGACCTTCTTTCTTTTGACAAATTTTCCTTCTTCGAGCATATACGAATGATGAAAGAAAATTATTCCTGATTGATCTATATTTTTATAATGGTGATAATATCCTGTTCTCGAATCTACAATATTACGAATATTGTCGAGAGGAACTCCAGCTATAAATAGAACCAATCCTACTCCCCAAGACTCTCCCCAGGGGCATTTCCATTCGGAAAAGTTTTCTCTGGCTACACTAAATGCGTTTGTAACCGTCTCTCTAGCTCCTACAGATTCTGATGTAATACTTGCTATAGTCACAATAGAACTCATAACTTTACTTCTTTCCCATCTTTTCATATGGTCTTTTGTTTCAATAACTCTTCGGACTAGTGTATTATATCTAGTATCTATAGTACGATCAATTCCATCTTTTAAATTTTGTCTGAGAGCAATTTCCTCATTCTGATCTTCTAATATGTTATTTATATTAGCACCTGATATAGTAGCCTTGAATATATTTGTAGGTTGCATCTCCATAATATATCTGATGACATCTTTTTTAGCTCTATACATGGCTTGTACATCTCTTCCTATATTTTTAAAATCATCTTCATAACTTTTAAGATTTTCTGCATGTGTCCTAAGAGCAGGTATGATATTTTTTAATAATGTCTCGAGAGATTTTGATGTACGTACCTGCTCTGTGATTTGAGTTGCATCTGCACGTTTATTATTTAGTTCATTTTCTTTATTATGTATCTCTTCTTCATAACCTAGATTAGATTTAATTATCTCATTAATATTTGCATCTTTACGCATCGCAGGATTTATTAGAACATTCCTTAAATCATTAAATGTATTTGGCAATGCGCTTGGAAATTCCTCTGCAACTCTTTTAATTGACAGGTCAATTATTTCGTCTTTCTTTTGATTAACCTTCTGATCTATATTGTATTTATATATACATGAAATAGAATTTTTTGCCTCAAATATACTATCATTGTTTAATTCTGCGATTTTCAGACTCATTTTATTTTTAGCATCTATCCAATCTCTATGGTGTTTGGTCTTTAATATTTTATCAAATACTGATGTTTTCTTCCCGGCCATTATCTGTGATTTTCTCAACTCTTTGAGAGTCGCCAAACTTCTTATAATTATACTTTTGTCTTCGTAATATATTCCTATCTTTTCTAATTCCTGATATATTTTGTCTATAGCATTTTCAATGTTCCTGGTGGATTCAGTCCCTATGTTCTTAGCAACGTTAATTGAATTAATTCTGCCAACATATTCGTTGAGCTGATCTCCGAGATAAATACAGTCGTTGCTCAATGTTGGGACAAGGTTATCTATTGAATCAAGGAGTTCAATATTTTTTCTTTCATTTTGCTTCCATTCTTTATCCTTGATATTTGCACCTGTATTTATTTTTTCTTTATAGCTTGTTATATCTTCTTCTAATGATTTTACTGCCAATTCTAAAGACCTTTTTCTTATATTTATCTTATCAGCTTCTTCTCTTATTTTGTTCAATCGCCTGCCCAAGCCATATTCATCTATTTTGGCAACAGTCTTTAATGTATCTCTAACGATATTGTCAGGAATTTTATTAATTAAATTTAAAATATCTTTCAATGTATCAATTGCTTCAATATCCTTTTTCAAAATTTTATACAATGTCAGATCTGTATCTTCTCTAAACCCCTCATTTCCAATGGCAATCGTGTCAACTTCTGATTTAACACTTGAGATTTGTAGTTCAATATTGTCCGATCCTGCTCCAAAAATTCCTGCATCCACGGCCTTTTTCAAATGGGTTATGCTATTATAGTTGAGCTCTTTAAAAAATTCATGGTCTAATACCATCTGAAACTTAGAAAATCTCTTTTCTTTAATAAATGATCTATCCTCGTCTGGTAATGGACCTCCTACAAGGTCTTTATAAAATTCATCAATGAACTTTTTAATAGCGTAATATATATCTTCTTCATATTTCAATGATGTTTCCTTTTTATTAATAGCGTCAATAAGCATCTCTTTTAATCTCCTCATAGATTCTACGTTATAACGTACCAATTGAGAAGTTACAATGATAAAGGGCGCATAATCTGGAACATTTTCAAATATTCTCTCTGCAGGAACATTATGATATGATACTAGAATATATGGAACAGTCTCATCAAATTCTTCTAATAATCTATTATGTTCGTCTGATGCCTTTTCTCTTCCAGGAAATCTAGTTACTTCCATAGGTATAAATATTACCTCTTTAAATGGAGTATTTCCATTTAAAAACCCATGTTCTATTTCGCTAATCATTGCAAAATTATTTGTTTTCTCGTCCGGACTTTCATCTAATGTGGACAAAACACCAAAAAGAGTTATATTTGCTGTAGGCTGTATAGTTTTAAGTTTTTTTGCCAAATCAAAAGCCATCCCACTACCGGTTCCTCCTCCAAGGCCTATTATAATATCTACTTGAGCTGTCTGAATTAGATCTATATCAAAGAGGCCTTCGCTCAAGGCTTTATAATATATAGCTTTCCCAATAGCCCTTTTTCTATAAACCCCTTTTGAGAAATTTAGTTCTTTAAAGTTTTCTCGATCTATTATTTTTTTAGACCAATCTTCTCCTAATTGCTTATCATTGATCCACCATACTGATGAACCTGTGGCTTTTTTGACTTTATCTCCTATTCCAATGAGATCAAAAGGACTTTGCAGTATCATCTCTTTCGTCAATAACATATAAGATATATTGATCCTACCGAGATTTTTATTTTTATTAGATGAGTCATTACGATAATCCTCTTCTATTTTTCTTATTTTACCTTCAATTTCAGCAATTTTTTCCCTATCTCTATTTTCCTCGTCTAAAGCAGTGTCTATTATCACTACATCTACAGTCGTAGCAACAAATTTTGGCTTTAATAATTCTCTAAGAACCCATTCTTTTTCTAATGTAGTATAAAGAATGTTCTTTCCTGCGCCGCCTATTGCAAATATGTTTCTAGGAAAACTCATGTCTACCATATTATTTTCTCCATTTTTTCAATTTTGTTTCATATCTTAATTTTGTTCGTTTTTCAATTTTGTTTCATATTTTCTGTCTATTTCTTTTGTTCTACAAGAATCTCTAATAATTTTTCTATAGTCTTTTCCGTTTTTTCTATTCTGTTCTCGAATAATTTATTTGTATCTTTAATTTCATTAACGATAGCAAACATTGCGTTAGAAATTTTATCATATTTTGTATCCATTTTACTAAAATTGTCATTAGTATCTTTTCTTAGATTCTCTTGGCTGGTAACTATCTTTGTTCCTATAACAGCAAATTTTGTAAGTTGGTGAACCGAAAGGCATCTAGAAAAAGATTCTATCGTCCTTATATCTCCTTCATAATTTTCGGCATCTCCTATAGGCTTATCGATATCAGCATTTTCAGGAAAATTATTCTTAACAAATTCTACAAATTTATCAACCCTATCTTTATCTCCTCCTATTAAAACCTCGACCTTTTCTTGAGTTTCCTGAGTCGTATTCTTCCTTAAATTTTTTGCATCCAGATGTGTTACCAACATCCTTTCAGCTTCGTCTAATAAAAATAATCTATATCCAACATCTTGTACTTTATTTCCTATAATAGTTATTTTCTTTCCTATCATATTGCATCTCCTTTCGTATCTGTTTACCTAAAAGTAGGGAATTAATCATATATACTATCTACTCTTCTTCTTCACCACTTTTTGAGTTGAGCAAAAAACCTATAATAACGCCTATTATAACTAACAAAACGGCGGTTATATTTAACCAAAGATCATCCCCAATTTTTATTAATCCAAATAATAAAATATTTTCAGATTGTATATCTTTTATCTTGTTCAGATCATCGGCTATACTTTGTGCATCTGTAACCAAACCTAGATCAAACAGGTTTCTAATATCCTTTTTTATATTATCATACTTGCTATCAGTAATCTGCCCCATAGTATTTTCAAAACTTTCTTTTTTACTTATAATAAAATCAGAAGATTCGATGCTGGCTAATTTTCCATCTATATCGGCTTCGTATAATTTTAGTTTTGTATCACTAAATTTGCTGACGACAATACCACCATCATATACAGTTCTGATCTCTCCACTTGGAGCCTTTCCAGAAACAGATATGCTAATGGCTGCAGGCAAGGAAGATAGATTTAATAATATTTTTTGTTGGTATCTATTTACATTTATATTAGAATTTAAGTCACCAAAATCCCATAATTGTTTGTTTCCGTTTTGGACTAAACTTGTTTCTAATGCCAGTTGTTTAGCATCACTATAATCCTTTATTTGAATAGTAAAATTTGCCTGATCTCCTTCGCGCAGTTGAACAGGTAATTTTCCAGATGTTATCTCAACCGTTGCAGCATAAGAAACATTTATCATCGTAATAATGACAAAACTCGCGATTAACAGTATTATCTTCATTTTTGTTCATCTCCTGTCATGCCAGAAAAATAAGTTAGAAATCGTGTTGTCGACATTTTGGCAAGCATTACAATATATATACGACTGCAAAATACATATATTTTTTGTATTTAGATAAGTGCGATTAAAAAACAGAACTTAAATGGCGTTTACGATATCTTTATAGTATTCTTATTTTTACAGTATATCTTTTCATTCTGTTTTACGACCAGCAACCAATACCATAACTGCACCACCAAAGAACGCATCCTCCTTATTTGATCTCTCTAGACTATTGTGCCAACGTTTTAGTTCTTCGTCAGTAATAATACCTGCAGCAATAGCTTCTTTTTCGGTTTTATCTAATAATGTAATATGTCTTATCAATCTATAATCATTACTGAATAATGGGAATATTTCAAAAACAATATCTTCAAGGTTTTGCTGCCTAAATAACCTGTATAGTTGTCGACCTATATAACCGTTTTTGAACAATTCGGTATGAAATCGGCGTAATTTCCATTCAATATCAATATCTGGAGTATCTATTGTCAACGTGCTATGATCAGTATCTGACACTACAATCCATCCATTTGGCTTAGTTACTCTAAGCATCTCAGAAATTGCCCTTTCAGGAGAGAGAAGATGTTGGAGCAGACGTTCGCAATGGCAAGCATCAAAATAATTTGAATTATAAGGTATTGATTCAGCTTCAAAGTGTTTATGTATCACCCAATCATTTACCATCGCCTCTTTCGCTTTTTCGTTGGCTATATTTATCATTTCATTATCAATATCTATTCCGATTATTTGGCCTGTTGGACCAACAAATTGTGCCAAAGGAATAGTATCTATTCCTGGACCACAACCTAGGTCTAATACTTTATACCCTTTTTGTAGATGCATCAATTCATAACTACGCTTTTTAAGCGACTCTACTTTTGTAGCCAGAAGTTGTAGATATTCTGGATCTACACGGCCAATATATTTCTTATAAATGCATATTCCTCCTAACTTCGCATGTATCGTTCCTTACCTTAACATACATCACCGTATAGTATAACACGTCACATCACATCACATTACCATACCTTATCAGAAGTCACAATTGCTAAATCCTGTAAAAATAAAAATGGAAAATGCTTAATTTCCCATCTTGTCTTTCATATCTTGTGCCGGCATATGTAAAACATGGCATTTATAGCACTGTGTCCCCAGATCTTGTTGAATTGCCTGGACATTTTGTATATTGTCTACTGCTATATTTCCTCCCATCTGGTCTATCTCTGCAAATACGTCGTCGCTAACATAGTAGTATCTTGGAGTATCATGACAGTTGGAACATGCAGTCTTTACATTTGTATATAAAGCCTTAAACTGGTTGAAGCTGTCATTTGCATCATTCTGTTTACCTTCGGCGATATTTGTTCCTATACCATCAAAGCTACCTGCTAATGCTGTCATAGCATTCGACCAAGATAGGTTTCCTTGCGAAGTACTTACGTTTACTGTATTAAAGTTTCTCCAATAATATTTTGCCCATACTTGAGGTTGGTTATCTCCGTGACATTTATTACAAGTGGCACCTATAGTTCCTATATCTTGAAATGCCGCAGGTGTATTGTTAGCCTTGAGATCTTTTCCGAGTTTATTTACCGTAGCAATATCAAAATATCCTTTCCATTCAGGTACTTTCTTTGAGATATTTTTATATTCACTGGAGAATACAGTATATGAAACGGCAGCATTGGCCATATCGTTTTCTTGAAGATTTGTTACTATCCCATCAAATGCTCCTGCTTGTATGAACATTTCACCTGTCCACTCGCTTCCAGGAACTTCAGGTTTTTGTGTAACAAAGTATTTATCCAATGAACCTGGAAGAGATAGTTTCATAAACGATTTGTACAGGTTTTCAAATTTTTGAACCAAGCTGTTTGCAGTGTTATGTGTATCGGTCTTAGCTATTCCAACCATTCCTACGCACAATATCAATATTATTGATATAGATATCGTTTTTATTATTTTACTCATTTTTTACCTCCTGTTTTTAATCTACTACCAAATATAAACTCCGCTTGATGCCTGAGTCTATAAGAGTCAATATTTCCTATTTTAATGGCGTTATCACATTCACCAATAACTCGTCTTTTCCCTTTTCGTTAAGCCTATAAATTTCTCCATTTACTTCTGCGTAGCACTCCTTTATCAGATAATCTAGCTGGAAATTTAGCTGAGATTCACTAATACCGACCTCTTTCATAATTTCATCTTTTGTTTTTCCAGACTCTCCAATAATTTTGACTATCTTCCTTCTAATCGGATTCTCTATAGTTTTGAACATCAATTTATGATCAGATAGTGTTTTTATTTCGCAACTATCAGATTCTGTCGGTAGTATATCTATTTCATCTTCCATATATTCTCCTCCTTCATCATTATATCCTTTTCGTTCTTCTTCTTTGTCATCTAACTCTGGGTGTGTACAACCGCACATTTTACATATATTGGAAAATCCATTTTCTGCATGGAAATATATGCCTCCCGCCATTGTGATGTTATGGCCACAATTTTTACATTTCATTTTTACCTCGTATCATTCTATTTTTTATATAATATACCAATTTTACACAAATATTATTCCCAAATTTTTGCAAACATTCTTTTTATTTTCCATTAACCATGTATTGGCCACGGTATTATTTTCTTCTATAAACTCTAGAGAACCTAATATCTTCTCCATAAATTCTCCGAGTTGTTCATCGTTCATATTCGAAACTGTTTGTAAAAATTTTTCCGTATCCATATAACATGATTTATATTCATCATTTTCCATCCTAGTTAATAATTCGTATAAAATCTCATTTTGGACTAATGGGTATGTCATACAAATCTTAATCTTGCCTAGATTAGTAAAAGGATTATTTCTTATCCTTCTTATTAAATCTTTATCTTTATTATTTTCCACTAATAATTTTACAGCTTCCAATAATTCTTTCGCCTTTTCTGGGATCTTTTCATCTCTATCTGGATCAAATAGATTTTGTTCTAGTCCATTTATGTTTTCTCTTGGATTTTCTATTCTATTCCTAATAATCATATTAGCAGCTCTTTCTAATCCTAGATAAGGATTATAACCAACCATTCCCAATTCAATCAAAACATTTAAGCTCTCTATATCTTTTCCATTTAAGATAATAAGATCATCATTCATGTAATTTTCTTCATCGCCATTAAACGAAAAAGCGTTGTCAGTAGACGACAGTATGTCGTTATTTACAAAATATACAAATATGTTAGTTCCTTCTGTAGATCTGAGACAATAAACGTCTATAAACGACATTTCGCCGTTTGTTCCATTTAAATGTAATTTATTAAAATCTACCTTTTCATTTAGATTAATATCTTTGTCTGGAATTCTATCCAGTGAACCGTGTTCTACAGATACATCCTCAATATTTTGGAGTAAATTCTTCAAGAATGCTCTATCTTTTAATTTTGCATCATTTTCTAATAATATTCTTTCATCTTTTCTAATATTTTTCAGTTTTGATATAGCATTATTTGGAGTATCAAATACAATCTCGATGTTAAATAAATTCTCAGGATTATCTATCAGCAGATTTATATCTTTTTGGTTTATCGCTCCTATGATAGCTTCACCAGTCAATATTTGTCCTATTGTATTACGATGAGTGTTAAATATTTTTCTTGCATATTTACTGAAATAACTATCTCTTATAGAATCGCATTCTATTTGCATGGTTGAAACTAATATACAATTATTTCTCAGATAATTATTTCCCAGCTTTTTTGCTATCTCTATAGAAAAACCTTCGATATCAACATGAATTTCTTTAAAATTTAATATATTTGTATTGGAATATTCGTTCGAATTTCCGTTTAAATCCGCCTTCAAATATTTTTCATATTTTTGTATCTCGTCTTCTGAAAGAAGATAAGTTTTTTTATTATTACAAATTAATCGTTTTAATTCTTTTCTTGGAGTCCTAAATTGGCGATATTGTAAAGAAATTGTTCTATCAGCAATAGAAAATCCATTATCTTCTTCGTAAAACATCTTTATTTTTCCTATCAATCGATAATCCCATCATTTTTAGATTTTCTGCCCCACATAATATAGAATCTACATTACCTATCAATGATTCTATTATATTGTCTGGATTTATTTCATTTATTGACTTCTTTCCACTAATACTTTGTAAATCTTTTATTAATCTGCCATATCTTACATCATCTCCGTATGCAAAAGGTATAACATCTGCAAGAAGTCCTGCCTCTCTATATGCTTTGATCTTGGCAAAAAAAGCGTCTCTGCCTACATTTCCTTTATATATAAGATTCTTTAATCTAGATTCATTTTCGCCGCCATCGCTAACTATGATAAGATATGTATATGGAAAGAATATGTTACCTTCTGTTCCAGGCCATATTCTATCTAGAAAGTAATTAATGGTGTCATAAAGTGGTGTAGCTCCGTCCGCAACTATATTGCATATACTTCTTATTGCTAGATGTTTTATTAATTCTGTATACTCGGTCCCAAACGGGATTATCTCTTCACAATATCCTGTTCTAAGATCTGTACTAAAAATAATTAGGACTACATCAATATTACTATTTACAGGTATCTTTTCTAATATATTTATAATTGCTTTCTTGGCCATTGATAATTTCGTTCCTTGCATTGATCCTGAAACATCTATACATATTCCAATAACCTTTTTCTTGGAACTTACTACAATATCTCCTTGACATTGACTACAATACAATGTGCTATCAGTTCCATGTGGACATACTATAATATCATCACTTCTTCCATACTTTTTTCCTGAAGAAACATATGTACGTTTATTATTTCCTGAATTGTTATTTGTTTTTATGCCTTCATCTGTGATTTGTTCCATTTCTTCTTTAGCGCTTAGGTAAAGTCCATCGTATGGTACGAAAGGACCAACACGAAAACCTTCTGTTATTGTAGCAGTCATTTCACATCTTATAGAAAATTTTCTCCTTGCAGGTATTATTTGTCCATCTAAATCTATATCATTAATAGCATATTTTATGCTCGCAAAAGGCACAAAACCGTCAATATCTATGTATGTATCTATTACTTTCCCATCCCTTTTCGCATCTTCCAATAATTTTAATCTTCTCAATAGTGTTGCAGTGATTGGGCCACCTATAAAAGCGTGTTCGGTTAAATTTTTTGCACATTCATCTATTCCTTTATCTCCACCTTCGATATATACGTGTTTCACAATTCTTTCATCTGTTATAAAAAAAACACTTACAGTATCTATATATTTTCCGAATAGCGATACATTGTTATTTAATAGGTCTCTTGCTATATTTTTTGCATCGTCTGCTATTGGTAATTGATATCTCAAATATATTTGGTCCTTTACACTAGGCCATTCTTTCGCCCTTATTTCTTTTTCAGCTTTTTGTCTTTTAATCTTGGTTTCTTCTTCTATTCTAGAATCTTTTATTTGATCTTTTTGCACCGACGTTTTTCTACTTTTTCCATATAATAATTTATATATAGAATAGCCTAATTCTTCGCATAGTCCCATTAAGTATCCTCTTCTTATGGTAGCTCTTTGTTGTTTAATGAAGATTTTTTGTCGTTTAGTGGAAGCTACTTGCCATTTGATCCATCTCTTCACAAGTCAATATATTGTTAGTATTTCCTATATCATCTCTATATTTTATCAAAACTTGTGTACCCTCTTTTCCCATCTTTCTGTTGCTCATATAGGTTATAAAGTGCCCCTGTTTATATGCTTTGGAGCTTTGAAAATAATGTTCAATACCTCCAACAATCAATACACCATCCTTTACAGCTTTATATACTATCGCATATGGGGGAGAATAATAACTAAAATCAGTAGGAACTATGATTCCATTTTCAACTAATAGGTCTATTTGTAATAGATATTCTATATCCTTATACTCCCATAGTCCACCGAATAAAGCATTTTCTCGAATATCCTTGACAATTGAAGGTTTTACTTTTTTAACTCCTTTTTCAGTATAATCTTTAGTCAGCTTATTTTGCATTTGTTTAAGTCTCAGAAATCTAACAGGTGAAAATATTAAGAAGAATACATCTTCATCAGAATATTCTGGTAACCATTTTTTCCTTTCATCAATTCTTTTTTTAACTACAGGTATTTTCATCATATCATATTTATCGGTTGTATAATCTAAAACAGGAGTTTCGAAAGGACCAAATCTTGACTGTGACTTTGAGACAATCCTGTTAGATTGCGATACGGTCTTGTTATGTCTTTCAGCATTATATTTATAATTATTTTTATTATAGGAATCTATCTTAAATCTGACTATGTATTGCTTTATATTATTGTAGCCATCTACAGGAGAATTTATTTCTATATATATAAGATTTAATAAGACTAATTCAGTCAGATCTACTCTCTTTTCTTTTATTAAATGACCTTTTATTGAGCATTTTCCAAAATTCAATGGTTCTGAATATATCTCTATACTTGTAGAAGAGTCAGTCATTAAATCTTTTAATTTAAAAAAAGTTTTTTTCAGTTTTCTATTTAATCCCCTATCAAACTCGATTATATTTCCAAGTTGCAGACTTTCCAATACAGCATCTTCGTCTTTATCTATAATTTGGTCATCTAATAACTTTTTCAATGTTAAATTATTTAGATAATCTTTTGTTATAGGTATTACCAGGTCTTCTTCAAACGGTCTTCCTTTTATCCCTAACGCTATATAAAAAGGAACATTCTTATCTCTAGTATCTTTAGATGCATCTATATCTTTAGATACATCTGCATCTTTAAATAAATAAGAATTTGAGGTATATAATTCTTGATATACCTCTTTAATCTGTTCCATTATGCCTACTTCAACTATATCTGCCGCAGCTTTTCGAAAGCTTCCTCAATTCTTTTCGTCCTTTCTGCAAGTTCGTCTACATCTTTTTTCATCGCGACTCCACTGTTTTTGACAGTATCTTTTACCCTGTTATTGATCTTTTCTTCTACATCTTTACACTGTCTCTTCTTTTCTGACAGAACATCTAATACAAATTTTTTACCTTCTTCTCTATTCATTTCTCCTTTTGCGACCATTTCTTGTGCAAATTCTTCGATCTTTTCTTGTGAAAGGGCTATCGCTCCAATTCCGAACAATGCCATTTTTCTAAATATTTCTGATATTTCTGACATATATTTTCTCCTTATTTTTTAGTTATAACTTTTTGTCTTTTAAGACTGTCAAAATATTATATATGAATATCAATTATAAAATCTCATGTTTGGAAATTTAATAAATGTTTTCAAAGACATTTCCAACTCTTTGGAGCACACTCCAAATCTTTGTTCTATGATTTTATTCGTGTTCCAAATACACTTTGTTCCAATCATCTTCTCTATAGAGTCTTCTTTATCACATAAACCTCCGTTTTCTATATCTTCTCTTATAGCAGTTAAAAAATATGCATCTGGATTTTCATTAAAGAGATGTGACAAACTTGGATTACATAATCCATTTGTCAACATAGGACCAAACTGAAAAAAACTTATTCTTTTTGGATAAATAGTTTTAAAAGTTTTGTCCATATTCCTTGCCAAAAAGAAAGCTCCTGAATTCATATGGTCTTCAAGAAATTTTCTAAATAAAGACATACCATCGCTATTTGAAAATATATTGATGGTTTCGTCTTTTGTTAAAGAATTTAATAATCCTTTTCTTTCTATTACTTTTAATTCTTCAACGTATGCAACATATATATTCCATACACCGAAACCAGTTACATAATTAAACCATGACAAAAAATAACCTTTACTATTTTCATTTCTGTATCCACCCATACTATCGATATGGATATGTATATCATTTATGGATAATCGGTTCATAGGATTATTAATATCGAATATCTCTTTCTCTTTCAATCTTTCATAAAACTCTATTGCTTGTGATTTGTCAGGGATAGTCTCTAATAGATATTTCCTCTTTTCATCATTATGCATCAACATATCGTTATTTGCTATACGTATCCATTTTTTGGCAAGATCTTCTTTAGAAGAAGCCGATTCAGAATCTAATATATGTTTCATTCTTTGGCCAGCAACATTTTTATCGTCAAATAATTGACGATAGCTAAAAAATTCTGGTAATCCGCCATTAGATAATACTAGTTCTTTATATATCCCAAAGTTATGATTATAATCTTTTGCATCGATGACCCTTTTTAATAAATCTACTAATGGAAAAATATTATATCCTAATATCCGTGCAACTTCTTGATATACTTTCGTATCCCACTGTGACTTTTTTATGGTATCATCATTTATTATTCCTTTCAAAAGGGCTTGATTAGCACTTGATAGATTTTTTAAATACTTTTCTTTTTCATTTCCTTGTAATCTAAGAACTTGCCTTTTCTGGCCATATAGTCATAAAGCGGATTTACCTGGTTTGTCTCCTACATCACCATCTATTAATAATTTATTTATGAAATCATCTTCGACTCCACTTTCCAACTGTGCTCTCTCTTTGATTCTCCCCTGTAAAGATGGATTTTTAATTGCAGTTTCTATCTCTGTTAGTCTTCTATCCATTTCAAGCGAAAACTCTTTTGTTCTTCTCGCAAGTTCTATAGTCCTAATTTCTGATTTTTCTATGCTTTCGGGGTTCCAACTCGGATTTATTGCCAATAATTGAATTCCTTCCTGTATCTCGAGCGCACCAGATGTAACATTATCTACTAAACTATTGAATATATTTCTTGCATCATATAATTGTTTAGCCAATTGTGATGCGACCTCTTGTAATGATGCCAAACTTGCTATCAATCTTGCAGATGGTAATGTATATTTTACTTCTGCGTCATAAATGGCGAATAGCATAGCAAAATAATTTCTTGCCTCATTAACCTGCGTGATCAATACTTTTTCGTATAAAACCAGGTTTTCTTTAGCCCTTTCGTAATTTTGATGAAGGACTAATTTTTCATTTCTGGCATCTCTCAGGGAATTTTCTACCTTGAGAATCCCATTATTTATTATATGATAAACCTGTATTGCCTCTATTCTCTTCTTTTCAATTCTTCTTATATCTTCTGGCTTTACCCGTTCTACCTTTTTTTCTTCTTTTACTTTATCATCATCTTTCTCGATTTTTATATCTCCGATTTGGTCCTGATTTATCAACTTATTTAATCTTTCTTCATAAGAATTATTATTAGATACATCTGAAGTACCAGCATCTGTACTAATTTCTCCTATAGTTTTTTGCGATGATTCTTCAAGCATAGGTCTTCCACTCTTGATAACTATGCCTATTTTTTCCATATAAACTAGAAGCCTGTCCATACTACCATTGACAGTATTAACTGTGTCTTCTAGTTTAATCATCTTGTCTCTATTAGCAGATATCTTTTGGAGAAAATCTGTAATGTCTTTATCTATATTTTCTCTCTGAAACAAGGATATGTTATAAAGGGAAATAGCCTGTTGTTCTAATTCCAGAGTCTTACCCCTACTTTGCTCTATAGATAAAGCCATTTCTTCGAATAATTTTCTTATTGCCTGTGGGTCGTTAGCTATTCTTTTCGCTTCCAACTGACCTTTTTTTCCGAATATGCCTGTTATTCTATCTGCAAATCTTACAGGTGCATAACTCGGATTTTTGAGATAGTATATCACAGATTGCATCATAGAACGCTGTATTTTATACCTATCCAAATATTCCTTCATTTCTATTTTGAGTCTCTTATTTGTCTCCATGTACTGGTCTATCGTGATTCCTTCTCCAGAAAGTCCTTTTTCTAATGATGTGGAAAATGCGCCTCTGGTATTAGGTGATACTTTTCCGCCACGGTATATCTTGTCCAATTCTGAAGGGTCAACTACCAAATCGTTACCATTTACTTCCATGTTTTTACCTCTTTAATCTATAGAATTAGTACTTAATGTATTACAAAAATCAAAAAGTTTCTGTTCTTACATCAAATTCGCGTGTCTGATGAACATTACTACTCATAAACGCTTTATGATGTATATATGACATTAAAATATATAAGTTTTGTGTAATACGATAGTAGCGATATAAAAATAGAGCTTTAATGATGCTTACAGTATCAGCTATTAATATATTATCTAAACTCGCAAAAAGTTCAAAAAAAAATTAAGCAGACTGACAGAATAGTATCTAGCAGAATTGTGTCTAATAGTTAAATCTATCGTATATAATGATTTTATTATAAATGTTTATTTCTCCTATATTCATTACTGTCGAACTCATTGGAGAAAAAACCTATAGGAAAACCCTTTCTTTCTTCTATTGATTCAGCTATATTATCATACTTATGTGAAGTCATTATAAATTCTCCTATATTCAGCAATGCTATGTGTATCGCTTCATGTTGAATTATACTTGTCACATAATCTATTATGTTCAGATCGTCATTTTTTATTTTTTTATGTTTTCTTAAAAATAATGTCGCATCATTTGTTAGAATATCTCCTGTGATATATGCAACTGCGATGCAGTGATCACAGTCATTGCAATTACCTTTTAAACATTTTGGCCTATAGAATCTATATGATTTACAATATTTCTTTTTATCACGATAATATTCATCTATAATTTTTGGGGTCGCTATCTTTATATTTATGAAATCTATCATTGTCGTACATTCAGACCGTCGTAGGCATATGCACATACATGGATTGGAGACCGACTCTGCCTGGGCCAGTAAACCTATTCCAGAATAATTGTCCTGCGGCAGCAAAGAAGCCAGTCTTTAGACTTTGAAAAATCGTTTCCATTTTTACTGTGGCGTCTTTATATATCCATCCTCCCACTTCTATATCAATTTGCTCACCTCTTTCTAAAGTCAGATCGAAAACATTGCCATAACCATGTAGCCAAAGTATTCCATTTTGCTGTTGACAAGTGAAGTTATCAATGAAAAAGCCAGTACCACCAAATAGTATATTTGTTACTCCTTTCATACGTGTATAGCTGAAGTCTACATTGTCTGTTGCTGCTAGAAACTGATGTTCACGCACGTCTAACGATTCACCTGGTTTAAGGTGCATGGCAAATATATGTCCTGCACCATCACGGCTAAAGGCAATCCTCCCAGTCCCTTTTGTTCTTGTAATGAATATAGGCATGCCGGCAATAATCCTTTTGAAGGCACCTTTGAGCGGCTTGATTTCTATTTGGACAGCCGGATCTTTCCATAACAGAACATGGTGTTCAAAATAAACAGGCATACTATTCAATTCTGTGTGAAGGACTGGTACCAGTTCTCCTTCAATATGATATGTCACACCTGCATAACTCTCATTTTGGACACCAGTAGCTAATAGTTTAGGTACTGTCATTGACATCGACCTCGTATTATGATATCTTCGTCATTTTTCATCTTAAGATTTCCATTGGTATCAATATTCATATTTATTCTCCTATATTTTTTGCTTATATATCTTATTTTCTATCTATCCTTTTACTTTTTGATATTCATTTTGCACTACAATTCCGCATCCCAGGCAGATAGAAAAATTTGAGTCCGAATGCCAGACTCTGTTAACAAAATATTTTCTATCGTCCATCCTTAACTCTGATGAATTTACAATTTGCATTTCTTTATTACATTTCTTACATTTCATATTTTTATTCCTTACCTTAACCTACAGAACCGCTCAAAACAACACCCTACACGACCGTATATCACAACACCTCACCTTAAAATCATATTTATCTGGCGTGGAACTGTATTATACAGTTCTCAGACAATCTATTTTTGAAGTCGTCTATATAATCCGAAGAATTCGCCAGTTGCTAGTATGTGTCCTTTCATAGCTTCGTCTAATTGTTTCCTAGTTGTTCTTGATTCCAAGTTTAGTAGTGTATCAAGGGCATATATCCTAAAAAAATATCTATGAACTCCAGTAGGAGGACAAGGACCTCCATAACCAATTCTACCAAAGCTTGTCACACCATGATATGTTTCATGTTTAAAAAATGGTTCTTTAGCTCGAATTCCGCTAGATAATTTATTTACGTCGGCAGGAATATTGAACAAGATCCAATGAACAAATGTCCCCATTGGAGCATCCGGATCGTCCATAATTAATGCTATGCTCTTTGTTCCTACAGGAACGTCGCTCCACGATAATCCAGGTGAAATATTTTTACCATCACAAGTATATTCAACTGGAATGTTTTCACCATTTTTGAATGCTTCAGACCATATCGTTATATTTTGCATAATTTATCTCTCCTTAGAATTTGTTGATTATATATTTCATGTTATCTCCATTAGCATTTGTTGCTTTAATTCATTGTATTTTTTACAATATCTAGACTTGAGAGCATACTTACAATCTTGACAATGTGTTTTGCCCTTAATTTTCAAGCAGTCTTCAAACAATTCTGGTTCATTAACAAAATTTGATTCCCAGTTATCTTTATTCCAGACTGACTTTTCTTTGCGTATGATATAGAAAATATTCAAAATGTCGTCATGGAATAACCTGTCACCGTCTTTTTTGATAGAATTCATCTCATTTTTTGATCTACAAATTATTTTTGTCATTTTTATTGTCTAACCAATATATTATATTTGTTTTCAGGTCACTCTCTTTACTTTACATATATAAATAGCAGGACCGTATGTACCAGTTATCTCGCTCGCCATTAACATATTGCCGTTTGGAAATATATCTCTTAATTCTTTTATTATATGCCAAGGTTTGCGATAACAGGGATATTCACCGGTTTTCTTATTAGTATAATGTCCATTTTCATCTGTTTCATATAAACTATAATTTCCGTCTTTTGTACCATCACTGGCAAAATAAAATGTACACTTTACTATTACCGGAAGCTTCATTATTTTGTTTGACGTTAAACATTTGAATTTTTCTATTACATTCTTATCTGAGAATCTATTATTATATTTATTTCCACTTTCACCGTAAAATTCGTGATACCATTTAAGATATTCATTCATTATCTCTTCTTCTGTGTGTTGGTCGTCTAATACGTACTGATAGTATCTTGGTTGGCTAAATATTATTTCTCCGTGATCACCATATATTGTCTTTTCTTCTTTCATTATTTCTTCAATATTATCGTCAACTATTTTATTCTTGCTATCATTTCCAAATTTTTTCATGTAATCAAATCCAGAGTCAGCTAGTATCAAAATTGAATCTTCTTTTTCACGTATAATAACTAATCGCTTCTGACAATACTCTATAAGATATATATAACATCCAAATAGATATTACTAAAAAAATTATCGTTGTAAGAAGTTTTCCTAATCCTAGTACTATCGTCTTATCCGAACCTATGTTGGTTTTCTCTAAATGTTTTAAAGAACTTTCATCCCCCATAATATTGGAATATTCAGCAGGATGTTCGTGCATCATTTCTTCTTCTGATATATTACCTGTTAGCCAAGACATGTTCAAAAATTTTTCTATATGTTCATCATAGAAATGTCCAATGAATACCGCAATTGATGCGAGTACTGCCTCCCAAGTATGAAATAGGTTGGCTACTTGAATGATGCCTAGAGGGAAATATTTCATAGCTTCAAATGGATGCCACATCAATATGCCGGTTATACCCATAATTACTGCACCAAAACCTGCCCCAAAATATTCGAATTTCTGTTTCCATGTATATCTTCCAAATGCAGGTTTAATGTCACTCAACCTATAATTATATCTCATTTGTTGGAGAAATTGTCGAATATCGTCTACATTAAATAATATATCAAATCTTGGTTTCTCAAAAATGGTATGATATATGACATGGTAGACTGATACTCCAATCATTATTAAACCTGCAAAATGATGTATTAATGTCCTATTATCAAATCCTCCTATAGACGCAATCATCCATCTTGCCCACCATTCATCAGGAAATTTTAAAGGAAATCCTGTGTATGCTAGAATAATAAAACTGGTAAAAAACAATATATGTTCTATTCTTTGATTTAAAGTAAACCTTTTAAATTCAACCATCTATTCTCTCCTTTTTATATCATACTTAGACGTTATTCCTAGTCCAATTAATCCTAATGTAAAAGATAATTCGAATATTATCATCAATATATAAAAATATGTTACATATCTCTTTACATCTATATTGAATAAATTGATAGATAATCCTTCATGCACCTTTCCGCGTATTAATACGTCTTGTCCAGGATGACAATCTTGTTTTCCACAAGTCGACGGTAAGTTTGCTGGATATATAGTAGATTTAGGATCGCTCTCTGCTCTTGTATCATGATTTTCATGGCAGTCTGGACATGTGGCAACTCCTTTATTACCCAATAAGAGTGATTTATAGTGGAATGATTGCTTGTATGTATCGAATCTATCTGTTTGTATTCCATAATACCATGCCTGCATCTTTGTCTGGTTCTCATGACAATTCGCACATAATAAAGGAATATTGGCAGGATTTGTAGATGAATTCGGATCTTTAGAAGATAGAATATCATGGTTGCTGTGACAATCAGTACATGTAGCTGCTATCGTTACACCTTTTTCAAATTCATTCCAATGGACGCTTTGTTTATATTGACTTGTAACATTACTATGACATTTTGCACACACGTAGATATCATTTTCTTTCGATAGTTTGGTCATATTTGCCATTGCATCTATAGAAACTGTTCCTGTCATATTAGCCTGTCCTCCATGACAATCAATACAAGAAATATTATTATTAAAATGTACGCTCTTTATAAATTCTTGTATTTGTGTAGAATGACAGTGGATACATGGCGTATCTCCTTCTGGGAAGGTTGATGCAGACGCAATTGAGGTTATCAAAAATATGAAAATAGTAGCCAACTTTAGTTGAGAACGTAATAACGTAAGAATTATTGCTGCATTTGTATTAGCATTCATATCAAATATCCCGATTTATGAATTTATATTTCTTTGTTCAGAATGATTTAAGATGATCATATTTGATGCCATTTTAACATCGTATGAATGACCTCTTGTTTCCAATAATTTTGAAAAAAACTTTCTAATTTTTTCCTTTGCCTGTTTATCTCTATAGTTGTGGAATATAATCATATTATCTCCTTCTATTTCTGCTCTTTCAATAATTCTTGATACCTCGCAATTGGTCTTTACGATATCAAGTAATTCTTTGAGAGGTATATCTTGAACAGGTTTTTTCTCCATAGTTTCAAGAAGTATATCTCCTGATGGAGTTTTATCTGCAAGAAAATCCTCAAAATAATTTTTATGAATACATACCATATTGTAGTTATTCAAAACGTACATGTTGACAAAGAATTTCCAGAATTCGGATCTATTCTTAATTGTTTTTAATGTATCTTCCATTCCTCCAAAAAATGTTTTCAAATTTTTATATGCATCGCTTTTATTACATCTTCGGAATTCTATTTTTATAAGTTCATCAAAGTCGACAAATGAAAGTATGCCAAGAGGAATTTCAGAGTTTTTTGCAAAAAATTGTGACATCAGAGATGCCACAAATTTTATCTGCTGAGATGGTCCTCTTATCTCTGCACATGTTTCAGAAGGTGATATGTCATTGTCATATTCCAAAGTTAGATAAATGTCCCATTTATCAAATAAACTCTTAATATGATCTTCGAATTTTTCCATAGAATTTATTAATATAGGGTCGATCAACCTATCCAGTACATTATCAGGAATCAATATGTCTTCTACATCTCTTAAAAGCCAGTTAAGTAAATTCTTATTTACTGCGATAGAATCTATATTGACTTCTTTTAAAACATCCTTTATCGCCTCCCCAAAATTATCGCCATTTCTCTCTATGTACGGCTCTGCCATCTTAATACGCTCATCGTCTGACCATTTCATATTATTCCCTCTTGAACTCTTTTATCAAAAGCTCTTTCTCTATTTGAAGTTCTACTTCTTTTTTTGCAAGAAGGGTCATTCTATAGTCTGGCTTTACTGCAACCACAATTCTATTTTTAGCATCTTTATTATACGATATAATTCCGTATGTGACGAATGCTACAACAGCTATAGGAACAGCAAACAACCATCCTACAAAGAAGCCTATTACCATTTCTGCCGGATAATAATAGGCCAATGTCATAAAAGCTGCCGCAACCAGCATGGACAGTATATATTTTTTATTTTTCATTGTCTAATCCTCCTTTACTATATCTTAAGATATGTTTTACACGCCTTATATTTCTTATGACGTACTTTACATATCTTACATATTACTTTATGTAATGACATAAACAAAAGAGTATGTGGCAATGTTATGGCATGTTCCAACTATAATATAGCACAATATAGCATCATACATGTACCAATGGAGCTAATCGGTGTCAATGACATTTAATCAAAACCGACGACATTTGATCAAAATGATCTCCTTTTTTCTTTATTAATATCCAGTAATCATCTTCTCCTGCCTCCAGTTATACTATAGTGTCTTATTGTCATATGGGAATAATTTGCTCTAGCCTAATAATTACCTCACAACAATCATCTCCATGTGACAATAATTTATTTACTATTAGCGTCGCGTCATTTCCGAATGCATGATTCATTGCACCTTTAAATACCTCTCTGAATGTATGGCATATATAATTATTGAAACCTCCTTCTATTGCAATATTACATTTACTAACCCTATATAATAAAATATCACCTTCTAATTTCAACTCATGACCCATATTAATTTTTGTATTGATCGTTTCTAGAGCATTCTTAAATAGATTTAAGTCCCATCGTTTTATATTATTTTCTTTCTCGTATTCTACTAATAAAGATTTTCCAATTCTCCTTCCTAATGTTGTAAGTGACAATGGTACATCAGGCGTTTCCTTTAATCCTTTTATAAATGTTAAAAACATTACCAATTCTTGGTCTATTCTATTAGAACTACTTTTTAGTTTATCTACAATTTCATTTATTTTTATTCCTATATCAGGCCTATGTTTCAGAATAAGCATATTAGAAGTTACATGCGCATCATATAAATGACCACTTGATTCTAATAACATGATTAAGCTTTTCTTTATTTTATCTATGGCTTCCAAACTTCTAAAACTATGATATATCGTAATATTTTCATTCCATATATCGACTCTATCTATAACTCTTGACGTCTCATATACCTCTTTTATTAATAGGAGCATTTCTTTAATATTTATATCTTGCACAGGTTTTTTTGCAATATTCTCTATCATTATCTCTCCCATAGGTATTTTGTTTGCCAACAGGTCTTCAAAATAATTTCTATGAACTGTTATCATATTATAATTTGAAACTATATGTTTGTGAATGATGCTTTTCCAAAATATAGGATTTTTAGTTATATGATCTATCACCTCTTCTTTATCTCCAAAATGATTTATAAGACTTTCTTTTGATATTTTTTGATCTGATTTTTGCATCTCTATTTTTATAGAATTATCTAGCCTGTTCACATATTTTATCTCGAAATTTTTCAAATTATTACTTAAATATTGACATAATAGCAAAGACACAAATTTTATTTTTTTGGAAGGGCCTTTTATTTCTATCATCAAATTAGTAGGATTTATATCATTGTCATATTTTAGAATTAAATCTATGTTCCAATTAAGTTCTTTAATCTTTTGATGAATATAATTTTCAAATGTCTTAAAAGAAGATAAGAACCTAGGGTCTAATATATCGTTTAGAATATTATCAGGAATTAATCTGCCGTTAATGTTGTCCATTAACCAATTCAATAGATTATCATCAACTGTGCAAACATTGGTTGGTAATCCATATCTTTCAGAATTTTCTATTATATCTCTTATAGCAGCACTAAAATTTCCATTATGCCTATCTAAATATTTTTTCATTTTATCGATGCACTCTTTATCTAGAGATATATGTTTGTTGATTGTCATAATTTATCCTTATCTAACAGTGATACCAATCCATCCAGAAAATAGTATCTATATAATTCACCTTATTTGAATATGCGTCGGTCGGGAATTAAACCCGAGTTTAAGCGTTGGAAGCGCCTAGTGATAACCACTACACTACCGACGCAATAGTTCTAATCCAGATATGTATACCTTTTCATGACATTCTTATAGTTATTCAGGATATCATCAGTATCAGTTTTTGACAAACCTTGCTCACGTTGTGCCTGGTTCACATCCGCTTCAAATGCTTCAAGAAGATAATCGTTGTTATATTTGACATAGCCAAGAACGTCACAGTTCCTGTCTCCATTTACAATCTTTTTTATATGCCACCCTCCTCTATCATCCACTATGATATGTGCCTCGTTCGTCGCTCCGAATAGGTTATGATAATCACCGATTGTATCTTGGTACGCTCCTATCATCATGATGGCTAAATAATAAGGATTTGCGTTTAGTTCATGGAGTTCTAGTATTTCTTTGACATCTTTTAAATCCACGAATTTGTCGATCTCACCATCAGAATCGCATGTTAAATCCATTATAGTACCATATTCAGAAGGTTTCTCATTGTTCCTGCTTACAGGTACTATCGGAAATAGTTGTTTTATAGTCCAGAAATCTGGGACTGACTGGAAAACTGAAAAATTGCCGATATATTTTTTAGATAACAATTTCTTCAAATCTTCGAAATCATCAGATTTATTGCCTGCCTCCTTGGCAAAAAGTATTGCCTTTTCGCACGTCTGCCAGAAAAGAATTTCTCCTTTAGACTTGTCATCAAGTTCGAGTTCGCCGATATTGAAGAGTGAAAGCAGTTCTTCACGATGCTGTAGAGCGTCGTGGTAATACTCTACATAGTTTTTGATGCTTATTTCCTTATATCCGTCATACAGTTCTTTTATTGTATGAGGTTCATTTCCGTGCAGCTCAACCTGTTTATTGGTGTTACATTTCTTACTTCCTTTAATATTGATTACAAGCATGGAATGGTATGCGCTTATCGCACGTCCACTTTCTGATAAAATCACAGGGTGGGAAACGTTTTCCTCGTCGCATACATCTTTTAAAGAATAAACAACATTATTGGCGTATTCTTGCATAGTATAATTGGCACTCGCATCAGATGATGTCTTGCTGCCATCATAGTCAAGTCCAAGTCCTCCGCCAATGTTGAAATATTTGATGTTTATATGTTTTAATCTTATTTTTGCATACACTCTTGCAGCTTCTTTTATAGCTTTCTGGATTCTTCTGATCTCTGTAATCTGTGAACCTATATGAAAATGAAGCATTTGTAACAGATCAATCATACCATACTCTTCAATCGTCTTGATACATCCTAATATCTCTGTTGTTGAAAGTCCGAATTTGGCAGATTCTCCCCCTGATTCTATCCATTTCCCGCTACCCTTTGAATAAAGCTTCACTCTTATACCTATCAGCGGCTTTATATTCATCTGTTTTGACATTTCAAGCAACCGTTTTGTCTCGCTGAATTCATCAATGACTATAATCACTTTATTTCCCAGTTTGGTAGCGTTCAGCGCCAGCCTCAGGTATTCGTCATCCTTGAAACCATTGCAGATTAATAGTGCAGCAGGACTTAACTCGAATGATAGTGCTGCCAGTAGTTCAGCTTTAGTTCCCACCTCTAAACCCATGTTATACTTTTTCCCATATTTTACGATTTCATCTAGCACTTCCTTTCTCTGGTTAACTTTCATAGGGAATGCACATTGATAGGTACTGCCGTATTTATACTCAGAAATCGAATTCGCAAATGTCCCGTTCAAAGCCTTTATCTGAGCCTCGATGATTTGGGGAAACCTAAACAATATAGGAAAATTTATTTTTTTGGCTGTTATATCATCTACGACATTTTTCAGATCTATAGCATATGCATCGTTTCTTGTAGGTTTGACAACCAAGTTTCCATATTTATTGAAATTAAAAAATCCGTTACCCCAGCGTTCTATACCATATAATTCTATAGAATCCTCAATTTTCCACATTTATGAATTTCACTCCTTTTATCTAAATTCTAATTTTAATTTATTTTCAGCAGACTGTAAACAAAAACAATGCTCCTAGTGCTTATGAACATTAACAGATGCTGTCGAAATGTATCAAGTTAAGTTCTGAGCAATTATATAGCACATAGTATGCAATATGTACTACATATATATAGTACATTATCTTTCAGATTTTCTCCTTTTTACTTTCACGTATTTTTTATTTCCGTGCCTTACCTTGTCCTACTATACATCGCCAAGCAGTACCAGACATGGCCATTCAACACCTTACATTACCGTATCAACATTATATTTGTGTCATTGGCTTTAGAATACATCTAAGAATTGATAATCATATAAATGAGTACCTAACCGTCTAAACTGCACCTCATCTTTAGAACCAGATAATTTTATGGAATCTTTATCTTCGGATAATTTTATGGAATCTTCGTCTTTCTTCATTTTATCAAATAGTTTTAATTCAAATAAAGCAGTAGTGTCGTTAGGAAGGTCTATAACAACTAAAATTTTTTTGTCTTTCTCAAATAGATATTCATCTTTAATATCATAGACACCTGTGCAAATAGCTTTTTTTTCTTTATCTTCTATTTCTAGCTCATCTGATATATCCATAGTATATTCAACAACTTTGTCTTTTCCGAGTATTCCTTTTCTTTCTATTTTCACTTTTTCTCTCCTTCCTTCTTTATTTAACCTTGCCTCACATTGCATTACATTACATCGCAGTACCAAACAGGAACTTGCATTACCTTATCAACATTATATACAAAAACTGCATCCTGATAGTGACCGGCAGCCGGGAACTTATTCTTTATTTTGATGTTTCTCCACAAGTAAACTTTCTAGGTGTTCGTATAAATTCTTCTACCTTTTCTTTCATTTTCTTCCTGCTTAGCAAACGTCCTTTAGAATCGTTTCTTTTGGTTAATTTGCTCAACTCCATTCTTAACACCTCTCGTCATTGATGATAGAGTATTACATCATCTTATTACAAATCTATATTTCTTACCTTACCTTATAATGCCATACAAAAACCTCGCCTGGTAACATATCACCTAACATTAATTCGGACATTTTTGGAGTCGAACCAATCGTGCACAGGTTTTCACTTTTCAAAATATTCATATAATAAACCGTGCAGAGAGATTACAGAACTGTGTCTTATAATACTTATACGTAGTTTTCGATAATTCGAATATCGTTTTCATGTTGTTTAAATCCTTGTTCTAATGGAAGCTTCTCTCAAGCAATATGTGGCTTTCGGACAACGTACGGAAGCATGTTTAAATCCTTATTCTAATGGAAGCTTCTCTCAAGCAATATGTGGCTTTCGGACAACGTACGGAATTGCATGTTTTAATCCTTGTTCTAATGGAAATATCTCTTAAATTTCGCCCCCTATCTGAATCGTGAACTGCACATCGCAGGTTTTAATCCTTGTTCTAATGGAAATATCTCTTAAATTATATGTCGATTCGACGCTAAACTATGAAGAAAATTTGTCTTAATCCTTGTTCTAATGGAAGTATTTCTTAAATCTATGCGAAGTATGCGAATTATATTTCTTTAAATGGTTTTAATCCTTGTTCTAATGGAAATATCAAATATACTTAAGGAGTGGTATGGTCTTACAGGATATGTATCTTAATTCTTGTTCTAATGGAAGTATTTCTTAAATCTATGCGAAGTATGTGAATTATATTTCTTTAAATGGTTTTAATCCTTGTTCTAATGGAAATATCAAATATACTTAAGGAGTGGTATGGTCTTACAGGATATGTATCTTAATTCTTGTTCTAATGGAAGTCGATCGATAACGATTTGCACATCGATGAAAAGTCTTAATCCTTGTTCTAATGGAAGATTCCATAGTCTCGACCTTGTTCTAATGGAAGTATCTCTTAAATTATTTGGGTCTAATTAAGTTATCGCAAGATTTAAAATCTTAATCCTTGTTCTAATGGAAGTATATCTCAAATCTTATAAAACCGCCAATATGAAAGATGTACCTACATGGTCTTAATCCTTGTTCTAATGGAGGTATCTATTAGATAATCAACTACTATCGATCTCTTTTCTTTTTCTCGATCTTTTTTCTGTTTCTTCTCTATTTTCTTCTTTAATATCTTCTTTATCTTTCGTCAAAATCTGGTCTAATTCAGTATTAATATTTTTTCTAAGTTCTTCTATATGACTTTTCGTATTTATGCAAAGATTTTCCATCTTTGATAGATTTCCGGTAATGTGTTGTAGAGAATTCAAATATCTGATTATATTATCAATATGTAACTTTACATCCTGTCTATCTATCCCTGCACTTTTCCTTAATATTGTTGATCTTAGAATCTCATATGCGACTTCCAACGGATATCCTTCGAATGTATATCCCCTCAAATAAGAACAAATAACCTTATTGTCAGCTATTATGATAGGACCAATTTTTTCAGGCAATTCATTTTCATATACTTTTATACCATATTCTGTACCTCTTTCTTTCATGGTATTATTTAAATGTTTAAATATGGTATCAGACATTTGTACATTTTCTTTGCTAGTACTTTCAGCCTTTACGATTATCTTGTCATGGCTACCTTTAATATTTATAGCGAAATCTCCAACAGTATCTCCTCCTCCAAGATTTATAACATCAATTGTGTCACCGTATTTGGTAAGTGCCCTTGTAGATAAAAATTCAAACAGAACATCTTCAAATCTCATTCCTTTCAAAGTAGTTATATCTACAATCTGCTTTTCTTTTATTAACTTAGCCAATTCTATATTAGTGTCTGTAACTACATTCTTAACACTGCCGATTTCCTCATGAAAAGATTTTTTAATATCAATAAATTTATTGTTATAATCGTCTTTAAACCCTTGAATATCTCTTTTAATAATTTCATTATCACTTCTATTAACAGTCTTAATATTTTCTATTAATCTACTTATTGTTTCTATGTCTCCAGATTTTTTAACCTCATCTAGTTTCTTTATAATATCATCTTTTAATCTAAATAGAAGAGAGTCTTTATTACCAGGATCTAGAATATTATATATATTATTGTCAGTTTGCTTGGAATTTTCTTCTATAAAACGTTTTATTTTGTACAAAGGAGAATTGATGTTATCTTCTCTAAATATATCTGCTACCATCTTCTCGTGATCTTTAAATATATCTCTAAGATTATTTTCTAAATAGCCATTTTCGCCAAAAAGTTTTTCCAGTCTGCCCGTCAATCCTTCTTTGCCAAGATTCATCTTAAGATCGTTGTCAATATAAGCAATTAATCTTTCTACCTCTTTTTGTACATAATTTGTATCTACCGTTATTGTAGCATTTTTTAAAGCCATTGTACCAATTTTGATAGATCTTCTAATAAGATCAATTCTTTCTCCAAAATTTTTGTTGTGCAATGTATCATATATTTCTTTATCATCAACAATAATGTTGATAAATACTTTATTCGAACTTTCGTCTACAGAAATTTCTTCTTTAAACATTTTCATCGTCTCTTTTTTTAATTATTTGTATCGCCAAGTATTTGTGTTACGAACGGATATATATTCAAAATCTTATTTAATATCCCATTTTATATTCTGCCATATATACAATATATACTACTGCAAAATATATATATTATTTGTATTAAGATTAATGCGAATAAAAAACAGAGTGCCTGTCATTTATTTTTACCGCTTTTAACCCCTGATCTCAATTTTGAGAAAATCATGGCCAATGTAATTAAATCTTGTTTATTATGACTTATTATTGGAACTAATGGTCCTACATTATTTTGTCTAATATATGTATCATAAAAATTTGGGACTGACCTACTAGGAACATCATCTTTTCTTTCTAAACCCAATATATATTTTTCCAAAGTTCCTAATTTACAATTGGGTAATTTTTTCTTCCATGCACGTCTCGAAAGAGGAAGTGCATCATGATGAGTCTTGGTATAAAGGCTTTCTTTTATTCCATGAAATGAAAATCTTTCTTCTATAAAAGGTATATCAAAACGTCCTCCGTTAAAAGTTATTATAGTATCATTTTTTATCAAACATCTCACAAGAGCCATTAACATCGCTGGTTCTTCCCTTGTATTGCGCGACAGATACTGGTCTATTAATATATTATCATCTTTGATGCGTGCCAAACCTATCAATATGATTGGTACAGATGAAAAACCCATTGTCTCTATATCAAGAATAAGTGATCTCGTATCTCCTATATCAACTGAACCTATCTTTTCTTGACTTTCTATATGATAACATACGCCTTTTTCTGTGTTTATCACCTTTCCATTGATACCTTCCATATCTTCCAATTTTTTTCCTCGATATTTTTCTATTAACATTTGTTTGATACGCCCAGGATAATTATATGCCTGATATCCTTTATTTGTGCATGACTTTTGTCTCAACAACTGCATATATTGGAATCCGCTGATTCCGCGCTTTTTTGCCTCTTCCTGAAATTCTTTTGACATTGGGTTATAATTTACCATGGAATATCCTTTATTATCAAATCGTTGTATCTGTATTTGGCGATGGCGTATCAAGTTTTTTGAACACATTTTTTGGGGCGCCGCACCATGGACAAATCCATTCGTCTGAAATGTCTTCAAAAGCAGTTCCTGGTACAACCCCGTTGTCCGGATCTCCAACTGCAGGGTCATACACATATTCACAGAGGGTACATTTCCACTTTTCCATAATGATATCTCCTATTTTCTTTTATATCCTTTAATTTTCTCGCCAATTATTTTAAAAAAATTGGATACAAGACTGCTGCTCGTATCCTTATTTTTAATTTTTACATTGATTTCTTGATATGTTCTAACATTTGTGTTTCTACATCAATTCTTTCGCTAGGAGAATCTAATGGTGTCACATCCCATTTTAAGAGACCCCAGAAAGGCAAGTTCTGCAATAATCTGGTTAATTCATCATTCGACTCTACATCTACAATAAACATACCTGCTCTAGCACCAGACACAATTCCACATGCAAGAATCTTTTTCTCTGCTTCTAACTTAACTATTGCCTTAAAACTTGGAATAACCAAATTTTCCACCATAGGTACAAATTCCTTTAGAGGAAGTGATGCGCCAAGTTCAATGTATTCTGCTTTTACAAAATATCTCATATTTACTCCACATATTTTATCTATTATCTACTATGTTTTCATATTCGTTCCAAATGTGTATTATACTGTTCATTTTTCACGTTCATTTCCCATCTCCTGTTATTTTTAGTCATATCTTGTAATGTCTGAAAGCGGGCTAGAAATCAACATTTTTTTTGTCAGACATTATAGTATATATAACGGTAAAACATATATATTCTTGGTATTCGTATTAATGCGATTAATGTCACCAACTAAACTTCTGTCCACAAGATGGACAATATGGACATCCTCTATGTACCAGTTTTTGACAATTGAAACATGGAAATTGTTGTTGGTCAATATTTGTGTGTTGTACTTCTATTTCTGATCTAGGAGCAGGTAGTGCAAGCATTGGTCGTTGTTCTATTTCTAGTATACGAGTAGATGGTTCTTCCACATGTTTAAATAATACATCTTTTGTATTTATTCTATTATCAATCTTTCTTTCTTGTCGCAATTGTTGTTGCAGACGTTGTCTGATACATAGCTGGAATAGATTTTCCCTGAAATCTTTAGCCTTGTGCTCCAAAGATGAATAATTTTTATCTGGTACGTATTTTTCTGTATCAATAGTTATTTCGAATCTTTCTATTATTCCTATATCTCTTATTTCAAGTTTTGTCGAAAATTTATTTTGGTCAAATTCTTCTGAATATTTATAGCTAAACGAGTCGGTTCTACTGTCTCTTTTTATATCTGATCTTTTGGGCATTATTTAGTTGACCCCCTTATTTATGTGCTTTATTATCGCCCACTTATTATTTCATCCCAGAATTTATTAGCCTTTTTTAATTCTTCTTCGCTAGAAGCTTTATACTTTTCATACCATGCATTATTGATGGAACTCTTTTATGCAGAAATACATTTTCTATGGTGATTCGCATAGTGGGACAACTTACAACTTCAGCTTCAGATATAAGCAGTTCTACACCCTTTTTCTTAAATTTCCAATCTAGATTATAATCAGCCTTATTTCTATTCTTTCTCAAACCTTTGAGCATACGACCAATAGGATCATTTCTTTTTATCAAATAATCTATCACCATCATGTGAATGATTCCCATATTTTTATCGTCTTCTATCGGGAATTTAACTCCTATATCTTCAAGTTTTTTCTTGCTAATTAAATGGGTAGCATAATATGCTCTGCTAATAGCAGTTCTATATCTTGCCTCTTCATCATAATTTGAGTCATCAACCAACCCTTTAGCCAGGTTCAAAAAATGTTCTGGATCAAATGTCATAAAAATCTTTTTTCAGCTCTTTATTCTAATATCTCGATAGCGATATCAAGATGATAGTTAATCTTATTTATTTCTTCTATATCTGTACTTATTGATTCTATCTTTTTTCTAACCTTTTCCTCTATTGTCTTCCATAATTGGATGATGTATTTAGGATCTTTAATAGGAACTTTAATTGTTATTACTGTATCTCTCCATTGTGGGAACTCATAATCCTCTTCAATATTAACTTCTATTATATAACCAATCTTGCCAATTTCTTCGTTTAATATCGCACTAATTTCGGATAAAGTTGTTTTCAATACCTCATCAAATAGAGTATTTGATCCTATTTGTCTTTCTATTTCTGGACTTATAAGAAGTATGCTATGATCTAAAGGTTGGTGAACATATCCTTCTTCTAGTTTTTCTTTTTCTTCTACTAACATCAGTGTTTCATAACCTACTATTATTTCATGTTCTCCTATCATATTTTTTTCTCCTATAACAATTTATCTTTAATTATCAAGACGAACTTATTCAGACGATTCCAATTTCAATCTCAATTACAGATGTGTATCTTTTATTGATTACACGTAGTTCTTTATATACTTATGACTAACTCCTTCTTCCTTTTTTCTTTCTTCTTTGTTAGAATAATATTCTTTGTATATTTCACACCGTTTCTTCCATTCCTCGTCATACTTATCAAGACACAATTTTCTTTCTTTATCATCCATATCATCAAAAGATATCCAAGGCATATTTATGAACGGTCTCTCCTTCCATCCATTCTCTGTGGTATCGGTCATCATATTAAATTCAAATTCTTCTACAACTAACCCCTCTTCTATAATATGATCATCTATCCATTTCTCGATAGCTTTTCTATCTACTTCTGATGGAAGAGCATAGAGATATACCCATATGTCAACTCTACCTTTGTGACAGCTATCATCGTCATTATCAATTTTAAATAGCTCTAAATGTGTATGAAAAGAGTCATCAATTTCACAAATTATTTTCCTTCTAACATATTTCTTGAGTTTATTCTCATTCCATATGTATCTATCAAAAGTTCCTCTTACTTTCACTATATGAGTCGCAACAACCATATAGATCCTCCTAACTTATATATAAACGATATGTCTCTCCATCCTTTTTCTCAATTTTGGGAATATTGACATCTGAATTCCCCCAATCAACATTATATATAACTCTATATTTTGATATTCTCAATCTGTAAGTATGTTTCTTATCTACAACCTATTTTTTAATTTGTCATTTTTATCTTTGCCTTTATATGGGCTATATCGTTCTCTATATGTATAAGCCTCTGGTCTAGGTATGATTTCAAATCCCAGCGCAGATCTTTTATCTCTCCTACTATCTCTTTTTTGGTCTCATCTAACTTTTCTAACATCATATCTTGTTTCCCCAACATTACAGTACCAATAGTTGCCATTTTGTAAAGCTGATTATTAGATAGCCATCTTGAAAAAGATTCTGTGGTCCTTATGTTTCTCTTATAATCTTTATCTACCACTTCTATAGATTCTACTTCTGCATTTTCAGGCCTGTTGTTTTTATCTTTGATAAATTCTATGAAATTATCAATTTGTTCATTAGGTCCTCCTACAAAAATTTCGACAATCTCATTTCCATCTTTATCAATTTCTTTCTTATTCTTTGCGTCAAAATTTGGCAACAGTTCAGAATCTGCCACATCCAATAGAAACGGTCTGTATCCTACATTCTGCACTTTAGGTCCTTTGATAACAATTTTTTTCTGGATAATCATTTGATTCGCCTCTTATTAATATATCTTCCATTTGTTCTTGTCTTTCATCGTTATCGTCATAATACATCTAACGGACTCTTTATCTTCTTAATTTCTTCGCTTGAGACCTGTGTATAAATCTGCGTCGTCTGTAAGTTCGAATGACCCAGAAGTTGCTGGGATCTACCCCATTTTCAAGCAGATGTGTTGCGAAAGAGTGTCTCAGAGTATGAACATGTACAGACTTCTCAATACCAGCTCTTTCTACTGATATCTTTATCGCATGTTGTATACCTCTTGGAGACATTTTCCTCCCAGAGACAGTAAATATGAATCCATTATCACTGAATCCATATTTTTCTCTATAAGAAATCAAATCATTTTTGAACATCTCAGATATAATAAATATTCTGTCTTTAGATCCTTTGCCCTTTCGCACCCAGCCTATATTCTCATTAATGTCTAGGTCTTTATATCTAAGATTAATACATTCTGAAAGTCTAAGCCCTGTAGTCCTCAACATTTTTTTGCCAGACATTACAGTATATATATGACGGTAAAACATATATATTCTTGGTATTCAGATTAACGCGATTAAAAAACAGAGTTTTAACGATGTTTACGGTATCGTATAATCATTTTGCGCTTTATCTTGTCATTTATTTGTCACATTTTTATTTCCTTGCATTTCATTATTGGACATCACAATATGTAGCCAGACCACGTATCATATATCCTTATCCTTACCTTATATCACAAAACCAGACCGGGCAAGGCCCTACATCACCTCGCATCACCATACCTTAAAATTTTATATTATCATTAATCATATAAATAAATATATAAAAACATATTTTTCTCACATGTTCTATTTTAAGACTTCTTCTTTCTCAAGCTTTCGATGCATTTATAAACTTCTTCGTATTCACTCTGTTCATTAACTACCCATTTTAATATTTCAATATACATTTGCCATCGTTTTATCCATTCTTCCTTTGCGCCTTTTTCTTTATTCTCCTTCATGAAGTCTATTGCTTTGTCCAATAATTCTATATGTTCTCTTATTTGTTTTTCAGATTTCATTGCTACAATCTTTTCTCCTCTTATTAATTGTCTTTATCTTGATATGTCAAGATTTGAACATAATTATGTAGATGGCATTCAAATTTTGAATCCTGTGGCAGAACTGCATATAACTTTAAATAAGATACAGTTTTCGCTATTTCTTAAGAATAATTTTCTATTCATTTTATCTTTCTCCTGTTTATCGCCCTATTTCCTATTATGTATGGAGTAGCCGTAGTTGTAGGACTCTCAGTAACCGTGACTACAGGAGTAACTACGACCGTAGGATTCTCAGTAACCGTGACTACAGGAGTAGCCGTGGTTGTAGGACTCTCAGTAACCGTGACTACAGGAGTAACT
>Ga0187878_1000230_pt1 | contig 70029 bp, 88 predicted proteins | sample June2016WEW_17_1_FD_132979 | JGI IMG/M metagenome (GOLD analysis project Ga0187878, IMG submission 132979) | Peatland microbial communities from SPRUCE experiment site at the Marcell Experimental Forest, Minnesota, USA - June2016WEW_17_150 | ecosystem: Environmental > Terrestrial > Soil >... | reverse complement strand
TTGCCCACTGGCGAACCAAGCATAGAATCTGGAAGCAGCCTGTACACCTTGTACAAAATCCGTCCCGATGATCCCACCCACGGTGTTCACGTTGGGACCGGTTAGGCAGGTGGGGCAAGAAAGAGTGCCTGTCGAAGTAATCGGCCCACCACTCAGAGGAGCCGCAGTCGCTACGCTCGTGACACCTGTATTGGCAATAGTCAAAGTATCAGGAGCGCGTGTCAAAGCGATGCCTGTCCCCGCGACAAGCGTAGCATTGTGGCAGTTGGCATCCCACCCAGCGCCTGTCGGGATTACGTACACGAAGCACGATTGGCCCTGGTCTATGGTAAGCGTCGCCCCCGGCGTGCCCCCGTTCTTGCTGATTTGCCAGGTCGCGGGCGTGACCGTCACCGCTGTATTAGAACCAGTGGTGCGGTTGTCCATTTGAATGTTGCAGGCCGCATTCTCAAGCGTCGTCGCGGTAGGCAGAGTTTCGCCCACTGCGACTGATGTTTGAAATAGGATACCGCTATTACAGTCGGTGAATAAGACTGTATCTGTGCTTGTCGTCCCTGTTACGCCACGAGGGGGACCATAGCCAACCTGCATGACGCTGGGAGCCGCCGCAGCGTCGGTGGGGAGATTGTAGCCGACAGAAAACTTGCCCTTGGTGGTGGGTGCGGTGATCTTCGTCAAATTGGTCGCGGTGGTCCAGTAGGGGAAATCGTACTGAGCGGGGGTTCCCGAGGCTGTGACAGTGCCCGTACCTGGCGTGATCTGGTGGCATCCCCAAGCATGGGTTGACGTGTTGTAGGTCGGCGTATCGGTAGCACCCGCACATCCGGTAGTCCCACCTGAAGGACCAGTCTTATAGGCTGGAAGGGACCCGACGCCCGCATCGTTACCCATTAGAATCGTGTCGGTAGCGCCTGTCATGTTCAATGCCCGCACTGCGGTCTGTACTGCAATGAGTGGCAAGGTCGTGGTAGGTGTAAATGTAGTCCCGTCAGGCAGGGTCCACGTACCGCTCGTCGCAATGACGACGCCGAGCTGAGAGCCTTGCGTAGCGGTGCAGGTAGATGTCCCGCCGGAATCCGTAACTTGACCTGCTGTCGATCCTGCGCAGACTGTGTCCCCCAGCGTCACCGCAGCACTCGCGTTGACGAGCGTTTCGGCAGTCGGGAAGATTACTTCCACCGAGCTTGTGTGTACCAGAGCGGCAATTCCCAGCCAATTGCCCGGCGATGCCCCGCAGTCATTTACGGTCATCGCCGTAGTCAGGCATTGCAGGTTCCACGGTGTCGAAGTTCCTACACCCTTGGCGAACCATGCGCCACTCACCTGGAGACCCTGCTTTCCTCCTGCCGTAGACTCACCGCCTATGATTTCGACGTTCCCCGCCTGTGAACCTGCATTGGTTCCAGCGTTATTGCCGCCATGTAACCAAGCGCTGCCACCCTGCGAACTTGCTCCACCCGTGCCGGTCTGGTTTCCCCCACGCAGATTGAGCGGCCCAACCGTCCCGGCTGAAGAAGCATCATTGCCGCCTGTAATCAACACTTGGGAGGTGGTGTTCGTATTATTCAGCGTATTCGCTGAAACCTGGAGAGCCCCGCCGATACCGTTTCCTGATTGTCCTTGCATCGTCCAGTTCGTGCCGTCAAAAATCATGAATACATACTGGCCAGCCAACAGGTCATTAGGCGAAAGCGCTGTAGCTCCCCCTTGCTTGTCAATCGCAGGCGTTCCCGCCTGAGCATTGACAACCAGCGTTGAGGCCCCCGTATTGGCGACATCTGCCTTGAATAGAATTTCATCTCCGGCAACAGGGGCAAAAGTCGGCGCGGTCGTACAGGTGTAGGCCGTGTGCGAGCCCCCACCGGCCACGCAAGCCAGAGGAACTGATACTTGGTGCCCCGTGGATGCCACAAGCTGGCCTGAACCATTCGTTGCCAGTACGGGGATGTTGATGGAAACGCCAGCCCCGTTGAAGTTTACGGCATTGCCCACAGCATATCCGCTGTTTTGCAGCAGCCCACCGGTGCCACTGAACGAGGCATAATTGCCGTTCACGCTTGGAGTTTGAATCGTAGCCACCGACTGCGTGTTAGTGCCATCGTAGAATTGCAGGATGCCGGAAAGATTCCAGAGGTCTCCAGTGCCTAGTCCGGTTGTTGGAGCCACGCCGCTTGGGATGTTGAATGCGGCCGCTGCCGTGGTAGACGCGGTCCCAATGATTTTGGGAAGTGTCAGCGCCCCTGCGCTGAAGCTCGATCCCGTGACGGCCCCGAAAGCCGAGGCACTGGAACGGTATTGCACCTCGCTGCCAGAGCCAGCAGGCGCAGCCCCCGGAGGTACGGTCCAGGACGCGACGCCGCCAGCGGTTTCTTGCAGCCAAGCGGTGCTCGTGGTATTCCCCGCGAGCAGCGTCCATGCCGAGCAAGCACCAGCCGCATAGGTTGTGCAATAGAGCATGTCACCAACTCTCGTTCCAGCCGGCAAGAGATTGACTAAGGCCGCAGCAGCAGTGGCGGCGCCGGTTCCTCCATGCCCCGTACCGAGGTTGTTCGTGACCGCCGCCGCTTGACTAAGATCAAGCGCGCCCCATCCGGGTTCAGCCACGCCCATCACGAGACTTTGATATTGAACACCTGCCAGAAGTTTTGCCCAAGTTGGATTGACACCCTGACCGGTGATAATGGCGCCGCGTTCGACGGCGGCCGGAGTGGTGTCGCTGTGCGTGGCTGAAAGAAGATTATGAGCTACCGCGATGCCAGCGTTCAGCGAGAGAGTCCCGTTGGTGTCCAGCAAATATCCAGACTGCCCGGCCAACGTCGGAAGGGGCACCCCGTTCGCGTTGGCCACGGTAGGGTTTGGCGAGCATCCTGTCAGATCGCCCCCGGAGAAGCATCCGGATCCTCCAGATGCCGCGGATCCCTTAGATGGAGTTATGGTTACGTTAGCCGTTCCGCTGATCGTTGCGGAGGCTATGACCTGAAAGTTTGTGAGTCCAGAACCGACGAAGCGCCACTGCCCGTTGGCCGTGGTGAACGTTGCCCCTGTTCCTGAAGGCTGTGGATTCCCGCTCGAGGAGTGCCAGGTCGAGGCGCTGTCCGAGCTTTGCTGAAACTGAAGGGTTCCTGTCCATGTGCCAGCCACGGTCACAACGATGGTCGCGGTGTCCTGGGGGACGGGAAGGATCACAGCGTCACCGTTGGTCGTGATGTTTCCCTTGCACGCGCCGGAGATGCCGCACGAGTTTCCCTGTGACAATCCTGGGATGGGAGCACGAATTGCAAGGAATAAACCAAGGATCAAGAGACAGCCAAGTTTTTTGAAACGCATCATAACACCTCCATCATATCATGCTACATGATCCCGCTGTGGCCACTGTTGGCCACTCCACCCGTTCCCGCCAAAACCACTGCCTGTGGAGTGTCGCTGGCATTGTCGGCAAAATTCAGCGAAGCACTGCGGCTTCCGATCGCAGATGGCGTGAACGTCACGCTAACCGCGCAGGTATTGCCGGACGTGACGGTCTCGCCGCTGCACGTATCGGCTACATTCGAGAAGTCTCCAAAATCCGTGCCCGTGATCGTAACTGTCGAAATGACCAAATCCACGATGCCGGTATTCGTAATCGTTTCCGTGTGGGAAGAACTTGTGACGCCGACTGGCCAAGCTCCGAAGCCCAAAGTAGAAGCCGAAAGGCTGACAATGGGAGCCTGCTTAAACGCTACCATGATCGCTCCGTAGTAGTCTCCAGAACCCACTGTCCAAGTTGCGGCCACTGTTCCCAGTGAGGATTGAATCAAGTACTCTCCTGGATAGTTATTGTTGCCGATGTAGGTAAAACCTGTTCCAGCCGAATGGGCAGGACCGCCCCAACAAATAACGTGGCCGTAAATCAAATCGCCCTTTTGAGTGGTGTCAGCGGATGCCGTCGAAGCATTATCAGTGCCGCTGCCCGCGATCCCCAATGCAGTAATGGCATAAACATCAACTGGGCTGGATGGCACGCCACCCGTCCACTCTGAACCGACGCTACCGTAAATGAAGGACCCGCCACTGTTGGAGATGTAGATTTTATTTAAGGCTGTGCTGTGAGTGTTCAAAGCATAAAAGTTGTAATCATAGAGCGTCAAATGATCCTGAACAGGACCTCCGCCATAGTCATAGTAAGTGTTCCCAGCGTCATCGGTTGGGACTGGGATACTCGTCCCATTGGCCCCGAAACTCACGATGATGATACTCCCCGGCGTAAGGGGATGAGCAAAGGCGCCCATGACGAAAGGATTCGCTGTGCTTCCCGCCGTGATTGTGGAATTTTTGAGTGTCCAGCCCGCGTGGGCAGGTAGGCAGCACAGCACTACGCATAACCCGAAAGCGAATTTTCTGAGTAAGCCGTTCACTGGCATTGAAGAACACCATTCACGAATTTGGCGGTCGCAACAGCCGTTACCGCCATTGCCATGATGTCATTAGTCACAACATCGGTGGTGGTGAAATCGGTCAGTGTGCCGCTATGGATGGCAGTTCCACCTGCAATCGAAACCCCAGCCGTGTTGATCGAGTTCGAGGCCGTGGGGATCGCAGTTCCGCTTGCTACCTTCCAGAATTTAACCGTGATCGTGCCTGCATCAATGGCGAGGTTGTAAGCCTGAATCGTGCAGGCAAAGGGCACAGTCACGTACTGGACTTCCGAGGTTGTCAGCGCCGTATTGTTGACGGGGTCACCCATCGTGAAACTGATTCCATGGGCAACGCGACCATTAAACTGCGTAGCCGAAATCTGCCCCGTCGTATCCTTCGTCGGCATCGCCCCGCTGGGGGTCACTGAACCAGTATCGGTAAAGATGAAATAATAGTCTGGCCAAGTGTTGGCAATATGCGATGGGGTCATCAACTGCTCGGTGCCCGTCTCGCGACCGTAGACATTGTACCCCCTAGTGGCCCCTTCATTTGATTTGAAGTACGCTTGGACTTGATGCGTACTGTTCCCGTCATTAGCTGTCGTGATGCAACCTTCCGGTCGGTCATGATAACTTTCGCCTAAGTAATCCAGAGTCGTAGCAATATAGCAGTACTGGTGGCCAGGGAGGAGCATCCCGCCAGTTGGAATATCGGCAAGATAACCGCAAAACGGCGCAACAAGCTGAGCCACCGAAAAAGCCGTCAAGGGCACATTGAATATCTTGAGACTTGCGGTCAGCCGCTCCAACCAACTTACATTATTCCCGAGGCTATTAATGTACTCAGTAAGGGCTATCGGGTCTCTAAAACAAGTACCGGCGTGATCCACGCATACAGCGGCATCTCCAACATCACTGGCAGGTCGCCCACTGATAGATGCGGACGTTTTGTTGGGATTACTGTCGCCGAGTGTAATCGTGTCTACAGTATAGGCTCTGGACGCCTGCCCCAAATTAATTAGACCTTTTTTACTCCCTAAAACCGCCCCATAACCCTGGTCCATCAGGATTGCGTTTTGAGGCTGATACAGGACTCCTGAACCTGGGGGGACATTAATGCGAACAGGACTGAAAGGTTCAGGGTCTTGATAGTAAGCTGTGGTTGGTCCTGCGGTCAGGTTAATTTGACCGGCGTTGGGAGCGTTGGGACTTACGAAAATCCCACCCAATGAAAGAGGACTACCCGAGTAGGTTGCGCCGCTACCAGCAAGAACAATCGCACCGCCCCAAAATGTGATGGTGGGCGAATAGGTCGGACTGGTGCTAACCGTGTAAGACGACGGACTCGCCACCGTATCAACGAAGGTGCAAAGGCCCGCAGCGTTGCACGCGCTCGATGCCGCTAGATCGACAGCTACGGCCCAATTTCCCGTGCCGTATGGAGCTGCGGTTATGACTCCGTATCCCTCCTGCCGGAGCATAGTGTAGGAGGTTGCTCCATAATGTATCCAGTTGGTTGTGATCGAGTCAGACGCGCCCACCAGAGCATTGGTGATGTATCCGGCGCTCATCGGAACGGTCACAGCGCCACCAGCATTCTTGCCCACGATGTAATACTGATAGTTGGTGCCTGAGCCCGAGCCGGAATGCGTGAACACCGGCACGCTCCCGCCGCCGAGTTGACTGCCAACCCAAGTGGTTGGGCTGTAAGTTATGACCCCAGCACTACCCACATTACCGAAGGGGTTGGTGCAACTTCCACGTTCCATGTAGACGTGATTCACACTAAGGGCGCTAGGGTTATTGCTAGCCCAAGCCCGAATAGCAAATTGGTTATATCCCTCAATCACCCCATCCCTGATACTGAGAGTGTTATTGTTGTTCCAGTCAATCCCATTGCCAGAGCATTCTGGCGAAATATTGAATCCACCCGACAGATAGGTGATCCCGGCATTTGTAGCAAACGGCCCCGGCCCCCAAATGTAGGAGCCGCAGAAGGTCGGGTCGCAGCGCAGCGTGCCGCCACTTATGTAAAGATGCTCGACTTGCTGAAAGAAGTCGTCATCGTTCTCGATGAAGTGGTTGAAGCCGTAGTGCGCTGGCCATCCGGTGTAGTTATAAACGTCGCTGACATCCACGATGCGGGTGCCCTGCGCGTTGTCGCGGATCGCAGAATGCCCAACCGAGCCCACGCCCGGCTCGATGGCGAGACCTTCGATGGTTATGTTGTTGATCCCTGAATTGACGTTGGTGAGATCGCCCAGCGTCACGCAGTCATCGGCAACCGTGCAAAGCAGTGAAGCACCGTACCCCGATACCTTGACGTTGGCCTTGGTGATTGCCAGCCTCGCAGAGACCAGGTTGCAGGGTGTGGGACTGGCCGGAATGAGAAGTATGCCACCTCCAACCGTGTTGAGTGCTGGATAAGGCGTTCCTCCAGGCATGGCAGCCACCGCCGCCGTGAACGCTGGGCTGTCGTCAGTCGTGGCATCGCACTTCGCACCGTAGTTCATCACGTTGACGATGGTTTTCGAGGCGATGGCAGCACCGAAACTATCGGCGGCTAAAGGATCGGTGTTCGCTGGAAGCGGAGTGCCAGACGACAGAGATTGACATTCAAAAACATGGTTCAAATATCCCAATGCGTGAGTGGAATCGCCGCAGGAAATCAATCCCCCTCCATAAGCAGGACGGGCGGTCGCTCCTGAAAAATTGCCGAAAATCGAGTCTGGCTCGGTCGTCAGAAGAGAGAAGCTCAGGGCTGGCGTACTGGACGGGGTGGCGACGGAGGAGTTGAAAAGAGGAAGTAGATTGCCTGCGCTGAATCCCGTGACGCTTCCGCTGGTGATGCCGAGGTTAGCACGCGCCTGAGCAGCCGTGCTCGCTCCTGTACCGCCCTCCGGTATGCCTATCAAGGGATTCGGCAGGGGAGTCTGGTATGAGATCACGGCTGCGTGATTCACGGCTCCTGCAGACTGCGGAACCGACCAAAATTCCTGCACCATCGGATTACCTTGCGGAGTTATCAGCACGGTGTAGAGCTGCCTGTCAGGACTTCCACCCTGAGTGGGGACCAGTTGAACTGAAATCGCTCCCGTGAAGAACTGCGCCGTCTTGTTCGCTGCCGCGATTGGGAACCCGTCCGGGCTCGTGAAGGGAGGATTCATTATGCTGATCGTGCCTGACGGTAAACTTCCGTCCGGTCGAGCGTAAGTGTAAGCGACGGTCGTCAGGACAGGCCCTTGAGCAAAAGCAGAAACGCACAACAGCATGCACCACAGTGAAAGCCAAGAGGTTTTTCTCGACAGATTCATGTTCTCACCACGCACAGATTCTATAATGCTTCCAATCGTATATGCACGTCATAATGATCTAATCCTGGTCCAGACCAACTCACCACGTACTGAATAGGGATTCCGGCATCGCCATACAAGACACACTCACCTTGCGCAGCCGCGATGGATGTGACCACCGTCGTCGAGGGTATCAGCGTGCCGCTTAGTCCCTGTCCGTTCTGAGTCCAATTGATCTCAACGGCCAACGTGGAAGTGACCGTAGGTGAATAGATGAATGCTTCAGCGGACACTCTGTAGAATCCAGCCGCAGCAGGTGTGATCAGGTAAGCTATGACTGATCCGCTGTATCCTACAAGATCGACTTTTGCGGTGATCTTGGGCAGGCCGAGCGGAAAATCCGCCCAGGTCAAAATGTTGGCAAGCACTCCGCTCAGCACGTTCAGGTTCGCGTCCGACAAAACATAACCCTTTGAGGCCATCATCTGCATCAATGCGGCGACAGCGGTCGTGCATTGATACCAGATTTTGTTCAGCCAGGGCGAAGGAAGGATCGCGTCTACTGGGATTCCTCCAGATCGAAGAGACTCCGCAGTATATGAGCTGTCAGATTCCTGGTTGGTCTGCGTCGGATTGTGTTGCAAGAAGTTCGAGCTGCCCATGTCTGCTCCTTACGTCGTATATCCGAGATCGGCCCCGGCAATGAAAGCATTGTCCAGATCGGCGCCGAACATCGGGAAGTGTGGGAAGATGAAGTTATACAAAACCGCCTCGGGCCTGGGCACGATGTATCCGTTCACAATCAAGTCCTCGATGATCGACGTGAACGATCCGGTCACCAGGATGTCCGCCGTCATGTTCTGCTGGTCGGCGATGATGATGCGGCCCGAAGGGAAAAGGCTCTGCCAGATTGCCTGCATCCCGCCGATGGTTCCGTCCCACTGGTTCTGAGCTACTCTTGCTTTGAGCAGGATTCGATAAGTTGCGTCATCGAGAACCGGACTCACTCCGCCGCTCGGCTGGAATCCCACGGTGCGGCTCTGGCCCACGATCACTCCCACGGCGTCGAGCTGCACTCCCACCGCGAAGTCGATGTCGAACGCCGTGTCCATCTGCACGAGGCATTGTGACACGTCGTCGAACTTTTTCAAAAGCAAGTAAAGAAAGGCGTTCCACTTCGGAGAGTTCGGCAGAGCGTATTCCGACGTCAGCAGGCTCAGGTAATAACCAATGGGCAACGTCTCGATGGGCTGGTTCCCATAAAGGCCAGAGCCGTAGCCCCCGATCCCGTAAGTCTGCGGATATGGCAAAGCAGGCATTTACACGCTCGTCACGATCACGTGAACTCCATCGTCTATTCCCTGTGCGACTTCCTGGAATGCGATGGCGATGTCCGTGGTCCCCGTTGGGGTTGGCGAAGTATCCAACGTCAAAGCCTCTATTGCGAACAGCGGCTGGGAGAGATTCGGCGTGACGGCCATCGCCGCAGCGTACAGCGCCGAAAGCGTCACGCTCTCCCCGATCTGGAGGCTGTTCAGATAATTCACGACCGCCGTTACGATCGCGGCCAGGGTCGCGCTGGTCGCCCCTGCCAGCTTGTGAACCGAAAGGGACACGTAGATGGGCACGTAAAGCGGAGTGAGGAAACTGATCGCCATCACGTAGCCCGTGTTGGGATCCGTCACGTTCACCGTCACTGTCTGTGCCGTCGATGACCCGCTCACCTTCCCGTTCGTCAGGCAGCCGATTCCCCGGTTGTCATAGATCGCGGTGGCGACGGCCAGGTTCGTTCCACCCTCCACTACGGCCGTGACGGAGTGCGCGGGATTCCCATAAGTGTCCGTCGATCCGGTTGGGTTTTCCAGCACGTTGTATCTTGTGACTCCCGGAATCGCCGCGATCTCCGCGACCGTTCCGGCCAGCATCGTTCTCGACGGGAGGGCCACCGAGATGGCCTGGCGCGCACGGAGCTTCGAGTCACTCTCCACGGGAAGCCCCGGCGTGGATGCCGATGCATTGGTCGCGGTGAGCCAGCCGCCCACCGGCGTGGCGATGACCGCGATCTCTCCCGGCTCCGCGACCACGTTCCCAGGAGTCGTGCAGGTCACGGTTACGGCGATGCTTCCGCCTCCCGGTATGGTCACGAGTCCGGGTAGCGCCCACTGGTTGCCGTTCACGTCCTGGACGAAGCCGTTAGCGATGACCGTTCCCGGCGTGCCGGTGATGGTCTCAAGCGCCGTCGAGTACGTGTAGGCGGCGCGCGCGATCCCGTTCAACTTCACGATTCCGTCCAGCCCCGCGCCGACCGCCGTGAGCGGCGAGCGCTGATTATATGCAAGTTGGGCTGCCTCCATCGTATCTGACTGCTTCAAGCTCAGGATTGAAAGAAGCTGAAATATAGCGCTGTCGCGTCCAACATATTGATTCTGGCCAAACAGATTCAAAAACCCTTGAAGGTTGTCGCTCAAAATATCTTCATAGCCTGGAATCGTGAGACCTGAAGGGCCTATGCTCGGAGCTGCGTATGGTGCCATCTTAAACCCCTAAACCCGCTCCCACTCCGGGAGTGAAACTAACGGGAACTGGCCCGAAGGCGGTTTGCGCGGTCGCTGAAAACGAAAACTTTCTGGTTCTGCTGTCGAATCGTGACGAGATGTCTTGAAGCCCTGAAACGTACGGCGTGCCCGAGACTCGCTCGATGAGGGCGAGCGTCATGGCCTGCTGGTTCTTAGGAGATCCAGACGCTCCCAGGATGGATTGGAACATCGGCGTGCCCTCGTTCAAGTCTTCCCACCACTCAGCTTGAAACAGCCTCAGGCGCGTGAGGATCGCCTGAGCCACCGCGCTGATGTCGGTCAATGACACGTCTGGGATCAGGATCGGATCATTCGACGTATCGAGGCGAAGATATTGAATGAACGCCATGTCAGTCCTTGGACCATCTTCCGACCATGATTCCGAGAACGAAGATCACCATGATGAAACCAGCCAGCATCACCTTCTCCAGCATGATGATACACCAAATCACTTAATACACGAAAAACTAGTGAACCACGCAGATATGATCCGGGTCCGCTCCGTTCCTGTAGAGATCGCCCGCCGTCAAGCCTCCCGCCAAGGCCAATAAGTTGCTCGCAAAGACCGGCAATGAACCCACCGAAATCTTCCCCGCAGAGAGATTCAGCTTGCCGGTCGCCGTGATGTCGCTGTCTCCGGTCGTGATCATTTGAACCTTCGGAGCCGTCAGCGTGATGCCGGTTAAGGCCAAGTCCACTATAACGGAGCCGTCGTCGCTCCTAAGCTGAGCCGAAGCTGTGGAATAGTTCGATAGCTTGCGCGGCTGACTGCGTCCGCCAGGATAGAATCCACAATCGGACACGTCATGTCGATGGACAGCAAATTGATCTTGAACTCCTCCACGAGCCCACCAAAGATCAAAGCACATGTCGCAGAAGATGAGCCAGCCTTCATCACCCGGCGCAACTGGCAATGTCACTGAAAAACCACCGCCAGAAAAGAACAATAGAGGAACTCTAATGATCGGCTTGATGGCAGTATCTACCGGGCCTTTCGGTGACTGTACCTGTTCGCGGATTGCGATCTGCACGGTGACCGTTTGCGTGCCAGAATCGAAAGATTGGACTATCGCAGGAATTGACACGCGCAGATCAACGAGAGCCTGTCGGATCATTTCGCGGAACTGCTGACTTACGGAACAAGTGATCTGGCCGGGAGTGATTTGAGCTGGAGACCTGACTATCATCATTTACCCGCATTGAGAACTTGGAGCAAAAGTTTCTGTGCATAGCCCCGCGTGTATCCGGTGACTTCTGTGCACCAATCGTTCCCGCGCGTGTCTCCATAATGGCGCACCTGAGCGGCAATGAGATTGAGGTTCTGATCAAGCGCCACCGGGAGGTTGACCAGCGGAATCAGCTTGAACTGTGTGATGACTGTCTTGTCAAGCCGCACCAGGAGAGGAGGAACAACCACGGCAAGCCGAGGATCGAGCAACACCGTGAAAATCGTCCCGTATTGAAACATCTTCGGAACACCCAAGATGCTTCTGGTGACGTTCTTCTCTGATGCGGTCGACTTGTATCCTGGCGGAAAAGGCGGCCCGTAAGTAATCGCGGGCGTCATGTTCACTCCTGAGTCCAGTTCGCTCATATATGCTTGGTTCTGCGCTATCCATTGAGACAATCCGTTGTCCTGCGCGATCTGCGCAAGATATTTGGCCGTGCTTCCAAAAAGAGTTCGGCCTCGGGGATACTGTTTTGCCTTTAGTTTTTCTGCTGCAACCGGACCGATGTTATCTTTCACGTTTCCATGGGTCTGCGTGATCATGTTTGAGACTATCTGATACTGGCTTGACATCGCACCATTCGAGGCGTTGATGAAGTTGTCCTGCCAGAACTGCACGCCGCCGATGGAGTTAAATGTGATCTTGAAGTCCACCACGTTCTCGCGGTCGAACATGACCTGGAGTACCGGACCACCCCAAATGAGCGACGACTTGTTCGGCCCTTTCTGAAAACCTGCCTCAAGTTCGATCCAGCTAGCATTCCACAAACAGTCAAGCATCTCGGCTTCATTGACATTGTAGATCGTTATGTCCGCAAACCACATTTGGGCCGGAAGCGTCGTCTCAAGCACGTCGAAAGTGACGCGCAACGCCTCGGGCTCCCACGCCTCGCATGATAGTTTCTTCTTTTGCCCGTTTCTCGACGTGACCGTCAGCGCGTAAGCTCTTCCAAAAAGCGAGAGTGTGGATGTGCTCATGCAACCTCGTTTGTGTCTCCCCAAAGCAAAACAAAATCACTGCCCAAATTATTTCTCCCTGGATAGTCGACCTTCGAGTTTCCAGCGTTCAGGATGTAAGCGCTGCCGATCTTCAGGTATTGATGTTGGGCGAGAAGATTCGCCGCCGGATACCAGCCGGTGATTAGGGGAACGGAATCGACCAGCAGGTTGCCTGCGGAATCACTCACCGACAAGAGCCAGTAACCTGCCATTTCTGACCAGCGGATCGCATGATTCAAGGTTAGAGGAGCGCCGTCAACTTGAAGCTCCACCGTGAAGGTCTGATTGTAAGCGGACGTGAGCGGAACGATCTGATCAGACATGGTCACCGGCCGTGAAGTTCATCAAGGTTCTTGTTGTTGCAACTCGAATAGGCTCCAGCACCCGGCGAGTTGACCGGCGCCGGTCCCATCCCGGCCGTCACGCCGTTCTGCGCCTGCTGGGTTGCGCTAACAGGCGTCGCCACCACGGTCCCCTGACTGCTGGATTCTGTTGCGTCCGGCCTCGCACTATCCTGAACGGTCTCGATGCTGGCAGCGAATATTTCCTCCAAATCCACGCGCATTCGCAATCCTGCTATCGTCTTGACCGTCTCTTCCGGACTTATGGACGTGATTATCATGTTCGAGTAAGTGCGCAACTTCGTGACCAGAACCAATGGAACACGCGCATACTGCATTGCCAGCATAATCTGATATGCTGAAACGCTTTTCGTTCTCGATCCCGCCCACTGGCCGAGGGTGAAGGAATCCATGGCATCCGACATGCCAACGTCAAGAACAACCCTGGCAGGCATGGCATACGCATGATCAGAGATGTTCGCTCCGGTTTGGACGGGATGCTCAGTCTTCCTGACCTGCTGCTCATGACCAACCCTGATAACCACATCAAACACATAGGTGGTCGGTGCGGTCGGAAGCGTTGCTCCTATTCCTGATGGACTGTACTGCACCGCGTTAGGAAGACCCGGAAATTTGAGAAGCACGGTGCTGACTGATGGGCCGGAAGCCCACTGGGGCGGACGCCAAGCAGAAGACGTTGCCATCACTGGCCTCCTGAAGCCCAGAACGTAGACAGGGCATCCGCCTGGACCCGTTGAGACTGCTTGTCCTGATGTTCTTTTAGTTTCTTTACTATCGCATCTCCGATTTGTTGACCGCTCTCCCCGGGATGAGTTATGTCAATGTCGAAGTTGTTGTGATTTATGATGACGGGACGAGTTTCCATGCCTCCGTAGCGTCCCATTCCAGCGGCGTAGTTGAACATCTCCTCTGGCGTGGCGGGCAAGTCTTTGCCGTGTGTGTAATAGTGACCCTTTGCGAGATACTTGGCCCAATCTTGAACATTCGACGGCTTTTGCAGTCCCGCATATCTGCTGCCACTCAAGATGCCGACGTAGTAATCCTCAAAATCCTTCAACGTCTGGAAATCCACGAGTTTTCCTTGACGTTTGATGCCCGCAAGATTGCTGGCGGCATTTATGGCGGTAAAATTTGCGGTCTCTTCCTGCCATTGCCGGTAGATCAAATCAGGTTGAATGCCAAGCCTCATGCCAGCGTCTATCGCCAATGTGCGCGCGTTCTGGGCAACAAGTGCGGCCTTCAACTCCGTCCATCCACCATGCTTGAAAGTTCCATAGAGGGACGCAGCCCCGCCCGCCAGAGACCCTCCGAGTGCGGCGCCGCCCACCATTCCTCCAGGGATTGGAGTTACGGCCCCGACTGCTCCACCAAGCGCGGCGCCGACTACGGCTGTGCTTCCTGTGGTTATCAGGCCGCTGGCCGCTTTCAATTCTGCCAAGGCATCAGTGAATTTTCCCGCTGCTGCGAGCAATCCAGCATTCACGAGGTGTAGGAAGATTTCCTGCGCATGTATCACAGCCTTAGTGAAATCTGTTATCCAGCCCATGCAACGCTGGATGGCAGTTGCCATCTTGTCAAAGCTGGCTGCTGTGCCCTCGATGGATTTATCGCCGGAAAGCAGACCGATGAGATTCTGGAAATCTACCGCCCCGAGCTTCAGCAGATCCCAAGTCTCGGAAAGAACGCTTCTGATGTCTACCATCGCTGGCTTCAGCTTGCTCTCTAACCATTTCGTTATCCAAGGCAGATTGTTGACGAACCACTTGTTGAAGTCCTGCATCTTCACGAGGAGCTGGTCGATGTCTATGCCGAGGACTTTGCCAAAATCACTGACCACCTTCATGGTCAAGTATTTCAATTCGACGCCGAAGTACGAGAACTCAGCGCGCAAATCCCTAATTCTTACCATCTGCGTTTCGAAGCTCGAACCTAACTGATTAGTCATCGCCCGCTGGATTTCGATGAGGTGCTGGAATCTGCTGGAAAGTTCCGGGTCCCAAATGATGTTTTCGAGCGGCTGGCCCAGCGCGTCCGTGGCCATCTTCAGTTCTCGGGCTACTCCCGTGGTGGTATACATATGCAGCGCCAGCATCCGGTACTGCTGGTCGGCCATCGCCACCTTGTCCACTATGCCGAGAGCCGAGGCACCCGCAGCGGCGAATCCACCGGTGATGGCGGTCTGAGCCCCCAACATGTACTTCACGATTCCAGATGTTTGGTTTTGAACTAACGAAGATGCGTCACGAAGAGCGGCGGCGAATTTGGAATATCCGACCGAATCTACGGAAAATCCGAGAGCTACGAGGTAGCTCTCCATTGTTTTGAAGTTGCCCATCGCTCATTCCGGGTGATTCTTTCTCCATTCCCAGTACAGCCGCTCGTTCTCTTCCCGCGTATCGAGAAATTCATGAACTTGCAGAAGATCATCAAACGAATACGTGCCGTCGAAAAGCTCGTGCTGCCTCCACATGCCGGCCATCACAGGCCGCCACAGGAACGCGTCGAGGGAGGGGAAGTCTACTGCGTCGAAGCCTGGGTTCCCGCGAGCATCGCCAGCCCCCCCTCGGAGAAAAAATCCGAGAAGTTGAACACCATGCACTCGACCGCCAGGCGCATCACGAGCGCCACGTCGTCCCTGATCTCAAGGATGGCCCACGCGCCGAAACTGTTGACTATCGGCATCGGGATCTCGACTCCACCGGGAGCTTCCGCGATCTCGAGTCGCGAACAGGCTGCCAGGCAGCTTGTCTGCACGAAGCGATGCGTCTCGAAATCGAATCCTCCAAGGAACGCGGCGTTAGCGACGGCGCGCACTATGTCCTCGGGATTTCTCTCAGCTTCTGGAACTTCCTCGACGGCTTGAGTTCCACCCGATGGCGCGCCGGCCATGTTGCCGGACTTCATGGCGGCCCGGATGCTCTGCATGAGGATGAAGGATCCAATGTCCGGCGAGAGCTTGCGGATCTGATACTTCGCGTCGCCGATCTCTACGGTCTTAGTTTTGGGCTTCATGAGCCTCCTTTTCTCTCAGAAACGACGTTTAATGCCCCGTGGCTCCGGTTTCCCTGCCCCTCCCAGCGTCCCGAAGGCCTCGGCAGTGTGATTAGCCCATGACGCCTTAAATCGCTATTTCTCGCGTCAAGAGGGTTTACTTTCCTTGATCAAAGATTCCGCCAGGGGGTCTGAGCAGGTTGACGGCTGATCCATCGTCACGATCACATTGGCCAACCTGTCGCCGAGCTGGGGATTCCATTGGTAATGCACGTCGCAAAGCACCACAAGATGGCCTGGCTTGATGCCTTGCGCACCATTTCCAATCAAGGACAATCCACCCTCTTCGATCTTGGTGATGATGCCGTTGACCATCTCACTGCCCAGCTTGACGACGACGCGCGTCCCCTCCTGAAGGTCTATTCCAAATTGATCTTTCGCCATCAACGAACCTCTTTTTTGATCTGACTACTGATTTACGCAATACGCCGCCATCAACACCCAGGTCACGTTCTGACCCCTCGCCGCGTACGGCTTGTCGGGAGTCTTCTGGAAGGAGATTCCTGACAGGAGATGCCCCGAGCCGTCCAGGATCGTGCGCAGGCTCAGCACGGTCGTGGCCCAGCCGCTCACGTCGCCGTTATTGGCAGCCGTGATCATCAGGTTGAAGAGGTCCAGGAGCGAATGGTGTAGCGCCGAGGTTTGCTGCATCTCGATGGTGATCTCAGCGTTGTCTCCCGCGATGTAGCTCGGCATGACCACTCCGTCCGTCCCCACCTCATGCTCCGTGCGCGTGGTCAGCATCCTGATGGTGATGGTTCCGAGGCCGATGTTGCCGCCCGCGATCTGCAAAGGACCGTCCATCAGCGGATTGTTCAAGACCCCGACTAGATCACGAAATGAATAAGTGGTTTGAACTAATGGCATGTTATCCTCTCTGAGTAACTTTCATCGGCCAGTCAACAGCGTTTCTATTTCCAAGCATTTTCGCTTTGACTTCTGGTCTAATGAATCAAATAAATTGTGATTTTAGTGCTTTGCATCTTTCTCTCGCTCATAGCTGCACGTTGACTTGTACGACGACGCTATGGACTGCTCCAGCCTCGATGATCGCGCAGTAGATCGGCATCGCCTTTCGCGCCGCGCGATCTCCCGCAGATTGCAGCGCGTAGGGCTGGGCCTGATCCAGGAATCCCAGCGGAAGAGCTTGTCCGATCTTGAGGCCGAGCACGGGCGCGCCCTCCCAGACCCCGCCGGCGATGTAGCCGATGCTGGCCATGTTCGAGCACGCGGCGTCCACCTGTGCGATGAGCTGGTGCTCGCCGGGGTTCGTCTGCGGAACCTTCGGCACCGCGATCAGCAGGTTCATCAGGTTGACCTGGATCTGGTTGATCAGCATGGCGCGGTCGAGTATCTGGTCGAAGAACTCTCCGCTGGACAGGATGCCAGACACGAGATAACCAGCGTAGGGCCCGAAGCTGCACACCACGTTGCAGTAGGCTGCGACGATGGCGTTGTATTGAGTCTGAGTAAGCGGCTCCGGTGCCACGTTCACAATCTGCTTGAGGTTCAAGGTGAACGCGCTCCCGGCAAGCCCCGTGTTCAATCCGCACGCCTCTCCCAGGGGCCCGGCGGCCGCGTAGATGTTGTTAGGGTAGAGGCCGAGCTGGGTGGTGCTGAACATGATGAACGCCCGGTCCGTGAGAGCCTTGATCTGAAGCGCGATGTTGCCTGCCGTGCCGGACGGGATCGCGACGTCGGTGGACGAACCGAAATACATCGCCACCTGCCAGTTGGCCGAAGACCAAGCGGCAAGATCAAGGTGATCCCCGTCCGTGGCCGCGCAGCACATGAAGCCGTACCACTGCTGGTCGGGATTGTTGTTTCTGGCAAGGTTGCAAGCCTCGACGGCCTGAAGATACGTTTCTCCGATCGCCGTGGTGTCCACCTTCAGTCCGGTTCCCGATCCGTCAGTCGTGGCGAGTCCGGTCGTGACCGTGTATCCGGTCCCTTGATTTCCGATTGTCGTGCCCAGCGTCAGCACGACACCTCCCTCGCCCACGGTCAGAACCGACAGGATGCCGTTCGAGGCGCTTCCCTCAGTCACGCCCACCTGATCTCCCGACATGTAAGCGCGCCCGGTGTCTCCGATGCTCGCCTGAGCGGCGGCGACGGTGTGCAGACATGGACTGTTGAGCACGGCGACCGTGCCGCTGCTAATCGACGCGATCGTGGTGTCAAGATCAACTCCCGCCGCTCCCGCGCCAGTGACCAGAACTTTCTTCCCAATGTCGCCAGAAACGAAGGCGGCTGTGGCAGAGGTCAGATGCGTCGGGTCAGTCACGCTGTTCATGATGCCGTCGTTCACCGTCCGACCACTGGGGATTGCGGTGCGGATCGCGGTCAGGTCCCGCCTGCCGATCCACACGAACTGCGGGGTGTGCTTCTGGCTGAAGTAGATCGTCGCAGCCAGATACTCGGGCTCCGTTCCGTTCCAGAAGTCGGCCAGCATCTCGTCCAGGCTGGCGTACTGGCGCATCCTGGGGTTGCTTCCGTAGGACGGTATGACGGTGGACGGGCCCACGATGAGACCCTGGTTGAAGGCCAGCGCTCCGATGGGAGGCGAGGCCGCAGACACATTAACCTGTATGATGTCGCTTAACGGAAGAGGCTCGGGAACCATTTTGGACTCCTTAGCTACCTGTCACTGTAAAATCAGCAAACTGCCCAGCGTGCTCGAACGTCTTCACTTCCACGCTCTTCACGCTCTGATCGATGATGGTCTCGACCACGAACTCGTACATCGTCACCTCATAGTCCACCCGCTCGAACCACTGGCCGTCGATGTTCTCCGGTGCGCGGACCGGCTCTCCGTACTCGCTGACCGGGAAAAGCTGGCTCAGCGAAAGCTGGTCGAGGAAGTAATCAACCTCGAAGATGGCGCTCTTGATGGCCCTCGCTCTGTCCGTCGAGTTGGGACCATAGAGGCACCAGGTGATTCGCCAGACGCGCGTGTAGCTGAACCGTTCCGTGATCGACTCCGCATCGTCGTCGTTCTGGATGACGGCCTTGTCTCGGACCTTGTTGTACTCGCCATCCTCGGGAACGCATCGCAGGAAGCACACGTCGTCATCTGGAGTGTTCACGAACGGCGCGCCTTCCTTGGGCCACTCGACGCGGACGGCAGAAGAGTTGATCTCCACCAGCAGGCCGAGCATGCCGAGCGTGAGCGGCTGCAAGACGGCGTTGACCTGAGAGATGGTCAGCGCCGAACTCACGAGCTGCTGCGTGTTTGGATAGGTGGTCGTGGTCATCAGGCCGCCTCCATCCGCGTGGCTATCGCCTTCCAATAACCATAGTCAGAATATTGATACACGCTCAGCACTCGGAACTTCTTTCCCCTCCACATCAGGATGTCGCTCGAGCCGCCGTTTCCAGCGCTGTCTGCTCTGGTCCCAAAGATCGCGGTGCTGGACCAGAAGACCATCGCCCCGACGATCTTGTCTCCTTCGGGGATCATCTCCACGTCGCGCGGTCTGGCGACGGAGATTCTCCCGTAGCCCTGAAGCGTCTCCGCGTTCGGCTGCCACACGCCGTTGACCCAGGTTCCAGCCGAGCGCAGGATGCTGTAACTCTGCGCGTTCTCAGGATCGTTGACCACTTCGGAAACGTCGATCATGTCTCTTCCCTGACCACGAACGTGATGGACTTTCTCATGGCTCCGGTGTCGATCAGGGGTCTGTCCGAACCCTTCCGCTTGATGGTGGACGGAGCGTTCGGTGCCCAGCGGTTCCGCGGATCGACGAACCAGGACTTCGAGGCGTTCACCCCGGCGATTCCGGCGCGACGCAGGAAAGCAGTGGCCTTCACTGGATTCTTGTCGAGCCATGCCTTGGCCGCAGCCTCAAGCTCCACCGCGATGGCCTGCCTGTTGCCCTCGGCCTGGATCGCTGGCTCGATGACGGGACGGGCGGGGATGCCCCGAACCGGAGAGCCGTGCGTGTGGATGTAGAGCAGGGCGGCGTTGTTTATCTTCTGCCGAGGCCGGCCAGCCGTCCGCTGCGGGATGCCGACCAGCACCTCTGCGCGCCTGATCTTGGAGAGCGCCTGGTAGAGGGCCAGCGGGCCGCTACCGCTTCTCGAAACCGAGATTTGAGGCATCATGCTCTCACCATGCCAGCATCGGCCCGCTGCCGATCACCTTGGCCATCGTCGCCAGCATCTGGCCGTATTGCGTCAGGTTCCAGCTCGCCCAGTTCTCCAAGCCTTGCACCGGCTGATAGCTCACGCTCACGTCGCCGACCGACTTCGCAACGGCTATTCCGGTCGCCAGCCCTTGGGCCGCGATCCGCCCGACGCTGGAGTTCGGATCGCCATCAGACCTCGCGTACAGGGTGAGGAAGTGCGCCACGTACAGCGCGACAGCGAGCACCCACTGCTCCTGCCAGCGAGCCTGAACAAGAGATGCGGTGGCCAAGTAAAGATAGGCGGTGATGACGGCGAACGGTATCGGCGGAGCGTTCCAGATGGTGAGGCTGATCGACGCGCTTGCGGTGGCGTTCTGCGAGAGCGTCAGGACCAAGCCAGCGATGCCCGAGATGAAGGTTCCGTTCGGTATTCCAGGTCCGGCGACGGCGTTGCCAATCGTCAGTCCCGTTGCGTCTGGAACGCTTACGCTTGCGCTTCCCGAAACCGTGGTCACGGGCGAGATCAGAGGCGGTCCCGCGAACTTGGGATAGAGGGCGAGAAAATCTTGAACGGTGTAGGGTGGGTTCGTTCCGTAGACTACGTTCGAGGCACCCGCGAGGGTGGGCAGCATCCCGCCCGACTCGTCAGGCCATCCCCAAACCGACTCGAGCCACTCGCTGTAATCTGGGAACCCACCCACATCACTCCTCACGCACTCTTCTGTTTCTTCTGAGCATCGGCCGCAGCTTGGTCCTCATCGACCAGCTCGTCCGCTTCCTCTTCCGCATCGCACGCTTCTTGGGCTTTTGCCTCAGCGTCAGCCTTCGCGTCAGCCTTGGACTGGTGCTTTGAATCACTGGCATCCGAGGCGGATGGTTTTTCGGTCACTGGATCAGCCTGTGGCTTGATCTCGGCGGAGGCAACCTTGATCTCCAAGACCGTTCCCCTCTTGAGGGCTTCCTTGTAAACCTCCGCCTCGGCCACCCATTCGGGAATCTCCTGCGGCTCGGGAGAAGCGTGGAGGTGAAGATTCTGGTGATAAAGCATTTGGCTGGCATCGGGGCATCGGAGGAAAAAACTGTTTTTGATTATCACTAGCATTTCTGATTCACCCTACGCACTTGGTTGGGCGGCCTTGCTTCTGCCTCTGTTCTTTGCGCCGACTGTGAGTGGCGCCGTCTCTGGCTGGTTGGGAGGCGTCGGAAGACCCATCGGAATCTTGGGCTCACCCTTGAACTCCTCCGCTGGCGGTGCCGGTGGCTTGCCCCTCACTTCCAAGATGTTTCCGCGCTCCACGGCTTCCTTGTAGAACTCCGTCGCCGTGAACCACGCCGGAAGATGCTGTGGCTCTGGCGATGCCATCAGCCTGATCGCCGGATGCCCGTCTCGCTTCGTCAAGAACATCGTGCGCTGAACCCTTTGGTACATCATTCACCTCGTCGCCGGACCGATCTTTTCTGGAACCCGGCGACAAGCATTATACACCCTGACGCTTAAATGCCGTCAAGATAAGCCATCGCGGTGCTGCGGAACACCTGAACCTGAGACACGCAACCGTTGAACAGCGTCTCGTAAGCTCCGCCATCCTTCACGCTCGGGACCGTCATCACTTTCTGGATCGGCTGCGGGATCTGAAGCTCCACGGTCTCGTCGTTCTTGCGGTACGCAAGCAATCTGGCCAGGCTGCCAACCTGCCCCTGGCCAACGATCCACGGATCCGGGAGGGGAAGGATCTCCACTTCGATCCCTTGGCGCTTCGCGATGTTGTTCGCCAGAACCCATTCGAGCAGGGAGTTGAACCCGCCGATGGTCATGGGCTGCGTCATGATGTCGTAGTGCTCATAGTCCATCAGAATCGTGTCCGCCATCCCGGCCACATCGTATCCTGATGCCTGCTGTGTGGCCAGCAGGATCTGGTTGATGTCGTTCAGGATTTCGGTGGTCGTCTTCCTCGACCACAGCGGAGAACCGGCCGCGCCGTTCGAGGCTGCCGTGTAGCCAATCGCCGTGTTGTTGATGAGGCCCGGCTGACCCGCCCAACCCAGGTAGGTCACGCGATCCAGGGCTTTGCCCCAGATCACCCTGACTCCTCGGTCGAGCAGGTCCTGGATGCTGAATGGCATCGGCATTCCGAAGCGCTTGGCGTCGATCAGGCGCTGGAGGTCTAGATGGGTGATGAGCATGGACGCCTGCCAGATGAACGTGCGCCACACGCCCTTGTTGATGTTGGTCTGGACCGTCGGCACGTCGGTGTTCTGAGTTAGCTGTAGGCCATACTGGTTCCCGCCGACGGTGGCATAATCAGAGGCCCAGCGGCTCACGAACTCGGGGAATCCTCCGCCCGTCTTGATGGGAATGTCCCGAGGGTGGGTGACCGACGCCAAGGGCTCGATGAGCCTGACGTCCGGCAACTCAAGCTGAGATTGGAGAAAAGCAAAACCCGCGCCGCTGGCGGCGTCCTTTGCCACACTCCCTGTCCAATTGTGTTTGAACATTTCTGATCCTCCAAACAGTCTCATCAATGATCGAACTCTCTCAACCAACCGGCCGACCAGTCGCTACGCAGACTGCCGCGACAACAGCGTGATCTCGCAGCATCCGTTGCCGTCCACGTACCCGGTGCGGAACACGACTCCGACGAGGGCGACCTGACTCGCGGAACTCGCGGAGACGTATGCTTCGAGTCCGCCGACGGGGCCGGGCGAGTAAATGATGTTGTACGCGGTTCGCAGATACACCGGCTGGTTCCTCTGCGGCGTGCCAGCCCAAACTCTCACGACAACAGAACCTCGCTCCAGAACTTCCATCACCTCTCCGGGCGCGTAGGAGCCGATCGCCAGAGTTCCGGGCACTTGAGGATACCCAAGCATCGTCTTCACCAAGCGGACGGCGATGCCTGAGAAATACGGAGCGCTGAAGGTTATCCCTCCGCTCGGAGAACCCGGAGTGCCTGTCCCGATGATGGCGGCCCTGAGCGACATGTACGTTCCACCCAAGGATGACGTGAGAGGGGCGGGTTGTGTCGGAGCTGAGGGCGTTGCTCCCTGAGCGGTCGTGTCGGGCACCAGATAGACCGCATCTCCGAAGGCGATCGCATCAGCCACGAACGGAGTCAGTTGAGCAGATGCCTGGCCGGCCGCGATCACGCGCTCGCCGGTTCTCGAAACTTGGCCGAGGAATCCGATGTTCAATCCTGTCACCGGGATCACGGCACCGAAGGGGGTCCCGCTACCCGTCTCCGAAATTCCACTCGGGTCATAGAGCAATCGCGCCACATGGCGCTCGAAAGCCCTGTTGTATCCGTGCTTGGCGAAGTGCCGGTCCAGCCAACGGAGCAATGCCAATTTCCCTGAATGGATTGTCAACATGATTTTCTTCTCCTCTTCTGCTCTGCGGGCTCCCGGCCCGCTCGTTCCAAAACCCTACAGTCTGAAGCCTGGCTTACTTCTTTCCCCGGCGGCTGCGCTTCTCCATCTCCGCCCTGTAGATGGCGTCTATGCGCTTGGCTTCCTTCTGCACCGGAGATTCACCCTGCATCGCGGTGTCCTTGCCAAGACTCTGAGCCGCGCTCTCGAAGCTCGCATAGCTGCCTGTGCCATCGCCGGCTTTCTTGCGGGCGGCGTTCAGGGAGTCCAGGGCGGTGTTGAAGGCCGCGATGGTTTTCTTGTCTCCGCATTTGGCGATGAACGGACGAAGACCCTTGAGCAGAACGGCGGCCGTGTCGAACTGAGACTCCGGCACTTGTTTCTTCTCCAGGTCGGGTTCGGGACTCACGATCTCGGCATCATCTTTCCCCTTGCCCTTGTCGTCATCCTTGCCTTTGCCCTCATCGTCATCCTTCCCCTTGTCGTCATCGCCGATGGGCTTCAGCTCCTCTTCGCTCTTGTCGTCCTTGGCCTTGCCCTTGTCGTCGTCTCCGGCGTGCTCCTGCTCGGCCCCTTCCTCGGCCATGAACTGCGAGAAGAGCTTGCCCAGCTCGGCCAAGTCCGCATCTCCGGCGGCTTTCTTCTCGCCTTCCTTTTGCAAAAGAAGATCAAGAGCACCATGCAAGCGCTTTCCTCTGTCGTCCATGGCCCGGCGCTCTGCCTCTTCCTGGACTCCACCCTCGGCGGCATCCTTGGCGTTCTTCTTGTCGTCGTCCTTCCCCTTGTCATCGTCGTCGAAGGCGACGCTCTTGAAGATGTCCACACCGTCGCTCGTGGTGCCGATCTTCACGAAGCGAGGCTCCTTAAGCACGGGCTCTGCCTTGCCAACTTCCTCGATGGCCGTGGCCAACTCTTCCGGCTTCGCGTCCTTCGCGAACGCCTGGAATCCCAATGCGAAGATGCGTTTCAAAAAGTCAGTTTTCACGGGAGTCTCCTTCGTTGGTGCGGCGTCATTGATCCTTGCCTCATCACCAGCCCTGCCCTTCGGGACCAGAGCCACGTGATTTCCGATGATCTTGTGTTGCTCAAGCCGCTCACCATTCTTGGCGAGCCGGTAAGTGTAGCCACAGGAAAGTTCTCTGTCTCCACCCTCGATGGCCCTAATCGCCCCGGCGTCTGTGACGATGATGTCAGCAAGCATCGGCCAGTCGCCAGAGTCCAGAGGTTCTTCACCCTTGCGCACGTTCTGCACATGTCCGACGTGATGCTCTTGTTCGTTCTCGGGATCAAGGTTGGTGTCAGGATGAGTGAGAGTGAAAGTTTTTCCTTCGAAGCTGGCGAGAGTGGCTGGAGAGAAAACCTCCTGGGGATCGCGCCAGAGATCGATTCGTTCATCCCTGGAGCGGCCCTGAAAATAAGAATCCCAGAGCTTCCAGTTCTCGCTGATCTCTCCACTGTCAGTGGACTTCTTCGGCTCAATCTCTCCGACCGTGTAACCTTGGAATCCGGTGCGTCCAATGATGGCGTTCTTGCAGATGAGGTATCCCTCTGGAGTGCGAGCGATGTTCTCGCTGAGGTGCTCGCCGAGATAACGCACGGCATCGAGGGCGACAGGCATCTCACTTCTTGCTCCCAGGCACTTCTGTTCCTTCCGTCACAGGCCACTGGATGCCCGTGGCGTTGTGGACCGGATACTGACCCACGATGGCGTCTATGCCGCACTTGCCAGCATCACAATCCTTTGCCTTGCGAGCCGTAGCATAAGCAATCGCGGCCGCCTGCTTGGGATCGTGCCCGTGCCTGATCTCAGTCGCGATGTTCTGGCTGATCGTTTCCTGCGAACTGCCTTGCTTTAGTGGCATGAATCAAAACCTTCGACGTTCTACGTGGAACCTAGACCTTGCCGACCACCCAGTACTGCGCTCCGACGCTGACACGGGCCGCAGCCACCGTGGTGGCGCATGAACCGCCCAAGACGACCTCAGTTGCGCTCACTAGGCTCGATATGGTGGCCATGAGATCGATGCCGCCCGCGCCCGCTCCCGCAACTCTCACCACGCTTCCCACGTCGTCGGCGGTGAACGCGGCGCTCGCGGATTTCAGATGCGTCTGAGCGGCGGTGGAGCTCATCACGCCGTCGTAAACGTAGCGGCCTGCCCATCGCAGAGTGACCGCGCTTCCGTTCTGAGTGGTGGACGGAGCGTTCCAAAGCTGAAAATTGCCTCCATTCGGCCAAGCGACCTGCCATTCGTCTATCGGGACGTTGTCGCCCGCCGGGTCAGGAGCAGCCCAGACGTTGACGGGAACTCCGGCACCGACCACCTTGATCGTGAACGTCTTTCCGACGGGAACGCCGGGGCCCGTGGGCAGAGTGACGACCTGATTGGAGAGCCCGCAACACAAGATCGTCTCGTCCGCGATGGTGGCGACGTACGGGTTCGCCGCGGTCTTCACGACCGCGCGCGTCACCTCTGACAACGGAAGGTATTGAGGAGTGGCTGATTCGCCGGGAACCTGACAGAGAACCTGGGTAGGTGATGGGTCCATTCGTTCCTCCAACGTATCTACCATACACCGCTTTTGGACGATGCAAGCGCAAAGGCGACGCCGCAATTCACAATCTTTAGAATTTGTATTTGACTTGTGTGGTATATTGTCTCAGATGAATAACCAACCTGATTCGATCCGCCCGAAACCACCAAAACCAATCATGATCCCACACCGCATCAGCCTGAGCGAGCGGTCGATGCAGCACTTCCGCTTGAGCATCGAAGCGCAGACGATCATCATAACGTTAGCAAAGAAGCTCGGCGTGGGAAGAACTCACGTTTTGGAACTCGCCGTGAGGGATATGGCCAAGAGAGAGGAAATCAAATTCTGAAATCACAAAGGAGACTTAACATGAAGAACAAATCTAAAGTGATGAGAGATGCAGCAGTTGATGAGACACCCGAAAAGCAAGTGATCGCCGCGCTAGACAGGCAACAAAACGCGCTCGAAGGCGCTCAGGAGGTCTTGGGCTGTTTAGAAGAGCGTCTAAGCCCGATCCTTCGGAATAAAGAAAGCACCGAGGGAAAAAGCCCAGAGCCGCAGTTTGTTCCTCTAGCTAATCGCATCGAGGATCATAATTTCATGATCGTCAGACTGGCGAACGCGATCCTGGACATCCGCGACCGCCTGGAAATCTAAACGGTCAGCGCCCTGAATCTCGCCAGAGTCATCGACCGGATACGGCCCTGCCTGTAGACTCTGCATGGCCAATCTAGTGATTCAATCCTGAGGATGGGATAACTGTCACATCGGCAGTTCGGACAGTTGCCTGCATGATAGTGACCGAGCTTCGATGGGATGCGCGCCAAACTCTCAGGCGCCGGAGGATCAATCCAGAACACGATCACGCCCTGCATGAGCATGTGCGATTCTCTCACCCTGGCATCCCGGCTGGTCTCCCACACATAGGCGGGAATCCCCAAGTCCTCGCTTCGCGCCTGGGTCAGCGCCGTGGCCGCCTTCGATGTCTCGGTCCTGGCGATGAGCTTGGCCCGCGTCTTTGTCAACTCCGGCACGCGCTGCCGAATCTCATTGGCGATGGCTTCAGGCCGCAACCCCTCGCGCTCCATGCGGGCGATCTCACCGTTCACTGACTCCCGCACATCAAAAGGGATGGACGAGATCAGTTGAGCGTTCTCTCGCACGATCTCGTCAACGCGCACTCCAACCCTCGTGCCCATTTCCCTCCGCAGAGCGTTGTAGATTTCCCTTCCGCGGCTCCCGATGCGTGCCGCCTCGCGCCAAGAGCGAGCGTTGCTGACCATTAGCTGCGTCGCCATCCGCGAGGCGATGTACGTGGCCGCATCCTCGAACAAGCGGGACACGTTCCCGAAATTGACCAGCGCCTCGGTGATCTCCCCGAGCGTGGCCGAGTCAGGCAGAGTGAAGTATTTTTGCAGGAGTTGGTCGATCAGGCTTCGGTACTCGTTCTCGATCCGTTGTCGCGGGGTCCAATCCTTCGGCTCCATGCCGATTAGCTTAACACATCTGATGCAGTGTTATCATTCATAGACTCACGTGCATCTTCACGCCTTTCTAAATACCATTTCTCGTGGCCGGAAATCCAGTCTTCTACGGTGCTCCTGCTTTTCGGAGAAAGTTCCTCGTAGCCGCCCATGAAATCCATTTTGGAAGTATCAGGTTCGCTCATAAAGCAACAGATTTTTGGCTTTTCTGAAATCCCTCGGTATTCGATGTCAACTTTGTAGTGCAAGGACTGGCCAATGAAGAAGGCCTGAACGCCGTAATCCAATCCAGGTTTCCCGTTCACCACATGCTGCCAAGAATAGAAGTTGGTTCGATCCAACTTAAGACTTCCGACTTCGATTGATCGAATCCAGTTGAGGGCCTGAATTTGTAGAGGGTTGCCAGTTTCAGCAGAACCCCTTGATTGAAAGTCCTTAATAATTTGTGTGAACATTCTCCAATTCGCATCCCTGAGAGGGCAGTGCTCACTTTTAAAATCAACGAAGTTATCCAGATTCTGCCAGTCATAGTCTCCATCCTGCTTGTAGACTGCCGCAGAATGCCCTATCTCCAAACTAATGAATGGCGAAGACCCGTCATCGACGTGAATGCCCTCCAACTCTACGTGAGTCAGGGCAGGATTCCAAATGGCAAATGCTAGGCGACAACGTAGCTTGGTGAATTTCATGCTCTCATCCTTGTGCTCAACACGGGAGTTCGAATACAGCCGATTGTCAGCCGAGCCAAAACTCAGTGCTATGGCGTTTGAGTTTTTGAAGAATTGATCGTGAAACTCCTTTCGGCTTATCTGCGAACTGCCCGGCACAACCGATGCGATGGACGAAAATCCTGGGATACACGAGATAGAACCCAACATTGATGCGAAGAAATTGCGGCGTTTCATTTCATCCTCTCCTCAAGTTACTCAGATTTGGCGCGCACTGCTGCTGACGCTACTTCACTCAGGAATTTCAAACACAGGATCGCCAGGATCATAGAGCTTAGTGAGCCGTTCTCTCACACAGAAAGCCATAAGAGCACGGGCGCATTTGCGAGCGCGAAGCTGGCGATAATCAGCCGTCCCCTGGATAAGATAGTTTCTTAGTTTGATGGCTGCCACATCGTCTTCAGATTCCGGCATGCCGGTAGCCAAAACGTTTGCGAACGAGTTGAGCCTAGGGTGATCTTGACTATAGAATGCTCTCGCAACTGAACCTAGCGTCTGTTGGCACTTCACGTGAACCGGGAACTGATGCGGTCTTGAGAACGTTTCCAAAGCAAAAGTGATTGCCGAGTCATGTTTCTTAGCCCATTCAAGAACTGCCGGAATCGAAAAGCTAAGAACACGACCAGTAAAGGCGGCGACATGCATCCCCCTAGCGACAATTCCGTACCATTTACGATATTCAGAATTGCCATTAAGCCTACCCATAAACCAGGCAGTGTCGGCAAAGTTCCTCCTCGCTCCAATGTCGATGCCTTCATTGTGAAAGCGCGGAACGCCATAAGTGACCAGCATTTGAATTGAAACTCCGGCCAAGATTATGGCGCTTAGCCGTTGCTGACCGTCCAAAAGATTGTTGTCTTCATCGAAGGCAATGCCCTGATGCGTGACTCTCCATCTACCTTCTTTCATGTCGCTGGCGTATAACCTGACCAGGGATTCTCTGATTGGCCTGTTGAGTACGTTCACGCTTAAAAACTCCATGGCCATCTTTGGACTCACAGTTACAAGTTTAGTTTGCATTGTCGCTGCTCCCTCTTAATTTTCTCTTTGGCCTTCCCCCCTTCTTAGCGTTCTCACGGACCGCACGTAACTTTGCTTCACTCTTTGATTTCCCACCCCTGCGACCCAAGGCAACCGCGTGAGGATTTTTAGCCATGACGCGAATATATCCAAAGCGCTTTGGAATGTCAAGAGTAAAGTTTCAGCGATTCTAATTTATCTCGTGCGGAGTCCGATTGGTAAGCTTCACGAAGTTCCGTGGAGTATTCCTTGTTCAGCGCCGCGCGCCAGCACGCTATGCACAGGTCGTGGTCTTTGTCCGCCGCCACCTTGCGCCTGTGCCCCAGACGCCCGAGCCAGAAGATCGCCCGGTGCTTCCCGCACTTACGGCACATGCGGCGCTTGGGCATGTGCGTTCAATCTCGCGTCTCAACAGTGTCGGTCTTCGATGGTTCCGAATCCATCGCTCCTTGCGCCAGCTTCCTCTCCTCGCGCTGCGGGTTGACCCGGCTAAACTCCCCCTCCATGCCTTCTCCCGGCAGCTCCGGCTCCTCTTCTGCCTTGTCGATCTGCTCGTCCGTGATGTTGGTGAACACGCCCGTCTTGTCGGATAGCTCGCGAAGCTCCTTGAGAGTCGTCTTGCGACCCGTGATGCCAGCGTTGTATGAGGCGATGATGGGAGCTGACGCCTTGGTCGTCATCTCCGACTTGTCCTCCTCGGTCAACACGCGCACAGACGGAAACTTGAAGTCCAGGTCGTCCGGCACTTCCCCCAGCACGCTCATGCAGATCACGGGATAGAGCTTGGTGAGCTGCGGCTTCAGCTTGTCCTGCTGCTCGTGCGCGATTTTCTCCTCGTAGATGCGCTCGTCGGCATCGTTCGACTGCCCGAGGCCCGTGATCGTGCGCCCGAACAACCGCGTGACCGGAATCTCCGCTGCTCCTGCCACATCCATCTGAAACTGAGCGTAAACTTCGGCCAGACCACTGAACGTGAACTGATGGCTCTGAAGTTCGCCGTCCTCTCCCAGAATGAGCATGGATTGGTTCGACAGGAGCTGGTTCTGAGCGTTCATGCGCGCCTCGAACATCTGGAGCGCCTTTTGGCTCATGCCTACGCCCGACAAAAGTTGGGCTAGTTCCTTGTTGCGCTGAGCAAGAATCTGAGCTCGAAAAAGAAGTTGCAGGATCGACCACGAGGCGTTGTCCCGCTTGCGCAGTTCCTCGTACACAATCTCAAGAACGGAGATGCCCCAGTACAGTTGCGCTTGGTTCTCGGGTTTCGGAACTTCCGGTCCGGTGAATCTGAGGATGCGGCTCGTGTGAACGTCATACGTGACCGATCCGCCCGGCGGAGTAACTTCATACATTTCAGGCAATCCCCATTCGAGCGGACGCTCGATGTCCTGAGCAACGTTCCCCTTCGGCCAGATTCCGCTCCACCTGTCAAAGGGAATCAAGCCCAGATAACTTCCCGGATTCACCTCGTCCAAGTCCAGGGGCTCCGCCAGCTTACTCTCATGCCCCTTGACGAGAATCAGCGCACCTGCACCGCCGTACAGTCTAGACCATTTGATAGCTTGGTTGATCTTCAGCGGCGTGAACGTCCGCTCTACCACGCGATCAAACTTCTGTATGTCATCAGGGGGGAGCTGGGAAGTGAGATGGCACCACGACTTGGTCATGTCGTCAGAAGGAAGATCGACGATGCGCCGCGAGATCCAATGGTTTCGGTACAGGGTCAGCATGAGCCAGTAATCGTTGCTCAGCCTGACCATCTCGTATTCTGTGCCCTCGGCAAGCGACGGCGTGCCATAGCCCATCCTGGCCGCGAGGTTGCGGAAGTAATCGAAGCCAACGGACAGGCCGTCCCTGGAATCAAGAGATTGAACGATGGCTGGAGATTTCTTGGAGGGAGTTTGCTTCTTGTGCTTCTTGGCTTTCGGCATGTCAACGCCTCACATCAGCCGCCAGACCGGAATCTTGGTGGCACAGAAATATCTGGCCGCGTCACAATTGCTAACAAGGATGCCATTCGCATAATAGCACCCATGCTCCGTTCTCAGTGCAAAGACACTTGCTCTGCCAGCATCTTTAACGGCACTTTGGACAATTGAGGATTCTTTGATATTTATTAGCGAGGAAAGTCTCGCTGCATGTCGCGCAAATCTTGGGAACATCGTCCACGCCCGATTTACGCCTGGCAGCCGACTTGCACTTGTTAGAGCAGAATTTAGCGCATTCGCCGCGCTGTTTCGAAAGAAAATGCGCACCGCAGTTCTGACAGATGAATCCAACAGCCTTGCGTTTTTGCATCGCTTCTTTCCCATGATCTCGATGCCAGTCCAATCCTTCTGGTGATGCGTGCCATGCTTTAGCCAGTGGCCGTATTCTGGCAAGGTGCTCGAAATCATGAGATGCTTTCTTTCCAGAAAGCGAATCATGAATAGGCCCGGGCAACAATTCCAGATTGGTGATGTCATTGTTTCCGGTATCATCATCCGCGTGATGAACATCATAGCCTTTTGGAATAGCACCATGATATTTTTTCCACACTTCCCGGTGAAGGCTCTCCACTCTCTTACGACCATGAACCTGGCTCGGCCTGAAATAATTGCGGCTAGACCAGTCTTTAGCTTCTGGATAGCGCCTGAAAATGATACCGTTGAATGTTCTGGATTCCACTCGCATACTTGCTCATTATATCTCGTGGCATCAATCCTTGTCCAGCCTTTTCTCGTAGCGATTGGATGATTCGGCAGTCCTCGCAAGCGATGCCACTCGACAATCTGCTGGTCGGGAATTTCTCGGACTGTAAGGACTTTACACTGACCGAGGGGAGTAAGGACACGATCTCCGGCACGGAACTCTTCAATATTTCTTTCGCCATCAGGAGTCATGATTTTCGTTCCTGCTATAAAACATCCATGATCGCCAGATTTAATTGGCTCCTCGATCCCGCGCAGCGCCCTCTTAGGGTCCCAGGCGTATGTTTGGAACTCGGCGATCGTCGCCTTGCAGTTGTCACGGTGAAACCTTATCACACCTTTGGCCAGCGCGGTGGAAGTTTTTGAAATGCCAGACTGAACGTCGTTCACGGCATCCGTCACCCACCAGCCTCGGTTCGTCAGCTCCTGCTTGAAGCTGGCCGCGCTGGGATCGACCACGATCTGAGGAGATTGGTCATGCTCCGTGAACTCGTACAAGTCGTCGGCAAGCTCAGAATCCGTCTTCTGTTTCATCTCTTTGGCGGAATCCCAACGTTTTTCATTGTAGCACCAGGCCGTCACTCCATCATCGCGCCAATCCAGAAACACGTTCGGGTTCACCGTTCCGTAATCGACCGAGATAACGCGCTCACGAGTCTGTCCGCCCCACATCAAGCCGACAGGCAAGTCTTTGTCCGTGAACGTGCTCTCGTCTTTCCACGCGTCTCTGTAGATCACGCCCTCGGCCATCACCCACAAGCCCTTGATGTAGCGCTGATAGAAAAGCCCAGTGTACAGAAGCTCCTGAGATTTTTTGTACTCTTCCGTGAGATTCGGATTATCGTCCATCGTGCAATGCATCGAGTACAGCAGCCCGGCGTCCGTCAGCTTCTGGTTGTCCAGGATCTCTGTCCTCAGAGGATGAAGAGGCGTGTCAGCGTTGGTGCTGCCGTAGAGCCGCGCCCCCTCCGGCGACATGCGCGTGATGAGCATTTGAAGGAATTCGAAGGGCATCAGCGAGAGCTCGTCGCAGACCACGTAACCAACGGTCAACCCGCGGATGAACTTCTCCGAGCCCTCGTCCTTCGCTCCCATCACCGTCCATGTCGAGCGGTCGATTCTCAGCAGCCCGGATTGATGGTTGTAAGAGTACCTGTGGGGACCGATCAAAGAGAACAGATCGTTGAGCACATTCTTGAAAACGGTGTCTTTGGTTACTCCAGTGAGAACCTTCCATCCGGCGACGTTGTACCGGCAGCCCCAAAGAATCTTAGCATGCTGTGCCCAAGTTTTGCCTGACCGGACGGAGCCTTCTAGGATGCTGAGCTTGCAGTCTTCTTCGGGAGGGGTTTTGGCGAACCTTCCAAGTCTCTCTCCGAAGTTAAGTCGCTGGCTTGACACTGGATTGTTCCTTTTTCACCTGCTGAGCGTGCTCCTCGCGCCATGCGTCCAGAAGCTCTTGCAGTGGGTCGCTTCCCTCAGTCACCTCGATCTTGTCGCCATACTCCCTCGGCCTGAGCTTTGAGAGCAGCCAGCGCCGCGTCTCGATCTGAAGGCGTCGGTGCTCGATCATGTCGGCAACCTTGATCTCTTTTGGCTTGGGATTCCCGGCCCTATCCTTCTGACCGGGCCACGCCGTTATGACTTGCCCGTGCTTGGGAGTGTCGGCTATCGCGATCAGCTCGTCAGCCAGAATCTGAGCCTGATCCTGCTTGGCTGATTGATACATCTGCCTGAACTCTTCATTCAAGGAAAGCCATTTATAAACTGTCCTTGGGTCTGGAAAGGTAGGATTGCTGTCGCAGATGTCCTTCAGGCTGCGGGTCGTCGTGGCGATCTCGATGCAGATGCGAGCCGCCTTGTCTTTGCTGTACATGGGCGGCCTGCCGACAGGTTTCTTGACCTTGGGAGGCTGGCGCTTGGGCGCCTTCCCCATCCTCGACTTCATTAGTCGCTGGCGGGTTCTCAGGTCGAGCTTGCGCGGGGCCATGCGTCAGATATAGCAGCTATGGGGATGATTTACAAGGCGGGATTTAAATCGCTTCCCATGCTTTACGATTCTTCTATCGAGGCAGATGCCAACTCAACAACTTCAATCTCAGGAAATTCCTTTGGGATTTCCCGCACATCGCCATTATAGAACACCAGCACATTTTGATGGGTCTTTCCCAACTTGCGGTACTTCCCAAAGGCCGTCCCGATGCGGATGGGCAGACTTCCCACCGCCGTCACCAAAATAGCTTCGTTATAGAGCTTCATGTGGGCTGATTCAAAAGCTGCAATCGTATCGCTCACGAAGTTTCGGTAAAAGCCCTGCTTGTCACGATAATCTCCCACCACGAAGCAGGCAAAGCGATTAGGCTTCAGCATTCCGCAAGAGACGCGGATCACCTGGCGGTATGCCTCCAGGAATTTATCGTGGGGCATTGTGGAGAGATCGCGCGGATCATCCGAATAAACCTCCAAATCCCCATAAGGTGGACAGGAGAAGATGAGATCGTAGCTACCCGGCGCGAGGACCGCTGCTTTCAGGGCGTCGCCTTCAATCCACTGCACTCGACCAAAGCTTTTCTTTCCCGCCCAGCCGTTCGCCCCAGTACTCAGAATATCCTTTGCTTGCTTTCGGTTGGCCTCAAGCTGGCCCTTTGATAGCTCGATTCCCACGTAATCAAGGCCCAAGATGCCCGCCGCTATTCCACGCACACTCCCCCCAGCGAAGGGGTCGAGTACTTTGCTCTTGGGAGGGCAAAACCAGCGATAGATCAATTCACAGAGGGTGGCATCGAATATGCTCGTGCCGGTTGGCTGCCCATCGGCACCATATACTGTCTCAAGATATTCTTCCCCCGGCTTCAGTCGTTCAATTCTTTCCGCTAAAGCGTTCGGGGATGCGGACCAAGTTCGGGCCATTGCCTTTCTTCCACCTTTCAGAATTCGCTGGCTTGTATCGTCAAGCTGCCTGCCTGCCTGCCTGCCTGCCTACGACCCAGGTTAAATTTCGCATTCTCTCCCCGCATCAGATCTTGCCCGAAACACCGCGCGTTCTTACCCATCTATCGGCCTTCCCCTTCCATCACCCCGCTGCCTTTTGCTGTAGTCTGCCGCTGGCCTTGGTGAACCGCCCGGCGATGCTGAAATTCGTTTAGCCGCCCTTGGCTCTTGAAGGCTGATATTCTCTCTCTCTCTCTCTCTCTGCAATCCGCTTTCCGAAGGCGTTCTTGGCGTCAATCGGGTCGCTGAATTCGCCGCCTCTGAATAGTGCTCCGCCCTTGAAGGTTTGGCTTTGTTTGTTTGTTTGTCACCTGCGAAATGTTTCCACTCCGGGCCACGCTTATCGCCAGGGCTGCCAGGGCAGTTCGTTTCCCTGCGTCCCAGTTCACTCTGAATCCCCAGTGCTAGCCAAGCCCGCTTGCGGTCCTGCCAATAGCCCTGCCGGGCATCCAACACGGAGAACGGAGGCACAATGAACCTCTCCGCCAGCGTCTTGTGCGCTTCTTCGGGCGTGATGTGCTCAGCGTCGCCTTCCGTGAGAGCATTGGCAAAGAGCGCCGTCAATTCCTCCGGGAAGAAGAACTTGTCAAGATCGGCCAGCCCTTCATCGGAAAGAGACTTCAGCATTGCAGGGTCCATCTCGCTCAAATCTGATGCTCTGTTATCGGCAATCGCCAACTCCGCTTTCTGCTTCGGCGTCAGGCCACGGCGTACCACGGCCACGATCTCGTTGCCGGTAGCCTCTACAGAAATCACCTTTTCGATCCCCACGTTGGCGGCACCTTCTAGAACTCCGTGCCCAGCGATAATCTGGCCGGTTTCATCTATCACGATTGATCGCGCGGCACCATACTGCTCAAGCGATTGCTCAATCATGCCGATGTTGCGCTTGTCGTGGAGTCGAGCGTTGCGCGGATCAGCATGCAAGTCTTTGAGATGCGTGATCGGCTTATGCTTCATTGCCTTGCGTTTTACCACTTCGGCCCTCCGATTTCAATCGCTTTTTCAGGAGTCCATTATAACAGACTCTCCGGGCGCTCTGCCCCGTCCCCTCAGTCGAGGGAGGGAACAGGGCTCCACTACGAACAACCTCTACTCTCCCGCCACCCTTGGCTCTTTACGATCGTCCGCGCCAAGGAAGAGACAGGGCAGAGCGCCCGGCGAAACTCCCGTTACCGCTTCTGCTTTTCCTGCCCGATGGCCGCCTTGCTCTTTTCCGGCTGGGCCGCAGGAGGATTGGCTGGTGGTGGAGTTGCGGGAGGTACCCGCACCAACATACCTGTCTGAAAATTAAGCTGCCACCCTTCTCCCGTCAAGCCCTGTACTTTTACCTCTGCCGACACGAGTTCGTTGATGTCTGCCTGAAGCTGTGCAAGCTCCTGCTGAACGGTCCTGAATGCCAGCTTTCCTGAAGGACTCAACTGAACCATCTGAGGCCCTTGAGATGTTTGCGGAACCTTCTGGCCTTGTTGGCCGGAGGTGACGTTGCCCACGATCCCCAAAATGCAAACCATCATCCAAACCTTTTTCATTTCATTCTCCTTTTCATGTTTCGTCATTGGCGAGCAGGACTCCGCCGCAGGAGAGGGAGAACTCAGCGCGACGGAGGAGCCTGCTCACACGTTTATTGAACTTCCGCAACATCATATCCGAAGACGTCCATGATTGATCCCAAAGCCGTCCCAATATGCTTTAGAGAAACGGAGACGCCGAGACGCACATTTGCGCACTGTGTACCTTCCAGCCCCCGCTTTGTTATGTCTGCGGCAAAGTTCCACAAAGCGGAAACAACCGCTTCCTGCTTCTTAATGTTACGGCTACGCTTTCGGCGCTTTACCATCACCATATCTCCTCAGTCAAACCGGCTTTGACTTCATATCCGCGACAGGCTCAGGCCCGTCACCCCGCCAGCGAAAGCCTCAATGTCTGGTGCGGGCCGTTCGCTATTTCCAAGAGGATGTCCCCGTGGCAAGGGCTTGACAGGCTACACCAGCAGGCTAAATCCTTGCCGCGCAATTCTTTCCTAATTGAGTCGCGAAATGATTCTGGTTTTTCAACGTACACGAGAGTTTTATAATCATCTATGCAGGTTTGGGCGTCAACATACCTCGACATGGGAAGAGGATTACCCCATTTGGACGGCCTCCCAACGTAGACAACGCCCTCGGGCATCCTCCAGCCCTTTGTGCGTTTCCGCTGAATTCGTTTTGCCATTAGATTCTCCTATGTCAGCAGCCACTACCGTACCTGAAACGGAACCTGAATCGGGAACTGCCAGCTCGGAGCACAATCTTTGCAAACGGGTATAGGCTCCGGAAGTGTCCATGCTCAAAACGTGTCAGCCTTTCCCATAACCCTATCGGGGGGTCATTCCTTTGCCTTGGGGCACGTAGCCAAAGCCTCACAGACAACATCCCATTGCGCTGCCCATGTGGACTTCGGAACATTCTTAGGAAAGCCTGTAAGTTCCAACTCTAAGAGAGACATTAGGCTTTCCAGGGCATCCCTCACCCGCCTGAGCGCCGTTAGTTCCTTCAGCAGAGCCGCGCCGGGGTTGTCGCCGGCAAGAATGCACTCGGCAGAGTGCTTTTCGGTTCCATCCTGGGTACACGCGACCTCACCCTCGTCACGGGGTTGGCCGTTATTGCACACGACGCAGTAGAATCCTTTCCGATTGATGGCTGGAAGGACCAGGTGTTGTCGCATCTCCGCGCACTTCGCATGTAACTTCTCGTTGGCTTTGATGAGGCGTTTCACTTCATCCTGCGCCCGCTGAAGCTCGATACAAAACCTCACAGAATTGGAAGCAGCCTTGCCAAGCTCACGTTGCGCCGCTGCCAACTGGAACTTTGACTTAGCAAGCTCTGCGGTTAGACGGCAGATTTCCTCAAACTTTTGGATTTGAAGTTCTCTTTCACTCATCGACATGCTTCGCCACCCTTTCTCTTTCCCGTACGGCTTACCTGGGCTTACCGCCACTTTGCACCCCCTCCTCCCTGATCTGGCGCTTGAGGTCGGCAATGCGCCGTTCCTGCCAGCATCCCCCTTGACTAGGATCACAACTGGCGTAATGCAATCCCAGCTTGGCCTCTTCCAGCCTCGCCTCCAGCCGCACGCGGTTCAGGAAGTCCGGGTCAGGGCGGAGGGAGCGAATCTCAGATGCTCCACACTTTACCGTGATGCCGGTATCCCGGTGAATCCAACGCTGCTTGGACTCTTGCCACTCAACAGGATTGCCTTCTGTACAGAGGGCGCACACTAGTATTGAGCACCTCTCCACGGTCACGGCTTCGGCCTTGGTGACGGCCTCAGCTTGGTCAAGGCAAGCTCCGCAGCACATAAAAGTAGCCCGCGTCGGGGGATTATCTCCTTTTTTTGTAGTGTGCTGGCCCATATCAATGTTTCTCAGCTCCGCCCTCGAATGCCCCACTGGGCAGGTCGAGAGATCCTGGGGCTTCTGCATCTCGGCTATAGCAGCGTCCCAACCCGCTCTTGCCGTATCCTTAGATTGCATGTACGGAACAGCTACCCATTCTCGCCACCATTGTTCAAACCTCTCATCTTTGATCATTTCTTGGCCTCCTGGATCACCTTCATGGAAACGAGGGCATCTACCACAGCTCTCGCTCATAACTCATTCTGCCTACACTTGACCGGGCAATGCTTCGCGCATCTTGTCCTTGCTTGCCATCATTCGACGCATGGCGAATTGCATCTTAGCGAACGCCCCTCCAGCCCTCATCCGTTGATGAATATCCGCCTGAGCTTCCGGCGAGTATTTCCTGACGTCCGCCAGGAACTGCGCGAACTCCTCGGCCGTGAGTTCTCCCTTTTCTCTCTGACACGAGATGCAGATGCACTCCATCGTCCAGGGATCACCACCCCGCGCTATCGGCATCGGATGATCCGGGCTCATCGTGCTGATCTTGATCCGCTCTCCGCAGAACTTGCACGGCTGACCAACGCCCGACGCCAGAATCTCGCGTCCCTTCTTCAGAGGAAGATTACCGGAGAATCCTTTCTTGCGCATCCGCTGATTCAGGGCCGCCACGAGCTGGCCCGACCTCTTGTTGAACTTCTGCTGGGCCTTCGTCGTGAATCCCGGCAGGCTTATCTGCATCGTGATCGCCATGGTTTGTTCTCCGAGTCCATTATAATGGACTTTCTGTTTATCCGCACTCCAAGCGGATTCCGTTGGTTACCCTCCACTTTTCAGCCAACCAATCAGCCGCAAGGCTGAGTCCAGCCCTTGTAACAAGACGCTTCCCTCCTGAAACCCCTTTCCTGATCCTCTTGTTCATGGCTTTGCGCCTTATCCTGGCTACCGGACGCTTCCAAGCCCAGTATGCCGCCGTGTGCTGCGGGCAACATGAGAGTTGATTCTTTGCTTTTGGCTCAAAAGCTGCTTGGCACCATCTGCAAATTCTCATGTCTCCGTCCTTTCTTGCTTGGCCCTTGCTATAGTTCTTGCCCGACAACGCCTAGGATTGGCTCCTGACGCTGGCAAATGGCATCCTAGGGGCCTTTCCCGCTTCCCCAGGAGGATCCATAGCTTTGTGCAGCAGATCGCTGCGGTGAATCATGTCCTCGTTGAACCCTTTCTGCTCTTGAGTGATCTTCATGTCGTCCGCTCCATTCTGTTCAACAGTTCCAGATAGCTCAGGTTAGGACCGATGGCCGTTCTGCCAAAATTATTACATTTTTTGTTAATGCACTGCATCATGGCCAAGCGTGGAGATTCCGAGATCACATCAAACCCCTCGCCGCATTCGCACATGCTTTTCTCTTTAGGCGGTTGCTTCGGCCTCTTCAGCTTCGACATCCTCAACTTCCCCCTCTGTTGATTTCTCGTAAAAACTGAAGGTCGGCTCGTCATCATCTTCCCGAACTTTAGCCTCAGAGATGTTTTTCAGCATCATCCGATAATAGGACGGCTTGAGTTCCACGCCGATGGCTCTCCGATCATTACACAGAGCTCCGTAGACTTCGCTGCCTACTCCCGCGCATGGGCTCAACACGGTCTCTCCAGGATTCGACCAGAGCGTAACGATCCGGTCGATGACGTCCAGTTGGAGCGGATGAACATGGTCCTCGTCCTGCTCGTCCCTAGCCTGCCGGTGCTTCAGAACGTGATCAACGCGGATGTCATCCCAAAAGGCAGACGCATATTGACGCCAAATCCAATGCGAGTATCTGTTCTGAATCTGATCCCCCTTCCAGCCCTTGTAATGAAGCACGTCTGCCGGGGGCTTGCGCTCTCCGGCATAATAGATCAGGCCGCGTGGATGAGCAATCGGGACCGCGTTGTCACCCTTCTTTCTGAAAATCAGAACATAATCGGCGAGAGCCGGGCTGCAACGCGCCGAATCTTCCACGGCAACCTTGTGGAAAAGATGCTTGGCCATCGTCCTGTTCCTCACCTTGAGAGGTTCTTTCCAGACGCAGTAGCGCCCGGTGTGATGCCAGAGGCCGTGTCCGCATTTTCCGCTCGTGCGGTCGTAGTGATTCGCCTTGCAGTTTTTTTCGCGGCAGCCCGCGTGGAGACGGATAATGTCACCGGGGAAGTCGGTCAAATGATCGTTGCCCGTATTCCCAGAAGCGATGTCCATGCAGTGGACCGCACTGATTCGCCCCGGCATGGTCAGCCTCCACACTTCATGCATTAGGTAGCTATAATGATCGAAGAATTGCTCATAGCTCAACGAGTTTGAAATATCTCGTTCGCTCGATGAATACCTGTAAAGGGCACCCCCGGAAGTGGCGAACGGCGGGGAGTAGATCGAAAGGTGAACGGATTCCTTTCGGAAGTTCTTCAGAACTTCGATGGCGTCCCCGAGGTAGACCGCATATCGTTCCGTCACTTTTTGCTCTTGAACGGCCATGACCACCTCTCCTACATCCAGGCCGGGATCATCTCGGCCTCATCAAACTGCTCCCGGCGATTTATCTTCAGCTCTTTGCTCATCAGCGCCACGATCCTATCAAACATCCTGTCAGCGGCGACAGCTTTGGATTTCAGGTTATCCATCACGATCTTCTCGCCCTCGGTTGAAATCAGATCGAGCAAGACTTTTCGCGTCTGACCGAAGCGCAGAGAGCGGCGCACGGACTGAAACCATTGCTCGAACGAATGGGTTGGAAAGTGGGTCTGGTGCCAACAGTGCTGCCAGTTAAGGCCCCATCCGGCGATCTGGCTCTTGCTCACGATGCAGTCGGCTTGGAGGTTGGTGAAAGCCATCAACTTCTCTTCCTTCTCATCGTCGCTGTCGGCACCCTTGACCTGGATGCAGTCGGGAATCATCTTCTCCAGAAGATCCCCCTCGGGATTCAAATGGCACCAAACGGCAGCCGGCCGCTGGCTCTTTTCCGACACCAATTCTGCAACCTTCTCACACCGCTCGCGAATCGTCCTGCGCCTCTCCTCGCGCTGCTCATAGAGGCTGAAAGCTGGAACTTGAAATAGTTTCCCTTCGGGCAACGACCTGGGCTCCACAATCCAGTCGCGTTGAATCAGGCCGGGCAGAATGAACTTCTCGTCCGAGAACTGACCAACATCAGATGGCTTTCGTCCAGCCCGTGCCCAAGAGCATACCCAACGCCAGAAATGCTCCTCCGCGTGGCCCTTGAATCTCCATTTCGGAGTCCCACCGCCCTTGCCAACCCATTTGCTCTTTTGATCAGAATTGTTCTGCTCGTTCTTGAAGAACCGAACCAGCATCTCCGGTGAACCAAGATAGCCGAGAGCTTCCGACGAGTTGCCGAGCTCGATGTAGTCGTTTGGGGCCGGAGTCGCCGTCGCCAGCAAGCGGTACTTCATCTTGCGCATGAAGTTCGTGATGATCTTCCGCGTCGCGCCGTCATACCCTTTCAAAATGCCCGACTCGTCGCACACCATGCCCGAGAATTCAGCCTCATTGAAAAGATGAAGTCGTTGATAGTTCGTGACCGTGATCGGTTTATGCGCCTTCCCATCCGACGAGCGATGCAGCTCTATTCCGAACTTGTTCGCTTCCTTGAGCATCTGGTAGCTGACGGCTAAGGGGCATGAAATCAAGACCGGCTTGTTGGTTTCTTCTGCCACATTCTGAGCCCACACGAACTCCATCAAAGTCTTTCCCAGTCCGCAGTCCAGAAAGATCGCGGCACGAGCCCTCAACAAAGCCCACTCCGTCAAGAAGGCCTGAAAGTCGAACATCACGCTGGGAATCCATTTAGCTTTCAGGCCGTCCATCCCTTGAAGCTGAGACTTTCGCTCTATGAAATCTTGATAACTTTCGGTCATGATCTAGCCTTCTGCTTTGCCGACAGCTTGCCCCCTCGATTGTCAGCCCAATCGTGGCATGGTGGGCAACCCAGTCTTGTGTTTTCAAGTGTGTCGCTCCCGCCCTGACTTCTCTTGATGATGTGGTCTACCCAGCGCGTCGAGAAATACGGCAGCTTCCCCCAGCAACCTTGATGCCTGACTTGGCACTCACCATGATCCCGGAGCCACACCTCATGACAGAGAACCACGTACTGAGCACGCGACAGAATCACGCGCCCCGACTTCGTGATCTTGGCCTTTCGCGGCCTTTGCCTGAAAGCCGCCCGCTTCATGGGAGTGCTCCGGAGGATGCTTGATCGTTTCACATCCTTTTCGCTTTAGGTGGCAGCCCCAAATATGTAGCCCAGTTATGGTATCTCAAAACTGTCTCTATTTTAGGAGGCCAAGTTACATTTTTCTCAGTGACCACGTAGCAGACATTAGAGTCTCCGTGTATATCTGCGACCGGCTCTAACGTTGCAATGTTTGGTTGCTCTTGATCTTGGCTGCCAGCGTCCGATGTAAACTCTGTCTGACCCGTCTTTAATTCCTTGCCCTGAAAACACGCACGGCAAAGGCTAACCCTATAAACAGGAATCTTCTCGCCCGTTCTAACTAAATGCGCTTCACAATATCCATCATTCATTGCGCCCTTTCCGTGGCTGCCACTATGTCCCGCATGAGAGGCGAGTCGGCCTGCTTGCCGGGAATCTCTTCACCTTCTGAGTTCAGAAAGTCCTCGCAGATTTTCGCCAGCGCCTCGGATTTCGTCGCCATCCCATAGCGCGCCATCGCCAGCTTGATCGCCATCTCCACGATCTTGTGGTCATCGTCTGACAGCCAATATGTTTCATGGTGGCGCTTCTCGATGTGAAGGCCCGGATGCGCCTTGTCCACGTAATCATGAAACTCGGAGCCGGTCATCTCCTGAGCGGCGGCCAAGGTGGTTGGGTCAGAGCGCTTGTTCTCGGGCAGCTTCACCAGGAGCTTCGCATTCTCGACCGTGATCGTCGGGATGGCTTCTGCCGGCACCGTTGCCTCGACTTCAGTGTAAAGATCAGCCAGCGTGTACGCCCAGGATCGACCGATGTCCGCCACGGCCTGAGCCCAGTCAGCGAAGCTCTCGTACCCGGCTTCCTTGTAGAACTTACCATCCCTCACCCGCGAGAATATCTTGCCCAGCGCGAGATGAGTTCGGCCCATCTGAAGCACGAGTTTTTTCGCATCATCGGTTAATTTTCTCGCTTCTTGTTGGCGCGTCATCGATTGAGCTCCATGTATGCTCTTATAAACTCTTCCGCGACCGGCGCCGTAAGGGAATTACCATAGCCGCGCAATCGTCCCACACGGTTGGTAGCCCCTGTAACCAGCGGGAATGTGCCGGGTTCAACTGGCCGGTACTTTTGGTCCCGGCACCAGATCCATTCGGCGTCGGCCCAGAAGCCGTTAGTAAAGCCTCGCCCGGTAATCTTACACCGCCCGGCACTTTCGGTCCCTTGGCCTGCATCTTCCGACTGTCGCCCTTCCAATCCCTCGACGTTGGTGATGTCCAATTCGTTAGTTTGCTCTGGCTGTGCAGCCCGTCCGCGTTCCCCCGATGTGCTCCCACGCATTCCGAGTCCTCGCTGTGCGGTGTCGCCCAGGTCGCCAGCGGAGCCACGTCCTTCAGGTTGATGCAGCCGCCTTTCGTCTTGCGCTCCTCCAGATTCCCGCTTGGTAGGCTGTCCATACAGTTCGGCGTCGGCCATGCAGCCAGCTTCGCCTTCTCGCGAAGGTTCGCTGGTGGACCGCCGTTGCGCCCTGGAATCGCCCTCCCAGCCATTGCCCTGCTCATTGCTTCGCCTGATTTCTCGCAAGGACTCGAATCGAACGCCTGCGGACTCGGCCACGAAGTACAATCGCTGCCGGATGTGCGGCGCCCCGAAGCCCGCAGCGCACAAATCCGCCGTCCCGATGGCGTAACCCGCTCCTTCCAAATCAGCCGAAACAACGTCGAGCCAAGCGAGGCCGTCTTTGGACGCAACCTGCTCGCCAAAGATTGTGTCAGGGTGTAGCTCTCGGATGAGCCTGAACCATGCGGGCCATAAGTGACGCTGATCTGAGAAGCCTCCCCGCTTCCCGCTCGCACTGAAACTCTGGCAGGGACAACTGCCTGTAAAAACGGGAGTATCGTCTGCCCATCCAGCCGCTCTAAGGGCGTAACTCCACACGCCGATCCCGGCGAAGAAGTGGCATTGGGCGAACCCGCGAAGTTCGTCGCTCTTGACTTCCTTAATGGGTCGGCCATCGACTTCCCCTTTGGCGATATGTCCCGCCTTAATCAGTTCCCGCAACCACGCCGCCGCAAATGGGTCAATCTCATTGTAATAAACTGCCATATCTATCCTGATGACGCATCAGATTTCCGCCTTTGCTTTGAGGTCCCGCAGCCAGTAAAGCATCTTGGGATTCACGTACTTCAGCGACCCGAATCTCTGAAGCCTGCTCAGCATGTCAGTCAGGAACACGCTCGATCTGGAGTCGAACAACTCTATCTGCTGTGGGTCCTCAGCCAACCAGTCACGGAGCTTCCGAGCGATCTCCGTCGCTTCCTCGTCACGCCGCTCTGGACTCTGCCCGGAATCCTGAAAGAGAGCCATATTGAGCAATATTCACTGTGCCCCTCATGCAAGAAATTCGAGCCAAAAACATATGAAGAATTCTGCAAAAAGTGCGGGACGAAATTGGTAAACGAGTGTCCCGGTTGCAACAAACCATTTTACAAAACAGGCGCTTTCTGCGGGCAATGTGGAACTCAATTACTCAGTCAGTGAGCTTGCATCCACATCTCGGGCAGAAATTGAGTTGACCGTCCGTACAGAGAGTGACGACAAATCTTTTACAGCCAGGGCAGTAAAATGCCTTCTGGTTAGATTCTTCATGACACACCGGACAATGCACTGGTATCTCCTGGATTTCTACAGCCGTAGAATTTTGGACTTGCATTGGACGAAAATCTCCCTTATCTTAGAATTGTGCCCAAGATTCTGAGAGGCCCCGGCGGGAACCGGGGCTTTTCTATTTTTTCTGCAATCCTGCCATCTCCTTTCCGTCTCAATGACCTTGGTTTCGGGCTGCGAATTCCTTTATCTTGGCAACTGGGAATTTCAGCTTCTGAACTGGTGCTCCCAATGGTATTTGGAATCCGTTAAGCCAATTGAAATTGTTTACAACATCAAACCGATTGCGCGGATTGAGCATCGCCAATCTTGACATCTCGTCGGGACTGTTCGCCGTAGGAATGACGATACATGACGGGGGCTCGTAATACTGCCAGTCATGAACCGTGCAGCTTCCCGTTGACAGAAACTCGCTCCATCTATTCTCACAATGAACTGCTGCGTATTTGAGGTTGTCAAGGGCCGGTGGGGACAAGTTAAGAAGCATTCCACCGGACCCCATGCTGCGCAGAAAAGCGATTGCGTCTTGACGGTCTTTTTCCTCTTGGTAAACGATCAAAAGAGTCAACGGCTGATCTGTAGTCAGAATCCACGGATATGGAGGTTTCAAAGCCGTTGCCAAGTAAACGTCCTTTCCTCCCAGCGAAAAGAGAAACTTGATAGATGTGAGAGGTTGGGCAGGGTGCATCGCTGGCGATTCGATAGTGGATGGCAAAATCAAATGCTGTACTGAGGCCCGGCAAGCATCGGTTATTTGCGCGGAAGCTGGAAAGCATAGACACACGAAAAGGAGTAGAGATTCAAGGGTATTTCTCATGCCGTCCCACCTTCATCTCTTTTTGGATTTCTTCTTGGCCGCTCTCTGTTTTTTCCACTTCGCTTCGCGGCGCACCAATTCATCGTGCGACACCGAGAGAACCTTGCTGAGGACTGCATCAAATTTTCCAAATTCCGAATCCTGCGTCTTCATATACATTTCCTTCAACGATAGCTGGCCAGCCAACAAATGTCATGGGGTATTCATTGCGAAGGATGATTGATGCCACCCGCCTGAGAAGCGCCTCATTATAGTGGATGACATGATAATTCTGGTCATGCATCAATTCATAACAATCCTTTCGTGGCCTCAAATTCCGCTTCAATCTGCGCACGTGATCGGTGTACCATTGCCAGGCAATTAAGTCAGCGGCTTGTACTGGCCTTACTTTCCGTTTATCAACAAATGAATGGGCTACATATCTGTGTTTAGCTCGTAGATTTTTGTCGGTGAAAATCTCGTTCATGATGCCGTTTGCTTCTGTTTGGCTCCTGTGGCCAGCCTCAAAAAAGTAGGCGATATCACCATTGTAGTTGTTCTTATTGGCCCACCATTGGACTGCCGTCAAACATGCGTGGGCACAGAAACTATACGCGCTTCCGATGGCCTTAGAATTTGGCATGATGTCGGCAAATTGCCTGGGTTCTACAGTGACCGCTAGACCGCATGAGATGCTCCGTTTGATAATCGCAATCATCTCTTTCTCGATATCAATACGGTCCTCTTTTAGTAATGACGAAAACGGACGGCTACCATGAGCGCAGGCCGACATTCGAAAGAATGGGAGATTAGAGTTGTCGAGGACTTTTTCCCAATCTGAATCCAAACTCTTACAAGCTTCTTTTTCGATAACATACCCAGCAACACAAAGGACCAGAGAAGTATCACTTGAACCGCTCTCATCGAAATATGCCTCAACTAGCTGCACGGCATATCCTCCGGTCGGAAGCAAGATGTCTAGGAGTCGCGATATTAGAATACTCATCGCGCACCCCCGCGTTGCGCTGGCGCATCATCGACACCCGCGCTATTATCTTGACTCTGCTGACTGGGCGAGTCACGTAAATTATTGCCCTTATAAGCTGGGAATGCATCCAATGCCCTAGAACCTTTCAGTGTAATAAGCAGAGGTCCAAGCTTTGCGGCGAAAACTCGACCGCGATTCAGACCGGTTTTCACTTTACGGATTCGCATGCCTTTTCTCCGTGTCCGTTATAACAGACTTTCTGAGAGCGTGGCCGGATAGCATTTTTCGGTGACGTTCCTTCCACCTAAGCGATGTGACGTTCTATCCACACCCGAGGACTTCTACACTCGCCAGCGGTCACTCCGGCAGGCACTGGACGCCGCACGCTCTCATTATAGTCGGGGCCGCCGGAGGGGATCACTCCATGCTCCACCTACGCCAGTTGGTGGACAGCGGCCCCGCAAGCTCAATCGTTCTCTTCACCGTCTTTGGCGATCCTTACCTTCACCGTCTCTTCTTCGGCCACGATCTTGATGGTGACCTTGCCGTGAGAATATTCGGTTTTCTTGTTCTTCTTCATGGCCTTCAGCAGCAGCCCCTTCAGATCAACCTCTTGCACGGTGAGCGCCTGCCGCTGGTCTCGAATGCGCGTGTACTTTTTTGCAAGTTGTTCGAGTTCCTCTATGGCTGGCTCTTCCATCCCCGGCAATCTATCGCTTTCCCCTTTGTCTTTTGCCATGTTCTTCTCCTCGCCAGGCCGCCTTACTGTGATGGATCATTGGCGGCCATGGCCTTCGTATCAGGTTCCAAATACTGTTGCGCCTTGTTGACGAACTTCGTGAACGCGCTGAGGAAAACCAGCTCGGCCTCTCCGGTCGGCCCGTTGCGCTGTTTGGCGATGCTGACCGCAGTCAAGATGCCTCCGTAACCCTCAGCATCGTCATCACCGTCTTCAGTTCCCTTGACTTTCTTCGGATACCGGAACAGGAATATCACCACGTCGGCGTCTTGTTCGATTGCCCCGCTCTCCCGAAGGTCAGACAATTGAGGTTTCGGTCCGCGCCGCATCTCCGGGGCCCGGTTAAGCTGCGAGAGAGCCAGTACCGGAAGCTGAAGCTCCTTGGCCATCGCTTTCAATCCGCGCGAGATAGACGAGATTTCCTGAGTACGGTTCTCGCCCTGTCCCTTCATGAGTTGGAGATAGTCCACGATGACAAGACATATCTTCTTCTCGTTTTTGAGCCTCCGCGCTTTGACCCGCATCTCGGGGATACTCAGCGTTGGCGAATCGTCGATGTAGAGCGGAGCGTTGTCCAGTCTTCCAAGAGCGCTGACGAGCTTTTTCCAATCTTCTTTAGCGGCGAATCCACTTCGCAGCTTGTGAGAATTGACTTCGCCCTCAGCGCACAAGAGCCGGATTAGCAACGGCGAGACTCCCATCTCAAGGGAGAAAATCCCTACGCCCTTTCTCTCCTGAACAGACGCATGCGCCGCGATGTTCAAGGCAAGCGCTGTTTTTCCCATCGACGGCCTGGCGGCGAGAACGATCAAGTCGCTGTTGTGCAGGCATCCGATCATGGCGTCCAGATCACAGAATCCGGTCTCCACTCCGTCGCCTTTGGGCCCGCCTTCCATGAGCCCATCAATCGTGCCGAAACTTCCGCGGACAGCTTCACCCACGCTCACGAAGCGCGATGCGATGCGCTGCTCGACGATGTCGTAGAGTTGAGACTGCGCCAGCTCGACAAGCTGCGTGGCATCCTCCACGCCCTCGAGCGCCCTGGCCACCGTGTTGCTGGAGATGTTGATGACCCGGCGGATCGTGGCCTTCTCCCTCACGATCCGGCAGTATTCTGACACCGCGATCGAGGTTCCAATGGGAACCCCGTCCGTCAGAGCCGCAAGATACGCCGCACCGCCAGCTTTCTCCATGAGTCCGTCTCGGGAAAGTTCTTCGCTCAGTGTCACGAGGTCGATCTTGTGCCCGGTCTCTGCGAGGTCCACCATGCGCTGAAAAACAAGGCGATGAGCCTCAGAGAAGAAATCTTCTTGTGCGCAACCGCCCTCCAGCACGAGATCAAGCGCCGTGTTATCTAGGAGCACGGAGCCCAGCAGAGCTCGCTCGGCTTCCAAATTGTGAGGTGCGGTGCGCTCAGCAGTTTGTTGGCGGTTCTGCTGCCGGCTGTCCCGTTGTTCCAACATTATTGATTCCGTCCATCATGCGCTGTTTTAGTTCTAGCCGTGCATTCTCGGCCTTGTACTGCTCAATCAATCTTTGGCCGGTCGGAGCGCTGTCATGGCGCTCGAATATCTGACCCTGCGGAGAGTCATCCTCCCTAACCGTGAAAACTCCTTGCCAAGCTCGTTGAGTTGATTGGTCAAGACAGGCGATGGGATCGTGTCCTTGCCTCTTTAGCTTGGTCAACGTTGAGATGGTAAGCCGCCTCGCTCGATCGGTGAGAGGCTTTCGGATTTTCTTGCGCATCTCTTCAAATCCCATCCATGCTTCCTGTGGTATCCAGTCAGGAAGAACAAAGGACGCTGATTCTCTTATTGATGTAGTCTTTGAGGTAATCTCTGATTCTTTATAGATTTCACTTTTTGTAGAAGCTGGGTTGCCGCTTTTGGATTGTCCAGTTTTACCTTTTTGTCGAATCAAGTTTCCTCCAGGACAGGCTTTCAGAAAAGAGCGAAACGCCGTCTTGTCTATCCTGAAGTATAACTGACAAGGAATGCCGCGTCTTTCCTCTTTCCAGAAACCCAGTTCTCGGAGCTTAACTCTGGCGCCTTCCTGCTCTCGGCGCGTCATGGCGATCTCTTCTTGCCATTCATCGGCCGATTTGTAGAACCATCCATCTGGATCTTGGGTTCTAGCAGTCCAATACCAAGCCTGACCGAGCATCAGAGCAGCGGTTATGCTGCCCGTTAGATGAACTAAAGAACGATGAAAAGCGATTGGCGTCTCAAAGATCGTTTCAATATCCACTTAGACATCACCTCAAATTGAGATGGTCTGGCGGGTCTGATTGGAAAGGGATTTGACCTTTCCAGCAGGGAAGTTGCCGGGGAGCCTGCTGGTACTCCCCGGCGATCCTCAAAGGCCCGGAGGCCGCCGCCACTCCGTCGAGGGCGACATCTCTATTTCTAACATTTCTCGCCTGCGCAAGTCCAGAACTATTTTATGTCCTACCTCTCCAGTACGACCGGTCATGGTCTCCTCTTTCAGATCTAAACTTCCAGCCTCGAGAAAGTCGCCTCAGAAATGATTGGCGAGACTCTTCATCGTTACAGGCCAACAGATCGGCAGTTTCGCTTTCCGAAGCATAGCCGATGAGAATATCCTTGAGTTTCATGGAAATCCATGGGTCCGGCATTTTGTTGAGAGTAATTTCTGCCGGATCATATGTCTTAATGCGCTCTAAGTTATCATCTTGGAGGATCACGAACACACTATACTGTCCTGGTTCGACTTGAAATGGGACAAGCACCATGTTTCACCTCAATTCAGAATGCCGTGATTGCCAATGCGCCTTGTATTCCGCTTCCACTGAGGTCGAGAACAGGCAGCGCGGACAGCAGAAGACAAGCATCCTTGGCCTTTGCCGGTTCCTCATCTGGCTTCTGTAAACTCGATTCTCGACCAGACTTCGGGTCTTCCATCTTAGCGGCGTTCCGCTCATGGCTTGATCTTCGCTTCCGAGGTTTTCAATCCCGCGATCACGCGCATCAGAGGCAAGATGCTGCGACTTCCACACGCCAAGCAATGCCCGTTGGTCGTGAACCTATTATCGCCATCCCGAATGCGAACCACCTCTCCACAGTTCACACAAAAGACGCTCTCGGTCGCCGGAAAGTGCTCCACGGGAACCCATGCTCTCGGCTTCGCGCTGTTATAAGGCCAGCTCAACAGTTCTTCTCCGTCACCAATCGACAGTAAGCGGCCCACAGAACTTGAAGGGCACGCTCTTCTGAATTGCTATCCTCTTGAAAAACAGCGATGCCATTCAGATGCCCAATCGCGTGCAGGATCGTCTTGCGCGGCTCCTGGTCAAGAATCTCCGCAGCCAAGAGCTCGTTGTATCTGTCCGGCACGTTCTCGATGTGTTGAACCGCCATGATGAACCTCTCTTCAAGGGTTGGGGCGGGTTCTCCTCGTGAGCTGAGAGCCTAAATGAGTCAGCAAGTCTCGGAGTGTCCCGCCCACATGTCACTCGAACATCCATTTCACGACCGCCGCCAGCGCAAGCAACGACACGATGAACATGGAGCACCCGAACAAGCGGTCAATGGCGCGTTTTTCTAATTTCACGGCATGTTCATCTTTCCGGCCCTGCTTGTATGCGCTGTCCACGTCACGGTTGTAAGCCTGTTCGCTGACGTAGACCCGCTCTTTCTTGCGCTTCAAATCGGTCAGGGTTATCCAGTCAAAGAGAAGGAAGTCGTCACCGGAAGCCAGAGGCTTTTCTGCAACTCTGGTTCGCTCGGCGGCAACAAGATCATCCCAGGCTGACTTGGCTTCTTGATTTTCTGCCATGACTTGAAACCTCCGCGTCATCAAAGAGTCTGCCTTGACCAGCAGCTTCGAACCTTCCGCGCAACGTCCGAAGATCGAAGCCTTTGATCTTGGCCTGCTTCATTTCCTGTTCCGACATGCCCTTGCCATGTCCCGCTCCCTTGCACGAGCACCGGTCGGGGTGATTGATTTCACTCCGCCGATGCGGAGCAGCCGCAAGTCTTCACCGTCCTTGGCCCATAACATCAGCTCAGGGCCAACGGCGAATTTCACTCTCCATTGCTTCAGAACCATTTGAGCCATCATTAATCCTTTCGTGCGGCATTTAGAAGATACCGAGCCAAAGATGCGGCTCCCCGGACATCGGTCAGGGCGTCGTGAGCATTTCCTCCGATTTCGATCCCAAAGATATGTAGTAACGTGGACAGTTGATAATTTTCTGGCTGAGACTTCCCGACGTGCCACCACAGCGCGAGTTGCAGAGTATCAAGCACTAAAGGATGAGCTGGCAGAAATCGTTCGCCGTACATCTTACGCAGCCGCGGCATGTCAAACGTCACAGCGTTATGGCCCGCGAGTCTGGCCACTGAATACGGATTCCCGGTTCGCTTGCTCACCATTTCGATACACTTGTGATGACAAAGAAATCTATCAAAATGAGCCAGCGCCATAGCTTCGGTAACCGCATCCTTCGCCCACACGGCGCGATCGTAGTGATTGATTTCGAGCGCTTTCGAATCAGCCAGAGATTCATCAAAGAAAATCTTCTTCTCAAAAGTCTCGGTCTCGCACCAGTTGTCATCAACAGCTATAGCGGCTAGTTGGATGTTCGGCTGCGTTTCGAGCACGCCCGCAGTTTCGAAGTCAAAGAATACGATTTCCATTGCTTCCTCTCTATTCTCATCTCTGCGTCAACTTCTGTCTCGGAGTGATCGTAATCCCCGGAATCTTCAGCGCCGTTCCTTGTCCCGATGCGGCTTTCTTGATGCGCGGGTACCAGTCGGGATCCAGAAGATGCTCGTCTGGAGGCAGCAGCCATTCGGCAGGGATCGCTCTCGGATCGTCGATCTTCACGTCATAGACCGTTTGCTTGCCCTGTCCCTTCACCTTCGGAGTCTCGGCTTGAGCCACGGCCGTTGACACCGGCCTGGCAACTGGAGCGGGCGGAGGCGGCGGAGCAGCCACCACGACCGGCTCGTTCATCTTGCCTTCCAGTATCTCCACCGCGTCCTGTCTGCCGAGGTTCTTGGCCGTCTGGATGGCTTCGGCCAGCTCCGCATCCTGCTTCGCCTTCTCCTCAGCCAGCAGCTTCTCGCGCAGAAGGTTTTCAAGCGTGTTCACCTCCAGATCCGTCACCTGGTCAATCGGGTTGTCAAGGATGCTTTGGAGTGTTTCGAGTTGATAGCCATGCTCAACGAGCAGCGTCATCCAGTGCTTCGCTCGGTCGGTCCTGTCAAGCTGTTCGTTGATCAGGCGCTGCTTGACTTCCGCCTCTCTCTTCCTGCGCTCCTGCTCGTCTTGCCATCGCAGCACGGCACCTTCCAGCTTAGCCCGCGCCATTTCGATCCGCTCAGCAGCCTCCGCACGCCCCTGCGTCGTCGCCTTGTGCAGCTTATCAAGCAGCCCGGCGAGCGGGCCATACAGATCATCAAGGCTCACCGTCCCCACCGTCGTCTCGGCCGCGACCGCGATCCTCTGCCCGACGCCGTCCATGATCCCCAGGCTCACCCGAACGCGGAAACGATTCGGGTCTGACATCTCACCCTTTTTGGCGATCAGGCTTCTCAGCAGCTTCCTGTGCTCCGAGGCGCCCAAGTACATTGTGGCGTCGGTGATGTTCTGCCACGAGCTCGCCTTCTCGATCTGGACTGCTATGTTCTCGTGGAGAGTCTGGCCTATTGATGCGGTGATCGCCGCCGCAAGCTCTCCCAAGGCTCCTGATGTAATGACTATGGGACCGGCGACTTCCGCCGGCTCCGCCCTCACGATGTCCGTTATCCTGTTCTCCTGGACTTCCGCTTTCGCCATCTGTGTTTCCCCCTTCGATTCCGTGGCTGGCGTCGTCTGCCGCTCGCGGTTTTTCAGTTTGTTCATCGCCAAAGAATAAACAACATCTGTTGCGCCGTGATACGTCCACGACTTCCGAGCAAGTAAATGGTCAACCCCGAAAGCTCTTTTCTCATCCGGCGTCAACTGCTTTGCAAGTTCTTCAACTTCAGCGCGTGTCGCCATAAGCGTTCATTGTCCAGACTGCTATTGCGAGCGACCATAGAAACACGTTGCGGTCGTTCGGGTCCGTGAACGGGACGAGCCGTCCGCACTTCCCGCTCGAGAAAAGCTGCGCCGCCCAGCGCGTGTACTTGAAAGGCCGGTCGGTCGGTGGCCCGAAGGTCTGCATGAGCGCCTCTTCCTGGCCCGCGAGCTGCGGCCCCCAGTATGGCTCAACCACCTTCGGGGTTTTCAGTTCGATGATCGCTTGAGCACCAGCCAGCAAGCCGACGCGGTCGAGCGTCGTGGCGAAGTCGGTTATGCCGGACTTGGCGAACAAGGTATGCTCGATCAGGACGGGCACGAAATCGCATTCGCGCTTCAGCTTCTCCCAGGACAGGCAGAAGCCCCGGACTTCGCGGCTCACGGCGTCGTAGGGCTCGACCCACTCGCGCGACGCCGCGTCCCAGGTCAAGCCGTTCACGTCAAGGATGGCCGTTGCCTTGTGCACCGCGCTCCCGATCTCTGCGCGCCGAGCCCAGGCAGAGGGCTTGCCAGCCCACCGCCTGACCCTGGACGCGCTCAGCGCCTCGGTGACGCTGACGATGCGAAGATTGTTCTTCCAATAACCATTCGGGGGACGACTCACGTTTCCATCCTCTTCCCTTGACTTACGCCGCAGGTCCGTTGGCCAGCGCGTTGAGGATCGCCGGAAGATCAACAGATTTGATCTTAGTAACCGAATCGATCTCGTAAGGCTTGCTCTTCAGCAGTAGATGAAGTGCATCGTCAGGCTTGCCACTTCCCACGGCCCAACCCTTCTTGCGCGCCATCTGCCACACAAGCCCTTTCTCCTGGTCGCTGATCGTCTTCCCGCCGGTCCCTAGCGACTCGCTGATCGGCTTTCCGTTGCTCGTCGGAGGCGGAGCACCATTGCCTTGCGCTGCGGCAACTGGTTTCTCGTTCGTACTGGCAGCGGGAGCCGGTCCCGATGGCTGCTTCTTTCCAGAATCAGCCGATGCCTCTTTCTTACCGAGGTATTCGGCCCAGGTCGAGTTGCCGTCGTCAATGCTCTTGTAGATACCACGGAGTTTCTTGATCTCGGCAGGGCTGGCCGAACTCAATCCGTGACCCAAAAACGATTCTAGTTCTGCAACCTGAACGCCGATGCTGTCGAATGCTGATATGATGCGTTTGTTCTCGGCATCGGGGTCTTTCTTCGCCTCCGAAGCCAGCGTTTTGTCCACGGATTGCATCGCATCGTCAATGAAGTCGGAAGGAATCAAGTTCAAGATCGCATTGCGGATCAGGAACGCTCCTCGACGCGAGGTGGTTTCCCTTAGGCCACGCTCGTTCAACGGTTCCCAGCCTCCGCCCTTGACGTAGCCCATCTTCGTGAACGTATCCTGATAGGCAGGGCGAGCATTCGTCTCCAGATCATATGCCCAACCTTCGATGGTGCGCGTGTCATCTCCGTCCGCGATGATCGTGATTCCCCAGCGGATGTTACCCCACAAGCGTCCAGCTTCACGAGCGAGCTTAACGCTAGGACCGATGATGTCTACCTTGCGCTGTTCCTCAGAAGACCATCTCGGAAACGAGTATTGCGCATCCTCGGCAAAGCTGGTGCGTTCGCAGGCATGCATCAGCTTCTGGTATGCCTGCTGCTCATTTCGCGGGAACTTCCGAGCCACGATGATCGCGCTCTGGATGTCAATCCTGGCCTCTTCCGCCAAGCGCTCGGGCGCGATCTCGTCTGTCTGGCTGGTCTGACGCGCCAGCCCGTCGTCTCTCTCTTTCTTCGTCGCCATGCTTTCCTCCCATGCGGGTATCCCTTGGCGCTGTCACCGGAACAGGTTCAGCCGCCTGCCCGCGCTATCAATCATCCAGTTCGCATTTGTCCGGCTCATGCGTAGCATGGCCACACTTCCCACACACCTCGCTCAAATAGAGTGCAGCCTGAGCCTCAGTCAAGTCCTTTACAAAGTGCATCATCCTTAATGTCCAATCCGATTTTTCGTCACTGGCGATGTTGCGGATCAATGTGCCATCCTCAATGCGCTCCATCATAAACTTAAGTGAATTGCGCAGTCTTGGCGCCGACCTGTGAAGATCACAGTGGACAATCTTGAAAGCAATCGGATGGCCTTCAGGGATTGCGATTGGTTCCAGCTTGCAAAAGCATCCCTCGCAGGGAAATTCTAGTTTATAGGCTAGCTTGTTCAAAAATAATTCGCTCATTCATCCTCGCTTCTGCCCCCTCGCCAGCTTTCGCCTGGGGACTTTTCCTGTTTGCCCCGGTCGGTGCCGGGGCTCACACTCAGAAGTTGATCTCGAGGATCTTGCCAGCGGCGCGGTCAATGTTATTACGCTGGTCTGTAAAGGGGATGGTTTGTGAATGCCGGGTTATACCCTGCGTGATTCCCCAAGGCGTCCGCGGATCGCCGTCTTGCGCCGGGAGAACCGCATCATAACCAGCCTCGATCACCTTGCGGGTCAGATTCAGCGAACGTAAGCCAAAGAGCTTGTCTAAGACTTCCTCTTTGGTGGCCGCGATCATGCGCGATTTCGCACGCGCAATCTTGGCCTCTTCATCGCTGGCCGATTCCTCGGCATATCGCCGTATCTCCGTGGCCCAAAGCCCCCACTTCTCGCGCGCCTCGCCCACGTGCCGGATACTGATGTCTGTTACCTGCGTAGCTCCCCAAATGATGTGATTCCCACACATAGCGCGATAGAGGAAGCGGGTCAATTTGAGTGCCGCAGCGCCGACCTCAGAATTTTCCACGATGACGCCGCGTTTCAAGCTGTCAGGATTGCCTGGCTCTGAGATGGTAATATTTGAGTTGCAGAGAAAGGCAAACATATCATGATCGCTGGCATATAGAGCCGGGAAGTCATCCGGGCTGCTGTTGAAGTCCGGGCGCGCTGGCTGCCACCCTTTGTCAGCCAGCGTAAGCATCCTATCAGCGACTTCATAGTTCCAAATTCGGGTGTACTTATCGCTCGTGAAGGCGCGCAGCAGCAAGCCGCCGTTTGTGTGGAAGAGAAGCTGGCCTTTGCCTTCGGGTGGCTTGTTTGCCAATCCATAATTGAGATTCTGCGCCGCCAGGGTGGCCGGAATCCTTTGCAGATATTCGGCAGGGGCCTGAACCATGCGGCAAAGCTGGCCGAATGCCCAATTTGTGAAGGTTGCCGGAACGTTCGCCCGGCCCACGAGTTGAACATCATCATCGACTGCTTGAACGCGAACGTCGCTGTACGGAATTTCCTTTGTGCCAGCCTGGCTAGCGTATTTCTTTGTGGCTGAGTAAAGAGTCGGAAGATCACTGAATCTTTCATCTGCTGGTCGTTCTGCCCATTGCCTGTGCGCTTTGAAAAGTTCCATCTGAGTTCTCCTTGTCGCCCGACTGTGGCTTTGATCGTGCTCGCCTACCGTGGGCGGGAACGCTGAGCGTTCCGGCTCCTGCCCCCATTGGAGGCAGGCCGCAACAGTCATTTCCCTTTTTGTTCTGCCTTGCTGCGGTTCGCAATCGCCTCCTTCAGGAGTTGCACAATCAGCGGCTCCATCCTCATACCTGTTTCCGCCGCTATCATTCTGATTGTCTTGCGGAGTTCAGCGGGAATTTTATAATTGATCGTGACGTTTGCTGCCTTCATATCTCCTCCATGCAAGCAATTATCAATTATCCTTCTTAGGTTGTCAAGAGAAATCTTAAATTGCCTAAAGAATTATTAGAGCAAGTTGAGTGCCACAATTCAAGTACAAATAGCCTATAAGATTCATGAATGTTTGGTATGCTCCCGATTCCCATAGCCCCCAAAAATCCGCCTACCCACGAGTGGCCTCGAATCGCGGTGTACGCCCCTGTGAACAGAAAGGCTAAGCTGAGAATGAACGCGAAAATCTGACCGATCCTAGCCTCAGCGAACTGTCTGCGCATTCCGTCAATGTTTGCTTCTACCATCTTTGATTCCAAGGCTCTACGGTGATTACCTTCTTCTCTAAACGCTGATACTAACTCTTTTGCGCAGCCAGGACAGATTTCATCGTATTGTCTTAGGATAGATGGCGGGGGTAATGGCCCGATATAGCTCGCAGAGACCATTACTCCCCGGAGTTTTTCATCGGGCAGCGGAGAGGGTTTTAGTGCGCTCGGGTTGGTTGGAGGGTTCGACACGCAGTTCTTCGGGACCGCATTTCAGAATTGCTCTTTGCACATCCGTGCCAAGAACATACCAATCTCTAATCAGTCCTTCCCATTCGTTGTCCCCAGGTAACCTTAACCATTTAAGGTAGCTAGTCTGCGGAAACAAGGTTAGGGACGCCATGCCTTGGGTAAAGGCAGCGAAAAAATTGGGACTTATATACATAACTCCCTCACGTTGAAAACAAAGGAAATATAGTACTTGACTCCCTTGAGGGAATCAACTACTATACTGGTGAGGAGAGAAAGCAAATGAGCAAATCCACCATAAGCACTTTCAAGCTTTTCGAGACATTCCCGAATGAAGAGTCTGCTAGGCTCTACCTTGAGGGCCGCTGGACCGCATAACGGATGCGGTCCTTGCCTACCATCCAAAGCCGAAGAAACCAAAGAAGGTGAAACGTGCAGCACATCATTAGCCTCGGAGCAGGTGTGCAATCTTCCACAATGGCACTGATGGCCGCCTGTGGGGAACTTAGCCCGATGCCCTATGCGGCCATTTTCGCTGACACTCAAGACGAGCCTGCGGAAGTTTATTCTCATCTTGCGTGGCTCCAGTCTATGTTGCCGTTCCCAGTGTACATCACCACAAGAGGGAAACTCAGCGAGCAATTGCTCAAGGGCAACCACATGGCCCGCATTCCGTTCTTTATAAAGGCAGGGGGGCTCGTTAAGAGACAATGCACTAGGAATTTCAAAATCCGCCCGATACGTAGGAAGGTTCGAGAAATTCTTGGATTCAGCCCGCGTTCGTACATAGCCCCAGGCTCAGTCAGCCAATGGATAGGAATCTCAACCGATGAGGCTGACAGGATGAAGCCCTCCGGTGTCAAGTTCATAGTGAATCGGTGGCCGCTCTTGGAAGATAGCGTCATGATGAGCCGGGAAGAGTGTAAGCGATGGCTTTGGGACAGGTTCCACCGTTCAGCCCCTAAGTCTGCCTGCAAACAATGCCCGTTCCAAGATGATGATCACCTGCTCCATCTGAAAGAGACGGACCCTGCGGCCTTCACTGAACTTATCGCCTTTGATGCGAGGCTCCGAAGTCCTGAAATGATTGGCCATTTTCGTGGCGAAGTCTTTGTCCATTCTTCCAGGGTTCCACTCGTACAGATTGACCTTGCTGGCCTAGTGGCGAACAAGCAAAGAAGAAAAAGTGGATACTTGTTCACGAATGAATGTGAAGGTATGTGTGGATTATGAGCCGCTCTTCGTAATGTCGGCGTGAAAGCAACAAGAAAGTCGTTATGGATGCTAGTCTCAATCACGGGAGTCATGTATATAAGTCCCCATTTTTTCGCGCAAATCCCGAGAGACCACATGGCTGGTCCTGAGTTGTCAGGTCAATTTGTGTGGGATCGAATTGGAGGGCAAATTTCATTTCCCGCCAGAGTCGGGATTCTGGGGCCAGTCTCTGGTCTGGCCCCGAAATTCAATCCTTGCCACCGGAGCGCGACTTCCAATGACAAGATCATCCTACAAAACAAATTCGCAATTGTAAAGCGAAATCTTCGTTGCGGAAAAGTCAATTATAACGGACATCTGGAGCTCAACCGCAGGCCCGAATCAGCCAGCCGGTGAGGTTTCCAGCCAACGAGGGATTGGCCTGCACGTCCTTGATGTAGTAAAGCACCCGAGCAACCCGAAGCCTGGGAAGGATGTCGTTCTCCGCGCAGCCGTTGAGGTGCGAGATCGTGTCTGGCCCGATCTCGCCATCCTCAATCACAGTCCCGGCCCGGTATAGGTTGATCGCCTGCTGGATGACGTGGGCTCCGGCACCCAAGCCCGGATTCACCAAGCAGTCGCCGCAGGCGTTCGCAACGTCCTGATCGCGAAGCTGGTCGAGGTGATAGGGCAGAACGTACTCCTGAAGATAGATGCTGCGGGCGTCCAGAAGAGAGAGGTTGGCAACATCCAGGTCGGGATGGAAGCGGCTGGCGATGCCCCAGCGCGTGACTCCCCCGGTATCGGTCGTGACTTTTCCACTCAGCGTGGGATCTTCGTGGGAAAGGATGAAGTCTACGATCTGATTGATTGAGGTCATCTTGTTGACCTTTCAAGACTTAGGCGGCGCGTCCAGCATGGTGGGATGTAAGGTAGGGTCATTTCGATTTGGTTCATAGGGCGTTTTTTTGGCAGGAGACGCGCCGACCGTAAGAGTTTGGACATAAGAGCCAGACTTTGCGCTGCAATGGGCTGCCGTGAGGCTACAAGGCAATCCCAGCGTCATTGCATCAAAAAAGGTATCTCTACTTGGCAATCAGCTTTCCCGCCGCCTTCAAGTCGGCAAGTTTGGCCGCAATCTTCTTCCGGTAGTGAAACCACAGATAGGCCGCGTTCTCCAAGACGACGCAAACCAATCCTCCGATAAGAAAGACTTTCAGATCATGCGGCATATCCTACTCCTTTTTCTCTGGCACGGAAAACTCATCCCGCGCTGGCGGTATTTCCTTCCGCATCCCAGGCACCAGAATCGAAATCTTGTCCAAAATCGAATCGACGAAATAGCCGAAGATGCCCGCCGTCGCGGGATTGAGGGGAAACGGATCACTGCTGATGTTGAAGCCTGTCACTGAGACCAACCTTGCAATCGCCTTGGAGAACATGGCGGCGTTGGAGTGCCAGAGCATGAAGCCCATCGAGGCTAGAAAGACTCGAATCAGGATGGGGATGCCATGTAGACGAAAGAACTGGCCGTACGTTGCGATGCCGCTCAGCTTCGAGGTGACGCTTGCCCAGGCACGGGCCAAGATGCTCAGATACTGCCCGACTAAGAAGCACAACCAAAGACCAATGAGCGCAGAATAATGATACTGCATTTAGAACCTCCCGTGGAACGCTGCCCTTGTTCCCTCGGTGATGAGCACCCCGATGCCAGCGTTGATGAGCCACTTGCGGACTTGTTCTGTTTTGGTCCCTTTCGCCGCGATCAGATCCTCCTTGTACTGCTTGTCTCTCAACGCCTGAATGTCTTGCTCTGCTTTCAGGGCGGCATTCAGCTTGTCGATGGAATCTCCCTGGACTCTTATCGTTGCGTCCTTGGATGCCGTCGCCTGTTTGCATTCATCGAACTGTTCGCCTTGGACGATGGACCTCTCTTCGCAGGAGTCCATCTTGACCTTCCAGCCTTCCGCGGTCGCCAGATCGTGCTGAGTGAGCGGCACGGCAACCGGCGTTCCCTGGACCGGACCCAATTGCTCCCGCAGAAGCGCCACGAGGTCCGCCACTGACATCTGTTGGACTTGAGCAAGTCGATCAGATTCCGCTTGTTCCAAAGTCGCCAGCTTGTTCGTGAGCGCGTTCATGCTCTGGATGAGAACGGCCTGCTGCTGGGTCAGCCTCGCAATCTGCTGCGCATTGGCTTGGTTCGCCTGGTCAACGGCGGACTGCGACGCAGCCCGCAGCTTGTTCACCTGCTCGTCGGTCTGCTTCTGATGCTCCTTGTCCAGCGCATCGCGGGCGATCTGCGCTTTGTAATCATGCCAGAGAATCCATCCCACGGCGATGACGATGACGCCAAGGACTAGACTGAGTTCGATTTTGAATTGTTTGGTGAACATCACCTTTTTGCCTTTTCGAGAATGACGCGCCCACGATGCGTCACAAGCTACCCCGCAGGCGTAAAGGTTGCCTGATCGTACCCGCTGCCGTTCTCTGAGGCTGTGGTGTAGACGACCGAATACGGCTTATACTGCGTCAGCGCCGTGGCCTGGGAAGCGAGATTGAGAGTAAGCGGATTGCCTCCTGACAAGGGTATGAGCGTGTAACCAAACGGGGCAGTGGCACCCGAGGGCACTCCCACGAGAATGCCGGTGAAAGAATGCGCAGAGGCCGTGAGGTTGGAGATCACATCCCCATTCGCCGTTTGTGTGTAGCCAAACGTGAAAATCTCGCCCACAACCAAGAGCGACTTTCCCCGAGCATCGTTTGGAACGTCATATACCGTCAGTGTCAGATTCGCTCCCCCGGCTGTCGGTTGAAAGATCAGCGTGTGCGGCCCTGATCCAGGGAAAGGACTAGGGGGTGTCGTGTCGCTGAGCAGGGTTGCAGGACCGAAGGGCGTCGGGGCCGTGACCTCTGAGGATTCAATCAGCGCTTCTGCCTGCTTGAGCAAGGCTAAAACCTTTGCGTCTGTTGACATGATATTTCTCCTTTTCCAAAAGTCAATGCAAGCCTACACCCAAACAGCCATGTGTGCAAGCCCTCACTTCGGCCCGCGTCTGGCTTCGGCAGGCGCTGCGGGCGGATCTCCGTCTGGCATTGACAAGGACTGCGGTGCGCCGAACTCTTGTCCGCAGTAGAATATCTGGCCGCCCTTTCCATGGCGATGCCGGGGACAGTCCTTGTCTATCTGAACCTGTCGCGAAAGATGACCATCCACATGAGTTATGAAGACATCAACCTTCTTTCGGAAATCCTCTGTTTTAGCAGCAACATCCGCGATAGCGGCCTTGTTGTCGGACTGCTGATACTTTATCTCGGCATAGGTGACTCCGAAGCCAAAGACCATGCTGGCCAAAATGATTATTTCAAGGACGTTGACGTTAAAGAATCCGCCCCCATTCACCTTTTCAGGCATTTGTTACCTCCGCACTGTGCATTAAGAACATGAGCTATTCGTGTCTCACTCAGTGGTGTCCTACGTGAATCGAACTCAGCCCAGACAGGAGGCCGAAGACGTTGAGAAGCCAGATCACCACAAAAATAATCACAATGACGTTGATGATCTTCTTGAATGGTTCCGCGATTGGCAGGTAGCTGTTCACAAGCCACATCAAAACGCCCACCACGATCAGAACAACGATGATTTGAATCAAGTCCATTTTCAATTCTCCCATCTTCTCCGCTCCCAAAGAGCAAGAGATTTTCCCAAACTCAAGGCTTCAAACCTATGGAGCATGCACGACCACGTTGTAGGTGCTCGCTGTCGGCGTGCCCGCCACGTCTGCACAGAGCTGAATGTCCACGACGTCCGTGCCAGACATGAAAGCTCTGTTCCAGTCAAACCCGGACCCAGGAAAAGTGTTAGGCGTAACCGTGATGGTGCCTCCCGCCGCCACAGCCGCCGACGAACCGTAAATTCCAACCGTGATTCCATCGCATTGGCCGAGAGTTAAAGGACTGCCGCCCAAGCTGGTCGTGACTCCAGAGTACACATGCGGCTGGGAACTTGTGACCATCCACAGGGGCACTGAAGTTGGATCGTATATCAGCGTCGCGATGGAGCCGAATCCAGCGGGAAGCACCAAATCCTCATTGTTGAACGTGTGAAGCCGGTTTGCTGCCGAAGATCCAGTGTTGTGATTCTTGAGCGTCATGGCGTAAGCAGTGGCATTCTCAACCGTGAGATGCTTCCCGTTGATGCCGCCCTTGAAGCCGGTGATGCTAAACGGCCCTGTCGCGTTGGCGATCCGCAAGTAACCCGACACGCCGGGATCCACGTCGTCGTTCTGTCCTGCCGTGTTCGCAAGGGTGAGAACAGTCTGCACCTCCATGGTCCCAGTCACCGGAGGATCGTAAAAGAGCTGATAGCCCCAGTTCGTTCCTCCGATCGTGGCCGTTGTGCCGCGGATCGTGCCCTGCGAGTTGACGCAGTTCATGGTCACGTTCGCGGGGCAGTAATTATTGGCGCTGCTGGGTGAGCCAGCACCAAAGAAGGCATAGGAAGTCCCGCCAAGATTCGTTTCCGGGAAGGCCGTGATGTTGCTGACGTTGATCGCGGCTCCCCCATCCAGGTAGAAGAGATACGACGTGCCCGAGGTGCTGAAGTTCCCGTTGATGTTCTGGACATCATCTCCGAAGAAAACCACCGGGCCGTCCAGATAGAACACCTTGTCCTGATCCACGTACGTGGCGAAGTAGATGTTCTTGAACGCGTTGTGAGAGAAGGAGAAATAGGGATTCCCATTATCCTGCTTCAGATGAAACAGATTGGTGTCGTTCGCGTCTGAGACCATGTCGAACGTGTTCCGCTCCAGAAAGAAGCTGCTCGCTTCAAGAAAGAAGCCGTCGATGCAGTTGCTGGTGGGCACATGGCTAGTGTGAACCGTGAGCGTGTCCAGCATCCATACTCCGGTGTTCTGACGGCCTGCAGCGCCATGCGCGATGTAATCAGGGTTCGAGGAGTTGCAATTCAGGTTGAGATCGCGCACGTGGGAGCCGGAGTTGGGCGTATCAAGAGGGATGTTCAACTTCAAAAGGGCGATTCCGGTCACGCCGTTCGGAGCTTCGAGCGTGCTGGCGCGCGCCGTGCCTTGCACGTTGCACTGCCGATTGGTGATGGTCGTGGGAGTGGCGTTGATCGTGTAAGCTCCGGGAGGAAAGAGGATGCTTCCACCATTCGAGTTGCATAACGCGATGGTCGAGTTGATCACCCCGAGGTCGTTCGTCGCCATGATGAACGTCGACGTGCCCACGACGGACGTGCTAGCAGTTGTCGCCAAGACGGCGTGCGTGGTGTTCGTGACGGTCAAAACGGTGGTCAGCAGGTGATCCCCAGCGGCACCGCAGCCCGACAGGTCGATTATCTTTCCGGCGTCGACGGCCGTGCTCGTGAATATGGCCGTGCCCACAGAAATGTTCGCTGAACTCATGGTGCAGGTACCGTCGGTCGTCTGCACTGCATCACCCTTCGCACCAAAAGCCTTGACGTTGTATACCTGCCCGCCTCTATCCATGACCGGAACGGTGGTTCGCACGACATCCAGGCCTGTCACCCAGGCGGAATGGCTTCCCCCGGAGGCATCATTGCGATACAGGCGCATGCTGGCATAGGCACTGTTGGCAGGAACAACCAGGGTCCCAGAGTAGTTCGTCCACGTAACTGTGCTCGTCGTGGTGAGGTTCACATTCCCGATCAACGTATTTGTGCTGTCGTAGCATGCTAACTGCGGAACCAGGGAGAACGTTCCGTCCGTCAAGGCCCACATGCTGAAGTACAGAATATCACCGGGGAGCACGCTGTAGTAGCGCGTGGACGTGGCCGTTGCATACTGGGTTGAGGCCGTCAACTTGAGAGAGAAACCATTCGTGAATGGCGAGGCCGTATCTTGCGCTATGGCCATGTTGGCAAGCGCCGTCCATCCCGCCGTGCCCGCGAGGAAGTTCCCGTTCTCGACCACGATCGAAGGGCCTGGATACTGCGGCAGCAGCGCGGCGGGAATCGCGATGGTGTTATGCGTGGGAGCCGCAGACGTGATTCCTGGATTGCCGAACCAGCTCGGACCAGGCGCCGCCGCGAAGCTGAAAGAGAGCGCCGGAGCCGTAGTGGGATTCGCGCCAAGCGTTGCATTGAAGAGAGGACTGAGATTGTTCACGGTGAAGCTGGAAAGCCCAGCTCCGCCGCTCGGCCAGGACGTTATGCAGGTAGTGCTCGGTGGGCTCGCAATTTGAAGGCAGAACTGAGGGGCGGTGATCGCGCCCCCGGAAGTTATCGGCGGCAGAACGAGATTGCCAGACAGCAGCAGATCCAAGCGGTTGAGATCATAATTGAGCGGGACCTGCCAGTTGGGTTGATTGAACGCTGGCACCTGAAGCCCGATGTTGGGCGTCACAGTGGTCTGCGCCCTCGAGATCATGGGAATCAGGGTGAAGAACAGGGAAACAACAAAAGCTAGAATTTTACGCATTTCATACCTCTACGGCGTTGTGCTCGCGATATTCGACGGCTTCAAATCAGTCACCTTCGGTGCGGTGGTGAAACTCCAACGCATATCTCAGTGAACCGAAAGGGACGTAGGAGCTGGCGGCTGCACTTGAAACGGTGCGGGGGCCGAAGCCGCCGATTCCCCCTTATTGCCCAGAGAGTCTACGTAAGCCGTGCTTGCAACCGCAATGTGACTGCCAAGCGCTGGTACGGTTGAGAAGTTGAGATTGCCCGTCACCGTCACGGTTCCAGATGGGCTGGCTGGATTTGGCAGAGTCCCAATCAAAGTCTTTGTCGTGGTCGTATCGTAAATGTTGAACCCGGCGATGCAATTTGTCGTCACCGTGGCCGTGCAAACTGGCCAGGAGCCATAAATGAATTGCAGAGAGACGGCCAGTTGGGTTGGCGCTTGCGCAGCGGCAACCACTGAAACTGTGAAAACACTAGCAACCAAAAGTAGAAGTCGTTTCATGTTTGCTCCTAATGCGGTACCGCCCGCAAATTTATGGGCGCAAAGCAATCCGATGTCTTGTTTCCGTTTCCGACCACCACACCGGTATTGCAGGAGATCACGCTCGCGGTGTCATCCGCAACGCCGCAGACGTAACTCGGGTTGCCTGCTGGCCCGCACGATAAGACCGCATTTCTGCTTCCCCATCCAGCAGGAAAGTCTGTGTTATTAACCGTCAAGGTCGGGCCAGCAATGGGGTGCGTGAAGCTCGACTCGGTTATCTGCGTCATGGCAAACCAGAGAGCGCTGCTGCAACTTCCCAGGTAACAGGTGACGGTATTGCCGTGAACGTTTGCCGTGCTGTGGCTGTCTCCGCCCAGGTTGATCCCATTCCCATCGTTCAATTCGATGGTGTTAGCGTAAACCTCCGCCGAACTTGCTTCGCCCTGAATGTCGGTGTCCCCGATGTTGATGCAGCCACCGCTTATGGCCGCAAACCTACAATCTTGCAGGAGATTATCGTGGATCAGGTCTCCAGTTTCCGCCCTGACTCGGATGGCTCGGCTCACATCTGCGACGATCTGGTTGTACGCTGCCTCGTTGCCGCCACACGGGCTTCCCACCTTCCCCTCGCAGTCGAACAGGATGGCGCGGGGCGGGTCGTACACACCCGTGTCGTAGGTTGGGTGTGGCAGGATGATGTAATTGTTCCGCACCAGACTCCCCGGCGTCGCATACATGGCGATTCCCTGGAAGGCATTCAGATTCGCACCGGGGGAAACGGTAGAATTCCATACTTCTGCCGGGACGGTGTTGCCGCCGTTTACCCAAACGAAGTACGCGCGGTTGCCATCCTCGCTCGCATTGGGAAGCGTGCCTTGGACGTTGTACACCTGGATATACCGGGTAGCCACAGGGGAGTAGAGATTGTTCTGGTTGAAATTGATAATCCTCCCGCCGAGGGCCGCCTGGTTGATCGTCAGGTGGTGAATCTTGTCATAGGCTGCCGCCGTCGCATCCTGACCGACATCCACGCAGCCGGTCGCCACGGAATTGCAGTTCACCGTGCCGTTCATTATGGTCAGGCCGTAAGGGGAGTTGGTTCCGTGGATCATCCCCGTGACTGTGTGTCCGTACAAATCGAGCACAAACGAGTTCGTGTAAGACCAAGTGATACAATTTGCGGTGGCGTCACTTCCAATATTCGCCGTCACGCGGTAAACGTAACCGGGACTTGCCGGAGTCAGCGCGCCACACGCAGCAATCGTGGCATCTGGCGTCGGCGCCCCCCCACCCGCATAGGGGTCGCCCACATTGCCGCACAGACTTTGATCGGTTCCTGGTCCACAACCCGCTGGGGCTCCAGTAAGCTGGAAAACTCCTCGGTCCCAGGATCCACTGATCCCACGTACTACTCCATCGGGATCAATATTGTATGGAGAGGTAAGTGTGACGCCTCCATTCCAGTCCGCATTGTCCCCAACAAGGTGAAAATTGGGCGGATTAGCTGTCCAAGACACAAACGGGCTGCTCGGCGTCGCCACAAGGATAACGTCGTGCGCCCCGCTGAAAAACCCTGTGTCCAAGGTTCCGGTGTTGTACCCTAAAATCGAATTGTAGTCCTCTGTCACCGTGCAGGCCGCGCATTTGTGTTCTTCGGAGCCCATCTCGATACCGCCATTCGTGTTGCCGTACCAGAGGTTGTTTCGGACGGTCCAGGTAGAGGCTACGTTGCCCTCGGCGGTGCAGTCCTCGCATAGCGCGGCATTGATCCCATACAGATTCGCAAAAGTGTCCTGTTCGATCACCCATCCGGTGCAGATCATCCCGTTGATGCAGTCGATCACGCCATCGCCGATTCCGGTGTTGCACGGCGCAGTGGTGCAACTTCGAGTGTTCCCATTGTCGTAATAGAAAATGTCCCCGTACATCAACCAGTTATTAGCGATGCAGGACGCCGTGCAGCCGCCCCGGTCAAGCTCCACAATGAAGCCTGAGCCTTCTGCATCCTCAAAGTTATCGTTGCTGATCGTGACGTTGCTCGACCCCATGTCCGCCCAGGCTTCGCCGTGGTGGGTGGAGGTCGAGACGTTGCCGGTAATGTAGGAGTGGTCGAGAGTGATGCCGGTGACGAACTCGGTGAAAAAGGGACCGCCGCTCGAACCGTGGAGATACAGGTGCGAGAGCGTAAAGTTGCTCCCGCCTCCATTGCTGCTTGTCCATCCGTCCGAATCCATGTGGACGTTGCTGTCTACGTGGGTGTCCGCGTTGGCGAACCCAGCGCCAAGGATTTCGAGATAGCTCACGCTGATGTCATGCGGGCAGGAAGTCCAGCCGTGATAGGCGGCCAGGCAGAGTCCCAAGTTGTAGCAGTACGCGGAGGTGCAAGCGCTCCCGTCAATCTTGAGACCGCAGCCCGCACCACCAGGACCACAGCCCATGCCCGTGTAGGTTCCGGCTCCGGTCACGTTCCAATAGCTGGAGTTGTTATTGAAGCTGAGCCCTGTGCCTCCCGTGCTGGCGTTGAAAATCGCTGGGCCTGAAACGTCCGTGGCGTAGGCGCTCGACCAGCCCACCGCCGTCCCGTGGCTGGCTGTGGTCGCCGCTTGGATGGTGATCGTTGTGGTTCCTGAGTTCGCCGTGTTCGCGTAGTACTCGGGATACGTCCCGCTGGCCAAATAGTAGGTGTAACTCCGCGTCAGCGTGGCCGGAAGCACGGTGTAGGCATTCGTCCAGTCGCTCCCGTCGGCTGTCCCGGTGGCTCCCGCACGCACATAGCAAGCGGAGTTCGGCACGTCGCAGGCTGTCGCCCAGCCCAGGACCGGGAAAGCTAGAAAAGCGAGGATGAGGATCAGTTTTCGCATTTTACTCCGCTGCCGAAGCAGTCTCTAAAGAGAACGCTGTGCATGTCGGTGCCGTACCTGTCGCTAGTTGGTTGTATTTCAATGTGAATATGTCTTTAGCGGCGTAGGCCACTGAATGACCAGTGCTCGCATACAAATCAGAAATTTCCCCTGGAGCACTAAAGGCCGTAAGGATCGTGGCAACGATACTGGTGGGAGAGCCATTTTTGTAGAGCGTGAACGTAGCCGGTTCGGTGCCCGGAGCAGCGGTACAATAGCCAATGAGATTCACGGCAACCCTAGCATCTGGCATCCCAGCCGAAGCCGAGGTTATCGTGGTGGTTTGGCGATTTGTAAAGGGACAGAGATAGGTAGCGGAGGCATTAGGCAACGTCGAACTGTTCAGACCGAAAATGATCCAACCATTAGCAAGGCCGTTGGGATCAACCTGCATCGAAAACCCCTCGACAGCGCCGGATGCGGCAGAGGCGTTTCCGTTGACGAGTCCGAGCGTAATTCGATCCCCTTGTGCAAGTGCCACACTATGACTTGTGGTTGCGTAATAGTCACAATAGGCGTTGTTCAAACCCATGCTCAAGGGTGAGTTTTGCGTCAGAGTTGTATCCCCCAAAGCTCCAGCCGCGCCCACTCCCTGCCGAAGTGTAACCGTAAGTGCTCCACCTGCTCCATTAGCCGTACTCTGATACCAACAAAGATTTTTCGCCGTACCACCTAAAGTCCACGGAACTGGAACTTCCACGGTTGTTTCGGTAGCTGATGGAGTAGTAGATTGAGAAAATGAAGTGTAGACAATAGCGCCAGTCCCCACCGTGGCCGCATTGAGATTGGTGCCTAGAATCTGTGCAGTCGAACCCAATATTTCGGCAGTGTAGCTCGATAAAAGCGGTCCACCGACACCGTTAGCCGGTATAGAAATTGCCAAGCCCTGCGGAACCAGCAACGGGCGGAGTCCCTGATCTGCGCTAGAAGCAACTGCACCCGCAGCCGTGCTTCCAGGAACCGTCCAATAGGGAAGACTAACCGTATTGCCAGTTGTCACGGCAAGCCCTGTTTGGAGTGAAGAGTAATTACTAGGACTGGGAACTGCGTAAACAAGCGCCGTAAAGTTTGACAGCCACACCGTCAAAGGAGAAACAAACTGCTGATTGCTCGTTTGCCCACTGGCGAACCAAGCATAGAATCTGGAAGCAGCCTGTACACCTTGTACAAAATCCGTCCCGATGATCCCACCCACGGTGTTCACGTTGGGACCGGTTAGGCAGGTGGGGCAAGAAAG
>Ga0187878_1000227_pt1 | contig 70827 bp, 120 predicted proteins | sample June2016WEW_17_1_FD_132979 | JGI IMG/M metagenome (GOLD analysis project Ga0187878, IMG submission 132979) | Peatland microbial communities from SPRUCE experiment site at the Marcell Experimental Forest, Minnesota, USA - June2016WEW_17_150 | ecosystem: Environmental > Terrestrial > Soil >... | reverse complement strand
GGAATCGACATACTTTAGACCGATATTCTAGACCAATATTGTTTACCAAATTTGTTAATTCTATTAATGATTAATATCAAATACTAACATTTGTTAATAGAGTTAATAGTTTTATTGACCATAGGTTTCATCAAATTTTATCCAATCTATCTGTCATCACCGTTTCCGTGTAGTTTATCTCTATCTTTTCTTGATTTCAGTTTTCTCAAATTATTTGTAGCAATTTCATCCAATGATAGACCCAATTCAGTTGCTAACTGAGATAAATTCCACAAGACATCTCCGAGTTCTTTTTCTAATTCCAATCTCATTTCATCTGTAACAATGTCATTATGATCCCTCATAATCTTTGATATTTTATCGCATACCTCGCCAGATTCACCTGCCAATGCAATGGCCGGATAATATATATTATTTCCTATTCTAGGATATATAGCAGTTGTTGACGCTAATTTTTGATATTCATCGAAATTCATACATTAACCAATAGTTACATTTTTATATATAACTCGACATACGCAGACTTTCTACTTTTTCAATTTTCTCTTACAATGGTCATAAATCTTTTTCAAGTTTTAATATATGAATCATTGGAGCTTCTAATTTGTTAGTAGCTTCACTCATGTGCCACATTCTTTTATTAGCATCAGTCCATCTTTTACCAAAAATAGTAAATACCCTTCCAACAGAACATTTCAAATCTTCATCTATAGGTATGTTATTATTTTTGCATGCTTTCAATATCTCCTTTACTATGAAAGGTCTTGATTCTAAATAATATAATTCATTTTCTTTCCCATATATACAACATTTGATTACATATTCACCAAAATCGCGATGTAGCTTTCTTGGATCTGGTATTGGAGATTCTAAGATTTTTATAGTTATATCTTTTCCTTCTGATGGCAATTTTAACAATTTCAGCATATCTTCATCCTTGAAATTTTATTTTGTTCGTGCTGTTCTTTTATTGTTTTAACCCAAAAATCTCCTAAACAGCTATGTCCTGCTATTCTACAAGCGATAGGTCTCTGACTATAAACCTTACAGTTCATTGTTTTTATATCTATATGCTTACAGTACCTTGTCTTTATATTGAATGGAATAATTCCTTCGAATTCTACATACTCTCCTTCATCAATCTTATCGAGAATTGTATTTTGTTCACATTCCATCAATGGTAGTGCTGGAGATCTGCAACACATCCTTGTATCACAATATTGGCAGGAAGGTACTAATAGTTCTGGTTGTGATGAACAAGTCACTCCATATTCTTTGTAAATTTTACACTCTTTACAATTATGTATTCCGTCGTTTAGAAGTTCCATATTTCACTTACCTATTGAAATATTACTAAATCTTTTTGTCACCAGATTTATCGCTGCAAATATGTTCTTGCACCTTTTCAAAAATTCCATTATCTCTTACTTTCTCGTCACTTACATTAGCAAACTCTCGAAGTAAATGTTTTTGCTTATCATTCAATTTTGTCGGGACATCGACATTTATTTTAACAAGCTGGTCACCTTTCCCTGAAAGGTGAATACTCGAAAATCCTTTCCCACACAGTCGGAAGATATTCCCGTTCTGTGTACCAGGCAGAATTTTCATTTTTGCGTTGCCATCAAGAGTTGGTACGATTATATCATCGCCCAGTGCAGCCTGCACAAATGTGATGGTCGTCTCCATTAATATATCATTGCCATGACGTGTGAAAATATCATGCGGACTGACATTCGTTTTTACATATAGGTCGCCTGGTGGCCCACCTTTTTCTCCAGACTCGCCTTCGCCTGGAACTCTGAGCATTGAACCAGTATCAACACCTGGTGGAATTTTCACTTCCAGTTTGTGGCGTCCATGCACGGTTCCGGAACCATGGCAAGTAGCACACGGTGTATCGATTATCTTTCCACTTCCTCGACATGCCCCACACGTAGATGTGATCATGAATCTGCCAAAAGGCATGTTCTGTTCCTTACTCATTTGTCCAGTACCGTGACACGAAGGACACGCTTTTGGTAATGTTCCGGGTCTTGCCCCACTTCCGTGGCATATATTGCACGTCTCAGTTCTTGGGATTTCAAGATTCACTGTTTTCCCGAAGGCAGCCTCTTCAAAATTGATAGACAATTCATAAAGGATATCAGATCCACGTACCGGCCCTTCACGCCTTTTATTACCGCCGAAAAAGATATTAAAGATACTCCCACCTAACCCCACCCCACCAACACCGAAACCCCTTAAAATAGCTTCAATATCCGGAGCAGCGCCCCTGAAAATATCCTCCTGCGAGTACCTCATATCTATACCAGCATGACCATACTGGTCGTACTGCTGACGCTTGGTTTGGTCTTCCAGTACAGCATATGCTTCTGATATTTCCTTGAATTTCTCCTCTGCATCCGGGGTTTTGTTCCTGTCGGGATGGAACTGCATTGCAAGTTTGCGATATGCAGTCTTTATATCATCTGTCGACGCTTTTTTGTCTACACATAGAATTTCGTAATAATCACGTTTAGTAGCCATAAGTATATTATTATTTCAGAGCTTTTTTTCATTTAATTTCTTCTATCGGTATTCTTTTTTTTGTGTTGTTTCTTTGCTCTAAATTTCTGTCTGTTTCTCTTTTGTCCGCCCATAATTATATCACCTTATTTCGTTCTTTTGTTAATATTCAAATTTTATATCAGCTATAATTTGTCTTTCTGTATAAGCTCTATATGAGATATTTACTATGCGAATATCATCTAATGTTATTTTAATTCTAATTTTATCACTGTATTGCCATTCTATTGATTCATCGATTTTTAATTCTTTTTGAAATTCTGGCCATCTAGAAAATTTCCTAAGTGTGAATATTAGGCTAATTAACCCATTTTTTCCATTTTCTTTTATTGCATCTATTTTTCCGTGAAAAGCCATCAATTCTGGAAGATTTATTTGTGTATCTTCACCATTTACAAAAGTTATCTTCTTGTTTCTACTCATTTTATTTATATCCTTTATTTAATTTCAAACCAAATAGCTTTGTCTTTGATCATCTTCCTTCATTTTATCTTATTGATTAATCACAGCCACTATTCCGTGCGGTACACTCTGGTGAATTGTACAACCATATTCATATGATCCTGTTTGATTAAATATGTGACTATATGTTAAACCCTGATTTATAGTTCCAGAATCAAATATGCCTGTCACGGACGTTACAGTATGTGGGACAACATCGTCGTTGATCCATGTCACATTTGTCCCATTTGTTACAAATACGATTGTTGGGACATACACAAAGTTTTTAATATCTATTTTTGTGGGCTGGGTTGTATTATTAGTTATTGTATTTGTGAATTGGGCATTTGCCGGCTGCCGACTTATATAGGCCGTATATCCAAAAACCGCTAAAATTACCAATATCAAAAATGATATTTTTAATATTATTATTCTATATTTTTTCATAACATCTTTTTAGTAATATGGGGTTCTTTCACATCTTTTTTATTGGACGAATTTATCCAGACCATTCTAATTTGTTTTGGTTTCATTCCAAATATCAGCGAGTCGTTTAACCCTTTCTTCACCAAAAGACTCTATTATTTGTGGAAAATGATCTCCTATGAATTTACCCATCTCACAAATAAACTTCATATCTGAATCGCCTAATTTAGTTATCATTTTATATATCCTATTGTTTAATTTTTTTTCAATCGATACCAACATCAATATCTTGAGATATGCCTAAAGTTCTCGCCGCGCTTACCTTACCTTTCCACACCATTCCATGCACCATAATACCACGCCAAACAGCACACCACATTACCGAACGCCGCCCCGCAAAACCAGACCGCACACCGCCATAGCTTAAATTGAATATTCAACTCATTTGAAGTTTGTACCATATTTTAGGTATCCAAAACCCAATCTAAAAATTCCTTGTTTGCTTTAACTGCATCATTATAGCAATTATCAATTTCATATTTAGTATGATTACATCCTTTGCAAGAATCTGCAGACTCTTTTATAACATCACAAATAGTCTCATTATAAGCATGTAATTTTTCTATAGTCCATTCCATTTCAATCAGTCCAACTTTTTACACCGTGACCATTTCCTTTCCACCACTTCAAGTATTCTTCTCTTAACTTATAGACATTAATACCGTTATCAAACTTTGATAGCACATATTGTAATCTTATTGGCATTATTAATATACAGTACTTGTCCGCATAACATAACTTCGATAACTCTATATTTCGTTTCGCAGCAAATGCTCTTGAATGGCCTATACACAAGTCATAATACCTATGCCCAAATAATTTTCCGCATATGCTGGCTCCTAATAACGGATGCTTGTCATTCACAGAGTCCACTTCATCTTGAAGTATATAACCTACGTCATGTAGCAATATGCAAATGAACTCCCTCGCAGTAGGCATTTTTTGATATATTTTTATCCATGCTAAGGATACGAATAAAGTATGTATAACAATGTTATGATACCCAAATACCATACTTCGTGGCCCTTCTAATTTCATTCTTTTTTTAAATTTCTATATCTATATTTTCTATTTTTTTCTATAAACTGTTCATTTTTTAACTTTGTTAAATTCTATCACACATTTAACAGGAAATCCTGGCGTAATTGAATCGTTGACTTCTTGTAGTTCTTTAATAGTTTTATCTGGAGTATACATCCAAACATTAATATGTCTTATAGGCTTATTCTGCTCAATATCTCTTATACATTGACAAAGTTTTTTATTTTCTTCTACCGACAATGTTCCATTCTGAACAGATATTACAATTTTTTCATTTGCGGTCGTTTTGTCATCTTTCCAAATAATGTGCCTGTTGGAACTATTTTGTTCAATTTCATTGATACACTGTGTCAATTTTGAGATCTCTGATAAAGAAAATTTATCTTTTACTACATCAATAACTATTTTTTCGTTTTTATCATTAATAATTATTCCTCCTCCCAGAACTCTTTTGCATCATCAGACAGCTTTAGCTGTTTGTTATTTTTAGTTTCAGTCATATTCTTGGTCTTGTCATTATATTATCCTGCAGTGTCAATATGCGGTTCAAGCAAGTAATCTTCTGTTTTGACAAGTTTAGTCGTCGAATTACATATCTCACAACTTACATACTTATTTGTCGTTCCTGCTTCCATGACGAAATATAGAACAAATTTGTTCATATCTTCATTTCCGCATATTTTACATTTTGCTTTTGACAGTATTTCTTTGATGGTCGTCATAATATTTTCTCCTTATTTATTGTATTACATTACCGTGCCTGACACTACCTGACATAACCTAATATCGCTAAACATAACCTGACCGTACCATAACAGTGTAATATCTTTAAATATTAATTCTTAATGATAGAATAGACCTTATTCAGATGGTCCTAATTTTGGATTCGGTAACAGAACTGTGTCTAGACAGTGAACCCGACTTCAGTCTAAATTTCATTACCTTACATTACACCGCCATACCATACACTATGCCGCCAAACCGAGTCACACAACACATCACCGTATCAGACTAATTATAAATTATAGAATCTCCTTCTTGAAATTATCCAGGCCTATTTCATCAATTATCTTACCTAGACGTTTTTTCTGATTCGTCTTTTTATAGAAAATAATTATTCTATCTACAAGATCTAAAGCAACTTCCTCAGATAGTTCTTCTGCAACCAAATTTCCTAACCTCGGAGTGAGGCCGGAAGATCCGCCTACATATAACCTGAAACCTTTTGAAGTTCCCATTAGTCCTATATCTTTTATTACAGGCTCAGCACAAGAATTCATACAACCAGAAACCCCCATTTTCAATTTGAAAGGAAGTTCCATACCATGATATTTTTCATCAAGTTTTAATCCTATTCCCACGGCATCTTGTTGTCCTCTTTTACAGAACGTAGTTCCTGGACAAATCTTAATACTGCGTACACAAAGCCCTATCGCGGCACCAGGCTTCATATCTAATTCTTTCCAGACATTATCGATATTCTGTTCTTGTATTCCCACAATGGCAACTCTCTGAGCTGATGTAATTTTCAATACTAAACCATATTTTTCTGCGACATCTGCAATTCTTCTCAATTTATCAGGTTGAATAATTCCTCCTGGAATATGTGGTGCTATTGCGAAAGTCTCACCATCTCTTTGAACTATTGCTCCTTTCTCATATATATCTTTACTCATATTTTTCTCCTATTTTTTTTTGATTTTCTTCTATTTAGGCCATTATCAATTAATCCTCACATTACATTAACTCACAATACCGGACAACACGCCACCATACATCACACAACCTTAACTTCATTTGTTCTTGAATTACATTATCTGAAAAGATTATAGAATGCTGTCTCGAAATTATCATTCACTTTACTGACCTTTATTCCATAAGTCTCTAGAACGCTTATGACACGATCATCATCTTCTAAACAGAAATGGATTTTGTTAGATAGGTATGCGTCTAATTTGTATTTTAGATATTCTTGAAGGTTAAGTCTGTGCTTATACTTATTTCTATCAATCGTAACAAGTTTAGCAAATTGTATATCATTTTTGTTTAGCCAATAAATCGTGTCTTCATGGAAATAGTCACCCCTTCCAGTTATAATTATTACATTTAAATCTAATGTTGACAAAACTTCTATGCCTTTTTTAGGAGGAGCATTCCTTATCATTTTTCGAGTTTCTTCTAGATCCATTCCGTCAACTGAAAATGGCGGAGTATCGGTAAGTGTATTGTCAACATCAATTCCAAATATATAATTTTGTATACTCATAATGAAGATCATTTCCACAACTTTTAGCTTCTTCTAAATATTTGTATTCTTTCAGTATATTAGTGACCTCCTTCACCCATTTTGATATCCTGTACCATAGATATATCTTCGTGCTTTGGAACGCTTCCTGTCTTGGCATATTGTTTTTTCACTTTGATAGCAATGTCTTTTCCAAGCCTCTTACATTCTTCAAGATCTTTTTCGGTGGGTTGATATTGGATACGCAATACTGGGTCTATTACTTCCATATCAAGTTTACGCATTTTTTCTGCAATATCTACTGGCGCCTCACCACTCCATCCGTAGGAACCAAACGCTGCTCCTATTTTAGCTTTTATTTTTGCTTTTTCCAGGTTTTCAATGAATTTTTCCATAGGCGGAAGCATCTTGTAGTAGAATGTGGAAGATCCGATTGCAATCGCATCTGCATCTTTCAATTCTTCTATTTTTGCCTCATGGAAATTCATGGCTTTTGCGTCTACACTTCTCGATTGAACTCCTTCTACTATGGCATCTGCCATCAATTTTGTGTTTCCTGACGTGCTCAGATATACTACTACTACTTTTGGCATATTTTTTCATCTCCTGTTATTTATGATTTTTTGATTTGCAACTTTTGTGAACCGCCACCGCCAGCGATCGCGCTTGCGCGAGAGCCTGCGAGCAACGTGAGCATACTAAAGGGGGCGGACATCTGCCTAAGTTATATCCATTTCATTTATATCCCTTTTTAATTCACATGCATATCTCTCAAGAAATTTATATACAAACCTTTGAGGTGATCCTTTCAGAAGCATATCTATGCCTTTTCGCGCGACATTATTCTGTTCAGGATAGCCGATTATACTTATTGTTTTCCCATAAACTGATATAGACACGTCTGTAAGACTCTCAAAAATCTCACGTGTCTTTCCTGTACCCCCTATTATTCTTCCTTTTATGCGTTGAAGGTATTTTTCTGTTTTAGCAATATTCGAGAGATCTATTGTTTCAAACACAAGAAGATCATCGTCAAATAACCGAAATGCTTTTTCAGGATTGAAACCATTCGCAATAGCATTAACTACATCTTTTGCTCTCAAGCCTTTAATCGGATCTTTTATGTCCATTTCGACCTCTCCAGTCTGACTATCGATATTAAGACTTGTCATTGATTTTTCTTCAATAAATTCTTTAACTTCACCATTTGGTCCAACTATGACTGCTATCCTATCGAGTGGGATTGTAATATATTCTTTCATATTATCTCCTTTTAATGGCAGCTTTCTGCCGACTTCTGTCAGTATATGTCGTTGATTTTTAACCGCCAATTCCCTTCTTTTTTCCTTATTACAAAATGTAATCTAATTGTTATTTATCTTTTTCTCCTCCTATTTGCACTCTATCATACTGAGATTGTTCAAACATGTCATCAGATGCCCTTTTTAATTCTTTTGGCTTCTTTTTAGGTTCCTTTTTTCTCTTTTCATTTGCAGACTCTTTCATAAATTCTAATAACACTTTACTTTCCCATTCTGTAATATCTTTTAAAGTGCCGAACATTTCTGGATTATCTATAGATAGCATATTCACAAATACTATCAATTGGACATTCGATAAAGATGACAAATTCTTTATCAATTTTATATGTTTATTTATAGATTCTTTAAGATCTTCTATGGTCATTTCATGTTCACTTCTCTGTTCCATATCTTTTGTTTCTTATATTCTTCTTTCAGTATCATATATATTCTATAATCAACTATCAGCTAATATCTGTCAAAGAGTGAATTCCTTCTATAAGTTGCGTTTTGATTTTTCCGCATTCACATTTTCTTAGGATGAGTGTTGCAGGTATATCTTCTCCTAGCAATGAATTGGTAAGAGTGTCATAGCATTTAACTCGACAATGAGATACCGTAACGGGCTTGTATTTATGTTGGAACCAGAAAATATGTACCATTTTATTCATCTCTAATTCATGACTTCTTATAGTAATGCGCCGGTCGGGAATTGAACCCGAGTTTAAGCGTTGGCGACGCCTAGTGATAACCTCTACACTACCGGCGCAAGAATAGTAGTTCTAACATTGAAAAACTTAGTTTTTAATCATGACAATGCCCCTACCGGACAAATTTGAACACATCTACCGCATTCTATACAAATATTATGGTTTACTTTCAATATGACCTCTTCTAATTCCAGAGCTCCTTGTTTGACGGGACAAACCGACACACAGGCACCACAATAACAGCACTTATTTCTATTAACTCTGATTTTGATGTCAACCATGTTTTCCTAGATCATTTATTAAGTTTTATACGTGCCCCAAATTCGCCATAAGAGTTATACGGCTCTATATCTATTTGTGACCCTTCTACTATACTTAATCTTTCACATATCTCGCCCGGTAGGACAATTGTCAGACCTTCGAATGATTTCCGAACTTTTATTAACTCACCCATATTATCACCTTTTTTATCGTATTTCCTTAAACAAAACGATTTTCATTTATTCCATTTCTTCGTCATTTCTTGTGCTATCGCATTAAGTCTTTTAAATCTCTCTGCACGCTCTTCCTTGGTTATAACCACTTTTTGTTCTTTCGGTTCTTCTTCAAGATAATCTTTTTCTATATTAACCTTTTCTTTAAGGGCATCATCCATAGCCTTTTCTTCGATTATTTTCTGTTTATCCTTTCTAACTTTTTTGGCTGTGGCACTCTTTTTTATGGTTTTCTTTTTCGTTGTATCACTATCGTTGACAGTTTTTTCTTGAGTCGTCACCTCTTTTGACAACATATTGCTGTTTGATACATCACTTTCTATTGCTTTTTTATGTTTTTCTAATCTTTTTTTGTGATCAATTATTTCATTTTTATTTACTTCCTTTAATCGCATATTTTATCCCTTCCGTGTGACAACTTTAGTGTGTCCATATTTTATTTAGATTCTGATATCCTTACCTTATGTTATATTATGCAACCGAACGTCACACTACATAACCAAACCGTATATTACCGAACATTATTTGGGTATCACTCAGTCAATTGTTTTTTTACGTCTCCTTTTCTAATATAATATATCCGTCTCTCTGGAATTTACTCACGTCTATATCTGATTCTATACAATATTCGACATCTCTATTTTTGAGCCAGTATAGAAGCATCTTGTCAGCATCAATTCCTAAAAGAGTTTTTATTGTATCGTGTGCCTTATATAATATGACAGTTTCTTTAAAGGTCAAATCTGATATTTTAGTTTCGTCAATATCTATATCATATTCGTTCAAATTTTTTTCACTTACAAGCTCATCTAATGCCTCTTTTTCGAATGGTTCTACATCTTCTATATCTTCTATTTCCACAACTAGTTTCATGTTTTCTATTACTACGTAACTCATTTTATTTTCTCCTTTCTTTTTTCATATAATAATTTATATGAATCTGATCAAGTTTTCTTATAGTTATATTTTTCGCTCAATTTTTGATATATGTAATCATGTGCACTATCTATATCTTCTAGTTTTCCTCGTAATGCTAATAGATTTTCTTTGTCTACATCTACGGTTTTAAGCGCAATTTCTCTGGTAATAATTTCTAGATTGAATTTGTCGGCGGTCTCCATAATTATTTTGTAAGGTACACCTGGCGGTAAGATTAGATCGAATAGTTTATCTAAATCTTCTTCGCCTTCATCAGTAATTTCTTCAAATTCTTCTCCAACAAACTTTTTGTCGTTATTCAAATACATATCTCCTCTAATTTTCATTGATCACCAAACCGAACATCACATCGCCATAATAATATAAACATGTATTAATGCCCGTTGTCAGGTTCGTCATATTTATAACTTGTATCACCTACCATTGCTGCAATAATCGAATCAACGCCATCTAACCATTCTGCAACAATACCTTCAGGAACATTCTCAAAGTCCTTTTCTTTAAGCTTACCACCTGCAAGAATATTTGCACCTATCTCTGCTATATTTTCGAGCACAACTCCCATATTATCATCTTTTTCTGCCTTTAATGCGGCTTTTAATAATTTACCAAATGATTTTGTTTTTTGATATTTATTATATATATAACATTCACAAGATGCGAAGACTGCTATCAATGATATTTGTGTAGATTCAAGCATCATATCTATATCCTCGCTGATTTGCTCTATTTTTTTAAGGACTATTTCCTTGACTTCTGTAATATGTTGTAGAGCATCATCTGTTGATATCAATTTTTTGTCATATTTTGCTATTATCTTCAGACACGCTAGAACAATATCATCTTCCATGTTTACAAAAATAGCACCCTTTTCCTGGTCATCAACCTTAAAATCACTTTCTTTCACTTTATCTATCCAGTTTTGCCATCGTTCTTGTGTATAGAACGGTATTACAATTTTTGGTACCCTCATAATTTCTCCATTTTTTATTTACTTTCATATTTTAAATCTTTCCTTATCACCCGTTTTTATATATAAATCCTTACATTACCTTACATCACACTACCTTACGTCACATTACCCTACGTCACAATAATTCGCCATTGAAGATTATACATGACCTTACCGTAAATGTTGTTTATCTCAAGATGGAAGATCTGATAAATTGTTATATTCTATTTCTAAGTCGGATACAAATTTTTCCAAATCTTCTCTTCTAACTGTCATATGCAATGATATTCCCTCTCCGGAATAACTTGTCTCATCTTTAAAACCGTATGAGTCAATAAAAGTTATAATTGTAAACAGGTCATCTTCACGTATCTCCCGTATTTCATTTTCTATTTGTTCTTCTTTATCATTATCAATTAAGGTCCAATGACATTTTAAAAAAGGAAAGAATTTATTAGGATATATAGCCATCGTAACATCTGGCTCTAAAGGCTCCCAGTATTCTGCTTTATTAGTCTTAAGAACTTCTTTTATCGTATCTATTAAATGGTCTTCTTCATAGTCATCTGCTATAAAAGTACCGTAGTTTCTTTTCTTCCACCATTCACCTTCTCTTTTAAGAATACTATTATTTACAATTATGTCATCTTTCCAATAAAATATTATGTCATAGTTAATCCATTCGTATTCGAACGATTTGAATTTAATCTCAAGAGCTAAATGATCTGATTGTAGTTTTGCCATAATTTTTTTATATATTCAATAACTTTTATTTCACTCCATTCAATATGATGAAAATCAGTTATTCTTTTTCTTCCAATATTATTAGTTCTTTTTTATCATCGCTAGAGCCCTTTATTTCATATTTTCCTTCTTTTAATAAATTCACTATCATATCATGATCTTTTATAGCCTCTTCTTTAGTTTCATATCTAATTTCATAGTTGCATTTAAGCCATTCTAACTTATCATTCCCAAGTCCTCCCGGAAAAATCATTGTCTCATACCATAGATTCTCTCCTTCTTCAAAACCATGATTAAGTTCCAAATCTATAGTTGATATAGTGACATTGATGTATCCTTTATTTGTCTTTATTTCTACATCATTATTCAACCTCCATCTGTCCAGATGGAACCTATATCCACAATCACACATTCCTATAAACCCATGTTCTTCAGATGGGTTGGTATCACTCTCTACCATTTTAATCTTTTTCAGTCTTAGAAAACCATCAAGCGTATAAATTTTTCCGCATTTTCCACATTTCCATTTTGACATAATATTTATCACCTATTTTTAGACAGCTTTGGTCGTATTACATTTACATCATTTCAACATTATAACGAATTCGCCAACCTAGAGGATTTATACTCTGCTATGAATAACGAGGATAAAATTATAACCCCGGGCGAATTACAGAGTTATGAGAATAAGAGTATCCCCTTGGTTTTTAGCGTCATTTATAACATTGAATATCCTTACCTTACGTCATATCTCTGCGCACGTTCTATATTTACCCATTGTATAGAGCTTAGATAAAGACTCAACATCTCTTCGTTAGGTCTATCTGCAAAAATACACCGTCTTTTGTTTCTATGAAATCCATTGAACTACATCTTTTACCTGCCCATATTTTTAAATCTAAAAATGATTTAAAATCAGAAGGGCCTTTTTTTGCAATATATTTTCCATTTTCAATTTTTCCTCTACACGTGAACAGACCAAGATATTGCCCTCTTGAATCAAAAACCATGCTCACATTATCAACTTTTTTAAATGTCGCGGCATCTATACCATAACTATCTGCTCCGACGATATCTCCAGTGATAGCATCATAGAAATCCCTTTTCTTCATATTACTCAAATTATCTACCTTCCCTTTTCATTATCAATGCACTTTTTCCTTTAAGTCCACCTAATTCTACACCAATACCAATTTCTGATAATACTTTCTTCAATCCAAAATATATTCTCATCACATGCATATTTTGATACCCTTCTCCCATCTTTTCTTTCATATCATCAGATAATATTGTAAGTTCGCCATTAGGACTTTTGTCTATTTCTCCTTTGATCCATTCCACATATGGACGTGTAATATCAAAATATGATTTTTCAATTATTTTTTCCTTCTTCTCCTGTACAACTTCTTGCACACTTTCTTTATTTATTTCTTCTTTATCTATCTTTTTCTTTTCTATTTCTTTTTGTGGTAATGTTTTAGGCACTTTAAGTTCTGCTTTAGACTTTGTTTGTCTTCTCTTTTTCTTTTCTTCAATACTTTTATTCTCAATTTCTGATACCAAATCAGGGTATATATCTAAGAATGCATCTAATGTTACACGCCATGAATCTTTATATAATCTCCTTTCTAATTTACTACCAGTCAGTTCTCCTATTTGTCTTCTAGGCTTAGAAGCAAATATTCTATCTTTTTCTATATCATATCCCTTATCGACAAGTTTTTGATTTTCTAATTCTTTACTCTCTATCCATACCTTCTTTCCATCTCTTGATATCCACCAAACAGTATTGTTTGGCAACGTACCGCTTATTATCATTCAGTCTCCTAATGTCATTAATAATCGTCATAGAAATAGACCGACCCTATCCATATCATTTTCTTTGTATTGTTATTTTCCATTCTGGCCATTTAGAAGGTTCTTTTCCTACAGATTTTTTATTAATCCATATCATAAGACCTTCAATATCCTTCAGAAGAATATCACCATATGTCTTCATTTCAACAGTTGCCTTATTAAAAAACTCTTCGTCTTCTACAGGAAACCCAGGATGTATTGTTGATAGGTCAAACCCTCTATGTCTAATTCTCCTTCTATTGTTAATGTATCTTCTGTTTGTTCTATTTTCAAAGGTGGCATATTCATAATTCCTCCATATTGGCTATTTATCCTTGCATCACTACCAAACACCTCACATAACCAGACCTTAAAAGTTTTCTGAATGTTAAATAAATTCAGAGTCAAACTTTCCGCTATTTATCGCGACAATAGCATCTTTAGCTTTCATACCTTCAATAGTAACTCCCAATGTACCACATGTACCAATCACTTCTTTGACACCATTTTTTAGAGTTTTTGATAAAGAATCATTCTTTTTCATTTTTGCTACTTTCACTGCCTGTTTTATGGTCAGATTACCTACAAACTTTTCGCTCGGGGTTCCTGATCCAAGTTCTACTCCTATCTGTTGTTTTATCAATGAAGATGTCGGTGGTGTACCTACCTGTATTGTAAATTGTTTCTTATCGCCTATAATCACTTTAACAGGAACTTTCATTCCGTTAAATTCCTTTGTTTCTTCATTGATTTTTTCTATTACAGCTTTTATATTTACACCTATTGGTCCAAGTGCAGGACCAAGTGGAGGGCCTGCTGTAGCTTTTCCTCCAAGAACTAATGCATCTACTACGGTCATTTTTATATCTCCTTTTTAATATTTATCAGACAGCTTTAGCTGTCAGTCAAACAAAATAGCTGATTTAACAGCTTCCGGTATCGACACTACACTCCCATCCAGATTCGGTTACTAGTTTAGATAAGTCTGGTCTTTTATTTTCCTTTTCTTCTTTGTTTTCTTCTTTGTTTTCTTCTTCAGTCATTTTACACCTCCTTAATATAATGTATTTATTCAGCATCTGCACTTATCAATCCATCTCCTCCGTCTTTTGATTTATGTTCAATATCTTCTAGATATTGTGCGTATAACATAATCGATACTATCTCAATTCTATCAAAAGGAGACCATTTACCATTACTATTATGTTCATCAATAAATTTATTAGCAATTTCTATATAATTCTTATAGCTTGATTTTTGCTCTTTTGTTTTCATGGTTCACTTCTCAAATTTATTTTTACATCCTTATCAAAAATCTAATTTAAATTGTCTCATACCACTTATTATATATACTATGGCAAGCAATAAATAACTTTTACTGTTAGAGTATTACGATATTAAAACATAGTTATACGATAACTTTTTGATACGGATTATTTTCTAAAAAGCACATCTTTCGGAAATATACCATTTTTGACATCTTTATATATAAAAGACTTTCTTCCTTTATATTCATCTTTCAGTATAAATCCTTTCTCTTCATTCAAATGAATCGCTTTCATCGCCATTCTCATCATGTTCTCTGCTAATTGCATAGCACCTTCTGGAGGTAGAGCGACCATTTCAATCTCTCCATCTTTCCTTTCTATGCCTATCCCTACTGTTCTAGGATCATTTTTTGTTTTCATTCCAATATCGTAGGCAAATTGCATCGCTTCCTCGGGAATGAATTGACGTGACACAGATCCATTTCTATCTTCTCTTTCCATTGTCATTACTATAAAATTTGGTTCGTCTGAGTCTCCACATTGTATAGATACACCTAGTTGTCTAACACCATCTTTACCAATCTGTCTTCTTTCCTTTTCCATTTCTTTTTCTATGTCTTTATTTGTCTCCATATTTGCATATCCGCCTTTATATTTGTTGAAGCTAGGATACGGATTCGAACCGTAGATTTTACTGCTCTGCAGGCAGTTGCAATTGGCCACTCTGCCATCCTAGCACTTATTCAGAAAAGGTATAAGCAAAGATAATGCTTATAACCCTCCTGAGTACTTATAGATGTTGTAGAAATGCGCCAAGTTAAATTCTGGACGCTTCTAAATACGCTAATACAGTTGTGTTCGACGAGTTGCCGTATAAGCGCCAAAGTTAGCCTCCAACCAGATGATTATATTTGTCGTGCATCTATTTTTTAGTAATATTCAATGAATGACAGGCCGGACATTCAATATTGTCTACGCTCATGTTTCTATCCTTTCACCAGTTTAAGCTCTTCATCTGTTAACAATACTAATTTGTCTTCATCTATTTGCATTTCAAAAAAATATACCAATTTTTTATTTGGCCTGTTTGGATATATATTTAATATCTCTTTTGGTGTATTCTCATATTTTTTCTGTATTACTACTTTATCTTTCACTAATATAAATGGTCTTGCGTTATCTTCTTGACTATATCCTGGGCATCCAATGATAATATCAGTATTGATTCCGGCAACATTACACACGTTATCAAAAAAGTCATCTATTACTGGCTGTCCTTGTCTATCTCCAAGAATTGGTATCATTATCTTCATCTAATTTTAACCTACTATTCTAGCAAAAAATTTAGTCTCTTCATGAAGTCTATTATATACTGCTGCAATATTCGACCTTTCTAGATTTGGATCTGATTTATACCATCTAAGGTAATCTCCTTTTTGCATATATGCTTTCATTTTTTCTTCTATGATATCTACCGCTTCTTCTAACAGCTTTAGTTGTTCTTTTTTACTATTATTCACTTTAATATTTTCAGTATTATTTATATTAACTCTCATATTCAGCCTTATTTCTTATGTAGGTGTAACCTAAAATCAAAATCCAAATGATGATTTTTTCTCAATGGAAATACTCCCGCATTTTCCATACGAACCTCTTCTATAGAGAAAAATGCCTTTGGGTTAAACTCTTTGATAATTTCCACTATATCATCAATGTCTTTACGTTCTATTGTCATATAGATGAGTTTTACCGGTCCTGTAGATCCTTGACCATCAAAACTTGTCACTCCATAGCCCGTAGATCTAAGATGTGTCACTAATTCCGACGCATCTTTATTTGTGATAATTCGAATTACCACCATACCTATAGCCATCTTCTCTTCAACCCATACACCAATAAAATTTCCGGTGGCGTAGCCACAAGCATACGCCAGATAATATGTAATATTAGTCAGATGCTGCATTATCTGACTTATTGCGAAGAGCCATATTATTATCTCAAAAAAAGCAAATATTGGAACAATGTATTTTCTACCTCTTGATACCAGAATTATACGAATTGTCCCAAATGAGACATCTGCAACCCTTGAGAAAAAAATCAGTATTGGTACAATGATTAATGAAAATGTACCCGAATTTATATCAATCACGTGAACTGCTACCGAATTATTACCGATTTATGCCACTGTAATATCTTTTTCAAGTATTTCGAGTCTCTCTTCAAGAGCCAGTATATCTTTTTTAGTAGCAACTCCACTATTCTCTATCATATCTTTGACTTTAATACTTATCTTTTCTTCGATTTCTTTGAGTTGTCTGTCTTTCTCTAATAAAACGCTAATAACAAAAATTTTTCCTTCTTCTCGATCCATTTCTCCTTTTGTAATCATTTCTTGAGTAAATTCTTCAAGTTTTTCTTGTGTTAGGACAATGACGCCTATTCCAAAAAGTCCTATCTTTCTTAATGTATTCATATATTTTCCTCCATTAATTGATTACTATTCTGATTTAATCCTAAAGCTTCGCCTTTTTTGTATGCTCTTAATGTTTTCATAGTTCTCAAATCTGAGCTTCTAAAAGCCTTCACCAGACCATAAGTACAGTCAGCAAGTATATATCCTTTTGGAGGAGATCCTTCTAAAACAATTATTTTGACCATATGTTCTTCCTTCCCAAAAGAATGTTCTGGAGTTGCTTCTAACCATCTAGACGTATCTATACCATGACCAAATGTTAATAATTTTTTGGCTCTATTTATCTCGTTTTCCATTAATTTCTTCGCTTCTTCTAATGTTACCATATCAGTTCTCCTATATCTTTGTTCTATTCATTCTTTATTCTATCAATTCTGGATTATCTATTTTTAACACAACAATATATTCTGCAGCACCATTCTTCTGCCTTGGGTTGAAAGACGGATTATCAAACATTTCTCGATATAACGGATCTATACAATCACTCCCTTTGAAAATAATATCATTATCATCCATCACAACTAAACATTCTTTACAACCAAGATTGTTTTCAATAGCCATTTTGTAAATAGGTCGAATCTTATATGACCGCTTGTCTTCGATAATTTTTGCCAATTTTTCTGCATTATATCCATTACATCCACACACAATCTTTATGAACGTATGGCCTTTTTTCATTAGAGAGATTACTGCTTGAGTCGCCATAATTATTCCTCATTTACGTATATTCTTATAATATTCTGTACAATACTCGTGGAACTTTTCAACCCACCTCTCTACGGCATCGTTACTATTCCAATCGAAACTATATTTTTGGTATTCTGGTTTATCGGACATCACATCTTCAACAAACTGCGCAAATTCTGCTATTGTTCTATGCTGAAGATTCGGTACCCCTCTCATGTATGCACAACTCACCAGCATTTGTATATGGTCCATATCATTTTCTCCATCATTTCTTATCGACGTTTTAACAGTATCGATCCAGCAATTATCGAGTTTACATTTCAGATCATATTCAGGATATATAAAATCTGGACTATATGATTCTATATCATATGAAAAAGGACAATCAGCGCATTGTCCGTTCGTAAATTCACATAAAATATTTAGAATCGCTTCAGAATATCCGAGTAGGAAATTATCATCTAAAGACAGCATTTTGCTGTCTAACGTTTCTGTCAGTTCGTCTATCTTTTTTCGATGATCTTCTATTTTGTTCATGTTTTTGATATGTAAATTACGTTTGGCATATGACCCATTTTAAGATATCTACCTTTGCTCGAATTAATTCTTTTGTGCTATCATTATATCTATATTCTAATTCTTTCTGAAGTTCAAGCATCTTCATTGTAATATCTTTTTTATTTCCGATTCTTATAGCCAATTTTAAGATGTCTACCTTTGCCCGAATTAATTCTTTTGTGTTCCCAGTACATCCAGGTCTTAATTCTTTCTCAAGTTCGATAATTTTCATTGTAATTTCTTTTTTACTTTTGATTTCTTCCATTTTTCACCTTAAAGTCAGTATATATTTGTTCATATTTACTCCTCTTTTTTTATAATTTGATTAAATTTTGCATGTTCCCCCAATAATTTCATAAAATCCTCAATGAAAAATTGGGGATCTCTAAAGTTTTGGCTAACCAAAAACACAGGAGATTTTATTTTCCTTGACAGCGAATAACACGGTACATGTCACTGATTGGTCTGATAATAATGCCATAGCTCGTTGGTTTATTTTACTTCCTTTTTCTGGTTTAAGTTCTATCCATCTCATTTTTGTTCATCCTCTTATCATTGTATTATATAATCTTTACTTATTAGTATCCCTTCTCCTTTATAGAAAGGTTTTATCCAAGTCTTCTCTCCCTGCTTATATACAAATTTATCAGATCTGAAATGTCTAAAGTGACCCCTTACAAGAAATCTATGAGTCAATTTCTTATTATCATCATTTGAGTCCTGGTTAAACTCTTTAATATATTTTTTAAATTCCCCCTTTGCCTTTATAAAAACTTTGGTTGGCATTGGTATTTGTCTTCTTTTTATTCTCTTTAAGTTTTGCTCCTTGCTCGTACTAATTGTAACAACTTCTAGATCCTCATCATTTCCTTCTACCATATCTACTATATTACAAATTAGAGTTCTAGCATATTCTGTAAGTCTTCTCATTCTTGCTCTTTCTTCACTGGTATCAGTAAAATTCTCTCCTATTGCCTTATTAACCATTGCGAAACATGTATAAAATTCGCAACCTATATCAATATCAGCAGCTACTATGAAGATAGCATAATCATTAGGAACTGGCCAGTGTAATGTATAACTATTTGAATCTGGTTCACTATAACATTCTGTTATATAAATCCCTTTTACTATCAAACCCTCAAAATTAAAATCATTATTTATAAATATAGAAGGAAAGAATAAATGCCTATAAAATATCTTGTTATCAGTATTCTCTACTAAAGGTATCAAATCTTTCTCTAATTCAATTAATCTTAGTTCGTTATTTATATCTTTGTCAGCCTCCATGCGAAGTATCTCAGCAAATCTCTTTCCATATATACCTTCCGGACTATTCTCATCATAATCTTTCATTATTTCTGAATAGTTTATTACAAACTGAAATGGAGGATAAGTTTTGGCAAATTTTTTGAACCATTGTTTTGAAAAGTCTTTTGCCTCTTCTGAACATTGTTTATCTTGTTGACTATATATCGACATTTCTATTTATTCCTTACCTTAAACAATATTCCCCTTTTTTTTATTTTAACAATTCTGCCAATTTACTGATAATACCGTAAGGAAACTTTTTTAGTCTGATTGGCAAGGTTTTATTGTGATTATCTAAAGCCTTCCTGATATTTGAATTTGTTGGCTCAAGATTATTAGTTTTCAAATATCCTCTGACATAAGGAAACCAATAATTAATCACTAATTGTTCTACCATTTGTTTTTCCTTTTAACCATTCTGGAAATCAGTAATACGAGAATTAATCCTACTATTTCAAACCCCGGCGATTTCTGACCCTGTGTTGTTTCTACAGGGATAGTTGTCTTCTCAGGTGGTGAAAGACTATTTTCTGCGAGTTTCAGTTCATCATTAGCATATCCTACATATGTCAACGCAGCATTGGAATCATTCCTCCAGAAAGACTGGAGCGCTCGGTTGTTGTTGTACTCTTCGGCATTATTTAGATGAATTTGTACCTCCGAAATATTCAGACCTTGTCCTTTTGCTGTTTTGATCCTGGCACTTAATTCCCTGTATTTTGTATCAGTATCGACTATTTTCATTAATACATCTGAAAATGAACCCTTAATATTGATAACATCACCATTATTCAAGTGGAACCATATAAGAACAATATGTTCGAACTGTAACAATTTCTTATATGACTCCGGAGTGCCGGATTTTACTTCAACCGAAGTTGTAATAACACCTTTTGGGAGAAAAACCTGGCATCTGATTTCGCTATCATTGGACAATGATATTTCGGTATCCTTCCCAGCGATTATCGCCTGGGGCGCTTTTATTGGTATGTTAATAGAATAATCTGAACCTTGTTTTATAGTCCAGTTTTCTGCCGTAAGACCGATACGCCCATCCCATTTATTTCCCACTTCAAGTGACTTATTAAATTTGATTATAACCTTTATTCCTTCTGGGACAACTTGTTGCTTTACATCCTGGCCAGTTGCCGGGATACTAATTATCTGATCATCTGTTGTTGTTACATTGGTAGCAGGAACCACAAAAGAAAAACCATCAATTGGTGTAGAACCTCCATTTGCAATCTCGGTTTGTATAACCTCTTCTACTGGCCCGGTATCGGTCAAAGTCACGTCCAACACCCATCTATTAAGCGTTACGTTTCCTGCTAATACTGGGGAAACTGTCAGTATCAATATGAAGAAAAAAGCACTGATAATGTTTATGCTTCCAATAAACTTTTGTTTCGTAATTTCATTCTTTTCTACTATACATCCCATTTTCTTTATTCCTTCTTTATATTTGATTATTCCAGTCATCAAAATGTTATTCATTCTTTATATTGTTAGATTGATTAGTATGTCTCATTTTCCATCTATTTTCATTTCTTTTATTATATCTTTTATAGGTACATCTGTATTTATAAGACCATCTATATTCATTAACTCAATAGCTTCTTCTAAGTTTTTATCGCCATAATCTTTTTCCCAAAGTATTTGAAATTGAGGATAAACTTTGTAATTGATATCTATAATAGATTTAAATTGTCCTATTTCAACTTTTTCTATTAATAACATCATTCTTTTATTTTCTTTTTCGATAGTTCCATCTTCTTTTATGTCATCTTCACTAAATATATATGTGAGAACTGTAATTTTTCCGTTATTATCAATTTTGCTAATAAATCTTTTTCTTTCACTATCAAAAGTTTTAGCTTCTATTATTTTATATAGTCTGTCTCCTTTATTTAATTTTATGGTCATAATATAATATATCATCCCTTTCTTTATTCCTTACCTTGCATCACACCACATAGCCTTACATAATCCTACCGGACGTCACATTTCCATATTATACCATACCTTGACTATCATTCTGATAAAAACTGTATATAACGCAAATAACATGTAGTTTTCGTTGATTCCTTGCCTTATCTTGCACTACGTCGCCATTCCGTACCTGACAGTACATTGCATTACCTTAACTTACAGATGGTCACACACAGTCTTATTCCTTTATTCCTGAAACTGTCTTCCATTTTCTCTTTTTCGCATTATTCCTTAAATTTTCAAAGTATGTATGCAAATCATAATTTGTCTGCCTTGCAAGTTCTTCACGTACTTTACGTACTTCACTAACAATAGGATCTTCCCACATAACTTATACCTCCATTAATTCTTCTGGCGTTAAAATAATTGATGTATGTACACCCAACGGTTCTTAAATAGTTTCATTTAGAATCTTATCTATTTTTATGCAAGCACAATCTTTTAATAATATTGAAGTTGCTGGGTAGGTAAAATATAAAGGATCAACAAAAGCATTACATCCAGCTTCTATAATATCTCTTCCTTTTATTGTAAATATTATTGGTGGTGACTTGTCTGCAAATGCCGCACCTTTTGCCCAGATCTTTGCTAAATTTTTATCATTTGTAATATAAATATGATCTTGGAAACTTTCATCGCCACCATGGGTTGACTCTATTCCTGATATTTTTGGAGTACACAAACCAACTTCTTTTATCACATCGGCCAATAATATACTTGTGCCATGATAAAATATATCGTCATCTTCTATGGTTATTGGAAAATACTTTTCTTCACCAAGTTCGGTGTCTATTAATTCTGGTGGTGCTCCATTAAGCATTTTTTCTACAACATATAGAAGTAATTCTTTATCTATACTAGGATCTATCTTTACTTTCATATATTTCCTCATCATTATATATTTTATTTTATATCAAAACAAAAACTGCATCTAACATATATAAGATACAGTTTTCGTTGATTCCTTACCGCAACTTACATCACGTCGCAAAACCTCGCGTCGCAAAACCTAACCTGTCAGAACCAGGCATTACCATACCATAACCTTACATAACATTACCAAAATACCAAAACGTTTTTAATATTAGAAGTCTTCTTTAGGATTTCTAATTTATTCTTTGGAATAGTTATCACCATACTATTCATAGAATGAGGTTCTATTCGTACTATAACAGCATTATATTTTTTGGCAAAATCTTCCTTATATTCTTTAGACATTATTGACTTAAATATTATCTCTACTTTTGAATGCGTTTTCATCTGTTCTTTAATTTCTTCTATACTTAAGATGTGTTTTTTGTCTTTTTCTATTAATTCAGCCATATTGACCATTGTATATCCATGCCTTACATTACCTCACATAACAATATCTCGCAGTGCAGTACATAACCTTATATCGCAAATTATATTTTACATCCCCTGTTCTTCCACACTATAATCTTTATCTTTAAGCAGTTGATTAACATTTTTGACAATTGTGCTATGTGGTATAAGAGTTCCTTCTTCCTCTTGCTTTTTGGAAATCTTATGAGTAAATACAAAAGTTACAATAATTTGATATTCTGGCATGTCTATCTCCAAATCTTACCTTATCTTACTCTGCATCACCAAACCTAATCCGACAGAACCGTGCATCACAATGTATTACAATGCCATAAATTATGTGCGAATTATATGCAGCTATCTGAATAATCCTCACCTTTCCATACATCATTTAACCATACAAAACAACACGATACATCGCCACACCTTATCATATCGTTTTTAATCATTCTTGATAAAATTTCATGTCAATTTCTTAAGTATATCTTTTAATTCTGTGACAGAAATGTCACCAGTTGTACCAGTTATCAATGTTTTAACCTCTTCTGGATGTAAATCGTTTGCACTGACCCATAGCGCAATGTGTTCTCTAATTTCAGTAATTTTATATGAATCAATTTCATCACTATTTATTATGTCCAATAATTGTTTAACAAATATAGAAAGAACTGCTCTCGATCCTTTGTCTATATTCTTAATAGCCATAATATTTTATTTCCATCTCACAAGTTTTGGCAAAAACGACTGGGTTATTTGTCTTGCTTGGTCTTCTGGAATATCCATTTTCTCTACCATATTTTTGACAACTATCTCAGTCATTTGTCCTAATGTTATATCAGGATTTGTAAATTCTCCATTCTGGAAACAATAATGACAATAGTTATTGACTCTATTTCCATTTTCATCTGTTCCGAAATCTTCTGGTTTTTCCATTGGCATACTGCAACTCTGACAAAACGGTCCTTCTGGTTTTTCCATATTTAAATCCTCCATTTTTATTATAATTTTTATGAAATGTCTTCATTCATTATTGTTATTACATATCTGATAAAAGATGAAACAACGATCCAATCTTTTTTGCCGTTTCCAGATTGTCTACTTTCATCTTGGATATATACCAATATTTCACCTTATCTGTTTGCATATCAAGCATTAATAAATAATATTCTCCATCTTTAACTCCAAAACCATAATCTTCTCCAAACCATTCGATGATATTCGATTTTATTGCTTTAACTACTTCGTCGTCATCTGAAAAAGATGATGGATCTTTAGGATCTATATCTACTAAATATTTTTCATCCAATTCATTAAACAAATGATAAAATATTTCATCTTCTAATATAAAATGGAGCATATCTATATCGTATAAATAATCCAATATTTGTTTTAATTTATTTAAATCCTTTTTATTTACTTCTTCTTTTTCATTCATATTTCCTCGCCACTTATATACAGTCTTCGTTGGTCTCTTGCTTTTATTCTATTTGTTCCAGTCCTCTTACTTCTAATCTGTCAGCTAATTTCTCAGAAACGATATAATTAACTAGAGATAGGACAATTTTTACCTCTTCTTTTTCATTATTAAGATAATACAACTGAGTTTTTCCTGCTCTACCTATCTTCAAAATGATTTTTTCATCTAATAATTTGTCGATACAACCGCATATTGTTGTCTTTGGTATATCTGTCAACCAAATGATATCTATAATTGATAATTCTTCATCAAAATGGTCCGTAAAGACTTCCAATATCTTTACTTGCGGATGATCTCCAAATATTTTAGATAATACGAACATTGTCCTCCTATATGGTCTTATTCTTCTTTGTCATTCCTTACCTTACATTACGTCACGTAACAGAACCATGCGCGGCGTCACCATACAATGCCTTAACTTTCATTCTGAAAAAATTGTATTCGTTGATTCCTTGCCTTACCTAACACAACATTACAAAATAGGGCCAGACCCTACAACACAACATATCACCGCACCTGACATAAGCTCGCCTTATCATATAAATCAAACTCTTACATTATTTTGATCTGAACCATACAAACTGATTACATCTCTTGCATGGGTATATGCATAATTCTGTCTCTGTCACCGTTATTTCAATGCCGGGCTTATTTTCCTTTTTACATTCCGGACAATAAGTCTTCCTGTCGGTTACAATGATATGCAATATCTTTTCTAATTCTCCTGTCATTGGATTCTTTGCAACATCAGGCTTTCCAATAACGATAATGCCTTCTTCTGACATTTCACTATTTAATGACAGCATTTCGCCGTTTAATATCTCAGTTACAAAGGCACTATCTCCTACCTTTTTGTTCTTCCCCATTACAATTTCACTCATACTATCTCCCTTAAAATATTGTCTATACCTATTTTTTATTGTCCTGATCATAGTGTATTATTTTGCCATATCCTTCCAATTTTATTTTTTCTATAGCACCTTTTAATGACATATTACTATGGTCTGTTATACCTATTATTTCAAATCCAGGATAAATTAAAGAAAATTTGTCTATCATATCATTAAATTTATCAATGCTAATAGGCTCTGTAATATATGCATCTTTTTTATTTTTAATGGTTCCATCCTTTTTATCTACATCTTCTTTATGATAATTATAAAATTCTACTGTCACATTATCGTATTTATCTATCTTACTCAAAATTCTCATGAATTTGTTATGACCAATTCTAGCATCTATTGTCTTATATATTCTATCGGTATGATCTACTTTCATGGATTATTCCTTTATCATATTTTTTGTCGAATGAAAAATATGTATTTTGATTAGTTCGATATCTCCATTCTCTTCTAATTAATTCGAAACCTGCACGATAACCTGCGATCTTGTCATATTCCTTGGCGAGACAAGCAAAGTATAGTTTATCTATGAACTCGTTATCAAGCCGTTCCAATGCAAGTGTAAGCTTTTCAAGTGGCTGATCAAGCAAGAAGCGAACCGCTCGTACTACTATATGGTGATTTGGCTCATTTATCAGCGTAACGTAATCATCTATTGTACTGATTCCTGCATGGTTTAGTTGAGATTCAATTTCTGCAGCATCACCCTGATAGCGGGCATAGTAGCAGAATATATGCTGATTTGTCAGTCCTAATTCTTCCAGGAAGTCATTGATCTTATTCTCATGTGCACCAGTGATGGTAATATCGTCTACGAATATAAGTACCTTACCTTCAATGAAATCACTATTAATGTATAATTTGTCACCATTAAGCATCCGTTTACGTTCTTCCTTCGACATTAGACAATAGTCGGCCATATAACTGATACTCCTATGCATGGTAGTCCAGTCAACTATACGATGTCCATCCAAAGATAGGAGGTCGTTCAGCCTGTTATTAAAATGACGTGCCAGTATAGTCGCAGCGATCTCTACCACATTGAATGCTGACGGAATAATAACACATCTATTATTGATTAAAATATCATGATACTCGTTGTAAAACTTGTCACCCATTTGATAACCAAACAAGCGTGCTACTCGGTCTGAGCCAAACTTCAGTGCTGAATATTCTTGAAGGTCGAACAATGCTGTATCTAGACATTTGAAGTCATGAACCGCAAACTGTTTATCAAGTTTCATAATACTCTCTCTAGTACATGTACCACTTCTGCAGGCCTTTCAATGTGCCGAAACTGAATGTTAGCGGTCGAACATGCACCGTCGCAAACCTTGTTGTCGCCAATATGAAGAATTTCCCATGGTTTTGCACCTATATATGTTTTTGCTCTCTTAACAACAACGTTCCAGAAACGCGGATGTGGCTTGGCTTGCAAAAGTTGGTCAGAGAAAACATGGAACTTCCAATCAATTCCCCACGTATTGAGTACAGTATCGCATAATGCATCACCCCGGATGAAATTGGTATTTGAAGCTATCGATAATGCAACACCTTGTCTCTGGAGCCATTGCAGAGCAATAATAGTTTCTGGTATGACATATGGCGGATATTTGGCAAATACTCTTTCTAGTCCTCGTCGAAGTTTCAGCCAGTTATAATGTTGTCTTCCAAGCAGCAATAGGAACCTCTTATAGATAGCCATGCTTGATATACACTCTCCATTCTCTTCAGCCATGCTATCAGCAGTATCCTTTACTTCTCGGTAGACAGAATTTACTGTATCTATTGGCAGAGAAAGTTCTGCTGCAAGATACAGATTCCTCTCCAGGGAGAATTCTGGATTCGCACGGATTAATGTATTCCAAACATCTAAAGATACAACCTTCAAATATTAGCCTCCAATTCAAATTTATAAATTAGCGTTTCAAAAGTCCCTTTCGTTCAAGCCAGTTAACCTGAGGAGGGGTATATTTCCAGATGACATCTGCCTTTTCATTTTGAAAAGACCATGGAACAACAATGATTACGTCCCCCTCGTGAATCCATACCCTTTTCTTCATTTTGCCAGGAATGCGAGTGAGTCTTACCGCACCATCCATACACCTTACTTGCAGCTTATTCCCTCCTGAAAGACTTTCAACAATCCCCAGGATTTCATTCTTGCTTTTTTGTGGGAGCCGAGTCCTGGTAAATTCCGGCTGCTGACTACTATTAACCTGTCTATTCATTTAAATGCCTCATGATTATCTCCAATATAATTTTATATTTAAATATTCTTATTTTGTTGCTACTATCAACGGTGAAGGACCTGGTACATCTAACAGTTTTCTATCATGGAAACCTGCGTCCTTAAGCCATTCATCATATTCTTTCATTGTGAAAGTGCCCCCATCTGTAGTACTTACAAGCATATTGACAGCAAATACTAGAGGGAATACGGCAGAACATCGTTCATCGTCAGGTATCATATCAGCGATAAGTAGTTTACCTCCATCTTTTAGAGAATTATAACATCTTGATATCAGTTTTACCGTATTTTCTGCACCTTCTGAATGACATATATGTCCCAATATTATCAAGTCATAATCCTTTCCAAGATCTACTTTTCTGAGATCGCCTGATATATAACTAAATCTGTCATCAAGACCAAACTTGTTTACAAACTTTTTGGTAATATCTAGTACTCCAGGCCAATCTTGGGCTATTATCTTTGTATTGATATCATTCTCTGCAAACGCAATTCCCCATACACCTGAACCTGCAGCAATATCAAGTATGCTAGAATTTTTAATCCCAAGTTTTTGAGCGGCAGCCTTTGCTGCAGGATAGCTCATTGGAAATATTTGTGGAACGAGTTTTTGGAAGAATTTTTCTCCTTCTTCTCTTTCTATTGGCGTGAAAGGTTTACCTGTTTTAACTACATTAGTCAAATCTCTCCATGGTTCCCAGAGCATATCTACATGTGGCACAAAATCGCCATAATATGTAGGAATACCTTTTACAAGGAATTTCTCTGATATGGGAGTAAGACCATACGTATTATTTGATTTTGTTAGGAAATTCAAAGCCGTCAAGCTATTTAATAGTATTTCCATACTACGTGGGTCGGCATTAGCACTTTTCGCTATATTTTTCGAAGTATTGTGACCATCAGCGACGTGGGTAAATACTTCTAGTTCTACTCCTGCCAATAGTATACGACTTGGTGCGAATGCGAAACAAGTTTCGAATATCTTTCCAGGACTCAGTTCTTCATTTTCCGTTTTGTTCACATTTTCCGTTTTGTTCATGTTTTTCATCTCGTTATTTTTATTTTATATCTATATATGTTTTCCGATCAAATCCAGGTTATCATTTTTTGGTGCAGTTTTGTTAATATTTCCTTTCATCTTTTCTAATTGGTCATCTACCTTTCCTTTCGTTTTTACTTTTGATAACTCTCTATCGATAATATCTCCATCATCTCCTATACTGGTGAGAACTCCTGAATCAGTTAGGTCATCTATTGCAGATGCCCTCGCAGTCATTGCCTCAGTTTTGTCTTTTGCTCTATTCATTGCTGCACCAACGTCTGCACTAGAATCGCCAATTCCGCTTAACGATTCGCCTATTTTGACTTGTGCCTCTGCCGCACTGTATTGAGCTTTGATAGTCTCTTTTTGTGTGCGGAATTGTTCGATCTTAAATTCAAGAGATTTTTCTGTCTGTGTAAGCTTTTCTTGGTCTGCATTTAGTTTTTTGATCTGTACAGTTAACGATTGTACATTTTCTTCTATTTGTGATTTTCTTTCTAATGCAAGTCTTGCCATCTGTTCATTTCCTTGCTTTAACGATTCCTTTGCTTTCTCATCGAGATCTATCGAATCTCTAAGCAATTTTTGTTTTTGTATCTCTAAACGTTTTTTCGCTGTTGCGAGTTCGGTAATGCCTCTTTTTACATTTTGAAGCATAGTTACCTGTTTCTCGTATGCATAATCCAACGTCTCTGTTGGTTTCTCGAATTTTTCCAAAACTTTGTTTAGTTTCGATCCTACTACCGTCTTTGTTCTATCTAACAAGCCCATAGTTTTCTTCCTCCTTATTTATTTATTAACCTTTTCGTTCTTTTCTAATTAGCAATACAAAAAATATAAAATCATCGTTTTATACTTAATTCTCGATTGGTTCCATTATCATTAGTTGCTTATTGTATGTCCTATTATTTCTTGCCATATTTTATTAGACTTATTCATAAATTCATTATCTGTAACTCTATACTTTTCATATTTTCCAATTATAGAATTACCATAACTATCGGTAGGATTCTTAGTTATGCAAATAGCTGAAACATCTATATCATCTTTAGGAATTATATATATTCTTTCAATAGACGTTCCGTCTCTACTTATACAATAATATATTAATATATCGAATTCCTTATAAAATTCACTTTCGATATGAGCGGTCCATTGATCAGCTATTGGTGTACATGTTCTTCCTTTTGTTTGTGGTATCTTTCCAGATAAATCTACTATTTTTTCTGCAACAACTATTGATACACCATGTGGTATAGGAAAATGATCTAATGGTAATTCAAAATTATCAAATTCTACACTTAATCTTTTGGCCCCAAACATTATCTCAGTTATCAACTCACAATTTTCTGCTAATATTATATGAGAAGCGTGTAAATTTCCTGTCCTACGCTGACTCAATGATTTCTTTATATTATTATAACTATTAGGATTATTACGATTATAATTATTATTATGATGCATCAGACATACCCATTCATTTGTCTGATTTCCATTTTTGTCTACGTTATGACAAGCATTTCCAGGATATAATATACTCTTATTTGTTAAATTATTATCTTTCATACAAATTGGGCAAATATTTGTTTTATTATAAAACTTATTTTTTGCATCTTTCAGATCTTCTTTTGTAGGGTTCGATATTAACTTTCCATTATTCACAACTATCCAAGAAAAGGTCTTTCCGTCGAAAGACACATGTATTTTGGTTTTATTTACTTTAGACGGTTTTTCATAAGACCCGTATCTGTATTTGATCATATAACATTTCTGACACGTTATCTTTCCTGTTTGATTCCCATTTCTATCATAATCGTAATGTACACAATCTTTTATTGATTCTCCACATATATCACAATTCTTGTTCATAATTTCATCACATTTATTTTTTATATTTATTCATTTCCAATCAATTTTAATCCTAACCTTACGCCTATAATATCTCTATAATGATAGACTATAGTTCCCATGACTATGGATATCAATAATCCAAAAAACGCTATATCTGGAAGTGTATATCCAGCAGTAGAAATAATCATTCTAATTCCAACAACTGTGATTAAAATATAAGCGGTTGTTTCTAATTCAGATATTTTATTGATTAAAGAAACAAACAATTTGGCTATACTTCTCATCATCGCAATTCCTAATATTCCCCCTAAAAAAAGCACCCATACTTTCTCCGAAACTCCGAAAGCGGCAGTCACGCTATCTATGCTGAATGTGATATCCATAAGTTCTACTGTTATAATAGTTGCCAACAGGCTCTTATGAATACCACATGCAGTATCTTCCTTATCACATTCAGACAATTTGTCTTTAGCAAACTTCCAGACCAGATATAAAAGGTATAATCCACCCAACACTTTGATCCACCAAATCTTAATCAGATAGGTTCCAAACCCTATCACCAAGAAACGGAAAAAATAAGCTCCACCAATTCCGTAGAACAATGCCTTCTTCTGCTGTTTTTCCGGAAGATGTCTCACCAAAATTGCGAGGACGAGAGCATTATCGCTACTTAATAATCCTTCTAGAATTATCAAAGAAAAAATTATTCCTATATTTACAGGATCAGACAACGTATTTTGTAAATTTGTCAAAGAAAAAAATTGGGAGTAATTTGAGATTACTCCATTTACGAATTCTAGATTCAAGTTATTCTAGCCTCTCTAAATCTACAATCCATACTTTTTTGCCAATGCATCAAGTCCGCCAGCGAAGCCTGCTCCAATGGCTCCGAATTTCCATTCTCCATCGTGGCGATATATTTCTCCGACAATCATTGCAGTTTCGAGACTATAACTCTCGCTCAGATCATGTCTTACGATTTCTTGGCCGGTTATTGCATCTACCACCCTCGCAAATGCGCTCTCTACCATGCCAAAGTTTTGTTTGCGCTTTTCTGCTTCATATATTGTTATTATACACGCAATTCTTTCTATATTTGCAGGAACTTTTGGCAAATCGATACTTATGATCTCATTATCTCCCTGGCCTCCTCCTGTTCTGTCATCTCCACTATGAACTATAGCACCGCTTGGGTGTTTCAGATTATTATAGAATACAAGGTCTTGGCCATTATTTGCCTTTCCATCCTTATTCAGGCATAGGACGCTAGCATCAAGATCAAACTCATCCCCTGTATCAAATTTTTTAGGTTGCCATCCCAGGGCCACCTTTATTTTCGTTATATCTGTTCCTTTCGTGAGATCTACTTTTTCTCCTTTCTTTAAGTTTATAGTCATTTTTTCATCTCCTGTATTTATTTTGTCTGTACTGTCACATCTCCTAAATTCATCTAATAAAGACATTATGTGACTTGAAATTCTTGTCCGCCTGTTGCCGAAGATAATTGATGCATAAATCTATATCCTTTACTCTCCTTCTCTCCAATAAAAATAATATCTATTGGGAGAGATAAATTTTTGGCCTGTTCTAATGCATCTCGTTCATCATCAGGTTCTCCATCACTTACAAGGATTATACGTTCAGGTTTTTCTACAACACTACCATCTATATATTTAAGTGCTCTACCAAGATTGGTACTTCCGCCTGGATCAGGAATTGATTGTGTATCTGACACTTTACTGATGCCAGAAGAGAAACATAATATTTTTGCATCTGGATATTTTATCATCACATCACGTAGATGATCTATTTTTCGTTTTTCTCCTATTTTGTCATCCATTGAGCCACTTATATCCAACAAGAAAAGTCTTTTCTTCCTTACATCTTCTTTATGAAGATCGAGCTTCTCAAAATTCAACGCAATTTTCTTAGTTAGATCGAGCGGTTTTTTCACTTCTTCTTTCTGAACTTGTGTTTGTGTTTGTTCTTTTGGTTTCTCTTTTAAAAGAACCTGTGTTTGTGCTTGTCCACTTGATTTCTGTTCTTCTGGTTTATGTTTCTTTTTTAAAATATCGTCGAAAAATCCCATATTGTTCACCTCTTATTTATAGAGTCGTTTCACGTTTTTTATTTTCGAATAATCTATTATATACATTCTACCATCATTATACCTTCTTTGTTTTCATCGTTATTTTTTGTCTTTCTCACCCCTTCTGGATTTCTAATGTAACATTTCGGCATTATTATTATTGGCTGGTTGCCGGATAATTGATATATGTACATCAGTGTTACTACATATACGACGTTAAAGTATATATACTATATGTAATAAGATATGTGCGATATTAAAATAGAACGTACGACGCTTTTTAAGATACAACTCTGTGCAGTACATCGCCAAGCCATTTCAGTCATTTGCCATATCATGTTTCTACTTTGACAGGTAATATTATGAACGGAATACCTTTCATATATAATTTTTTCTGTGATGTGAAGACCGTAAAATTATGTAACCATCTTGCTAATATAGAACCATTTGGAAATACAATTTGACCGCCAAAGAATACTGCATTCGGAAATCTTTGTAATATTTGTGGCGATAATTTTTCAACTTCTTCAACTACATCAGTACCTATAGAAGTATAATATTCGCTGTAATAACCATATTGTTTAATGAAACTCACATAACGGTTTACATCTTCTTTAACATGTTTCTGGAGACCATCTATCTCTTCTATACCTTTAAATACTCCTGCGTCAATTACTCCTATTTGTACGAAAACATAATTCTTATAAATGTTTCCAAACAATTTAAAGATGGTACAAAGTGCCTGTAAACCAAGTCCGTTAAAACCATTCACGAGCAACACTGCCGTCTTTGCATTAGGATCAAACTTTGATTTTTCATCATTTTTAATTATTTCAGGAAATTTATATTTTGAACATGTTGTCGGAACAATATTATCTAATTTTTTGACGAGAGTTGCGGTATAGTCATAATGGTTTTTTATAATCATCGAAGCTCCAACAAACCAACCAAGAATAAGTAAAGTTATCCAACCACCTTCACTAAATTTGACTAATATTACAGATATAAGTATAAACGTAGTCATAGCCAATCCTATGCCATTAATTAATATTTTTTTCTTCCAATCTTCAACCTTTGTTTTGGACTTCCACCAATGACGTACCATTCCTGCCTGTGATAGAGCAAACGTTATAAATACCGCTATGCTATATAATACTATCAAAGTATCTACAGAGCCTTGGGTCAATATTATCAAGACCAACGATGAAACCCCCATTATTAAAATTCCGTCTTGTGTTATAAAACGATCACTAAGCGTAGCAAATCTAGTAGGAACCCAGTGATCCAAAGACATATTCGACAAAACTCTCGGACCATCTAAAAACCCTGTTTGAGCCGCCACAAAAAGTAATACTCCTTCTGAAATTAAAGTCAACAAAACGAAATATTCCCCGAAACTCCAACCGCTTGTGATATTTTCAAACAAAACCGCATTTAATGTCTTCCCATTTTCTGTAGATACGTTGTATACTGCGAATAAAACAATCAATCCTATAACCATGAATGATAGTGAAATTGCCATTAATCGCATAGTACGCTTCGCTGTTTGTACTTTCGGTTCTCTAAGAACAGGCATCGCATTGCTGACAGCTTCTATACCTGTATATGTTCCTGCACCCATACTATAGGAATGGAGAATAAGAAACAATAATGCAGCAAATCCTAAATTTGTAGTTACGCCATGGGCATCAGCCACAGCATTTCTTGCCACAATAGGTAAATTTGTTAAATGAGTCGATAATGCATATAATATCACAATTACATGAGTAATTATGAACAATGCAAACAGGGGAACTAACGACAATACTGATTCCTTAACGCCCCTCAAATTCAATATTATCAGAATCAATATTACAAAAAAAGCAAATCCAAGTCTAAGAAAATGATAATTTGTGGGTAAAAAACTAAATATCGCATCTACACCGCTGGATATTGATAATGCAATCGTTAATACATAGTCAATAATCAATGCAGAACCAGATAACATCCCAAACTTCGGTGATAATAATTTACTGGCGACTAGGTATCCTCCACCACCCGTGGGAAATAGTTCGACAATCTGAGAATAACTCGTACATATGACGAATATTGTCAAGACTATTGCCAATACAACAAATATTCCTAGATAGGGATGACCTCCTAAAGCTAGAAAAGCTTCTTCAGGACCATAAGATGAAGATGACAAAGCATCTGATCCTAACCCAATCCATGCAAAAAGTGCTACCAACGAAAGTCTATGAAATATAGTAGAATCGAATGGATTTCTTGCCTCTCCTATGATTAAAGTTTTTAATTTTTTTATATGTTTTATCGTAGCATCTGTCTCCGTTTTTTTTTGTTTATCAGTATAGTATAATCTTCTATTATCTTCACTTCATAAAATAGATAGAAAATCGCATATTATATAAGTGATATTTATAAAAAAAAATAAAAAATTAAGAAGGTAATATCTACCTTCTCTTTATTCCAAATATACAGACCGCTGCAAGGATAGTTGCTATCGTAGCAATGGATTCAAATCCTGGAGATTGCACCGGTTGAGGAGTTTTTGTCGGTGTAGCAAGTGTAGTTTCAACGGTTGTTACACCTGGCTGGGCAGTATCAACGACAGTCCCAGCCACAGTTGCGTTTCCTGCATTATCTGTTTGGTTTGTTATTCCCAATGCTGTACCACCTGCTAAGACCAGAATACTAATCGTCAACATACTGGCAGCAAGTCTAACTAACGTTTTCTTCATATTTTTCCTCCTTTTTGTCTTACCTTATATGGCAATGACTGTAATAACAGTTTTCTATTTGTCAATATTATCTTGTATTATCTTCACACGGCTTCATACAGCCTCATATTTTTCAATACCGTCTACAACGGTTTTTTTTATTTTCCCTTCTTTTACCATTCCCTAAACTGCGGATACGTGGGAACATCTATACCAGCATCTACTTTCTGTTGCATAGCATCTTTTATGATTTTGGGTAGTCTTGGATCATTATTTTGTACTGCCTGATTTATCCATTCCCTGTCCACGCCTTTTGGTAGCGGATAGCTTCCTACATCGTCAAAAAGTATAGTTTTCATTTAGGCTATTAAAACTATTAACATCGTTAACAGTTCTATTTAAAAGATATTAATTGTTTACACAATTAATGCCACCGACGGTTAGTCTATGACTCATTCTCAGTTGTTGATAACTCTTCGTCATCAAATCTGAGACGCTTAATCTTTTAGGAACAAGCCCATGTTCCGCTACTCCCTCCATTATATCAAGTATATTAAATCTTGGGTCTACATTTCTCAATCCGTTATATGCTCCCTGAACGTCAGCATTGATAGTATTCAGTATTCTTTCTTTTTTGCATCCGATATATTTTGATATATCTATTCCTTTAGAACATTTGAACAATCCTCTATGTATCCTCTTCCCCATATATACATCGTGATGTTCAATACTTTCGCTTCCTAGAAATGAACATTTCGATGTATGGTCTTCTCTATGATCAAGAACTTTAATTCCTACCTCTTCGCCTTTATATCGAGTCTTGTCTACTATCTTCTGGATAGGAAGATTGACAAAGTTCTGATTATTTCTCTTTCCTATATTGACTTTCTGTTTCCATAGAGGATTCTTATTGAATGCCACTGTTCCAGCTCTGATATCTAATGCTCTATCTATAATGAGTCTACTGACTTTATGCTCAGAATCCAAAGCGAAGTTATTTCTGTTCTCTGTCACTATCTGTAATTTCTTGGTATTTCCTTCGGTCTTATTGGTAAGATATCTGATATTTCCATTCTTATCTTTTTTCAAGAAACATCCAATCTTTTGTCTATCATATACGCCATTCAGTTCGGCTATTCTCTTATTATACCATTGATTTTCGGCCTTCCATATTTCACTTTTGATAATAATCGGTTGAGATCCAATATTATCCGTTACTGTGATTAGGTTTTCAACGCCTGTATCAATGTTTATAATTATATCTTTGTTTAATCTGTATATATCATTTGCATTTTTTAATACATCCTGATCATACACTATTTCGATCCAATATCCTGTACCTTTCGGTATAATTCTGACTATATCGAACTTACCATTCATCAATCTATTTAATAGATACGAATCTATATTATTGTCATTTAAATCATTAGTACTTCCTAATAGAATCTTTAAAGGCTTTCCATCTTTACCTTTCAATCCTTTTCCTTTATTCTTAGGAAAATACATCCAGACATTACCATTTTTAGTCTCTCTGAATTTAACTTGTTGATTGGTAAATATTAATATGAATTCTCCATCTTTCTTCTTATATCCAGGTTCTCTTGGCATCCCGGTATAATCTTTATCAGGATTCTTCCAATAGTCTGCTATTCCTTTCAAATAAGATATCCATGCCTTAATATAAACTTTCAGAATCTGTTGAGATGTTGCACCTAATTTATGATAATTATCGAAATCAGGATTATATATCTTTTTTCCTTTTCCGTCATCTTTCTTATATCCAGAATAAGATTTCTTATTCAATATAGCATCTAATTCTTCATAAGAAGGTAGACGTCCATATTTCTTATAATATCCCAATATAATATGGTGAGCCTGATTCCATAAATTCTTTGATAGATGACAGTTGAATGAAATATCTTCATTACCAGGATGATGAATTCTCTGAGTCCTAATGATAGCAGCGGTTTCTGCCACATCTTCTTTATAAATTAGTGGAATCGACATATTAAATTACCTCATCTTTGTCTAATAATGGTATTTTGGTTATTTCGACAGTTTCGTCTTTTTCCTTCAATTCTATATTGTGTCTAATCCCATTATTTTTATCTTCAGAACCTATCTCTATATTCTTCTTATCATGATGTCTTTTTGAATATAACTTCATTGAATATGAATGTAATAACGATATTATTTCTTCAAATATCTCTTCAGAATCTAATTTCTTATTACCGATCTCAGATACAACTATAATATCTGTTCCATATTTCTTAAATAAGAAACTAAATAATTCAAATCCAACTCTTGACAATCTATCTTTATATGCTATGACTACTTTATCAACTTTATGTTCCAATATCTCATCTAACATTACAAAGAATTCTTTTCTCTTATCAAAAGATATTCCAGATGCTATATCTGCATATATACTATTTATTTGGTATCCTGCATTGAAACACCATGACTTTAGAAATTCTACTTGATTCTCTAAATCCTTCTTTTGCTTTGGCGTAGATACTCTCGCATATATTACTATCTTCCTCTTTATGTCTTTATTTAATAGTTTGTAGACATCTTCGTCATTATAGTCGTATTGTTTATTGGGAAGCTCGACCACTCTTATAGTTCCATTCTTTACATATCTGGTAAGAGTTTGTCTTGCTATTCTCAATAGATTTAGCACTTCTTTAGATTTCATTTTAATGACCTTTATATACAGACCTTCTTAAATAATATTAACATTATGCATTATTAATACTATATGAAACTAATAGTATATAAAGTTAACGTTCTAAAGAACTATATCTTCCTTTCTTAACAAATGTAACCTAATAATCCTATCATTGCATAGATTCCAAATAAATGTGTCGCCTTTTTTAATTTCTAACAGGTTAATTAGAGCCATCGGTACAGGCGTTGTGTATTTTCCTTTAAATTCTTGAACCGTTGTAATTAATCCTCTACTTGTCATGATCTTTGTTCTGTTTCTTCTTTGCTTTCTTTTCTTTTCTTATACGTCGAGGTTCTATCTTACCTTTAGTCTGCCTAATGCATCTTTAGATGCATCTATGTCTGAACTCACCTTTTTATAGAATCTTGCCAATATAACCAATATTGAAACTATGTAGATAATTGTCAAATATATGATCATACTTAATCTCGACACAATATCTTCTACAGTTATATCTATTATCTGATTAATTATAATATATATTAACAAAATAGTCATGATCATCTTACTTTCTCTCGGTAGCAATTTCCATATCTTAAATCTATAAAATATGTAGATGACAATTATCACTACCAGTAAAGGTACAATCTTTATTATTTTGATAAAATCTGCCATTTAATTTGCCCGTATAGATTATATATAGTCTTCGATGTAACCCTTACCTTACAATAGCTCACAGTACAATACCTCACAACACCGAATAACACCAAACTGAACCGTATATTACATTACCCCGCCAAACCTTAACATACCAAACCCTATATTTTTTGTTTATCCTTCATTTTCTTTTCCATAAAATCGACAATTATATACTCCCGCCCAGAAATTAGCTTTCAGTTTTTCCCTCAAATTTAATCCTTTCAAATTGTCGATCTTTGACAACGTAAGCGACTTACTTATTTCACATGCATGTCTCTTTCCGATACTTTTTATTCTTTCATCATGATCTTCTTCTAGACTAGGAAAATTCTCATTAAATTGTGTTGCACACTGTTGTAAAATACCACCTTCACTGAAAGACAAATATAGCATCTCCCTGTGACTTATTCCTTCCTCTTTTTCAAGCAAGTCTATATATTTCTCATGGTTAATTTCCATTATATCATCCATGCTTCCTGAACTTATTGACAATTTCGACAACTTCAACAGTATTTGTCGCAATTCTTCAAACCTATCATCATTGATACCAAGAGTTTCACACAACGATTCGTTTGCATATGCATATTTTTCATGTATTTGTGGATTTTGTTTTATAATTCTGTCAAACCTTTTGTCAACTTCAGTAATAGATACATCTTTCGATAATTCTGTCATATCATCGATAATCTTTTTGGGAGGCCTTCTAAATATTTTCTCAACCATTTTGATTTTCTCTTCTTCCGAATCTCCACACATGACATCGGCACTCTTCATATGTCCCTTCTTTATTAATTGGACTCCAAGTATATACCGTAGATCTTCTTTAACATCTTCTCCATCCATTCGTCTTGATTGTGTTATCATGTTGACTAGATAATCCTTACCTGTAAGACCTATCAAAACGATTTCCCCTGATTTTGGGTTGTATAGCTTTGCCGGCACAGATTCAATTTCATTGTCGATATCCAGAAGATCAGTCATCACATAATCTATTTTTACTCCTGTACCTTTACAAAAGTCATCTATCATATCTTCTGTACCCAAAACCAAGCATCTATTTTCTTTAGTTACTTGTTTTAAAACGAAATTTCTAACTTTTCCTATCTCCTCTACTGATATTGCCATATTTTCATGTCTCCTTTTATTCTATATCATAATTTCTTGTAATATAATTATTTCCTCATAGGTCCTATTGGAGTAAGTTTATATCCATGTTTTTCTATCCAGCTTCCTATTATTCCACATGTAAAAATAAAGATGAACATTATAATCATAGCAACTATTACATCTATTATTTTTTCGCCTGTCATTAAAGATATGATAACAGTCCATATCATTAACATAATTATCGTTTTAGTCTTCAATACTTAATTTAATTATTGATATATTTGGATAAAATGTCGAAAGCCTTTTATTATCTTCTTCTCGATGCCAATATATCCATATTCCACCATCCTTCATCTCAAACTCAGCATTTTCGTATTTATCTGTGATGGTGTGAGATACCTCGCCAGAAAATGACGATCTACAATATATATCTATTTTACTCATTTCTTCTCTCTGTCACTATTTTACTTCCAAGCATCATCTATTCCTAATTGTGTGGCTCCACTTAGTAGTTTCATTGATGTTCGTATTCCTTCATGGTATATACATTGCACACACCCCGGTTATCTCTATATATAAAGATATTTGTCTTATTATCCATAAATTCTATTGGAATTCTCCATTTATATTTTGGTTTTTTTGTAAAATCTTTATCTTCGTATGCTCTTAGAAGTAAGTAATCTGCTTCTTCGAGTTGGTCTACTGAAACGTAATATTGCCATCCCCAATTACCATATACATTAGTTAAACATGCACTTTTTGTATCGAACTGTCCTTCTGAACAGATACCATCACAAGTACTATTTCTATTTTGTCCAGATAAATCTATCGCACCTTCTGTTTCTGATATTGTCTGTATTTCTCCTTGTCTCGATCTTGTCATAGAACCATTCGGTTCAAATCCTGCTACTATTATTGCTTTATCCCAACTACCGAATTCTTTCCTAATTGTCTCACGATTTGGATAATCAGGATTATGTTCCCATTCTCTTCTTATTGGTTGTCTTCCATATTCCTTTTTGAATCTCAACAATTCGCTTATCAGTTCTTGACGTGTATACCTATTAGGGTGATAGTCTACGATATATTTCTCTGCCGTAAGACCTTTTAATTCGTCCTTACTCGGATTCCTATTTATTATTTTCCCATCTTGAACAATTACTTTTCTTGGTTTTCCTTCAATTAGACATATTCTATAGTCTTTTGTCATATTTTCTCGCCTCATTTTAAATAATATCTCATCTATTTATTGTATGTTGCCCTGATTGTGACACAGGTATGACCAATCCTAAATCAGTCAAATTATTTAAACATGTGATAACATCAGACATCGACAAGCTCAGCTCATTGGAGATTTCTTCAGGAGTATGTACTCTATGTACGGCAAGGTCTTCAAATATGATTTTAACATTCTTATTTTTGAAAAGTACAGGTTTCATATATCATTACTCACGATTTCCTATTATTTTTTCTAAAATTTTCAATAGATAAATTATTCGTTCGTGCAATTATAAATGACTTTTGGAGTTGTCCTTCATTTATAGGATTCTCATTTCTTAAATTTCTAAATTCGCTTAAAGGGACTTCTAGATCTTGAATTCTCGTAATTTTAATTGCTACATTATATGGTCTAGGCAATCTTTCTATTTTATTCTTAACTTTCATATCGATAAAATCGTAATCTTCCCATGATGGACATGGGCCAGGAGGTTTAATAGGTACGTCAAATCCTTTTTTAGTCGTTTGGTTAATCCCTGGATAATTTTTTATCAATTCTTCATCAAAATAATATTCGCCTTCTTGATGAGGCATATCTATGATATTTTTATCTATCTTTTTTGGGCTATATGCGACATATTCTATATTTCTATTTCCACCGAATTGTTTTGTTACGCATATACAGGTTATAAAATCTCCATTTTGTACAAAGAATCTAAGATTTTTTGTATCAATTCCATTTATTGGAAGTTTATCATATAATAGCCAAGATTCTCCATTATCTTGTATAACTTTCTTATGATTTTCGCACCATCTTTTTGGGCCAACTAATATTATGCAACTTACCATGTTTTATGTTCTTTATTTAGTAGTATCTATTTATTTTCAACAATATATATCATTCATATGATTTTCTTTACCTTCTTTAGGTAGCACATTGTATCGGATTTGTTATCATTTAATTCTCCAAAAAGGCTCCCATAGCCTAATTTTTATTATTGCCTCTTCGGATATCGCCCTTTTAAAAGAACCCCAATCTCTCACATCTTCTGGTAGCTTACGAAACTCAAATTCTTTTATTCCTCTATTTTTTAACTTGTTTATCCATGTAAGAGCTTTCGATCTACCTTTCATAATTTTTTATTTCTCCGTATTTAGTAGTTGGCAAAATGACAATCACCTTTCATTCTGAAACTTAGTTTATTCCTATTTATCATTATCAATACATCATGGTTTTTATTTTTTCTGAGCTTTCAGGTGTAGAACTGCGCCTTAGAGAGTGACCGGCGTAGCCGGGAACTGTGTATAAGAGAAGCCGATCACTGCCTATGTACAGTTTTCTATCCAAAAATCATTCCCATACCAGATGCAGCATTCTCTTCTTCAGCTTTGATGTCACCTATAATCTTCTTTTCTTCTTCCCCTTCAACTTTTTCGGCACATATATCTTTAAGTTTTTCATCTAATATTTTCATATCTTCTGGAGTTGTCTGTATATATAGAAAATGACCTTTTCTTTCAGGATTCGTAGATTCTCTGATAGTACTACTGATATGTCTAAAACTATCCTCTTTTAGTACGTTCTCGATATCTTTACCTATTTTTTCATTGTAGAAATAAACTGAGTCCATGTTTTTCTCCTTTATTTTCAAAGTTCTAATCCTTCATATTCTTTTTCAATTTCTTGTATAGCTTGTTCCAATGTTTTTTTAGTTGTACCAACATATTGTTTTCCATCTTCCCACCACGAATATCGTTTTATTCCTTCTATTATTCCGTTTTTATATGCAATTTTGAGATTATATTCTCTCATTCTTTCTTCGTTTTCATTATTCATAAATATTTCCTTACCTTAATTTACATCATAGTACCTAATCATATAAAGCCAGACCGCATAACGCCAAACGGCACAATATCAAACCATACAGCACCATAACAAAAAAAACTGATCTCTTTATTTATTCGTTATCATCTTCATACATTTCAAAAAGCTTCTTTACAGCATCGATATAATCATCTCTTTGTTCTTCACTTAGCGTCTCTATGACTTCAACTTTTCCGAATTCATAATCTCCTTCTCCGAGCCAATTTGCAAGAATAATCTCAAAAATTAGCCCTTTTTTTGTAGTTATTTTTAGTCTGCTATATTTTTCATTTGTCATTTTGTTCCACCTTCTATTTGTATATCATTTTTGTAGTAATTCTTCTATGCATATTATTGCTGCTATCAATTTTTTAGAGAACATCATTTTCTTTCCATTGAGGATAATTATGTAGATCTTTCCATTTTAGACCTTTCTCAATTATATCCCTTGTAGGAACCCTATATGATATCCCTGTTGTCTGGTCTGTAACCTTTTTTGAAATACCATACGACCCTTCACAAAATTCTACAAATTTCTCATGACAGTCGCTACTACAAGTCATTTTTCCTGTAATAGTAGGCTCATCGCATATCACACAAAGGTCCTTATCAGCATTTTCAAAATTTACAGTAATCATATTATATTCATCTCCATATATTTATCATGTCATACTATCTTTTTCCATAATAACATCTCATTTCCAATAGCAGTAGAGACAGGAATGACTACACCGTCCTTTATTTAACATCTCAGTTTTATATATTAAACATTTACATTCTGGTCTCTGAACGGCTTTGATCCTATCATACCCTTGTAATGGATGAGCACTTATATTAAGTATTTTCAAATCTTTTTCAGATATACAGCCAACACACTCCATTTCTGGTTCTCCACAAATTTCAGCATCTGGAAAATATGAAGATATTTTCTTTCTTAGCTCTATAGGTGCATGAAAATAATAATCTAAAGGTTTCAATCCTGCTTTTGTAAATCTTTCTTTCACGTGCGGATAATTATCTAGGAAGCTTATTCTAACTCTAGTCATCTTTCCGCCTTTTATATGTATCTGTTCATATACATTTATAGCTTTTGCGATTCCACTATCATCAGGAATTATTGGATCTATCCTTAGAACCACTCTTTCCGGGCCTAAAGTCTTTACTAATAGGTCAAAATATAATTTCGACATAATTAGATTCGGTACTTTAGGCTCGTATATCGTACCTCCAAGTCCAGTAATTGTAGCATGAACAATACAATTTATTTTTGATGCTTGTTCTATAAATAAACGACTCAAATGTTTCGTAATAAGTATCATACCATCATAATCTTTTGCCTTATTCATCCATGAAAAGTCTAATCCCGCATCTCCTTTTTCGGTTACTCCTATTTTCACCATATACATCTCCTTTTTGTACCTATTTCTATTTAACAACATTGACGATTGTATTCTAATTATTTATTATCTCCATAGGACAGCAAATCTCCTCTCTGGTCACAAGATCTATCACACCAAAATGTTCACTACACTTCTTATTTGACTCCGGAAGTTCACTATTCTTTTTATCTCTTATGATCATAGCTTCTTCAAGAGTATCAAAGTCATTCTCTGACTTTTCAGTATCTCTATATATCCACCCATCAAACATGTCATAAAAGTCTACTCTATATCTTTTATTCATAAAATTTCCTAAATCTGATATCTTTTGGCGACATAATACGGGTGAGATTAGAGACTGAGGGTATGTGGCAAAATAGACCGTATTATATCATTACCAGATATCAGACTTATATATTTATTTTTCTGTGTAATCTTCTGGAACATTATCAAATATTTCTATGGTTCTCACGTTTTCAATACGCACGTTCCTTACATCTTTTGGTTTTATTTTTTTACCGTTCACAAAGACAAAGAATTCTGCCTTTTGTATATCTGGATTTTTTTCTATCTCTAACATAACTATATCTTTAATAGTTCGTTTTCTTTTTATCATATCTTTTAATAGAATACTATTTGTTTCTTTTCCATTTATCGATACTATTATGCTTCTTTCAGCATTTTTATCTGTTATACCTTTAGGTCTTATATCTTTAGGTGTATTTATATCTTTAGGCGCATTTATATCATTCATTCAAATTACCTCTTTAGTGTCATACATCATCTAAGTTATCTCTGTTTATGTTTTTGTTACTATTTTTCATCCTCATCAGGAGACCCCCGCCTTTAGTAAGCTCGCACGGCTCGCTGCTAATCGGCTCGCTTCGCTCTCGGCAGTCGCTCTCGCGTAAGCAGTGAGACAGTGACCAGCTTTAGGACAGTTCCCGGCTACGCCGGTCACTGTTTAGCTGGGAACTGTAACTGTCCTAAAGCGCGATCGCTGGGGGCAGTCGAGTTCCACTATTGTATTCCATATTTTAATTCCACGCATCATCTATTGATTTCTGTCCTTTCATATCTAATTCCTTTTGTTCTTTCTTAGTTGGTATATCGATTTTGTATTTCTTTTCTATTAATTGAATTTTTTTGTATTGAAAAAGTAATCCGCTTCCATATTTTAAAATCTTTGCGTCATCGGTTTTTATATTTATATCTTTTTCTCCTTGGATAGGATTTTCTAATCTAATCCATTTTCCTAAATTGAAGATGCCTTTCACAGTAAAAACCTGTGATCTATCTTTTTTGTCTCTTTTCTCGCCCCATCCTGTTGTAGTTAATAATGATCTTCTCTTTATTAGATCTCCTGGTTTGAATTCATATCTATGTCTTTTTATAGAAGGCGGTTGTCCTTTTCTATTTAGTTGTAGAGATCTGTCATTTCTTCTAATTTGCTTTACTGTATAAGGTTTAGATCTTGTTTGATTTTGACCGCCTGCTATCACAAAAGCATCATTATAATGAGTTTTTTCTAATCCTAATTGTTTTCTGTTATATTTTGTGATATATCCATATGTACTATCGATATATATATTTGGAAATTCTTTCTTTAGGATATCAATCAATTGTGACCGTACAATATTCATAAATGGAACGGCTTTCAATGATTGTTTAGCCTGAAGTTGAATATTTGGATAACCAAATTCTGCCGCGGTTTTATTGTCCTTATCTTGATTGCATTTATGACAAGCTATAGTTAGATTGGAGATTCTATTTGTTCCTCCTCTAGAAGTTGGGATGATATGTTCTGTCTCTAATGGGACGTTAGTCTCTCCTTTATATGAACATTTTCTACCCCATTTCTCGAGAAGATATTCCTTTACATGATATCCTTGTAGAGTTCCTTGTTGATATTCGATTCCTGATATCTCTGGATTCTGCATTTTTTGGGTATCGAATGGAGAAATTTCAACATTGATATTCGATACTGGTAGAATATTTGAGAATCTTTTGACTAATCTAACATATGTACCTAATTTATGTTGAATTGATGGAGGTAACCAACCTTTCTTCTTTCCTTCTTTGTTACCTCTATTTTTCCATCTAGGTTCTCGATATCCGGTATTTCTATTTCTCCTTCCTCTCCTATACATTGATTTTTCTATTAATCTCTCAGGAATATCAGTTCTTAATGTAACTTCTCCTGATAAGACTTCTCTCTTTTTGTTTATAATCGAGAATCCTACAGTTTTATATCCAGGATCTAATCCTAATTTGAGAGGTTGTCTTGCCTCTCCGGTTGGAGATTTCAATTGAATTGTGAAAGGACATCTTTGAACTACCTTAGCTTTGTTCTGTTTGAGAAGTTTCTTTGCTTTTGCTGGAGAACATGGGTCAAGAGGTTCTCCTCTCATATTTAAGACCATTACAGAGACCTGCTTGATGATTTTGATTTCTTTCTCTTTTAATAATTTTTCTATCTTCTCATTTTCTGTTTTCTCCTTTTCTTGAACATTTTGTCTAATTTTTGCTCTCTCTTCTTCAGACATCATAAGATATTTTTGTTTATCAGAGAAGGACATTCCCTTGGTATATTTATTGAAATCTTGGATACTATCTGATTTATTGGATTTAGATTTGGTTGGTTTATTTGATTTATTTGTGGATTTAGATTTAGCAGACACTCGCAAGTTCTGCTTTTCCCTTGCAGGATTGGTCCACTTCGGAGAGTTAGAAGAGGTTTTTAAACCCAGTACACTAAGATCTGAGCGGACTTTTCGTTCGTTCATTAGATCTCTGTTTAATACTGGACCATAGTTGCAACTGACTTGTGGAGCATCTGATGGTATGAATGTATTTCTCTCTTCTAACCTTTGCATTTCTGCCTCCTAATCAACTATTGCTCTTGTCATCACTGACAGGCCCCCGCCTTCAGGCGGGGGTAGTTGACCATAACTAAGTATAGTTTGGAGAATGGGTCTTACATCTTCCCAATCTAAATTCCCATTGCCACAACCTGGTCTGGTCAATAATACTCTTTTGGCAGGATCATCTTTGAGTATAGAAACAAGTTCTTGAGCACTTCTTTTTATCAATTCGATGTCACTATCTTCTCTCCAGTGTCGCTTAGTAGGAAAAGATATCAATCCGTTTCCTAATTTGAAGGTATGGTTACCATATTTTTGAATCAATTTTCCGAGAGTATATTCAAGTTTAGGATATCTCTGTTTAGCTTGTAATGCCATTCCCTTTCCCATGATGGCATTTCCATTAGCTCTTAATGTGCCATTCGTAGTAACACAACGAGCATCTCCTTGTACTGTCCAAAAGTCTCCGAATTCTTCTAACATTTATACATCTCCTTCTTCATACAGCATGTTACCGTTTTCATATCATATTCATTAATCAAATCTCTTCAATGTTATCAGATCTTTTAACTGTCCCTCAGTTAAATATTTTTTATCTTCGTTGTCAAATTTTGAAGACTCTTTTATTCCGAGTAATATATCTAATTCGTCCAATCCTTGTGATAATTTAAGAATTCTTGCTCCTTTTTCTCTATATCTTTTCAATATATATTGGTTGAAACCTTTCAATCTTTTTCTTTCTTCTATTGTCTCTGTTTTTGTCTTTTGACCAATTTTTTTATTTTCCATTTTATCGCCTGAATGGACCCGCTGAGATTAGAACTCAGGATCTCCGCCATGTCAAGGCGACGTCATAACAGGCTAGACCACGGGTCCAATTTCTCAATTACATTATTCACATTTCTCAAGACGATCATAGCAATCAGAGCATATAACATGCTTTTCGAAATCATTATCTTTAATTCCTTTTTCTATATTTTCTACCATTTTTTCTATGCTCATATTTCGGACAAGAATTTTATAGTATGTCCAACCTCCTTTTGGATATGTCATTCCACACCATTCACATGTGGTTATATCATCTTTTATTTTCTTTCTTTCTTCAATAATTTTCTTAAGACTTTCCAATGTATCATTTTTGTCTTCTATACTCATTATATCTTCTCCAGAACCAAAGTTCACAATCTTTACATCTGAAAATCTGAGAGTAAGTTTTCTCTGATAAACATTTATGGTTGTCTCTTGGACATATCATATACGGTCTATGGTTCCTTTAATTTCTCTATCATAATTTTCTCTATTTCCTTCGGATGAGAGGCATATTCTCCCTGTATCCCTTTTCTTACAGCCAAATCATCATAATTATCTAGTGCACTACTAAAATCACTAAAGAATTTAATAGCCGTACTCATATCTATATCTTTACTAAAAGTCAGTATCAAATAGTATCTCCTTTTATTTAGTCTTCAATTCATTATCTCAGTTAGATAGATTTCTGTTCGCACGGAGAGAAAGAGTTTTGTTACTGAGCAAACCAGAACCGTGCAAATACCAGTCTATCTACCTGATATAATATCGATCAAATATTTTTATATTTATCTCCTTGCCATATCGCACACTACCGGATATTACAATACGTCGCATTACCACACATTACCAGTCACTACACTACATAACCAAACTTCGCATCACAATATGTCACCGAACCATACCTTAACACGATTTATGTTCTATTAATTCCGTATAACATGAATTTCGACATCAAAGTTCCAAGTTGTAATCTTTCATTTGCTCCTTCAGATATCCTAAAATCTATTTCTCCTATAAAGTCTATTAAGCTTATTTTCAATTTGTCAGGAATATTTATGTTAAATATTTGTCTATAAACTTGTCCTGTAATATCTGTACCTGCAAGACCTTCATCATTCAATAAATAATCCAGTTTAACATGAGCCTTTATAAATTTTCCTTCCAGACTAAGTAATATTAAATCATCTATATCTTCAGGTTTCGCTAATGCTGATGTCTTATATATCGTATCTGTATCTATTTTTTTATCTATAATAGCGGCAGATTGTAGAGCATTTATAGCCCTTCTCATATCTCCTTGGGCCACATATTTGATAGCATTTATTGCACCTGGAGATATATCTAAATTCTCTTCTTTAGCTATATACATTATTCTTTCTATGATGGTATCATCTGGAAGAGGTCTGAATTTATAAACTGAACATCTCGATTGAATAGGTTCAATTATCTTAGAACTGTAGTTACATGAAAGGATAAACCGACATATGTCTGTATAATTTTCCATAGTTCTACGCAAGGCTCCCTGTGCCTCTGGAGTGAGAGCATCTGATTCATCTAAAAAGATTACCTTAAATTCTGATTCTCCTACTGTAGATGACCTCGCAAAATCTTTTATCTTGCCCCTTACAACATTAATACCATTTTCATCCGATGCATTTAGCTCGATAAAATTATATCTCCACATATCTCCGAATAACTCTTTCACTAAAGATATAGCCGCACAAGTTTTTCCAATTCCTGGGGGACCAGAAAATAGTAGATTTGGTAAATTCTTTGATGCTACATACGATTTCAATCTATTTATTACTACATCTTGTCCTATTATATCACCCAATTTGTCTGGTCTATACTTTTCGACCCATACTTCCATAACTTATCTTTCCTTACCTTACCGCACAACACATGACCATACCCCACCAGACAACAGGTTGCCGCACAAAACCGTATGAAAATAATTTCTTATATTATTCTTCATTAATGATACCATCTTTAGTTGTCCCCACAACAACGACATCTTTTACATACTCTTCCAATCCCTCTGAAATAAAAACATGGGCGTATATCGCATTTATCAATGATTGTGTAATAGGATTATCTTTCATGTAATACTCATTGATAAATCCTATATTTATTTGTTCAGATATATGGGTTTTATGTTCTCCCATTCTTGGAATATTCAACTTATCTAGATGTTTACAAATATTACATCCAGTCTTTCCTTCTTCTTTTTTCTCTGCAATACTCAGTATATGTTGTCTCACCAAATAATCGAGAGAATCTTTTACATGCACACGTTTGTATTCAGGATATTCCAACATATCCATTATTTCGTCTATATCCAACGTACAATCGCTTGATACAAATTCTGTCATGACATCAAATATTCTGATATCATCTATATTTCTAAAGATATGTTCTAACATTTTCTCTCTCCTTCTTCAATTTATCATAAAGGTCAGAATTCTCATATGTATTTCCTATAACTTCCAGGTCTTCCCAATTAAACTGTGCTCCATCATATGAGTAGAATTGTGTATCATGTTCAAAGGTATGATCTCCTACTTTATGTGCCCACTTTCCTTTAGTTATTTGTGATACAATGAATCTACATTCTTCTCTATTCCATATAACAACTCCAAATATATCATCATTACTCTTTACAGATTTATCTCTACCTACCTGTTCTCTCCATTTAACTATGTCTCCTTCATAAATTTCTCTTCCCTGCTTATCATGAGATCCAATGAATCTCATTAGTTTCAATTCTTCTGATAGTTTATTTATAAATATATTCAAACATAAATATTTGTGTTGTTCTATATTGAAATCTGATAGATCAAATAGAAATCCTCCATCATAATCCATAGTTTTATTTTCTTTATTCCATGCTCTAAATTTTTCTATTCTTTTTTCTATTCCTATCATATTGTCTCCTATACTATAATTGTCTCCTACATTTATCTTTACTTTCAGTTCCATATTATATTCCTACTAATTTACTATTAGTATCAAGGTCTCTCAAATAATGATACATATGTATGTCTTATTATACCAAAATCTACCCCACCAGAACTCATAAGTCCATGGAACCCAAAGTCTGTTCTACATATGGCATATTTTTCTACGTTATCTAAATCTCGCCTTATCCAAGAAGTTTTCCAATCCATATCAGAACCTGTACATCCTCCTGGACCTTCACCTATAAGTATATATCCTTTTACTGATTCGCATTTTCTGAACTCTTTTGTCCACCAACTGTTATATGGAATCCAAGATGCTATAATAAGATCTGGGCAGTATCTCTTTATTGCAATCTTGTAATCCATTCTTAGAACGTCTTTGTTCTCGATTTTTATATTTTCTCTCTCCCACCAAGAATAGTCATCAGTAAGTATAATCTCTTTTCCCAATTCTTTACTCAAAAATTTTCCTAATAATCCTTCTCCGGCTCCGACTTCAAGTATTACTTCAGGATTTATCTCTTTTATTTCTTTGGCTAATTCTCTAGTAAATTCTATGTTCAATAGCTGGAATACATGATGAGCATGCGTCCATCCAAATAGACCAAGAGGAAAAGATTTGGATTGTAGTATATTCTTTAAATCACCAAAAAATATCTCCTCAGCTTTGGTCACCCTCTTGCTCAGATCATCATAATCCAACAATCTTTCCAGAGACTGATTTAGGAGCTGACAAGTAGTATTATTGCAGTCGTGTGCTACCTGGTCATTTTCGAATCTGGCGGACAAATTATTTTTCTCCTGTCAATTCTATATAGTCTATAGCGTGTTTCATTACTATTACAGGTTTTTGTGCGACGGTAATAACTAATTCATATTGTACTACCGTTTCTAATCTCCCTTTTATATCATTACCGTTTCTAAGAGTAATAATTATTTCCTTTCCAATAAAATTTTTGATCACACTTGGACGTTCTCTAATATCATTCTTTTTTTCTTTCGTTGATTCTTTCTTTTGCACTTTACTCTGTGTCTTGGATAGATCTTTCTTTAGTTCTCTATTTTGTTCACTATTTTCTGTATCTGTCTTCATGTATATTTCCTATATCTTCTTCTTCCTGTTCGTATCCACATATTTAATCTACCATGTACATACTAATCTGCACGGTCTTCGCAACTGCACGATTCTTCCATTTGTTTTTGTCTTACTCTTGAAAGTAATAATTTTACTTCTAAATTATCTAACCATAATCTTAATTCATCCATGGAACTGATAATTGGATACAATCTTGCTCTTATAAATACACATTCTTTATCTGTTAAAGAATCTATATGTAACATTTCTCTGTCAGATACATAGTCTCCAGGTATGATATATATTATTATTGGCTTTCCCAAAGCAGTGACATACCCTAATTCAAAATTTTTACCTCTTGAATGATTACTGTCCATACAATATATAAGGCAGTCACATTCTTTTAGCCCATTGAAATCTTCTTCTGCATATTGTCTTGCACAACCCTTTTCTTGGTGTTTTGTCCAATCTGTGGCTATATAGAATCCCCAACTTTCTATATCGTTCATTATACTCTTGATTTTCGATCTATTTTTCCAACTTCCTGCTATATATACCTTTATTTTATTCATTTCCAATTGTCTCCTTTGACATAATAAGAAGGCTGCCCAGAGTTATTTGTTAGTCTTTTCCAACAGATATACGCTCTAACTGGCTTGATAATCCCCAAATCATGGTCCTTGTATGAAAAGGTATATTACGTTCATTTCCTACATTTTCAAGTTCAGAAATCACACTTGCAGTCCTTTCTAGTAAAGGTTCTTTTTCATTCGAGAGTATTTTTTTCATACCCTCCGCGCTACGTTTAATATTTTTTGGAACGGACACATCACCGATAATAGTACTCAACGTGTCTATACATTGTGCTATTGTTTTCGTATCTTCTAACATAGTTATCACCTTTTTTGATATCGATTGTATTAATCATTTCTATTATTTTTTATCATCGAATTTATTCCAATTCATCCATCGAGCTTTTCTGAGAAGAACTTTTGACTTTTGGCGTACTCCTTCCACATAAAGTTTGAACATCACTACGTAGGTAGTATACGTGTTTCGCCATCTAGTCTTTATTCTTTCAATTCCTGTACAGTCATTGTATTACTTGTGTCTCCTACTATACCTGGAGATCTGACTTTTATCTGTTTGACATTATCTTCTTTACCATATATTCTGTTCACTCCAAGTATTTCTAACAACGCCGAAAGATCCATTATTTCATCTCCTATTTTTTTATTTTATTTATCCTCGTGGAAGACCCCCGCCTTTAGGCGGGGGATGCGAACTTCACTATATTCTTTCATATTTTAATTCCATCCATCATCTATTGATATCTGTTTCTTCATAAATATCGCATTCTGTTCTTTCCTAGTTAATTTCTTAACTTTTTCTTTTTTCTGCTTATCTTCATCCAATTTTGCTAATCGGAACAATAATCCACTTCCATATTTCAATATTTTCACATCGTCTGTTTTAATATCAATATCATCTTCTCCTAAAATAGGATTAGCTAATCTTATTCGTTCTCCATAACTAGAAACTCCCTTCACGGTATATGTCATCGATATATCTTTTTTATTTCTTTTCTCACCCCATCCAGTAGTTTGTATATCAGATCTTCTCTTAACCAAATCTCCAGGCGAATATTTATATCTCTGTCTTTTTATTGAAGGTTTGTGCCCTTTTCTATTTGTCTGTAGAGATCTATCGTTTCTTCTAATTTGTTTGACAGAATATGGTTTCGATCTTATTTGATTTCGTTTGCTGTTGTTCGTAGCAATTACAAAAGCATCGTTCGCATGAGTTTTCTCCATTCCTAATTTGATTCTGTCATGCTTGGTGATATATCCATATGTACTATCAACATATAATCTAGGAAATGATTTCTTTATGGCATCAACTAATCTACTTCTAACAACATTCATAAATGTCGCAGCTTTTAAAGATTTCTTTGCCATGATTTGAACTTCTGGATGACCAAATTCTGCTGCCGTCATATTACCTTTCTCTTGATTACATTTATGACATGCTATCGTTAGATTGGAGATTCTATTTGTCCCTCCTCTAGATATTGGGATAATATGTTCAGTTTCGAAAGGCACATTCTCAACCAAACAATACGCACATTTTCTACCCCATTTGTCAAGAAGATATTCCTTTACTTCATATCCTTGTAATTCTCCTTGTTGATATTCAATTCCAGATATCTCAGCATTCATCATTTTCTGCATATCGAATGGAGAAGTTTCAATATTTACACCAGTTATTGGTAATATATTATCAAATTTATCAACCAATCTAGTATATGTATCTAATTTATGTTGGATTGATGGTGCTAACCATCCTTTTGGAATACCTCTATTATCGAATCTAGGTTTTCTATATCTGGTATTTCTATTTCGTCTTCCTCTTCTATACATCTTCTTTTCAATTAGCCTTTCTGGAATATCAGTTCTTAGAACTACTTCTCCAGATATCAATTCCCTTTTTTCTGTTACAGCAGAAAATCCTACATTTTTATATCCAGGATCTAATCCTAACTTGATATTTTGTTTATTCTCTCCAGTCGGATATTTCAATTGAATTGTAAAAGGATTTCTCTTGACCACATTTGCTTTTCCTTTCTTCAATAGCATTCTTGCTTTTCCTGGGGATGTAGGCATCAGAGGTTTCCCTCTCATATTCAAGACATAGACAGATGGTTTTAGTGGTTTGATATCTGGAATACCTTTTTCTATATCCTTTTCTTTTATATTTTCGATATTTTGAGGTCTGATAGACGCAACAAACTTTGCTTTTTCTATATCACTCATTCCAAGATATTCAAATTTCTGACTATTCGTCATTCCTTGAGTATCTCTCTTGAATGTTTCTGTTTGGTCTATTTTACCATTTTGCTTTTTTGTTCTTTTCACCTATAATCACCTTACAGGGACTCTCAAGTCCTGTTTTCTCATTGCTGGTCGGTCCACTTCGGAGAGTTACAAGAAGTTTTTAAATCCAATACACTGAGATCTGAAGACAGTTTCCTGTATTCTTGAATCTCTGTTTAATATTGGACCACGTGATCCCCCGACTAGTGGAACATCGGGCGAGGTGTTCTCTCTCATAACTTTTACATCTTCATAGACATTCTACAAAGAGAGTGCCATCTGATGTCTCCTAATCAACTATTACTCCCGTCATCACTGACAGGCCCCCGCCTTTAGGCGGGGGTAGTTGACCTTTCTCTACCAGTACATGATATATGTACCAATAATGAAAGGTATGATAATGATCACTTCAATATGATGCTATCTTTTTATCGTTTTTGTTCAATTCTTTTTTCTTTCCATCCTCCAAACATGGATCTATGGATATTACCAAAATAATAAGGAATAAACAATGATATCAATAATGCGGTTGCGCCAGAAGATGTAGAGAAAAATGTAGACTGACGAACAAATTCAAAATGTTCTGTTATTCCCCATGTAATAGAAATTATAGATTCTATTGGAAACAATGTACTCATAATATCATTTTCTATAAAACCTCTAGTTAACCTGAGACTGAAAAATCCTAACCATCCAAGATATAGTCCATATATAATTTTGACTGAAGGCTTATCTAAAAGCGACAACCATTTTAAGTCATATATAACAGATAAAAACGCTATACCGAGTATCATGTATACAAATATATATAGAGCTATGTTAATTTTGTCAACAATTGTCTTCATAAGTTATTTCATCTACTTTTTCTGCTATTTCTATTTCATGTTTATTGCCATTTTCCAATTCTAAATCTTGCGCTTCTTTCACCCTCTGATCGGACTATTTTAAAATCATAACTTCCACAATTTGGGCATTCTCTAATATTAATATTCTCTGGTGAATGTCCGCACACATTACATACTTTCTTCATGCTGTCACTCCGCACACATTTATATGTGATTACAACTTTTTCTACTTTATATATTTATACCATACGTTCATGCTTTCAAAATTGCCAGACACATTATCTGTCGATATATTATCTGCAGATATATTGGTATTATTATATAGTGTTCCTCCGTATTTATATCCCATCTTAACAAAGATAATATTTGCACCATAAGACATAGCTCTAGCAATAGTATATGCAGTCTTTATATCTCTTTTTCTCATCTCGTTTTCCATCTTACATAATAGATAAAGGGCAAATCCTTTTCCTTGATATTCAGGTAATGTGGCAAAATCTGTCATTTCAACATTTTGATAGTCAATATCCACTTCAGATGAAGAAACGGCAACTATATCATCATTTTTCTTGATACTGAAATAAATAAAGTTCTCATCCATTGTTTTTGCAATATATTCAGGATCATGTATTGGAAAAGGATAAGTATTAAAAACTTTTTTATATATATCTGCAATTTGATAGATATGAGATTTATTACATATCACATAGTCAAATCCATATAGGAGATTAATTTTATTTTCTATTTTTTCTCCTATTTTTTCTTTTTCATATAATGTAGATGCATCTAAAATTTTATTTATTTCATCAATTCTATTATCAAACATTCTTGGTTCTGTAAAATATTTCCCCATGAAATATGCATCGATGTTTCCGTTATAAAACTTAGGTATATGTGCTTCTATTATATAGTCATTATTTATAAATTTGTCTTTAGCCAATGCAGGTACCTTAGCAAATATCTTAGAATAGCCGTTTCTCAAAGCTATTTTATCGAGTTCTTCTATTATATCTGGAAAATCTTGTCTTGAAAGTTTCATTAAGTATATTCTATTATTAAATTTTCCGTGTTGTATTATAGAATTTCCGACAGTTGTTATTGCGTCACTATTTGTTCTCACTCAGTGTCACTCCTTCTTTCTATCCTATCTGTATCTTGAGGAATAAGAGATATAGTATCATCGTAGTCTGATAATAATTTCTCTATTCCAATAGCGCATATTTCTTTTGCATCATCCAAGTTTAATTGTAATTTACAATCATCACAATTTCTATCACAGAAGATAGGTTTATAATGGTCTGGCTCTTTATACGAAGTGATGACCCCTTCATAATTTCTTAGAATTACTTTATTGGTACTCCAAGAAATCAAATAATTTGGCATCACAGGAATTTTCCCTCCTCCTCCTGGGGCATCTATTACAAATGTTGGAACACAAAAACCGCTCGTATGTCCTATCAAACTTTCTAGAATTTCAATACCTTTACCTACAGGAGTACGAAAATGAGATAATCCTTCTGATAGATCACATTGGTATAAATAATATGGTCTCACCCTATTTTTTACTAACTTGTGCACTAATTCTCTCATTATTCTTGGACAATCGTTTATACCTGCCAAAAGGACAGATTGATTTCCAAGAGGAATCCCTGCATCTGCTAATCTTTTCAATGCTTCTCTTGAAGACGTGGTCATTTCCCTTGGGTGATTAAACTGTGTATTTATCCATAGTGGATGATGTTTTTTCAACATTTCAATTAATTCGCTCGTTATACGATATGGTAATACCACAGGCATTCTTGTACCTATTCTTATTACTTCAACATGAGGAATTTTTTGTATCTCGGTAAGAATCCAATCTATGTAATCATTGGGTAACATAAAAGGATCTCCTCCTGATAATAACACATCTCTCACGACAGGAGTGTTCCTAATATATTCTATACCCTTAAGAATCTCTTCTTTAGAAGGTATTGACTCTTTATCTCCAACCTTTCTTTTTCTAGTACAATGTCTACAATACATAGAGCACATATTACTTATATGAAATAATACCCTATCTGGATATCGATGAACGAGTCCAGGCACAGGACTATCTTTATCTTCAGCTAATGGATCTTTCATTTCATATGGATGTGTTATTAACTCAGATGGTGAAGGGAAACATTGTTTGAAAACAGGATCATTTTTATAATTGCTGACATCGATCAAAGATAGGTAATAAGGTGTTATAGAAAGAGGAAACTTCGCAACAGTTTCTTCAATAGATTTTCTCTCATCTTCATCGAGCTTGATGCCAGTCCATATCTCAAATGTACGTATATCATGTATGGAGTGTTTTAACTGCCACTTCCAATCTTTCCAATTCAATATATGCGTATCTGGATGGATCTTTTCTGCTATTTCTTGCTGTCTTTCATTATAAATCATTTTTCAATAGTCTCCTTTTTTATATTTTTTTAAATTTATATAATTACCAAATCCCTTTTCAACAACGCCCAATAAATCTTTTTTATATATTTTTATGTGTACATTCCGATTTTACATTACAATCATGACATCTATGATCATTTCTTACTGACCTTTACCGCCTTTATAGCATCATCTCTCCATTCCTGTTCAAGATTTTCTATGATGACATCATGTTTTTCTTCTTCAATAGAGATCTGATCTAAATATTTCTTTCCAATATTGAAGCATGGTGGATGTATTAGGATTTTTGTATATCGTTATAGTCGTAACTTTTGATATTTACATCTTCAAATCCCATATTTATCCTTGTAGAAGACCCCGCCCCTCAGTCGCCGATCGCACCATCGCTCTCGCGCAAGCGCGATCACTTGGCGGGATGCGAACTACAGCCCCGCCCGGCGATCAGCTTTAGCTGAGAGCTGGGGCCGAGAGCGAAGCGATCGGCACCTTTAGGACGGGGTAGTTGACCACCTCTTCTTTTCCATACCTCTTATTCTATTATTCTCTTACAAACACGTCAGCCATCATGAGAAGTTCTATCTTTGCAATATCTATAAATGGCCAATATGCATGAAATACAAGTTTCTCTCCACCTTGTAGAATAATAGTTTCTGCAAAGTAATATCTATTTTCTTTTTTCTTTAATTTTCCATCAATAGTTGGGCACAAGTCTCCATAAAATTCCTCATACAATTTTTTAGCATCTCCATTCTTTGCAATTTTCGTAATACCAATTATTGTTGTATAAGGTATCTCATTATTATTGTCGTCTGTAAGTCTAAGAGTGAAGAAATGAGGTATTGTATAAAGATTTGGACTATTGAAAAAATCATCTTTGTCTATATCTTCTTGATTAAATCCGCATATAGCTATAATATTTTCTGGAGGACATATTATCTCTAATATACTCTCATAAGTATTTCTCTTAGCCTGTTTTATATGGATGATGTCACTATTAAAATGACTTATTGGGCTCAAACCTGCAGGTGATATAGGAATCCATCCATTTTCTTCGATAGTATCTATAATATCACTGTATTCGCAATAGTCTAGATCATCTGGATCTATATAGTTATCATCTATACTGATATTCTCATCATGTTCTTCATCTAAATTTCTATCTTTTCTTTTTGCCATATTTTCATGCTCCTTTTTATTTTCTCCAAATAATTCATCTTTATCTTTTCCAAATTTTAGTATGTTCATAGTTTTTTTCGCCTCTTTACTTATTGAACAGAAAGTAAAGCATAATAACGCTTAAATGCTACCCGAATGTGTTACGATATAGCAAGAATGTGCAAGATTTAAATTCGACGTGCTATTAATAATGTTATGCTTATGTGTTCACAAAGTTGTCGTAGGGCTTTCATTTAGTTCTTTTTATTTTCCTTTTTTTATCTCTTTTATTCTTTAAATAGTTATCTATTCTAACTTTGTATCCTCTATATTTTTCACCTTCTATTATCGGGTAATCATCGCATCTCTGACACCAAAAAGTTATTCTTGGGTCTGGAAGAGCCTGTGCAAATCCTGTTACCGAAGATGTTACACTATTCGTTTTACACCTTTCACAGTAGAATAATTGTTTCCCTTTCTTATAGTATGCAAATCCGTAGAATACGCATCTCGCAGGAGATATATTGCCTGTTAGTCTACATCCTATTACATCATCACATAATATACATGAATTACAATTTCTAGTTACTGGGATCATCGTCTTTTTCATCTATTTTGTAGTATTTTTCAATATCATGAGTCCCTGACGGACATGTAAACATTTTTCTGTATTCGCTAATTATCGTACTAATCAACTCTTTAGTTATGATTTTTCCTTCGTATTTTTCTAATATACGTTTTATGTCTTCTTCAAATACCATATTTACCTATTTTTAAATGAAAATATTGCGGCTATTGCCCAGAATATCACGGTTGGAGACGAGATAATTATAGTTTCATACATCCCAAGTTCATATAATGCAATACAATTTACCGTCATTCCGATAAAGTTAATTGCAGAACCATATGAATCAAAATCTTTCAGTGTGTTTCTATTCTTAATAACCCTTCTTATGAGCAATATTGTTCCTATCAGATAACAAAGGTTTGCTAAATTAAAAAATAACTCTATATTGCTCATCCTAAATGCTAACCGCCATATGGCCCTCTAAATTGGTCGCCAAACTCAGATTGTTGATGATCGGTATTTGTCATGGACCTTTCTATTGATCTCATTTGTTCCTGTATTGTCTCTTGGATAAATCTTCCCATCACAAATGATATAATTACTTTTTGTCTATTATTGAGATCTTCAGTATCAATAACCGACCTTAAAAATTCTGATACCAATCCGCTATCTCTAGTAGATATAAACTTATCTAATCCTTCAATCTCTTCATCAGAAAAATTGAACTCTGCCTGCATCCATTCTTTTCTGCTGTTATACTGTTTATGTTTATGTTCCATTGTTTGTCCTCATTCTCCGTTATTGTCATATTATTCGTCATCATCATATGGCGTATCTATAATCACACCTTTGTAATCTTCTGTAATTCTCAATTCTCTCATTAATTTTTTGATTTCTTCTGCTATATATACAACGGACGCTCTATTTCCTATATCTACTTCCATTCTACTTATGATATTATCTTTCGAGAAATATTCATCTAAATATTTTCTATCCTCTTTTGATAGATTTCTATCTATGATCATGAAGAAAGGTTTCTTAAGTTTTCTAGCAATATCTATTTGAGTTGATATACTCTCGTCAGCCTCCTTTAAAGATATAATATAATATCTAGTTCCCAGTACTATAAACAGATCTGATCCTATAATCTTTTTGGTTAATTTTTCATCTAATCTACCAGTCATAATATTCCGAGTTTTTACCTTTTTCAGTTCAGATAAAGCTCCATATTACCCTTTTCATCAACCTGTACAAATCCCATACTTTCCCACGCCGTACGAGCATCTTCATTGAGATGCCTTAATTTAACTTTTTTTATTCCTGACATCTTTAATTCAGAAGTTATTTTCTTAAGCATGCTACTCATTATTTTTTGTCTTCTATATTCCGGAAATAAATATGTATCGAAGATTTCTACATCTGAGTCTATAATATGATATCTAAGTTGCCCAGCTTTTTCTTTTGTATCTTTGTCGATTATCGTTATTGTGACATCAAATGAAACGTTTTCGAGCGACATTTTGAACCTCGAATTCTTTTCTAATTTTTTTAACAATCTCTTTTTAGTAATCTCCTTTGGCTATGTGGGAATCTTCCTTCTTTATCCCTTTATTTCCTTCCCCCTCTAGAAAACCTTAAGATCTTTTCGCGCATATCATCTAACTTTTTTATTCCAATTATTTCGGCATTCTTTGTAGGAGAGCTGTCTATTATAAATTGTTCATCGAGAATATCTGTTCCTATCCATGATGGTTCTGGATCATATCCTCTGATGAACATATAATTTCCTCCAAGAGCCACATCAAGTATTTTAACAAAATTTCCATCTTTCATTGTTATCTCTTTACCAATCACCGAATGGGGCCTTACCGCAAGTAATAGACAAAAATCTTTCTTTAGTATATTCTCCATATCATCCCCCAACTGGAGGTATGCTGCCTGGCACATCTATTATTATTCCTTTTTGTAGATCTTCTTGTATGGCAGCATCCCTTGCAGAATTACCCACAATATATGCAGTTACTATCTTCTGTTTATTGTTGAGTTTATTGTCTTGCACAAGATAGTCTAGAATCTCTTTTGCAGTCTTTTGATTATGTTGATTCATGAAATTCTCAATCTGAACAAGCTCAGAACTTTTAAAACCAAATTGTTCGGTCATTGATGTCTTACAAGATTCACTCATTCTCATTTTTGGCATTATCTATCTTATATCTCCTTTTATTCTATAGGTATTTTTATTCTACAGGTATTCCATTGATTTCGTTATATGCATCGTTGATAGCTTTTATTGGATCTTCAGCATCATATATTGCTCTTCCTATTATATAGCGACTGACTCCAAATCTTCTCATAGGTTCAGCCTGTCCGCCCTGTACCTTGAATCCTGTAGCATATAAGTCATATGGTAACCTTGGAAATGCGGTTTCGATATGCCATTTTATTTCTGTCCTTGGATCTTTAGTTGCAGGGATTATAAATCCATCTATTCCCAAGCTCCCAGAGTCATATAGAATATATTTGTATGATGCAGTTATCAAATATGCGCCAGATTCAGGGTGTGTCATCTCCAATACACATAAAGGTCTCATTTCGCTATCTTTACACGAATGTACAAATGCTTCTAAGCTCTTTTTTCCTCCACCCATAGGACATGCTATGAGCTCATCGACGGCTCCTGTTTCTGCAACTCTGTGTACCTGTTTTTTTACAATATCTGGAATATCAGTTGGCCATTTCTGCATGTCAAGAATAATAGTACAATCTTCCCAAACTTTGTCATGTACATCCTTTACTATGTCTATCCCTTTGTCTAGGACCCACAGACTTCCTATCTTAACTCCATAAACTTTCTTTTTGAGTTCTTGGTCATCGCTTATAGTGTCTATGAGTCTTAGTCCATCGCTGATATCATTGTCCATTGCAATGACTATTTTGTTGTTCTTCTTAATCATTGTATTTCCTTCTTATTGTCTTCCACTTAGTATGTTCTGTACTTTCTATTATGCTATCCTTGTATATTATGCCTCTTGTCTAAGTGTGTCTTCTAATTCGGTCAGATTGACCCTTCCCTTTATATATAGATATTCTCTATGTATAACAGAGTTATTTTCATCAAGTGTCAATTCTATTACCTTGTCTACTATTTTACACTCTGAATATTTTCCCCTTAAATTACACCTAGGATATTTATTAGGATATTCTTCATCAAATCCAGGATGACTATGGCTGACACACGATGCCTTAAAGGGACTATAGTAAGGACAAGCCCTAACTTTCTTTACATTGTTATCTCTCAGACCTTGTCTTTCATCTATTGTTTCATGTCTTTCCTTTCTTATAATTTCTTGTAACATCTTCTTTGTATTCACCTTTGCAAATTAATTATCCATTATAATTTCCTTGTATATTGTCTTTTCTATATTATGAAGATTGAAAAGACAAATTTTTATCATTATCATATTTACACTTTATATTATCTGAAATTCTCCATAAACGTCTTCCATTTCCATTCTTTCCAATACCTATTATAAGTCCTTCTTCTTTAGCTCTATAGAGAAGAGCTTTGTTTTTCAATTCTTCTGGCAAATCTTTATATTCAAACTGTAAGACATTTTTACGTTTTAATTTACACACCCATATCTGAGCATCTACCGTTGAAATACGTACCAATAAAATCCCTCTTTTTTACATTCTTTGACCCTCGTTTTCTTATTTATACCCTGTATTTTTATTGGTCCAATTTTTATTATTTATTGCATATCTCACCTTGCATATTATTGACACTTGTCAGTTTGCTATTACAATAATCTTAATATCATGTCATTATCTTATTGACATTTTTTCCTATCCATTTACAATTGTAACATTTATAATCTTTGGTAGTCGTCCTTTTTGCTACATCCATAGAGTTACAATTGGGACATACATTTCTTTCTCTAACTGTTCTAGAACATCCACGTACATTTTTAATTCTTCTATCGATTCTTTTAATGTCCTTTGTGTTTATAATTTCTTCAACCGTCATCATGTCTAATAAATTACCCTAGCATCAAAGTATTATCTTTGTACTTTCCATATGTCCAATCTATATTTGTTGTACCACATTTTGGGCATCTTAAATCATGGTAGACCGACATACAAGCATTGAACTCTTCAGGATGTGCAGAGAATCCACATTTTACTTTAGCTAATATCACCACACATAGCCAAGCCATGCCATATCTTGCATCACAGCACCTGATAATACCTCACCTAACCGCATATTGCCATATATCACCTTAAAAGATATTTATCATCCTTTTTATCCTAGTCAGAAGACCCCGTATTCGCCGGCAAGCCGGCCTAGCCTGTGCGACAACTGTCGCTCACAGCCTTTACGCGGGGTATCACACCAAAATTACCATGCATCATCTATTCCTATTGGGTATTTCTGTAGATAGGCCAGAACTTCAATTTGATTGCAAATATATTCAATTTATTTTTGACTATCTTTGCTTTACCTTCTTTTAATAATCGATTTGCTTTCTTATTGGAGGTAGGCATTCCTGGTTTTCCATCTGGATATTGTACAGGAACTCTATAGTTATTCTTCTTTTTGATTTTCATATTTCTATTTAATTCAAAATTATCTCTGGAATCTTGTTTGGGTATAATCCGAGCAGTATCCATTGATTCTCTCGAATCTTTAGACGATCCTTCGCCAACGAGAACAGACTTGGCACTTATCGTACCGTCTGTACTTATAGAAGGCGTATCAGCTTTTAACTCCATGCCCTCTCGATGCACAGCTTCATCCCCAGCAGCTAGGATAGTACTGGTGGGTGTTGATCTTCTATCTCGTTTCTTCATAGATTTCTATTTCTCAGATAGGCTAGTTAACTCTTGCGTCATATTCGGAGCTACAAGCCGCCGCCTTCAGGCGGGGGTAGTTGACTGTATTACAAGATTGAAAAATTAATCCGAATACTATATCTATATCAGCTATATTTTTTGTTTGCATTCGTCTATTGAAGTCACACTTTATTGTAGGTTTTATTTTCCAAGAAAATTCCATTGGATCTTCTACGGTATTATCAACTATGAAGTCAATTTCTAGATGATCTTTTTTGATTTTAATTGTACAAAACTCTTTCCCATAATGTTGATATATAATTTGTCTCTTATCAATGACCTCACTTGTTTCTGGAATTTCCTTTATTCTTTCTCTTAATTCTTCAACAATTTTCTTAATATTGTGATTAATATTTGATAATAGTTTTTCAAATGTCATGTTTAATTTTCATCTTTAAAACATATATGTATCTATTTTTATATACTTGTCACATAATTCCCGATCAGGTAGTTCATCGCAATATGTGGATTGATATGGTGTCGATGATTTGCTCACAACCTGACCTATAGGAAAATGAAAATATATATTTTTTAGAATCTTTTTCTAACATGTTTCATATGTTCATTTTTATATACTTGTCACACAATTCCCGATCAGGTAGTTCATCGCAATATGTGGATTGGATGGTGTCGATGATTTGCTCACAACCTGACCTATAGGAAAGTGAAAATATATATCTTTAGAATCTTTTCTCCTTGTTTATATCCATTTTTTATGAAATTTATCAAAGTACGATCTTGGCTCATATAAAAAACCAAGTTTTTCTTCTAACAATGGAAGGACCTTTATATCGGATTCATTTCTTCTTTTTCTTGCTATCAAACTGCTATTATATTCTCTGATATATTGGTCAAAATCATTCAACGTACACACATCTTCTTCATAAGAATCTGTTAAGTTATAGTCAATATTTAATCTCTTGGCTATGTATCTTAATCCTCCTTTTACATTAATGTCTCTTAATATGCATGAGTCTAAAAGGTCTCTATCCTTTTTAAAAATATATCCTTTCCAATATTCTTTTTGTCTATCTGACAAATTTAAATTATTGATAATTATGGGAATATCAAAATCTCTACCATTGAATGTCACAAATAGATTTACATTATTAAATTCTTTTAATATACACGATGAATATTTTCTATAATCAATGATAGAGCATTTGAACTTTTTATACATCGGACCTAATATTTGTTTAAATAATATCTTATCTGTTGTTCTTTTTTCTGTATCTATCTCCAATTTTAATATGCTGATAATACCACAATCTTTTATATTCCAGTTTTCTATATCTTTATAAATATTTTCTACGGTATCATCTCCTTGGTAAGAACATCCAATATCAAGATAACATTTTATAATCTTTGTCATCTGTTTTCATCAGTATTATAATCTTAATATTGAATCTTTATAGTTCTCTAACAACATGAATATTCGAGAATGGTATATAATGTTTCTTTCCTGCAAATTCTCCCTCCATAGGATAAAACACCAAATATTGATCTTCGTGTTTTATCTCTATGACACTTGCGGATGTAATCCATTTGTCAAATGTCGTATGTCCATCTGTCCCAATATATCTTCGAGTTTCTATTACGTATTTTCTGCTTGGCATATTTTTCTCCTATCCATATTCTTGTATCTTATATTTTTTTTACCCGTGTTGATTCGCATGTTGGACATTTTACTCTTTTTCCTATAGCCTTAAACATAGATTCACAATCCATACATTTGTAATGAATCGGTTCCAAATCACTTTGTTCTATATCTATAGAACTTCCTGCATCTACAAAACACATTTTCTCATCTCCTTTTTATTACCTGTATTTATTTATTGCTACTCGTATCTATTACTCGTAGGTAAATAACATAAAAACTCTGTTAAATGCGTCTTCGTCTGGAGTCGAGAAAAACTCCCAGTCAAGGTCGTGTCTCAATCCACGCGATACGTATTGTATCGATTCGCGTGTAGCCTTATCTTTTTGGATGGCCCAAAAAATTTTCTCCCCAAAACGGACTTTTAATGCCTGATTGTATCCTGCGCTAATGTCGCTCATGGGCCATTTCGTCATCACAACCGCACGACATTTATTATCTCTCAGATCCGCTCCTCTTATCATCCTTGTTGACACGATAATCTGTTTATCAGTTCTTAGTACGTCACCATTTATCTCTATATCGGTAGGTTTTATTTTTCTGACGTCCTCAATACTCTTTTCCATAAAATCAGTCAAGCTTGTATTAATAGACGGTTTAGTACCATCATCTTCATTTTTACTTTTTGCGAAATCCACAAACACGTCTGGTCTGTTAATTATTCCTTTCGCATACTTTTTTGCCGGCGTTAGAACCAGTATCCTACCTTCTCCAGGCTTTCCAGTAATCTTGTCAATCCTTATTTTCAATTGGTCTAAAATATAATTCATTGTATTGTCATATACCTTTCTAAATTCAGGATTTTGCCATGATGTGTGGTTCACTCTTAATAGGTTGGGCTTTATGCATTTTAACTTACCAGGACTCTCTTTTCTTCCTTCTACAAATTCCACAATATAGTTATCGTTGTTTATACCAAATAGACTACCTAATACAAGATTTGAATGTATAGTTCCAGATGTTATTATTATGTTACTAGATGATTTCTTAAATAATTCCTTTAACAGATTATCAGGATACGGTATGAAGATTTTTATTGTCTTAAATTCTTCTCTCTTTCCTTCTTCTATAGATATAGATGCTTTCTCAATATATTTTAATACCGTAGCCAGATCAACCATTTTTTGTAATGTGGTATCATCCTCTTCTACGCTCTTCTTATATTCAAGAACCATATTCATTATGTGCATGAATAGTTCCTTATAATCTTTTGAACTGATTATATTGACACCTTTATCTTTCATCTCTTGTGTTGGTTCTGCTATTCTCTTTTTTATATCCTGAAATGCTGTGTCAAATAAGAACAACGTATTTCTTTTCATCTCATTCATTCTATTAGTAACAGGTATCATTTTATCTATCATAAATCTGGAAAATTCTAGAGACACGGATCTATGATCTAGCCAATAGTCTCCCTCGTCTACAATCTCTATATTTACCTTAGGTTTTCTACCTATCATTGTCTCTATTTCCCATTTGGCATCATTCATTACTATACAATCGGCTTGCGTATAAGCGTAGAATTGTTTGTAATATTGGCATACGTCAGGACACGGATTTCCATCTTGGTCAACATCATCTCTGATAAACATACCTGCCTGATCCCATCCAACTGAATCGTAATATTCTATTCTATGACATTTAATTCTGTCTTGAATATAGTCGAGTTGTGTCATGGCATCTTTATTCACGTCAGAAGCGGTTCTGTCAGTATCAGGTTTATTTACCCCTTCTGATTCATCCTCCATAAATCCTGCATTCATCTTTTTTTCATCAACCGCTTTGTCTCTCCATTTATCTATCGTAGACTTAGCAGTAGGAGTAGGAATCCAGTAAGGACATGCGTTCGCCACCTGCCATCTCGGCTCTCTCCTACTTCCAATGGACATTAAAGGTCTCGAGCAGGGAAGATATCTATTTGCACAGGTTGAGTCGGCATTATACATATTGATTATATTCGTATCTATAGGTATGATTATTCCAGAGTTTTCTGGTTTCTTACTCTCCTCTATTAATTTTTGTTGATAGTCATATTGTTCTGCGAGCCAGCGACAGGGAAAATTTCCTCTTCCTAGCATCACTGCAACTGATAATCTCTTTCCGTTCTTTTTCAAGACAAATTTGTTCTTTCCTGTGAAATAATCATCGTAATATTGACGTTGAAGGTTCCTAAATGGGACTATGATTATACCTCTTCCCATGTCTTCGATCACATGTAACATCACACCGCTCTTTCCACTACCACATTGGCTACGATATATCAAGATTTTTGTCTTAGGGTCTGCGATATTACCGAACCTCTTAAAGAACTCTAATATCTTCTTTAAACTGTCAACTTGGTCGCCTCCTTTCCAGCTTAGAGGATTCAACAATATCGAACTACTTGCCCCTTTCATATCTGCATACAATGCCCATTTCACATCATCCATCAATTACATCTCCTTCGGCCATTTTATTTTCCTTTTCTTTGAAAATTTATATGAATATGAATCATGTCCTATATCTTGAGTCATTATTTTTTTCCTTACCTCATCAAAACATGATATCGCCTGACCTCACATCGCCAGACATAACCTGACCTAACATCGCCAGACATAACCTGACCCGACATTACCACAGCCGACCTCACATTACAATATCATCGTTAACTCTTATCCTTTAAGATCTTTATTAACGTCATCAACATATCCTTATCTGTATATATAGAATGATATTCTGCGCCTTTTGAAGGTTCCATACCAGTAATATTATTTAGCATATCGATTCTATCGCTATATAATTGTTGAAAATGGGAATCATCTTTTTGACCATTATTAGGTATAAAACGTCTACTCTTAACCATTATGTCTAGCACATCTCCTCCGAGCAAACAAGGCTCAACCACTAAGAAGAAATCAACAAAAGGATATACTTTACATACCTTAGGTCTAAAATTATATATACTACATTTATTATCATTACCTAAAAATGGGCAAGGAGATTTCAAATAAGGTATCTTCATATCATTGTTAAGATATTTTTCAGAAAATTGGTCATATGTATATTTGAAGTGTACCATCAATCTCTTAACATCTTCTATTGTCAACATTGCGCTCTGGTTCTTACAACACCATCCACACTTCTTACATTTTATCTTTTTTAATATTTTTAATTTCAGAGGCTCTGTTTGAAGTATATTTCTATACATCTCCAATAATTCTTTTTCATTAAAATTATTGTGTAAGATCTGTTCTAATTCCATAATTGTCATAATTCCATAACTACGATCACATTGGTTCGTTATATGTATACGGAATATTATGATAGCCAGTATCTGTTAATTTATGTTGATCAATAGATTCTTGAATATGTTTTCCAGCATTATTCATACTATCTAAATAACTATAATATTCAGAATACACTTTTTCAAATTTTGGAGATGTGTTCAAACTATTTAATACCAACAGGCTATTAAAACTATTAACATTGTCAACATTACATTACCAATATTGGTATTAATTGTTAACATTGTTAACAATCTCATTTAAGAGATATCGTTTGACAATTAACTCAGATTCTTATACAGAGTACCCATCAAATCTTGATAGTTCTTAGTCATCAAATCTGAGACGCTTAATCTTTTAGGCACCAGCCCGTGTACCGCTACTCCCTCCATTATGTCAAATACATTAAATCTTGGGTCTACATTTCTCAATCCGTTATATGCTCCCTGAACATCTGCATTGATAGTATCCAGTATTCTTTCTTTTTTGCATCCTATCCAAGCAGAAATATCTATTCCAATAGAACATTTGAATAATCCTCTATGTATTCTCTTTCCCATATACACATCATGGTGTTCTATCGATTCAGAAGCCAGGAAAGAACATTTTGATGTATGATCTTCTCTATGATCCAGAACAACGACTCCAACTTCTTCACCTTTATATATCGTTTTATCTACTATCTTCTGGATAGGGAGATTGACAAAGTTCTGATTATTTCTCTTTCCTATATTGACCTTCTGTTTCCATAGTGGATTCTTATTGAACGACACTGTTCCGGCTCTGATGTCTAAT